>JAABUX010000073.1_pt1 | contig 162432 bp, 169 predicted proteins | sample 5561851 | NCBI WGS metagenome assembly JAABUX01 (sample SAMN10711883, study PRJNA513361) | rock metagenome | isolation source: Antarctica rocks | place: Antarctica: Victoria Land, Richard Nunatak red sandstone | collected 2016-01-03
CGAGTGCTGGACATCTTTAGACCGCAACGGCCGCTCCCAACAGAATCAAGGAGACTTGCCATTATGATACGCCAAAACCCTCAGAAGACCAAGGCCAATGCACCGCTTTTTTCACAGGCCTGCTAGATCTTGAGCACGCGCCTTCATGCCGCTCATCGCAGGCGCCGTGCCGCTGAGCCCGTTGTTGTACAAAGTCGGACTGTACAGCACGCTGCCCGGCCTGATCGTCGTGTACGTCAGCATCAATCTCAGCTTTGCCGTTTGGCTCCTAACGATCGTTCTTCGCAACTTGCCCCGTCGTCGCGCTCTTTACGTGGATCTTTTCGTGGAACGAGCTACTCGGGTGCGCTGATCCTCACGAGCGGCGATCGTCAGACGCTGCCGGTCTTTCTCGCAAAGTTCGCGAGCAACACGCTCACGGCGTATCAGCAAATGCAGCCGTCGCGCCATCCGAAGAATACATCGTCACGGGCCTTTCGAGGGGAGCGCTCTGCGCCGAGTGACGACTCCGTGCGGTTACGGGCGGAGGACGACTTTAAGCGATTCGGCGCCGCTTTGCATCGTTTCGAAGGCTTCGCGTCAACGCTCAAGCGGGAGCTGGTGTGCGACGATACCGCGAACGTCGACCGTGCGATCGGCGACGTACCGGATGGCTCGCGGATATGTCTAGGGTCCCAAATGCGCGCCGTCGATGTCGAGTTCTTTGCGATCGCCGATGATCGACCAGTCGAGGGTCGTTTCGCCGCTAAAGACGCTGAATTCTACGAAGCGGCCGAGTTTTCGAATCATCTGCATGCCCGTGTTTACCATCGGCGGATAGCCGGTCGCTTCGATGAACACGTCGCAGCCGTAGCCTTCGGTCAACCGTTTGACCTCCGCAACGGCATCGACGTCGCGCGTATTGAGCGTGAGATCTGCGCCGAGCCGGCGCGCGTGTTCGAGCGTTCCGGCGCCGGCAACGACGACGACATCGTCGTTGCCGATGCGACCGCGGTCGGCGGCATGCATCGAACACGACAGCGGTTCGACGACGATCGCCTCTTCAATCGGCACGCTATCGGGAACGGCGTGCACGATCGCGCCTTTGGTATAGAGCATGTATTCGGCCATACCGCCGTTGACGTTCTTTTGAAAGCCGAAGATATCGTGACGCTCGCTCATCCAATACTCGCCGCGCTTGCAGAAGCGGCATTCCCAGCATGGGACGATCTGCTCCGCAATCACGCGGTCGCCGATCGCGGCCGATAAATTCGTGACCGGGAATCACCGGTGCCTTGATCCATGACGGCTGTTCGGCGTCACCCCAGAGCGACGGCGCACCGTGAAAGGTCTTGATGTCGCCCATGCAAATCCCGACCGCCTCGACGCGCGTTTAAACTTTGAGCGGGCCGGGAAGCGGCACGGCGACGGTCTCGAGCCGGTAGTCGCCCGGCGCATAGCAGACGATAGCGCGCATCGTTTCCGGGATAGCGGGCGCGCCGGTCGCCGCGCGTGCTGGGTTCTCCGTCGTGGTCATGCAGCATTTTCCATTCGCACAAAAGTAGGCTCGAAAGACTCGACGGCTGGGTAAATGATTACCCCGAGCGCGCTTATCCGGGGCATCCCCCGAATACTAAGCACTAGGTAATAGAAAGCTAGTGGCTAAGATGGCCAGCATAACCGACGTCGCAAAGCGGGCCGGCCTTTCGGTCGCCACCGTGTCGCGTGTTCTCAACGACAGTAAGCCGGTTTCGACGAAAACTCACGAACGCGTCATGCGCGCGACGCTCGCGCTCGATTACAGCATCGACCGTCGCGCACGTGCGTTGCGGCGCCAAAAATCCGGCACGATCGGGCTCGTCGTGGCGGATGCGGAAAATCCGTTCTTCACGCAGATTCTGCGCGCGATCGAAGAGGTCGCCTATACGTCGAAGCACGATCTGTTTTTGTGTAATTCCAATGAAGACGCCGAGCGCGAGCGTTTACACCTCCTGTCGATGCACGCTCAGCGAATCGATGGAATCATTTTGTTGCCCGTCGGCGCGGACGCCGCATCGCTTCCTGCGTTTCTCGGTCGAGAAACTCCGCTGGTCTGTTTGGACCGCCGGCTGCCTGCGGCGAATTTCGATCTAACCATCGTCGATAATCATCTCGGAAGCGAGCTTGCCGTGCGCCACCTTTTCGCGTGCGGTCACGAACGGATCGGCATCGTTACGGCCCACGATCGCACCGTCAGCATCGAGCGCATCGCCGGCTTTCGCGACGCCCTGGCCGCCGTCGGCCTCGACGACCGGCCGGAATACCTTCGGCGCGGCAGCGACGCTCGTCAGGGCAGCGGCTACACGCAGACAGCCGTGCTGCTCGGACTGCGGACGCCGCCGAGCGCGATCTTCGTCACGAATCAACTGCTCGTCTTAGGAGCGTTGCTCGCCATTCGCGAGCGTGGTCTGCGGATTCCGCACGATATCAGTCTCATCGGGTTCGACGATACGCTGTACGCCGAACTTCTCGATCCGCCCCTGACTACGATCGCCCAGCCCACGACGGAGCTCGGCCGACGGGCAGCGGAACTCCTACTCGATCGGGTCGATGGAGTTTATGCGGGCGCGCCCCGGATAGTCGTCATGCCGCCGACGCTTCAAAGTCGCTCTTCGGTCGGTCCGCCGAAGGCGCGCCTATCGCGCACCGCGAGGGTGAAATAGCAGCGAACGTAATGCTTTTCATAGGTCCGGACTTGCACGTAACGGAGCTGCACGGTGGCTCGAATCGCGCTGCGGGCGGTCTCGAAGAAATATGGTGCTGCGGTCGTCGTCGATCGCATCGATCTCGACATTTCCGCTGGAGAATTTCTCGTCCTCGTCGGACCTTCCAGCTGCGGAAAGACCACGCTGCGCATGATCGCGGGATTGGAAACGATTTCGAGCGGAACGATTCGCATCGGAGAGCGCGTCGTCAACGATGTCGAGCCGAAGGGTCGCGACATCGGGATGGTCTTCCAAAACTACGCGCCCTATCCGCACATGAGCGTGGACGACAATATGAGTTTCGGGCTGCGCTTGCACGACGTCGCCAAAGAGCAGATCGGCCGGCGGATCGCCGCGAGCGCAGAACTGCTCGGCGGTCAGCGGTAACGCGTTGCGCTCGGCCGTGCGATCGTTCGCGAACCGGCGGTATTCCTCATGGACGAGCCCCCGACCAATCTCGATGCGAAACTGCGCGTCCAAACGCGGACCGAGATTCTACGGCTGCACGAACGTCTGCAAAATACCGTCGTCTAGCTCACGCACGATCAAGTCGAAGCCATGACCATGGCGGATCGAATCGTCGTGATGAAAGACGGCGTCGTGCAGCAAGTGGCACCGCCACGCGAAGTCTATGCAATCCCGTCAACGCGTTCGTTGGCGCGTTCATCGGCTCGCCGCAAATGAACTTTTTCGATGTCGACGTGCGGCAACGCGACGACGGTATGTTCGCGCATCGGCCGGGCGCGGCGTTGCCGCTCTCGACGGCGCGGCTTCACGGCGCGCGCGGTAGTGCGATCGTGGGCATCCGGCCCGAAGAGGTGCTGCTCGCACCGGAAGCCGAAGGATCGTCGATGCCGGTCGTCGTGGACGTCATCGAAACGTTAGGTGCCGAACAATACGTCTTCTTGAGCCTTGCAGATGGCGCGCAAATCGTGTCGCGCGTTCCGGAGATTTCACGGTACGCGCGGGACAAAATTCGCCGCGACCTCCGTACCCGACCGGATCCATCTGTTCGAACGCGAATCGAACAAGAACTCACTCGCGCCCGCGGTGCTGCTCGCGTAGGCATCCTTACTGCGCGACCAGCGCTCGCTCTGTTACTATTTTATCGTTATTCGACTTTATTTTAAACGTAACGAACACGGCTTCGGTATGAGGCCGTAAGGAGATCTATGCGTCTATCGGGCAATATCGCTCTCACCTGTGGCTTCGTGCTGGCGACAATCGCCGCGCCTGCGCTCGCCCAACAGGGGGCGCCGGCCGGCGGTGTCGGGCGCGTGATCGCCATGGCGCCGGACTGCGCGACCGCCGACGCCAAAATGATGACGATGGGAAAAACGGTGTCGAGCATGCCGGCCAGCGGCAACCTCGACCGCGATTTCTCGGCAATGGTCGCTGCGAACGCAAAAATGATGATGGAGGCCGCCAAGATGGAAATGGCGTGCAGCAAGAAGCCCGAGATGCGCAAGATGGCCGACGGGATCGCAAAGCAGAACTCCGACCTCCTTCACAACTTGCAGATCAGTAGCGGGAGCACGCACTAACGCACTTCACCGCGCGACCGCCCGGCGCGAGTGCGCCGGGCGCGTGCCCTGGGGGTCTACGGCATCCACGATACCGAGCACGTACCGGCCGCTAAGCCGTCGCCGACGATGATCGGTACGCGTGAGCCGCGGACGAGCGCGGCGTCCTTGCCGTGATGGAAGAGGTTATAGACCGACGTTGCTGCGACGAGTGGGGTATAGCCGAGAATCCCCGGCGCGTCCGTCGATCCGGCGAGCACGAGTGCGGCCGTTTGGCCGTCACTTCCCGGTGCGAAGGACGCCGGTACGTGTCGGCCGCCCGGCATCCGCAGGTAGCGTGCATCGAGCACGAGATATCCCGGACGGCCGTTGCCGCGCGAATGCGCGAGCGTTTCGACGAAACCGGCGCCACGCGTTCCGCGCGGTATCGGTTTGAGCTCGATGCGAATCGTGGCGAGCGTTATGAATTCGAAGCGGTCGCCGGCGCGGGCGCGTTTCGAGTCGATCGTCCCGATCAACGCGACGTCAACGGTGGGGCATTCGGGCCCGTGTCGCCGCGGTATGGCGCGAGGGGTGGCCGTACGCGCGTGATGCGCATGCGAACGCGCGAGCGCCCGCGCCGACTCGCCCACCGGCACGAATAGGGCGACGATAGCGATTAACCCAAACGCGACGCGAGGGGACATCGCCCGAGTTCTTCCCCACATCCGCTCCGAAAAACATTCCGCTCCCAGCTTGCGAACGTGCATCCCGCGGGCTGGCGCCGGCGTCGAAGCGGCGTGGTCATTCTTCGCGCGGCCGGCAACGCGTGTATGGTCGCGCTTGCGGCGATCGTGCTCGTCCTCGAGATCGCTGGGACGCTGCCCGTTCCGGCGCTGCCGTTGCTCGCACTTGCCGTCATCGTGCCGGAGGTCGCACCGGTCTTATTCGGCCTCGCGCTGCTCGTGGCGTTCGGGGCATGGACGTACGGCAGGGGCCGCATGCGCGACATCGCGGTCGTTTGTGCGGCTCTCGCGAGCCTGCTCGCCCTCGTGCCGCTCGCCGAATTTTTTCCGGCCCGGATGGCGGGCGAACGGGAAGTGCGCGGCGCCGTAGCGTTTGGTACGGGAACGCGCCACGCGACTCAACGCCAGCCGTCCGGCTTCAATGTGTTGGCCGATCGGCGCGTGCCCTTACGCGACGGCGCGACCCTTGGACTCGACGTCTATCGTTCGTCCGCAGCGGGGCTGCGGCCGACGATCGTAGCGCTGTACGGCGGTGCCTGGATGTTCGGCGCGCGACGCGATACGAAGAGGCTCGCCCAAGCCTACGCCGCCCGCGGGTACACCGTCATCGCGATCGACTACCGGCACGCCCCGTGCTATCGGTATCCGACGCAGCTCGACGACGTGCGCGACGCGCTGGCGACGATCGCGCGCAATGCCGCAGTCTGGCACGTCGACCGGCAGCGCGTCGCGCTCTTCGGACGCAGCGCCGGCGCCGAACTCGCCTTGCTCGCGGCCTACGAACCCGGTCCCCTGCACGTGCGCGCGGCCGTCGGGTACTATTCCCCAACCGATCTGCTCGCCGGGTACGACGTGCCCCCGCGTCCCGATCCCGCGGACGTGCGCTCGATCCTGCGTGCCTATCTGGGCGCACCGCCCTCCGAGCGACGTGCGGCGTATCGCGCCGCGTCGCCGCTCGTCCACGTGCGTGCCGGCTTGCCGCCGACGTTCCTGATCGTGGGTCAGCACGATTCGCTGATCACCTCCGATATGCAGCGCTCGCTGCGGGACGCGCTGCGCGCGCACGGCGATCGCGTTGCGGCAGTCGAACTTCCGTGGAGCAATCACGCCTTCGACGAAATCCCCGGGGGCCTCGGCGCGCGCATTGCGGAGCCGCTGACGCGCGCGTTCCTCGCAGCGACGCTCGAGGGGCCGCCGTAGTGCCCGTTTACGCCGGGACGGGCGCGACGAGCGGTTCGCCGCGCAGGCCCGCGACTGCATTTGCGACGCACAGTGCCGCCATCGCGCCGCGCGTTTCGTACGTCGCCGTACCGATATGCGGCGTGATGAAGAAATTCGGCAATGCCAGCAGCGGATGGTCGGCGCCGATCGGTTCGGGATCGAGCACGTCGACGGCCGCCGCCGTAAGCTGCCCGCTCGCCAGCGCGTCGTGCAGCGCCTGCGTGTCGACGATACCGCCGCGGGCGGCGTTGACGAAATACGCGCCGCGCTTCATCTTCGCGAACGTGCGCGCATCGAACAGCTTCGCCGTCTCGGCGGAAAATGGGACCATGGCGCACACGCAATCCGCCTCGCGCAGCAACGTATCGATCGTCGCAAATGTCGCCTCCGGCGCGTCGGAACGGGGCCGCCGATTGGAGTACACGATACGCATGCCGCTCGCGCGGGCGCGCCGGGCGACGGCCAGGCCGATCGCGCCCAGCCCCACGATCCCGAGCGTCTTCCCGGCGAGATCGGTTCCGAGAGCGTCCATCGCCTGCGGCCACGACCCCGCGCGAACGTAGCGGTCGCCTGCGAAGACGCGACGCATGATGCCCAGAATCAACGCGTATGCGATATCGGCCGTCGATTCGACCACGACGCCCGGCGTATGCCCGAGCGGGATGCCGCGTTCGCGTAACGCCGCGAGATCGATGTTATCGTACCCGACGGCGACGGTCGACACGACGCGCAGCTCCCGCGCGGCGTCGATGACGGCGCGCGGAACCGGCGCAAAGGGATGGCAGAGGAGGGCGTGTTTATCGGCGATCGCCGCGCACATCTCGTCCTGCGACTGTTGTCGCCCGACCCGAGTAACGTGGACGTCCATCGTTCGCAGCGGGGCGAGCAGATCGTCCGGGCAGTCCCACGTCAAGAGCGCGCGCAGTGGTTGCAGCATGCGAAAGGCTTCGGCCGCCACGCCGAGCGACCCCCGCTGCCGCGAGGGTTCTCGGGGCAGCGGCGGAAGCGACTGCGCGGCGATGACCATCTCACGGACCGACGACCTTCGCATTCGCGAGCTCAAAGAATTATTGACGCCCGCCGCTTTGCTGCGCGATCTTCCCGCAACCGAGCCCGCTGCCGAGCTGGTGACTGCGACCCGTCGCGCCGCGCACGCCATCCTCCACGGTCGGGACGATCGGCTACTCGTGGTCATCGGTCCGTGCTCCATCCACGATCCCGTCGCCGCGCGCGAGTACGCGAGCCGGCTGGTCGCCGAGCGCGCGCGTTTGGGCGACGCGCTCGAGATCGTGATGCGGGTGTACTTTGAAAAGCCCCGCACGACCGTCGGCTGGAAAGGGCTCATCAACGATCCCGCACTCGACGGCACGTACGAGATCAATCGCGGCCTGCGCGTCGCGCGCGCGCTGCTGCTCGCGATCAACGAGCTCGGCGTTCCCGCCGGCAGCGAATTTCTCGATACCATCACGCCGCAGTACATCGCGGATCTGGTCTCGTGGGGCGCGATCGGCGCTCGCACGACGGAATCGCAAGTCCATCGCGAACTGGCCTCGGGCCTCTCGTGTCCGGTCGGCTTCAAAAACGGCACGGACGGCAACATCAAGATTGCCCTCGATGCGATCGGCGCGGCCAATCACGCGCACCACTTTCTTTCCGTCACCAAAGAAGGCCGCTCGGCGATCGTCGCGACGACCGGCAACGACGACGCCCACCTCATCCTGCGCGGCGGAACGTCGCCGAATTACGACGCGGCGAGCGTCGCTAGCGTCGCGAGCGCGCTCGGTACGGCGGGTGTCACGACGGGCTTAATGATCGACGCGAGCCACGGTAATAGCTCCAAACAGTATGCCAATCAGATCGCGGTGACGCGCGATATCGCCGTGCAGATCGCGCGCGGCGACCGAACGATCGCGGGCGTCATGGTCGAATCGCATCTCGTTGCGGGGCGCCAGGATCTCGTACCGGGTCGCCCGCTCGCGTACGGTCAGAGCATCACCGATGCGTGCATCGCCTGGCCCGAATCGGTCGCCGTGCTCGATACGCTCGCCGGCGCCGTCCGCGCGCGACGCGCGTAAAGACCTACTTCTCGGCGACGAGTTCGCGGACGGTCGCTTTGACGGCATCGTCCTGAGAGTCGCCAACGATCGTTTTGCGCAGGCGGCCGTGCCGATCGAAGAAGAGCTGCGTGGGCCACGCGTTCACACCGTAGGCGTTCCAGATCTTGAACGAATTGTCGATCGCGACGGGCCACGTAATGCCTTGCCCGCGCAGATTGGAAACCACGTTCGCGCGATCTTTCTCGTACGACGTCTCAGGGCTGTGCACGCCGACGACGGCGACGTCTTTAGACTGCAGCGATTCGAGCGCACGCAGCTCCGGCACGACGTTCTTGCAGTTGTAACAGCCGAACGTGAAGACGTCGACGACGACGACCTTGTTCTTGAGCGTTTCGGGCGAAGCCGTGCCGTTGAGCCAGCCTTCCGAGGCCGCATAGACGGGGGCCAGGCCGCCGCGCTCCTGTGCGACGACGGCGTGCGGCGCGGCGAGGACGATGCAACAGACGGCGAGAGGGAAGAACTTCATCGGCGGCTCCTGGCGAGGGATGGCGGTGCGCCGAGTGTAGCACCTCCGCTCGGCGCGGCCGGGTAAGGCGCCTTACGCGCGCCAGCACAGGCGACGCGGCCTTTCGAGGGCAATCTTCCGACGACCGTCCTCCGTCAGCTTAGGAAATCCATGTCGTACGTTTATACGATGCAGCGCGTCGGCAAGCTCGTGCCGCCCAAGCGTCAGATCCTCAAAGATATCTCGCTGAGTTTTTATCCCGGAGCCAAGATCGGCATTCTCGGCATCAACGGCTCGGGCAAGTCGACGATTTTGCGCATCATGGCCGGCGTCGAGACCGAGTACGACGGCGAAGCCAAGGCGATGAACGATCTTACGATCGGCTATCTCGAGCAAGAACCGAAACTCGATCCCGAAAAGACGGTGCGCGAGACGGTCGAAGAGGCGCTCGGCGAAGTGTTGGCGGCGCGCAAGGAACTCGAAGCGGTGTACGCCGCGTATGGCGATCCCGACGCCGACTTCGATAAGCTCGCCAACCGTCAAGCGAAGCTGGAGGCCGTAATCTTCGCCCAAGACGGCGACAATCTCGAGCAGCAGCTCGAGATCGCCGCCGACGCGCTGCGTCTGCCGCCGTGGGACGCGAAGATCGGTCCCCTCTCCGGCGGAGAAAAACGCCGCGTCGCGCTCTGCCGGCTGCTGCTCTCAAAGCCCGGCATGCTACTGCTCGACGAGCCGACCAATCACCTCGATGCCGAAAGCGTCGAGTGGCTCGAAAAATATCTCAAGGCGTTTCCCGGTACCGTCGTGGCCGTGACGCACGATCGCTACTTTCTCGATAACGCCGCGGAGTGGATCCTCGAGCTCGATCGCGGCCGCGGCATTCCGTTCAAAGGCAACTACAGTTCGTGGCTCGAGCAAAAACGCGATCGGCTGGCCCAAGAAGAGAAGGAAGAGTCGGCCCGCCAAAAAGCGCTCAAAAAAGAACTCGAGTGGGTCCGCTCCGGCACCAAGGGCCAGCAATCCAAAAACAAAAGCCGCATGGCCCGCTTCGAAGAGCTTTCGAGTTACGACTATCAGAAGCGCAACGAAACCCAAGAGATCTTCGTCCCCGTCGCGGAGCGGCTCGGGGCGCAAGTGATCGAGTTCGCCGGCGTCAGTAAGAGCTACGGCGATCGACTGCTGATGGAGAACGTGTATTTCACGATTCCCGCAGGCGCGATCGTCGGCATCATCGGCCCCAACGGCGCCGGGAAGTCGACGATGTTCCGCATGATCGCGGGCAAAGAAGAACCCGATTCGGGCCAGATCAAAATCGGTCCGAGCGTGAAGTTGGCCGTCGTCGAGCAGACGCGCGAAGTGCTCGAAGACGAGAAGACCGTCTTTCAAGACGTTAGCGGCGGACGCGATTACATCATGGTCGGGAAGTTCGAGATGCCGTCGCGCGCCTATCTCGGGCGCTTCAATTTCAAAGGCGCCGATCAGCAGAAGATGGTCGGAACGCTCTCCGGTGGCGAACGCGGCCGGCTCCATCTCGCGAAAACGTTGCTCGCTGGTGCCAACGTGTTGCTCCTGGACGAACCGTCCAACGACCTCGACGTCGAAACGCTGCGTGCGCTCGAGGATGGCTTGAGCGAGTTCGCGGGGACGGTGCTGTGCATCAGCCACGACCGCTGGTTCCTCGACCGTATCGCGACGCATATCATCGCCTTCGAAGGCGATTCGAGCGTCTATTTCTTCGAAGGTAACTATCAGGAATACGAAGCGAACAAACGTATGCGCCTCGGGGAAGAAGCCGCGAAGCCGCATCGCATCAAGTACAAACCGCTTTCCATCAGCTAGTCGACGGGCGCCCCGCGAGCGGAAGCGGATCGTCGCATAGCCAAAGTAAATGCATGACGGCACGCCGCTTCTTTACGCTGGCCTCGACGCTATTGGTACTTTTAGCGGCCGTTACGACACGTGCGCGCGCCGACGGCATTGCCAGCTACGATACGTTCGTCAAAGGTGCCCAAGGGCAGCGCGGCCTGCTGACAATTTGGCGTAAAGACGGCAAGGTCTATCTCGAACTCGCTGCGGCGCAGCTCGGCCACGAGTTCGTTGCGACGATCGTGCCGGCGTCGGGGGTCGGCGGCCAGGGCGTCGTCTCGGGCAACACGGATCATCTTCCGACCGAACTGCTGCGCTTCGAGCGCGCCGGCAACGCCGTCGCGCTCGTCTGGCCGAGCCCGTATTTCATCGCACCGCATTCGCCGGCCGCGACGCGGGCGATCGACGCATCGTTCGCGCGCTCGATCGTCGGCCTCGCACCGATCGCCGCGATCGACGCGAAGACGGGCGCGGTCGTCATCGATGCCGCGCCATTTCTCGAGGATCAGCTCAACCTCAAGTCCGTCCTCAAAGCCAACATCCGCGATCGCCCCAAAGCCGAACCGTACGCGCTCGATAAAGACCGGACGTATTTCGGGGCGACGAAAGCTTTCCCAAGAAATGTCGTGCTCGAGGCGTTGCAGAGCTGGCACGCCGAGGATCAGCGGATCGCCGATGTCCTCGCCGATCCACGCAACGTGCAACTCAAAGTGGTGTACAACATCGCAGAGCCGCCCGACCGCAGCGACTATACGCCGCGTTACGCCGACGACCGCGTCGGCATCTACGATGCGATCTATCAGAGCTACGATACGGATCGCGTGCTTTCGCGCAAACTGCGCTACATCGTCCGCTGGAATCTACAGCCTTCCGATCCGGCCAAGCCGCTGTCGCCCGCCAAACACCCGATGGTGTTTTACCTGAGCAACACGATTCCGCAGGCGTATCGTGCGGCGATCCGCGCGGGCGTGCTGAAGTGGAACCTCGCTTTCGAAAAAATTGGAATTTCGGACGCATTGCAGGTCCGCGATCAGCCCGACGACCCGGCGTGGGACGCCGACGATATTCGCTATAACGTCTTGCGCTGGGTGACGGAATACCACGCGAGCTTCGGGGCGGATTCACAGACGCTCTTCGACCCGCGCACGGGTGAGGAATTTCGGACCGGCATTCTCATTTCGGCCGACGTGCCGATGTTCGCGCAGCGCGAATGGACCCATATCGTCGATCCGGTGCGTTTCGGCCGATCGACGGATCCCATGCCGCAGCAATATCTCGACGATCAATGGCTCGCGGTCATCATGCACGAGACGGGCCACAACCTCGGCATGCAGCACAACTTCATCGGTTCGCGCGCGTACACGGCGAAACAACTTCAGGACAAGACGTTTACCGCAAAAAACGGCATCGCGTCGACGGTCATGGAGTACGCGCCGACAAACGTTTGGCCCGCTTCGTATCCGCAAGGCGATTATCAGCAGACGACGCTCGGGCCGTACGATTACTACGCGATGAAATGGGCCTACGGCCGCATTCCGGGCGCGACGACGCCCGAGGATGAGATACCGACGCTTTCGAAATGGGCGAGCGCCTGGAGCGATCCGACGTATCGCTATGCCTCCGACGAAGACGTCAGTTGGAACAACGGCCATGCCTCGGACCCGCGCGTGGAACAAGGCATTCTCACGAACGATCCGCTCGGCTGGTGCGACGTGCAGTTGCGGATGAATCGCGCGTTGCTCGCGCGCCTAAACGAACGTTTTCCGGCGAGGGGGGCTGCGTACGAAGACGAGACGGACGCCTTCCGGACGGTGCTGGGCCGGTATGCGAGTTGCGCCGAGATGCCGACGCATTACATCGGCGGCCAATACATCTCGCGCGCCCATCGCGGTGACCCGGGTGCGCGAGCGCCGATCGTACCCGTTCGTTTCGCCGATCAGCGGCGCGCGTTCGATCTGCTGGACCGGTATCTGTTCGCCGCCGATGCGTGGCGGCTGTCGCCCGCGCTCGTAGCGAATCTGGGTTACAGCGAATGGGCGGGTTACGGGTACGTCGGCTTCGAGGGCTACGGCAATCTGCCGCAATTCTCGTACGATCCTCCGCAGCGCCACGACGTGCCCCTCGCCGACGAAATCGGAAAGCTGCAGGGCGACGCGCTCGCGCAGATGTTCCAGGCACCGGTGCTCGCGCGCATCTCAGACGCCGCAGCGGAAACGGCGGACGCGCACGCGATGCATCTCGGCGATCTTTTCACGTGGATGCACCGCAGCGTCTATACCGAGTTGCGGGGCTCGACGAAGATGGCGTCCATCGGCCGGCTGCGGCGGAACCTCCAGCAGCGGTATCTCGAAACGCTGATCGGGCTGTACGCTACCCCGGCCATAGGCGCGCCGAGCGATGCCCGTTCGCTCGCGCTTGCCGAATTGACGGCATTGCTCGGGGAAACCGCGCTCGCCAGTCGCGCGCCGAGACTCGACCGCGAAACGCGCGCACATCTGGCCTTCATGCACGCGCGCGTTCATGCGGCACTGCATGACGAGCACCCTAGCGGTGCGTAGCGGCGTCCCGCGAACGCATCGCGGCGCCGCGATCGGCGTCGCGTTCGCCGAACTCGAGGCGCGGGTAGCGGGCCGGACCGGGCCGAGCGGACGCAAGTTGTGTCTGGGCTGCGAGGCCGAGATCGGGCCGCGCCGCCGCGTGTGGTGCGGGGATGCGTGCTCGAACGCATATTGGGCTGCCGCAACGTGGCGGGGCTTGCGGGCGCACGTTGCCAAACGCGACCGGGGCGTTTGCGCGCTCTGCGCTGCCGACTGTCGCGCGCTTCGCCGCGCGTATCTCGCGCTGCCGAAGGACGAACGCGCCGCGTTTGCCGAGTCGTGGAACGTGCCGTCGCGACGCCGGCGCAAAACGTGGTGGGACGCCGATCACGTCGTCGCGCTCGCCGAAGGCGGGCGCAACGACCTCGCGAATTTGCGCACCCTTTGTCTCCCGTGTCACCGGGCTCAAACCCGGGCCCTCGCCGCACGGCTGACGAGCGTTCGGCGCGCGCGTGCGAGCGGCTATCCGGCCCTGTTGGATCGCGCACGCAACCTGTTGGACGACCTCCTGTAGGGCGCGCCGTGGGCTATCCGTGCCCGAGATGCCAGCCGTGCTTCTCACACTCGTACGCCGCAAGCCCGCGGGACGTCTTCGGAATCGCTTTCTGCGCCGCGCGTTTCGTCGCGAATGCCGCTTTCGGTGCGCCGCTAGCGTTATAGCACGAGCGGCTCTGCGTCCAGTGCGGGCGGCGTTCGCTCATCCGGCGTTTTCCGCTACGTCGCGGCATATCGCCTGTCCGTCTCAGCGAGGCGGCGCTCGGCTATGGCAAGGGAGAGAGTGCAGCGAACGGGCACACTCGTGCTCATGGAAACGACTGCGACGTGCGATATCGGCATCACGGGGCTCGCGACGATGGGTGCGAACCTCGCGCGCAACGCGGCCCATAAGGGCTACGCCGTGGCGGTGCACAATCGCACGGCTGCGAAAACCGACGAGCTGCTGGCGGCTTACGGTTCCGAAGGCAGCTTCGTCGGGGCGCACGATGCGGCGACGTTCGTCGCGGCTCTGCGGCGGCCGCGTGCGATCGTCATGATGGTCAAAGCGGGTGCGCCCGTCGATGCCGTCATCGCGGAACTCGCACCGCTCCTGGAACGCGACGACATCCTCATCGATGGCGGCAATTCGCTCTTCGCCGATACGGAGCGCCGTGCGGCCGACGCCGCGACCCTCGGCATTCGGTATCTCGGCGTCGGCGTTTCCGGCGGAGAAGAAGGCGCGCTGCTCGGGCCGAGCATGATGCCCGGCGGCGATGCGGCTGCCTACGAACGCGTTCGGCCGATCTTCGAGAAGATGGCGGCGCAAGTCGACGGTACGCCGTGCTGCACCTACATCGGGCCCGGCGGCGCCGGCCACTTCGTCAAGATGGTTCACAACGGCATCGAATATGCCGACATGCAACTCATCGCCGAAGCGTACGACATCTTGCGCTCCGTGTACGGACTCGACGCCGAACGCATCGCGGAGATCTTCACCACGTGGAAAAGCGGCGATCTCGATTCGTACCTCATCGAGATCGCCGCTGCGGTTTTACGAAAAACCGACGCGCGTACCGGCGAACCGCTCGTCGACGTCATTCTCGACCGCGCGGAGCAAAAAGGCACGGGCCGCTGGACCGCGCAAAACGCGCTCGAACTCGGCACCCCGATCACCGCGATTACCGAAGCCGTCTTCGCACGCGTCCTTTCGTCGGCCAAAGACGAACGCGTCCGGGCCGCGCAAGTGCTTCACGGCCCCCCGAACTGCCTGCGGCGGTGTCGGAGTCCGGAATCGATGCGTTGCGCGACGCGCTCTACGCTTCGAAGATCGTCGCGTACGCGCAAGGTTTCGCATATGACGCTCGCGTCGCGCGAGAAAGCGTGGAATCTCGATTTGGGAAAGGTGGCGACGATCTGGCGCGGCGGGTGCATCATTCGCGCGACGTTTCTCGATCGCATCAAAGAGGCGTACGCGCAGAGCGACGTCGCGACCAACCTCATGCTGGTGCCGTACTTTCGTGACGCGCTCGCGCGCTGCGACGCCGCGTGGCGCACCACGGTCGCGCTTTCGATCGCGCACGGCGTGCCGGCTCCCGCTTTTGCATCGTCGCTCGCCTATTTCGACGGCTATCGGCGTGCGAACGGGCCCGCGAACCTGCTTTCCGGTTTACGCGATTACTTCGGTGCCCACGGGTACGAGCGGCTCGATGGCGCGGGCCATTATCACGTTCGTTGGTCTGGAGACGGCGCCGAAACGCGGCTTTAGGGCGCCGCTTCGTCGTCGCGCGCCAGCCGCCGGGCGACGGCGCCGGCGGCCAGTCCGCCCGCGGTATAGAGTGCGATCGTCAGCGCCGCCATCGCCGGCGTACGCGACGTCGTTGCGGTACTGAGTCCGAGCGGGCGCGGAAGCACGACGGCCCCGATCCCCGCGATGACGCCGAGCGCCGCGCCGGCGGCGACCTGCGCTCCCTTCGTACGTTGCCCGCTCCCTGCGAGTGCGAAATACGCGGTGTTCGAGGCGAGATCGCCGACGAGCGTCGAAAGGTAAAGCGCGCGGCCGCGGGGCGCGTTCGCGCCGGCCGCCTCGCTGGATTTCGCGAGCGCTTGCATGCCGAGAAGATCGACGCGCGGCGCATCTTTGCGCATGCGCCGAACGATCTCGTGCAGGGCGTTCGTCGTCAGCGCGCCGGCCGCACCCGCCGCCAGGGCGTCCATCCGAATCATCGCGTCGCGTCTTCCAAAGGATCGCCGCTGTGCTCGATCGTGACGTCGCCGCGCGCGATCGCGTTGAGGAGCTCCTCGCGACACTCGTCTTGCGTGCGCGATTCGGCGGCCATGCGCGTCTGGATCCACGTGTCGAAGGCGACGGCGGCACCGCCGGCAGCGTCGCGCACGAGCGCGCCGGGCCCGAGTGCGACGATTCCCGCGGGATCGTTCGAGGGTGGTTCGTGCGGTCGTTCCATGAGCGGCTCCTACCCCGCAAAGTAGCCACGCCCTTCGAACGCGTATGAAGGCGGGCATGGAAGCCGAAACGGTCGCGCTCGCGGCCTCGGAAGCGGCGGTACGCGAGGTCGTCGCGGGCGACCCCGAAGCGGCGCTCGTCATTGCGCTGGGCCGTGCTTACCATCAAGCCGGCGTGCCCTCCGATCAACTCGAAGAACTGATGCATCTGACGGCGGCGGCCCTGTCGCTGGAATTGCAGGTGACGGCCTTGCCGACGAGCATTACGGCCGCGCTCGGTTCCGCCAACGCCCAGAGAGTCGTTTTGCTGCGGCTCGAACCGGGGGCGATCGATCTGCAGCGTCTCGCGCTGCTCAATGCGTTATACGAACGGATACTTCATAACCGTATCGATGCGCGGAGCGTTCTGCGCGACGTCGAACGGGTGGCCGCATTACGTCGCACGCCGAGCGTCGCTTCCACGATCGTGGCGTATACCGTCCTATCGCTCGGCGCGGCGGTCATTTTGGGGGGCCGTCAGCACGAGATCGCCGTCGCCGGAGCGATCGGCCTCGCGGCCGGCGTGCTCGCCGTGGGCGGGCGCATCGTGCCGACGATCGATCGGCTCTTCAACGTTCTCGCGGCCTTCGTCGCGACGGCGATCGTGACATTCTATGCAGCGCACGTGCATCCGCTCAACGTGTACGTGCCGCTCGTCGCCGGCGTCGTGCAATTGCTGCCTGGCCTGCAGCTTACAGCGGCGCTGCACGAACTCGCCTATCGCAATCTGGTCGCGGGCACCGCGCGGCTGGGCAGCGTCCTAATGACGGTCCTGTCGCTCGGGTGCGGGTTCGCGCTCGGCATCGCGGTCGTCGGGGCATCGGCGATGCACGTCACGCCGCAACCGTTCACGCCGTTATCGTGGTACGCGATCGCGCTTGCGGTGGTGGCGATCGCGACGGGCATCGCGATTCTCCAGAACGCGCGCACCGTCGACTATCCGCTCGTGTTCGGCTCGTGTGCCATCGCCGAGCTCGCGTACCGTTCGTTCGCGTTGCTGCCGGCGCACCAAGTCGCCACGTTCGGCAGCGCGCTCGTCGTCGGCTTGATCACGACGCTCGGTGCGAAATACGCGCGCATCCCGCAAGCCGTCCTGCTCGTTCCGGGGCTGCTGATACTGGTCCCGGGAGCCCTGAGCTACGAAAGCATTTTGTACATTCTGCAGAACGACGCCGCGGATTCGGCCGCGATCGCCGTCAATTCCGTGATCGCGGCCGTCGAGATCGTGGCCGGTCTGCTGCTCGCGCAGCTGTTTTTTTCACCCGTGCATCGCAATCACGGCGAGGTGCGCGAGAGCGCGTGAGGGCGAATCGGTTCGTATTCGCAGCGGTGCGGTGCGCGCGCAAGCTGATCGCGGGAATTGCCGGTGTCGCTATCGCGGTGGGCGCGTCCTGTGGCACCGCACGAGCGGACCTCGACCTCCGTTTTACGAGCCCGGCGCTCTCCGCGTTCTTCGGGCGGCGGATCGAGATGCGGGCCGAAGTCGCTCTGCCGCCGGCGTACGCGCGCGAGCCGGTGCGGACGTTTCCAACCATCTACGTGTTGCACGCCTTCGGCGGTTCGTATCGGCCGACGTTTCGGGAGGACGCGACGTGGCAGGCGGCGCTGCGAGCCGCGGACGTGGATTGCGTCATCGTTTTCCTCGACGCCTCGCAACCGTACGGACATAACGAATTCGTCGATTCGCCGAGCGACGGACCGTGGGAGACGGCGCTGACGACGGAGTTCATTCCGTACGTGCAATCGCGCGTCCGCCTCGAGACGTCCGCAGCAGGCCGATTTCTCGTCGGCCACTCGTCGGGAGGCTGGTCGGCGCTGTGGCTGCAAATCGAGCGCCCGGATTTTTTTGGCGGTGCGTGGGCGATCGCTCCGGACCCGGTCGATTTCCACGACTTCACGGGCATCGATCTCACGCAGACGCCGCCGCAAAACTTTTATCGCGACGAGCATGGCGAACGCGGCTTCGTGCGCGTCGGCGGCCGCGACACCTCGACCCTGCGCGCCTACGTTGCGAAAGAAGCGGCCCGCGGTTACGGCGGCCAATTCGACTCGTTCGACGCCGTCTTCGGACCGCGCGCCGCCGCTGGCCGGCCCGCGCCGCTCTTCGATCGGGCGACGGGTGCGATCGATGCGACGGTGGCCGCCTATTGGGACGCGCATTTCGATCTCGCGCGCATCCTGCGCGAACACTGGCCGACGCTCGGGCCGGAACTTGCGGGCAAGCTCCACGTGTTCGTCGGGACGGACGATACGTTTCACTTGGAATCCTCCGTCGCACGGCTCGCCGCAGAGTTGCAGGCCCTCGGCAGCGACGCCACCTTCACGTTCGTGCCCGGCGCCGACCATTTCACGATCTTTCAAAGCGGCGGCGGGCTCATCGCCCGCATCGTGCGCGACGTTGCCGCGGCGCGGGCCGGTGGCGGCACGCCGTGAGGTCGGCTATACTTGCGCGATGACCGTTAAAGCCCAATTCCCGAGCGAACAGTCCGAGGGCGGCGCGTTCTTACGCCAGCAAGATGCCTTCGACGAGCGCGTCTCCGCCGCGCCCGACGCGGCGTATCCCGCGGCCGCGGGGCGCTATCATCTCTACGTTTCGCTCGCGTGCCCGTGGGCGCATCGCACGGTCATCGTGCGCGAGGTAGTGGGACTCGACGATGCCGACGGGATGACGGTCGTCGATCCGTTCCGTACCGACGAAGAAGGCTGGGCATTTCGTGACGGGCGCGGCTACGCGCGCGACCCGATCAACGGATTTGCGTTTCTGCGCGAAGCGTACGACGCTAACGACCCGGGTTATCGCGGCCGGGTGACGGTACCCGTCCTGTGGGATATGCAGACCAAACGCATCGTCAGCAACAACGACGACTCGATCATGCGCGCGTTCGAAACGGAGTTCGGCGCTTTTGCGAAACGGCACGTCGATCTGTATCCCGCCGAACATCGAGCGGAGATCGACGAACTCAACGGCCTGATCTTCGAAACGGTCAACGACGGCGTCTACCGGGCCGGCTTTGCGACGACGCAAGCCGCCTACGAAACGCCGGTGTACCGTTTGTTCGAAACGCTCGATCTGCTCGATGCGCGGCTTGCAAACCGGCGTTATCTTTTCGGCGCGCGACCCGTCGAAACGGATTGGCGTCTCTTCGTGACGCTCGTACGCTTCGATCCGGTCTACGCCGGCCATTTCAAATGCAATTTGCGGCGCATCGCCGACTATCCCAATCTCTCGGGCTACCTGCGCGATTTGTATCAACAGCCCGGCATCGCCTCGACCGTCGATTTCGAGCACATCAAACGACACTATTATACGACGCATCCCGAGATCAATCCGACGCGCATCGTACCGGTCGGGCCGCTGCAGCATCTCGACGCGCCGCACGGTCGCGAACGACTGAGCGCGGGCGCGCACGGGTAGGGTCGTTCGGATGAGCGATATACGATCGGTCGAGCCGACGTGGGACTCAGGCCTCATCGTCGTCTGCCGCGCGTGCGAGGGGTACGCGAAATCGTTGCGCCGTGGCTTGAAAGAAGCGCTCGCGGCGGAGGGCCTGCGTAAGCACGTCCGCATCGTCGAGAGTTCGTGTTTGGACGTGTGCCCGAAACGCGCGACGACCGTCGTCATCGCGACCCGCAGCGGCACGCACGTCGCGATCGTTCCCGAGGACGAGCACGACGCGCAGGCGCTCGCTCCGCTCCTTCGGCAGGTAACGAGACCGAGCGGAGGCGGCGCGATTCTGTGACGCGGGTAACAATTTCGCAGAATCGAGCGTTAGGGGAGCGGAGGTTTTCAAAACATGCATTCAGCCGTTTATCCCGTCCAACGCAAGCGGTTCACCGCTATAGTAGCGGTCTTCACGCTCCTCGCGATGCTCGTCGGCATCGCGCCGCGGCCGGCGCGCGCCGATAGCGCGTCGACGACCGCCGTCCTTCTCGGCGGCGCTGCCGCCGTAGCCGCAATTTTAATTTCGAACAACGTTCGGCACAAGCAGGCTCAGGCGAATACACCCGTCGGCCGCACGCAAGATGGCGGCACGATTTTCGGCGACGGCCGCGTCGTGTATCCCAATGGCGACGTCCTCTATACGGGCAACGGCAACGGCCAACAATGCTCGTACGACGGCTATGGTGCCCCGTGCAACAATCAGCCGGTCGTCTATTATCCGCAAGGCTATAACGGCAACGGGCATGGCAACCGCGGCCATCACTACGGCTGGAACAAGCACCACCACCATCACGACGGCGATGATGACGACCGCGGCGATCGCGGCCGCGAGCATCACCACGATGACGACGACTAAAAGCGTTAGCACGTTTGCCGCAGGCTACAGCTCTGAGATACCGGACGGTGCGCGTCCGGTATCTTTCGTTTTGCAAGGTCGCGGGGGACCGCGGCTTCGCCGCTTCGAAACGCGAGCGTATGAAGCGGACCTCGTTCGTCATTACGCTGCTCGCGCTGCCCGTCGCGGCGCGCGCAGGTACGGCGGCGCACGCGGCGCACGCGGCGCATGCGTCCGCGAAGAAGGCTGCGTCGAAGGGGCCGAAAACCGTGCTTTTGCCCGACGGACTGCGCTACGTCGACAACGTCGTCGGGAAAGGACCGGCGCCCAAAACCGGACAGAAAGTCCGCGTCCATTACACGGGTACGCTCACGAACGGTCTGAAGTTCGACAGCTCGCGCGATCGTAACGAACCTTTCGAATTTACGCTCGGCGCTCATCAAGTCATCGCAGGCTGGGACGAGGGCGTCGCGACGATGCGGGTCGGCGGCCGGCGAACGCTGACGATTCCGCCCGCGCTCGGTTACGGCGCACAGGGTGCGGGCACTGCGATTCCGCCCGGCGCCACGCTGATCTTCGCTATCGAACTGCTCGGAATAACGTAGCCTCGAGCGGTGCGTGCGACGTTGCGGCTCTCCTTCGTTACGCTCGCCGCCGCGCTAACGGCGTTCGCGACGGCGTGTACCCGCGTGGGCACGGCCTCGCACGCCGACGCGCTGCATCCGTGGACCAAACCCGATACCGTGCGGATCGGATTTTACGAAGAGCCCGATACGCTCAACCCCGTCTTGACCGAAATGTCGTTCTCGACCGACGTGTTCCAGCTCGTGTTTGACGGTCTCATTCGTTTCGACGATCGCGGGCGGCCCATTCCCGATCTTGCGCGCGAGGTCCCCACGCTCGCCAACGGCGGTATCTCCAAAGACGGCCGGACGCTGACGTATCACTTAATGCCGAAGGCTGCCTGGCAAGACGGCGTCCCGGTGACCGCGCGCGACGTCATCTACACGTGGCATCAGATCATGAATCCGGCCAACAACGTGCCGACGCGAATCGGCTACGATCGCATTACGCGCATCGAAGCGCCGGATCCGCATACCGTCAAAATCCACTTGCGCGAGCCGTATCCCCCAGCGCTATTTCTGTTCAAAAATGCGGCGCAAGGTGCGATCTTGCCCGAACACGTGTTGCGTGGTTCGTCGTCGCTCAATCGGGTGCCGTTCAATTCAGGCCCCCTCGGTTCGGGACCGTACGTTCTGGAAGGCTGGCAGCACGGCAACGAAATGCGCTTTCACGCCAATCACGCGTACTTTCGCGGTGCGCCGAAGATAGAACACGTCGTGGTGCGCTTCGTTCCGGATCAGAACACGATGCTCTCCCAGCTGCGCACGCACGAAATCGATCTGTATTTCGATATTCCGCCGGTGCAGGCCGCGCAGATTCGCGCCATGCCCGCGATCGCGCTGCAATCGGTCTCGACGCTCAAATGGGAGCATCTCAACTTCAATACCAAGCGGGCCCCGCTCGACGAGCGCGCCGTGCGGCTGGCGCTCTGTTATGCCGTCGATGAAGACGGCATCTACGCGAAAATCTATCACGGTTTCGGGCGCAAGGCGCCGACGCATTTCAACCCGGATTTCGGCTGGGGCGACCCGGCGCTGCGCCACTATCCGTACGATCTCGCGCGTGCGAACGCGCTGCTCGATGCCGCCGGCTGGCGGCGCGGGCCCGGCGGTCAGCGGCGCAAAAGCGGCGTCCCCCTCACCTTCACGATCTCGACCGTCACGGGGGTGAAGCCGCGCGAAGCGATCGAAGTGTTTTTGCAGAGCGCCTGGCGCGCGCTCGGCGCCGACGTGTCGGTCAAAAACTTCCCCGCAGCGACGCTCTTCGCGCCGCTCGGAGCGGGCGGGATGCTTCAGAGCGGCAAGACGGATGTCGCGCTCTACACGTGGGCCAACAGCACGCCCGATCCCGACGACGAGACCTACATCGCACCGGATCGTTTACCGCCGAAGGGTCAGAACGATTCGTTCTTCCAGAACGCGGAAATCGGGCGCTTACAGAAAGCCGGTCTCGCTACTTACGACGTGGCGGCGCGCAAGCGGGCGTACGCGCGTATCTCGCACGTGCTGTACGAAAACGTTCCGGAATACGTTCTCGACTGGCTGCCCGAAATCGCCGCCGAAAACGTGGATCTGCACGGCGTTCGCCCGGCGCCGGTCGGCTCCGACCTTTGGAATATCGCCGACTGGATGTATCGCTAAGCCCGTTCGAGATGGGCGGTGTCGTTGAGGCGCAGGAGCAGCGTTCGACCCCCGGCGATGCGCACGCTCGAGAGCGACGTATTGCCGATCGAGAAGAAGAAGTCGTGTGTCGTTCCGAGCAGCGCGGCGAAATGCGCGTTGATCGTACCGGCATGCGAGACGACCGCCACGTGTTCGTCGGGATGCCGCGCGACGATCTCGTCGACCGTCGCGCGCATGCGCGCGCGCACGTCGGCTGCGGGTTCGACTCCCGGGACTCCCGACCACGAACCGTCGCGCAAGGCGATCGCCGCGAGCGACTCGAGCCGTTCCCGGATCGCTCGCGCCTGCTCGGCGGGCGTCAGGTCCGCGGCGAGCGACTCCTCCCCGAGCGGAATTTCGCGCAGTCGCTCGTCGCGCACGACGGCGAGATCGAATGCGCGCGCGACGGCGGCTCCGGTTTCGTAGGCGCGTCGCGTAGGGCTCGCATAGACGGCCGCGATGGCGAGCGTGCGCGCGAGACGGCGCGCGAGGGCGTCCGCTTGGAACACGCCTTTGGCGCTGAGGCCCATCGCGTCATAGCCGTCCGTTCGTGCGAACGGGGTCGTCGCATCGGGCACGGCGTCGCCATGCCGGATGAAGTGCACCGTCGTTTTCACGTCCTGCTCCATCGTGCGTAGCTTGGCGCTCGCGATTCGCAAGACATCGCGCGCCCGTGGTTGTACTGGGTCGACATGCCAACGATCGCTCTGTGGCGTCACCCCAAGCAGCGGCACGCGCAATCCCCGCTCGTGCTCTTGCTGCATGGCCGTGGCGCCGACGAACGCGATCTGCTCGATATCGCGGATCGCATGCCGCCGCGTTTTGCGTTCGCCAGCGTCCGCGCGCCCGTCGCGCTGCCCGAAGGCGGCTACACGTGGTTCCAAAGCCGCGGCGTCGCCCAGCCGATCGCGCGCAGCCTGCGCGACTCGGTCGCCGCCATGCGCGATTGGCTCGAAGAGATCGGCACCTCGGACTATCACGGTCCCGTCGTGCTGTTGGGCTTTAGCGCCGGCATGATGATGGCCGGCGCCATGCTGCTGGACGACCCGACGTCGTTTGCGGGCGCCGTCTTACTGAGCGGAGCGTTCGCCTTCGATACGACGACCGCGGTGGCGCCCGAGCGACTTGCGGGCGTACCCGTCTTTTACGGCTGCGGGCTGCTCGACGACGTCATCCCGCAGCACCTCGCCGCGCGTACGGCGACGTATCTGCGCGAACGCAGCGGCGCACGTTTGACCGCGCGCGAGTATCCGATCGGCCACGGCATTTCCAATCCCGAGCTCGCCGACATCGCAGCGTGGCTCGACGCCGTCGCCTGAAGACCCACGCGGGGTCCGGCACGCGCCGCGCGCCAACGTCGTAGCGATGCTGACGACGTTTGCCGATGTCGACGCGCTGGCCGAACGCCTCGGTGCCGAGGCCGGCCATAGCGCGTGGCTGCGGATCGATCAGGCCCGTATCGATGAGTTTGCGGCGCTCACGGGCGATCGGCAATGGATCCACGTCGATCCGGCTCGCTGCGCGACGCAGTCGCCCTATAAGGCGACGGTCGCGCATGGCTTCTTGACTGTTTCGTTGCTCCCACGCTTTCGGCAGGAAGCGATCGCCGTGGAGAGTGCGCGGATGAGCGTCAACTACGGCTTCGACCGGCTGCGGTTCCTCGCACCGGTTCCCGTCGATTCCGAGATACGCGCGGTCTTCAGCGTCGCGGCCCTCGCCCGCACGGGGGCGGTGGCGCGCGTTTCTTGGGACGTGTCGGTGGAAATCCGCGGTAGCGCCAAGGCCGCCCTTGCAGCCGTCTGGATCTCGCAGATTTACGAAGGACCGTCGTCATCTGACGCTTGAGATTTGACGTGCCATAACGCTGGCACACCGCGCGGATACGATGCGTACATGAGAAGCAACGTCAAGTTCGTACCGCTCTTCGAGAACCTCGAAAACTTGGCGTTCGAGCAGAAAATCCGGAGCTTCGCTCGCGAAGTTGCCAAGCGCCATCGCGGTCGCCCGGGCGATCGTGCGGCGCTCGTCGCTGCCCTCCGCGGGTATTACCGCACGTGGGCGATTTTCGAGCGGCTGCCGGTTCTCGACGAGCGCTCGATAACGCTCGCCGTTGCCGAGTATGAGTTCGTCCGCTCCGGGCGCCGCCACGAAAACGTGGCGTAAACCTACGTTGGCGCCGAGCGATACCTCCGCGAGCTCCTCCATCCCATCGTTCAAGACGGCCCCAAAACGCGCGGTCGAACGCAGTGCGCTGCGCGTCGGTTCAGCACTCCTCGACGGCGCCAAGCATCGAAGTGTCGGCACGCAATGCGTCACGTTTGCGCGAAGCGTTCCGACTCAGCGCTTTAGCGACTCGCCGGCGCGATGTGCTCGGGGTTGGGCTTACGTTATCGACGGCGACTCATTGCCGGCACTGGGTTTGGCGGAAAAGTGGTTGCCGTGGACAATCGCGATTAAACCCCGAAAAATATTGCGCTACAGGAACGGGCGCTACCGCTTCATGCGAATATCGCGCAGGCATCTCGCCAACGTGCATGCGGAGATAGATGGCCACGGCCGCCAAACGCGAAACGGCCTATACCTGACCGTGAAGATATGGGTGACCCAACGTGGACGAAGAACGATCTCTTTCGAGGCGCAAGCTACTTGCGAAGCTAACGGCGGTACCGATCGCGATCGGCGCGTTCGCGGCGTTGCACGCAGAAGCGGAAGCGAAGGCGCCGCAGTTTGCCGTGGCGTATCGCAACAAGCCTCATGGCAATAAGAGTTGCGCTGAGTGCCGGAGTTACATCGCGAACCGAGATCAGCGTAAGGCAAACGGGCATTGCAAGAAAGTTGCCGGCTCGATCAGCCCCAACGGGTATTGCGTGCTCTGGCACGCTGGGGAGAACTCAAAAAACACGTAACGACCAAATTACCTATACGCGATGTTGCGCGAACGGCGAGCGCACGAAGCACGGCATCGTGCCGCGCATGCAGTCGTTCACCTCCACGTTTCGTTGCGTCACGGATGCCATGCTCGCGACAGGATTACGTTGGCTTCGAGCCTACTTGCGTCGCGAGCGCGTCGACCGTTCGAGGGCGGAGCGTACGATCGGCCACGCTGCATCCGCGATCGCAGCGTGGCCGTCGTCCGAGGGATGGAAGCGATCGGCACTAAGATAGCGCGCCGGTTCCGTGCTGGCTCGTTTGGAAAACGCGAACAGGTCGACAACGGGTGCGTGCGTCCGCCGCCCTTCGGCGGCGACCGCATCGTTGTACGTGAGCGCGAGGCGATGCAGCGCCGGTTTCGCGGTGCTTTCGAAGATCGGTGAAACGGAGACATCGGGCACGTTGAAAAGGACGACCACCGCTCCAGGCGCGCTTCGGGCAACGCCTTCGACGAGTCGCCGGTAGTCGCGCGCGAAATCGCGCGGAGCGTGACGGCGGACGAGATCGTTCGCACCGGCCTCGATCAGCACGATCGTCGGGCGCGTCGTCGCGATACGAGGCAATTCGAGGCGCACGACGTCGGCGGTCGTCGCTCCACCGATCGCGAGGTTCGTCACCTGGCTCGTCCTATGGCGCGCGCGAACGCGCTCGAAAAGATCGAAGGCGAAGCCGCGCGACGAATCGGAGGCGCCGATGCCGAGCGCTAAGCTATCGCCCGCAACGGTCATCCGCACCGGCGCCGCGTCGCCTGTATCCGGCGCTGCGCCGGCGGACGCCGTCAATATGGACGTTACGACGATCGCCGCAACGAAGGCCGGCAGCGCGAACGCGAACGTAGCCGGCGAGCCCAGACGCGCGAACGCGCCGGTCACGATGCGGCTTTCCCGGAGCTGCGAACGATATCGGCGATGCGGCCGTCGGCTAAGGTGATGATCGTATCGCAGCGCTGCCAGACCGACGGATTGTGGGTAACGAGCACGATCGTCTGACCGCGCTCGCGATTGAAGCGTTCGAACACGTCCAGCACGGATGAGGCCGTGCGGGAATCGAGTTCACCCGTCGGTTCGTCCGCAAGGACGAGGGCCGGTGCGTTGACGAGCGCACGAGCGATCGCGACGCGCTGCTGCTGACCGCCCGAAAGCTGCGCCGGTCGATGGTGGGCGCGAGTTGCGAGCCCCACCTCATCGAGCAGCCGGAGTGCATCTTCGCGCGCGCGAGCGGAATCGCGCCGCGCGTAGTGCGCCGCGAGTTCCACGTTTTCGCGCGCACTGAGCGTCGGAATCAAGTTGAATCCCTGAAAGACGAAGCCGATCTCACGGGCACGGATCGCCTGCAGTTCGCGCCGCGATGCGCGAGCGAGATCCGTTCCGGCGAGAACGACGCTGCCGCTCGTCGCGCGGTCGAGCGCGCCGAGCACGTGCATGAGCGTCGTTTTCCCGCTGCCGCTCTCGCCGACGATTGCGACGTACGCGCCGCGTTCGATCGTAAGACCGATGCCGTCGAGCGCGCGTACTTCGGCAGCCGTGCCGGGCGCATGCACTTTGACGAGATCGCGAACCGCGATGAGCGTGTCCATCAGGCGTTGCGCCGCAGTGCGTCGGTCGGTTCGAGCCGTGCGGCGCGAATTGCCGGGAGCAGGCCGGCCGCGATGCTCAGCACGACGGCGAAGACGAAGGCGCCGATACCCAGACGCGGCGTTATCGCGAACAGTTCGAGGTTGCCGTGCGCGGCGCTGCGCGCGTCGATGATGGCGATGAGTGCCGCCGCGACGGCGAGGCCGCCGATTCCGCCGAGCGCACCGATCGTCGCGGCCTCCGTCACGAACTCGCGTAAGATATCGCCGTCCCCCGCTCCGATCGCTTTGCGAATACCGATCTCTCGGGTGCGTTCGCTCACCGCGATCGTCATGGTATTGACGATCGAGAACGCGCCGACGAGCAGCGCGATGAGCGCGCTGCCAAAAATAATCGCATCGAAAATCTGCGTCGTCGAGCGAATGCCGCCGGCAACTTCGGCGGGGTCGCGCGCTTGCAGGCCGGTCAGCAGCGTTATGCGACGAGCGATCAGGCCGGTGTCGGCATGCGGCTCGACGAGCACCATGAGCGCGGTCGCGGGCGGCGTGGAGCCGGCGGGCGCGCTCGGCGGCACCAGCTGTCCCAGGAGCGCTTGTGCATCGCCGAGCGGCACGACGATGGCCGCATCGAAGATCGTAAACGATTTGGCAATCGTCCCGACGACCGTAAAAGAATTGCCGTAGAGCGCGATGGTCGCGCCGACGTGCACCTGCCGGCTGCTCGCAAAATCCGTACCGACCAGCGCGACGCGCCGCTCCGTCGGCGTGAAATCGCGCCCGCGATCCACGGAGAAGGCGGCGCTCGCAATCGCGCGCGTCCCGTACGGAAATCCGAAGATGAGCGACGGGGGCCCGAAGCGCGAGTTTTCCGCGAAGCCCGTCGCATAGGGTACGACGACCTCGGGCACGACGCCGCGGACGCCCGCAGAGCGGCGCGCGACCTCGACGTTGCGCCGCATGCGCGCCTGTGCGCCCGCGCCATAAAGTTCGCGGCCATTGCCGAAGGCGAAGATGGCGCCGGAATTGAGCGCGGCCGAGCGCGAAACGATCGTTTGCAGGCGTTCGGCGAGCGATCCGACGACGACGAGGGCGAGAATGCCGATCGCGATCCCCGCGACGGTGAGCGACGTGCGGGCGAGGCGGCTGCGCAAATTACGAAAGACGGCGAAGATCACGCGATTCCAGGCGGGAGGAGGGGGTGTAAGCCAGACTGCAGCGTGGCGGTCGGGAGCGTGGCACTATAGAGACGCCGGCCGAACCCATCGGAGCATCCCCAACGTTATAGGTATAGATGAAACGTTTTTCGCTCGTATCCGTCGCATTCGCCGCACTCGTAGCCTTGACGGCATCCCCAATAATCGCCAAACCCTCCGCGCAGACGCCGGTTCGCAGCGAAACGGCGGTCCTCGCCGGCGGCTGCTTCTGGGGCCTCGAAGCCGTTTTCGAGCATGTCAACGGCGTGCGGTCGGTCGTTTCGGGCTACAGCGGCGGAGCGAAAGAAACGGCGCAATATGAGACCGTGAGCACGGGGCGGACGGGCCACGCGGAATCGGTGTCGATCGCGTTCGATCCCCACGTCGTCTCGTACGAACAGCTGCTCAACGTCTTTTTCTCCGTCGCTCACGATCCGACGCAGGTCGATCGCCAAGGCCCCGACGACGGTTCGCAGTATCGCTCCGTGGTGTTCTATACTAGCGACGCGCAACGGCGCGCGGCGACGGCCTATATCGCGAAGCTGACGGCGCAGAAGAAGTACGGCGCGCCGATCGCCACGCAAGTCGTTCCCATGCACGCCTTCTACGCAGCCGAAGCGTATCACCAGCACTTCTTCGATCGCAATCCGGCGTATCCGTACATCGTCATCAACGATGCGCCGAAGGTTGCGGCCCTGCGCGAGCGCTTTCCGAAGCTCGTCAAGCCGAGCGCCAACTAACGCCTCACCGCGTAGGACGGTACGGCGGGAGTTCACGAAGCTCCAACTAAAGAGCGGTGCAACGTTGGAGGTGCTCGTGGCGATTTTTCGCTATCGCGTTTTTCTTTGTTTTCTGGTCGCGATGTCGGCGTTGACGTTCGGCCGGGCGATCGCGGGAACCACCGGAAGCATTTCAGGTGTCGTCCGCGACGCGGCGACCAAGGTGCCGCTCGCGGACGTAACCGTAAGCGCGGCGTCGCCTTCCGGGAGCGGACGTGCGACGACGGACGCGCGCGGCTTTTACATCATCTCCGGCCTCTCGCCCGACACGTATGTCGAGAGCTTCACGCTCGCCGGTTACGGCTCCGAGCAGACGATCGGATTGACGGTCTTTCAAGACCAAACGCAATCCAGCGACGCCACGCTGTCCAAAGAGATTCGGCAGATCGCGCGCGTCCGTTCGCGCGCCGGGTCGAACCTCGTACAGCCTAATCAGACCGCCGACGTGTACGACGTGTCCGCGCAGCAACTCGAAGCCGCCAAGGGCGGCGATAACGTCCATAAGACGCTCTACAACTACCTGCAGACCGTCCCTGGCGTGACGTCGGCGGGCGCCAACGGTCAGCCGCGCATCCGCGGCGGCCTGGCGACCGATACCGGTTTCCTCTATGACGACATTTTGATCAACGACCGGCTAACCGGGTTTTTCTCCACGAATAACGGCTATTTTCAGACGACGACGATCTCGAGCGTCGGCGTGAATTCCGTGCAGGTCTACACCGGCGGCTACAACGCCCGCTTCGGTAACGCAGCCCAAGGCATCGTCAACAGCGTCATCAAGCGCGGCACGTATCCCGGTTTCGGCTTGGTTTCGATGGCCGGACAATCGCCGGTGTTCGGACATTTTCTTCAGGCGGAATACGGTACGGCGTCGCGCGATAACCGCTACTCCGGATACGTCGCCTTCGACGGATCTAATCAAGACAATGCTTTCGGCGATGGCGGGTACACGTTTCCGCTCGCAACGGCGAAGGGTGGAAACGGTCCCGGCCCCAACCAAACGACCGATCTCGTCGGAAACTTTCACTATCGGCCGTCCGCTCGCGACGACATTCAATTTCTCATTCAAAACGGCGTCGGGCTCTTCAACGGAAATTATTTGCTTTCGGGCAGCCACCCCGTCGGATTCGCGCCCTGCGCGGGCTATCGCGCGGCCAACTTTGTGGTGACGTCACCGGGCGTTTCGACGGCGGGCAAATCGTGCGTCGATACGTCGGGCGCGCTCTCGAATGCGAACGGCAAAAGTTCGCAGACCAATCCCGTTGCGACGGGACTGCAATACGTACCGGTGTCGCCGGATGCCGCGCTGCTCACCTATCACTACTCCGGCATCGGGAAACTCCAATGGAACCACGCCTTCAGCGATAAGCTCGCGGGCTACGTGCGCTTCGCCGAAAACTTCAATCAGTATATTTTCAACCAGCCGCTCACGGATCCGAATTACGCCGGCCTCATTCGACCAGGCGACGTCGCTTTAGGCGGCGGCAACGATCCGTACGGCGGCGGCCGGGGCTTCCAAGGCGACCGGCGTTCGCAAGTCTATATCGGCTCTACCGAACTTACGTTTACGCCCTCGGCGCGCGCGTCGTATTATGGCGGCGCATCGCTCGAGCGCGATAATAATCTCCAGGCGTATTACGATCTTTCCGGAGGGCTCTCCAATCCCGGGTCGGCGTTCGATATCGTCGGCAGGTTCCCGAATCTGTATACCGTCGTCAATTTCCCCGTAACGGTTCCGTCGCTCTACGCGGGTACGACGCAGCAATTCGGGCATCTGATAGTCGAACCGTCGCTGCGCTTCGATCAGGAGAAGTACGGCATCCCGGCCGCAATCGGAGGCGCGTATTTCGCGCGCTCGGTGAGCCCGCGTTTCGCGGCGACGTACGCCTTTACGCCGAATCTGGTCGGGCGCGGGTCCTACACCGTGACCTCGGAGTTCGTTCCCGCAACCTACGTGTACAACGGCTCCGCCGACGGCCCACAGGGCTCGGGTCAGACGCGTAATCCCTACGCCCCCGGCGCGGCGGTCGCCCCGTCGATGGATCACAACGTCGATTTCTCCCTGGAAAAAGGCTTCGACGCCAAGACGTCGCTGCGGCTCTCACCGTACTACCATAAGTCGAGTAACCGGCTCGCCGTTTTTCGGAACCCCGTCGTCGGTCCGAGCGGTCAGATCGTGCTCAATCCCGACGGTTCGGTCAAATTCGGGAACGGATCGTATGCCAAAAATGGCGGCATTACCCAAGATTTCGGCGTCGAACTCGGCCTCAATCACGTCGAACCGGGCGACGGACTCTCGTACTTTCTATCCGGCACGTATCAGAACTATTGGTCGTCGTCGACGACGCTTGCGGCCGCTGCGATCTCGCCCGTGAGCGCGAGCAAGTTTCTACTCGACCGGTCGGTGTATCGCGTGTCCGGCAACGCGCCCGTCTCGCTCACGTTGACGGCCGACTATCACGTGAAGAACCTTCACGTCCAGCCGTTTCTCTTGTACCAGTGCTGCGCGTATTACAACACGACCGGTACGGGCACGACGGCGGTTCCCGATCCGACCATCCACCAAGCCCCCGCGTACTATTTCGCAAACGCGACCGTCTCATACGATTTCGCAAAGTCGGGCCCGCGCTATACGGCCGTCGGGCTACGCGTGCAGAATCTCTTCAATAATCTCAAATCCGACATCGCGCCGGTTCCGAACATCTACTACAACAACGCCAAGACGCCCAAAGGGACGCCGCCCGGCAGCGTCTTCGATGGAAACTACTATGCCTTCGCGCCCGGCCAAGTGCCGAACACCCAGTACTTCTTCGCGCCCGTTCCGCGCACGCCGCAGACGTTCGAACTCTTTGTGACGCAGCATCTCTAGCTCAGGCTCTCTTTGCCGCTCTGGCCGTGCAGCTGTGCCTCGATCTGCTCGGCGCAGGCCTTGTGCCCGCACTCGCAGCGAATGTTCTGCGGATCGCGGCCGGCCGGCGAGGCACAATACTCAGAACACGTGGCGTCGCCGAAGGAGACCTCGCACAGGCAGGCGAGATCCTCGCAGCGTTGGGTTGCTTCGGTAACCATGGGCCGCTCGTTCCCGGCCCAACCGGGGACCAAACGAGTCGGCGCGAAGCCTTCCCGTCATGTCGCTCGCCGAGTACCCTGGGTTTCCACTGCTTTCCCAGGAGCTTGGGGCGCTGTTGGTCCGGGCCGAAAATGGCGACGACGCGGCGCGTCCGGCGCTTCTGGAGAAGGTTGCCGACGTTCTCAACGTCTTTATCGGCCTCGATCTGCTTCAGTACGTCTTCATGCCGACGCCCGAGGAGGACGGCTCGGAACCGATTACGATCGACCTCGTCGCGCCCGCAGAGAACGATGCCGCCGCGATCGCGTGGTTCAATATCGACGAAGCCGGTTACGACGAATTCCGCGACGCGGTGACGCTTTTCGGCGATATCGCCGACGTTCTCAACCCCCCGATCGTCCTAGATGTCGACGACGACGAGGATTAGCGGTATACTAAAGCCATATGACGTTACATGACACGGTGCGGCCATAGCCCGCCGCGGTGCCTACACGGCCGCTCCCCGGCGTACGACCGAGGAGCCCTCGAAAGAAGCTCCCCTCGAACTCTTCGGCACGATCAAGCAGGTCTTTCCGAGCACGACGTTCGCCGTCGAACTAGAGAACGGTCAGACGATCCTCGCGCATATCGCGGGCCGGTTGCGCCGCCATCGCATCAAGATTTTGCCGGGCGATCGCGTCGATTTGGAGATGTCGCCCTACGACCTCACGAAGGGGCGAATCGTCTATCGGTACCGGGCGGGAGAAGCGCGCCGCTCGTAGCGGCGCGGCCCATTACTCGACTGCGGCCGGATCTCCCGAAGCGTCTTCGATCGTCGCTATCGAGCTAGCGCCATGCAGCACCTCTTGGACTTTTTCGCCGCCCCGCGCGATCGGGTCGCTGACGATCGCATAGTGCGTGTGGCCATGTCCGTGGCTATCGTCGGCATGTAAGGTGCCGGCGAGGACGCGGCCGTCGGCGAGCGTGGCGCGAATCGCCTTACCGACGTAGGACGTGAGTTCGGAATCGGTCATCGTGTACTTTCTCGAAGCTGGAAGCGATGCTAGAGCCGTACCCACGTTACGTCAGAGCGGCTCTTGTGCCTCGTGCTGCGCGTACTGGCGCGGCTCGAAATACCAGTCCGGCAGCGTCTTGGGAAACGCGATATCCCGAAACGTGTAATCGACGGTCGAACCGTCGCCGCTGTAGCCGTCGCCGACGACGCCATGAATCGCCGTTACGACGGGCACGCCTTCGAGCATTCCGACGGTGACGGTGAACGTAACGCCGTAGACGTTCGACGTGCCGAGGATGAAGAGTTTATCCGTGGCGACGAGCTTATGCAGTTCGAGCGTCTTTTTATCAACGAAGAGTTCTCGCAGGCGGTTGCGATCCGCATCCCGCGTGGGCAAGATGGAAACGTGTAATTCGTCACCTTCGGTCGCGAGTGCGGCGACGCGATAATCGAACTCCCCCGTGACGGTCACGACCCCGATCGTCGGTAATTGGGAGGCACTCGGCTCGGGCGTCGGAACGAACGAAATCGGTCGCGATTTGGCTGGTGCGGGTTCGAACACGTCGGCCGTGGGCGGACCGGGATCGCGGCTTTCGTTAAATGCCGGGCGATCGAAGGTCATGGCACCGCGATTGACGTCGCGGTAGACCTTGCGCATGAGTGCGGCACGATCGAGATTGCGGACCCAGTACTTGACCTTATAGCTATCGAGATAGTCCGGAAACCCTTGTTCCGTGAGTTGCTTGCGCTCGAGCGTATAGATCTCGAACGGCGGCGGCGGACGGTGCGAGCGGAACTTTGCGCGGATGAGCCCCAGCAGCCGCTGCGGGCTCGGCGATGAAGTCGCGATAGGCGCCGGCGCCGCCGGCGCGGCGGTCGTGAGTGCGAGTGTGGCCGCGAGAAGAAGGGCGAACATACCGACGGCGCTTCGGCGCGTTGCGAGGTCGGCCCGTTTACGTTGCTCGGCGAAGCGGGAACGCTCGAATCCGGTTCGGAACGGCGCTCGCGATGACGGCACTCGCGGCGCTCATTTTCGACTTCGACGGAACGATTGCCGAAACCGAATGCGACGGTCATCGCGTCGCCTACAACAATGCGTTTCAAGACGCGCGCGCTATCTGGCATTGGGACGTACCGACGTACGGCGAATTGCTCGCAATCGCCGGCGGCAAAGAGCGGCTCGATCACTTCATCCGCCGGGAACGGCCCGACATCTCGAGCGACGACCGGACGGAACTCGTCGCGCTCTTGCACGAATCCAAGCGTCACCATTTCGACCGGCTCGCCGATACGTTGCCGCTGCGCCCCGGTATCGCGCGACTCATCGGCGAAGCGCGCGCCGCGGGGCTACGTTGCGCGATCGCGACGACCGCCGCACCGAGCGGCGTAGAGGCCGTTTTGCGCCGCCATCCCGACGTGGCGGGCGCGTTCGACGTCATTGCGGCCGGCGACATCGTACCGCGGAAAAAACCGGCTCCGGATATCTACACGTACGTGCGGGAGCAGCTAGGCTTACCTGTGCGCGCGTGCTTCGCTTTTGAAGATTCGGCGCTCGGCTTACGCGCGGCGATCGCGGCCGGGATCACAACGCTCGTCACACCGAGTACGTATAACACACACGAGCGTTTCGAAGGCGCAGCGGCCGTCCTCGATAGTCTCGGCGACCCGGGCGGCGTCGTGACGACGCTCGCCGGGCCGCCGCCGCCGCTGGGCTACGTCGACGTGACGTACGTACGCGACGTGCAGGCACTCATCCGGGCGGGCTCGTCGCTTCCACCGCGCTAAAGGTTTCTAGAATGTTGTACGTGTGGGCGATGCCACGCGGCACGAGATAGGAATCGCCCTCCGCGAGGGCTACGATGTCGTCGCCGCAATGCAACTCCGCTCGCCCGCGCAGGACGTAACCGACCGTATCGTACTCGCGCGTCGTCAACGGCTTCGGTTCGCCTGGCTCTTCGTCGCGCCACGCGCGCATCGCAACGTTGGTTCCCGTAGCTAATACGATCTGTCCGTGGTCGCCTCGCCGCGCCGACGCGGCTTCAATCTTATGTGCGCTCGTTGGTATCATTCCCAGGCGTTACCCGGATCGGCTGGGTCCGAACGGCCCACGAGCGGTGTCGCCTCGGGGTTACGCGGTATGATCGGCTCCGACGACGGTTTCGTACGGGAATCAGGTGCGGCGCTCCGTCTCATCGATAAGATTTTCGAGCAAACTCGCCGTAGCAACGTCCTTGCGATCATCGACGGCTTCGTGCACGTCCCGCTGGCGTTTTGCGAAAGCATGTCGTCTTCGACCAGTTCTTTGAGCATGTCGAGCGGCGTTACGTAATCCCTATCGTCGTCCTTGACGTTCTCGAGACGCGCAATATTTCCGATCGAGCGGATCGTCGTGCCGCCGACCTTGCGCAGGCGTTCGGCCAGGGTATCGGTCATCGCGAAAATCTCCAGCGGCGTGTTCGTCGAGCAACAGGTGATACTCGCGGTCGTGGCTGCCCCACATATGCCAATGGAAATTCCTCGTCTTTCGATAAAGCGCGAAGGCGTCGGCAACGACCGGATTGATCGCTTCGCTAATCTTTTCGGCAGCCGCAAAGCCGAGATCGTTCGGCGTCGCGAGCGGGCGTGGAAAGCGGCTTCTTTGACGCCGGCGCGCGCGTTAAAGTGCCCGTAAACACCAAAACGGCCATGCAAGCACGCCGTCGGCGTATTCCCCGCGTTAAGAAGTCGTTCTGAGGGAAAGGTATCGGGTATGGATTCGAAATCGAACGTCACCAACGACGATCCCAGTGGCGACGATCGCCACGCGGTCGCGACCTACCTCAGCGACATGCTCGCGCTCGAGCGTCATATCGCCCAGCCCGTCGAAGCGCAGCTCAAGTCGGACGACCATCAGTCCTATGGGGAAGCGATTCGCCTCGTGCAGCGTATTAAGACCTGTACGGATAACCACATTTCCGCACTCGAAGCGCGAGTGCAAGCGGTCGGCGGACACGCCGGCAGCCCGATCAAGTCGGCGTGGGCGGCGCTCTTAGGCGGCGGAGCGGCGGCGATCAATCAAGTGCGCAAGACCAAAGTCTCCAAAAGTCTTCGCGACGACTACACGGCGCTCGGGCTTTCGGCCATCAGCTACACGATGCTGCATGCTACGGCCATGGGACTCGGGGATACGGCGACGGCACAATTGGCCAAGCGTCATCTCGATGACTACGCGCCGATCATCGTCGATATCAGCAAAACGATGCCGACCGTCGTCCTTCAAGAGCTTCGTGAAGACGGCGAAAACGTTTCGATCTCGGCGGCGGGAATCACCGAGCAACAGACGGGCGAGAGCTGGAGCAACGAAAACCTCAGCAGCGGCTCGAACAAAACTTAATCCGGTAGTCATTCCCAATGGAAATTCGGCCCGTGAGGCGACTGCGTTTCGACGCCGCCACCTCGCCTGGTCGTTTTTTTTGCGTTTCGCAAGGCGCGCTCCCGTTTGGCGGTCCGACGGTATTCGGAAGCGAAGGGACCGGAAGTGGAAATGTTACGGTTCGCGGGTCTCGATCGGTATTACGGCGCGCGTCACATCTTTAGCGGTCTCGAAGGCGTAATCCGCGACGGCGAAAAAGTCGGTCTCGTCGGGCCCAACGGCGCGGGAAAATCTTCCCTCGTTCGATTGCTCGCCGGATTGGATGAACCCGAGGGCGGCTCGATCGCGCGGGCCCGCGATGCCCGTCTGGGATATTTGAGCCAAGCCGCAAGTGCGGACCAAGCGTTGACCCTGCGGGCCATCGTCGATCGGGCGTTTTCGCAGATGCACGCCGAAGAGGCGCAGGTTCGCGCGCTCGAGGCCGCGCTGACGGCTGCGGCGGAAGCGCACGATGCGACCCTCGAAGCGCGCTTGCTGCACGATTACGGAGAAGCCCGCGAGCGTTACGATCGGCACGGTGGTGAAGAGAACGAACGCCTCATGCGCGCGATGATCGCCGAGTTCGGTTTCGCGGAGGAGGATCTCGACCGGCCGCCCGCGTCGTTTTCCGGTGGCCAACGCACGCGCGCGGCGCTCGCGCGCATGCTGCTCGAAGAACCCGATTATCTCGTGCTCGACGAGCCCTCCAATCATCTCGATATCGAGACGGTGCGCTGGCTCGAAGATTTTCTCATCGACGATCCGCGGGCCACGCTCGTCGTCTCGCACGACCGGTATTTTCTCGATCGCGTGGCCAATAAAATCTGGGAACTCGACGGCGGAACGCTCGCAACGTACGACGTTCCGAAGGGCCGCGCCTATAGTGCGTACGTCGCAGAAAAGGCGACGCGTCTGGAACAAGCGGAGCGCGATTTCAAAGCGTTCAAAGACGAAGAGAAGCGTCGCAAAGCCGTCGTCGCCGAACTCAAGACGCATGGATCGCACAATTACTCGCACGTGCGCAGTCGCGAGAAGCAACTCGCGAAGCTCGATACGGTTGAGGCGCCGAAGACCTCGCAGCGACCGATCTCCGTCAAGCTTGAAGCCGCCCGTCGCGCGACCAACGGCTTGGCCCTCAAAGCCAACGACTTGCGCGTCGCTTACGACGACGTACTCTTCGATCGCTTGACCTTCAGCGTCGCTCGCGGCGATCGGCTCGCGGTCGTCGGCCCCAATGGTTCGGGAAAATCGACGCTGCTCGGCGTTCTTTCCCAGCGTAACAAACCCGATCGCGGCGACGTGCAAGTGATGACGGGCGTGACGACGGCGTACTTCTCGCAGGATTCCGCCGACGAACTGCCGCCCGGGGCAGCCGCCGTGGATGCCGTACTCGAAGGCGCGACGGTAACGCCCGAACAAGCGCGCTCGCTGCTCGGACGCTTGGGGCTGGGGGGCGACGCCGGTGATAAACCCGTCGAAGCGTTCTCGGGCGGCGAGCGGCGGCGCATCATGCTCGCGCGGCTTATGGCGCGTTCGGCCGATCTGCTGTTCCTCGACGAGCCGACGAACGATCTCGATATTCCCAGCCGCGAAGCGCTCGAAAACGTACTCGCCGCGTACGGCGGTGCGATGGTCGTCGTTTCGCACGACCGCTATCTGTTAGCGCGGCTTGCGGAACGCGTCCTATGGTTGCGCGAAGGAAAAGCGTCGCTTATCGAGGGCGGTTACGAAACGTTCGAAGCCGCGCAGCGTTCGCATCACGCGACGCCTCCGCCGCCTCAGCCGACAAAGGCGGTTGAGAAACCAGCGGCGCCGGCGGTTCTCGAGCGCGGGGAGCGCCAGCGTCGCGATCGTCGCGTCCGGGAGCTTGCAGAGGCCGAACGTGACGTAGCTAAACTCGATGAAGCGCGCGCACGGCTCGAAAAAGAATTCGCCGATCCGGGCATCTACGACGATCGCGAGCGCGTCGCGCGTCTGGAACGGGAGCTCGAAGCCGCGCGCGCCGCGGTCGACGCCGCCTTCGCACGCTGGGAAGCGCTCGGCGAAGCGCAAGCGCAGCCCGCCCACGCCTGACGCCCTTGCGGCATCGCATCAAGTGAGTGCCTGTGGGGGCCCCATGAACGAGGAGGAAACGCGGCCGGTGAGTTCGCCGAAACCGATCCGGTAATCGGCCGCTTCGCACCAGCCGACGATCGTAATCTGATCGCCGTCTTCCAGGAACGATCGCAGCGTGCCGTCCGCGAGCGACAACGGTCGCCGGCCGTCACCGGTCAGTTCGAGCATACTGCCCAGTGAGTCGGCCGTCGAACCGCTGATCGTTCCGGAGCCCAAAAGGTCGCCGACTCGCATGCTGCAGCCGGAAATCGTATGGTGCGCGAGTTGTTGCGCCATCGTCCAGTACAGGTCTCTAAAGTTGCTGCGGCTGATGCGCGTCGGCCGTGACGCTCCGTCGGGCTGCAGCGACGTCTCGAGATTGATGTCGAACGTACCGGCGCCGGCCTGCCGAAGGTACGAAAGCGGCTCCGGCTCTTGAGGCGGTCCCAGAACGCGAAACGGCTCGAGTGCCTCCAACGTGACGATCCATGGCGAAATCGACGTCGCGAACGATTTACCGTTGAACGGCCCGAGCGGCACGTATTCCCACTGCTGGATGTCGCGCGCGCTCCAATCGTTCATCAGCACCATGCCGAAGATGTGCTCTTCGGCGCGCGCGATCGCGATGGGCTCGCCCGAAGAATTCGGAACGCCGACGATGAACGCCGTCTCGACTTCCATATCGAGCTTGCGACACGGTTCTAAAAGGGGGCGGGCCATGCCCGGCGACTTCGTTTGCCCGACGGGCCGGCGAATGGGCGTCCCGCTCACGACGACCGAAGACGCGCGTCCGTTGTAGGCAACGGGGAGTTCGAGCCAATTTGGCAGCAGCGCGTGCTCTGGACCGCGGAACATCGCTCCGACGTTCGTTGCGTGCTCTTTGGATGAATAAAAATCGGTGTAACCGCAGACTGCAAGCGGGAGGTGGAGGCGAGCGCTCTGCATTGGGACGAGCGCGCTTTTACGGAGCGCCCAATCGTCGCGGAGCTCCGGATTATCGCTGCGCAGCAGAGTGCTGATGCGTTCGCGCACGCGCGTCCACGTGGAGCGGCCGAGCGCGACGAACGGGTTGATGCTTCCGCGCCGAAAAACGGACGGGCCGTCGGTCCTCGCGACCAAGAGCTCGCACGTCTCCAAGAACGAGAGATCGAGAATGTGGTTTCCGATCGCGACGCCGATTCGTGCGTGCGGGTCTCCCTCCGTGGAGAACACGCCGTAGGGAAGATTCTGAATCGGGAAGTCCGAGTGCGCCGGAACGTCGACGAACGAGCGGAGCGACACGTCGTTCGGATGCCTCTGCGCCGGCATCAACGCTCGCGAGCATCCGGGTCAAAGCGTTTGCTCAGGCCTTCCCAGCACCGGAAATATTCCGCCTGCAATTGTCCCGTCGCCATGGCGAAGGGCGTCGGCCGGATCGCGAAACGCGTTTCGAACATAAACGCCAGCGTGTCGGCGATGTGTTGCGGCCGGGTGACGTCGGCGGTACTCGCCTTCTCGAATGCGGCCGCATCGGGTCCGTGAGCGCTCATACAGTTGTGCAGCGTCGCGCCGCCGGGGACGAAGCCTTCCTCCTTCGCTTCGTACGTACCGAGGATGAGGCCCATAAATTCGCTCGCAAAGTTGCGGTGATACCACGGGGGACGGAACGTGTCCGTAGCTACGAGCCAGCGTGGCGGAAAGATGACGAAATCGACGTTATCGACGCCCGGCGTGTCGGAAACCGATTGCAAGACCAGGAACAGCGAGGGGTCGGGATGGTCGAAGCTTATGGTGCCGAGCGCATTGAAGCGCCTTAGATCGTACTTGCATGGGGCGTAGTTGCCATGCCACGCCACGACGTCGAGCGGCGAATGTCCGATGCGCGCGGTCCACAGATCGCCCATAAACTTCGCGACGAGTTCGAAGTCGCCGTCGCGATCCTCGTACGAGGCGACGGGCGTCAGAAAGTCACGCGGATTGGCGAGACCGTTCGCTCCGATCGGACCGAGCTCGGGCAATCGGAAGACGGGACCGTAGTTCTCGCAAACATAACCGCGTGCTTCCCCATCGGCCAATTCGACGCGAAAGCGGAGGCCCCGCGGAACGATCCCTATTTCTTGCGGCCCGATCTCGAGTCGACCGAGCTCGGTCGCGAGTACGAGCGTGCCCGCTTGGGGGACGATCAGCAATTCGCCATCGGCGTCGTAAAAGAAGCGGTCCGTCATCGACCGATTCGCCGCGTACACGGAAATCGCGCAGCCGCTCTGCGTACCGGGGTCGCCGTTGCCGCCCATGGTGACCAACCCTTGCACGAAGTCCGTAGGCTCGCTCGGCATCGGCAGCGGATCCCAACGCAGCTGATTCGGTGTCGTCGCGAGTTGCGTAAATCGGCTTACGAGCCGTCCGGAATCCGTGCGCTCGAATGGCTGGTGCACCGCCGCCGGCCGTATCCGGTACAGCCACGAGCGGCGATTCGCGGCGCGCGGCACGGTGAAGGCCGTTCCGGAGAACTGCTCGGTATACAAGCCGTACGGTGCGCGTTGGGGCGAATTCCGTCCGACCGGTAAGGCTCCCGGGAGCGCCTCCGTCGCAAACTCGTTGCCGAATCCGGATTGATAGTGTAGCTTCGTCGCCGGAGTGCCGGAAGACACGCTCGTCACCTCATCATCCTGTAACACGCAAAGGTCGTGCACCCGTCCATTAAGCGGAGTATCTCTCCGATACGTTTCCTTCCCTGCGGCGTGAACGCAACGGTCACCGGCAGCGAGCGAGTATCGAACGACGGCCAGACGACGTACGTTCGTTTACGAGTGTAGTATCTGTTATGGTGGCTCCGTTCGGCCGGCGCGACGCACGTCCCGATTCTCAGCCGAGCGCGAGCATCGCGCGGGAAAGTGCAGCTCCGCCGCCGGGAATGCGCGTCAACGCGGCGTAGCGGTCGACGTTCGAGGCGCGTGCGAACCTGCGATGTGCGAAGGCTTCGGCGCGTAACCGGATCATCACGCTGCGGGCGACCCAGCGTTCGTATCCGCGCCACGCAGCGCCGTCGCCGGCGAGCGCGCGCAGGGCGAAGCGTGCCGCCGCATCGCCGCTCGCCAGCGCATGCTGGATGCCCGAGCCGCTGAGGGGACTCGCGAATCCGGCCGCATCGCCTGCGAGCAGGGCCCCGGGGCGCGCGACACGCAGCGAGTGCGGTCCCAATGGAATCGGCCACGCCGCACGGGCCGTATACGTTGCGTCGCGGAGATACGCGTGCGCGTACGAGCCGGGCGCGCGAAAACGTTCGAAAGCCGCCGCCAGATCGAACGGTCCTTCACTCCGAATGAAGCCTAGGCCCACGTTCGCGCCGTCGTCGCCGAGCGGAAAGAGCCAGCCGTAGCCGTCACGCGCCGCATTGATGAAGAAGTGCATGCGCGACCCGAGACCCCGGACGCCGTGCGCGTACGCACGCGCGGCGACGGCAACGTTGCGTTCGGGCGGCAGCGCGGCGCCGAACGCGCGAGCGACGAGCGAGCCCCAGCCGTCGGCGCCGATGACGACGCGTGCGCGCAGGGTCGTTCGGGCGGTGCGTACGCCCGCGAAGACGCTATCGCCGGCGCCCCCCGCCGGCTCGCGAATCACCGTGACGGCGCGCTCGTATCGCACGTCCGCGCCGGCCGCGATGCTAACAGCCAGGAGCGCCGCGTCGAAACGTTCCCGCGGAATCACCCGTGCGTCGTCGGCACGCGGTACGCGCTCGCGCGTCGCGAGCGCGCCGTACGTCGCGCCGTGCGGACCGTGCAGCACGGCGCCGGTGAGCCGCGTCGAGCCGTCGAGAACGGATGGGGGGAAGCCGAGCCGGCGCAGCGTCGCGACGGCATCGGTGCCGAGCAGATCGCCGCAGACTTTATCGCGGGGCATCGGCGCGCGCTCGAGCACGATCGTCCGCGCGCCGGCGCGCGCCAGCGTCAGCGCGGCCGCAGCACCCGCGGGGCCGCCGCCGACGACGACGGCATCCGCGTCCTCGTTCTCGATCACGCGGCGTACGTGCGACGTTCGAAGAGCCAGACGGCAAGCTGGTGCGGGACGGTTATCGCAAGAATGAGCGCGCCGAAGACGTCTTCGTTATTCGGCTCCGCCGCGCGAAGCGAAATTTTCGGCGAGGCGACGAAGGCGACCGCTCCGGCGGCGAGCGCGATCGCGACGTTGCCGACCGACTCGCGCGCGTAGCGGGCGGCACGCGTACCGAGGGGACCTCCGCGCGCATCGCGCTCCAGAAGCAGTGCGGTATGGCGTACGGCGTGCCATCCTCCGAAATAGACTCCGAAGCCCAAGCGTTTCGGCGTCGCGAGTAACAGCGCGGCCGGGAGCCCGAGATCGAGCGCGTCTGCAACGTCGCCGCGGGCCGCGTGCCGCAGCGCCGCGAGCGCCGCGAGCGCAGCTACGACGCGCGAGCGTGCATCGGTTTGCGCGATGCACAGCGGCAACGCCCCGCGGAGCAACGACTCGAAGCCGAGGTGGGCACGACTGCCGCAAGCCCGTGCGAACGCCGCATCCCCACTGCCGAAATGCAGCCAGCTCAGCGCGAAGAGTGCGCGCGCTGCCACCTTGGGTGCGCGCCGTGCCGCGACGAACGTCGCGACGGCGAGCGTACCGTATACCGAGGAGAGAGCGAGGCGCCCGCCGCGCGGACGATAGCCGATGCGGTGGAGCAACGCGTCGTCCGTTGCGCCGTGTGCGATGCCGAGCGTTCCTACAAGCGCGAAGGTGACCGCCCGCGCCGCACCCGGCCGTACGCGAGCGAGCGCGCCGAGAATCGCCACGGCGCACCACGTCGCGACACGCGCGCGGCGCACGATCGCGCCGCGCGCTACGTGCTCGCTCGCATCCATCGCGCGAACGCTTCGACTTTTGTGTCGCGTATCCGGTCAAGGGCTAGGCGGGAGCTTCCCGGCGCTTTTGCTCGGGCGAACCGACGCGGGTCCGGGAACGGCAGCGGCGTGGTAAACGCCCAAGCGATGTGCGCGATTCGCCGGGATCCGGCAAACGCGCTCGCTCGGCGTTTTCGATCCCTCCGGGGGAAGAAGCTCTCATGACCGCCCGCGAGTCGTCACCCGGCGTCGCGCCGCATCTCTATCCCGATGCGGGCAGCGAGCCCATCGCCGTGCCGGACGGCGTGGTGCCTCAATACGCGCCGAAGCGCTGGATTCCCAAACGCGTCTTGCTGACGCGCGCGGCGCTCGAATGGCCGCTGGCACGCGTCATCGCGGAGCGCGGGAGCGCGCTCGGAAGCGACGTAGTGGAATTGCGCGCCGATCGCCTCGAAGGTTTGCGCGGCCCGGACGAGCGTGCGACGTACGCGCTCGCGAAAGCGACGCTCGCGGTCGTCGTCTCGCCGCCCTCGCAGCGCAAACTCCAGCCGATTCCGCCAAGTGCCGACTGGCAATTCCATCTCGCGCGCGGCTGTCCGGCACATTGCCAATACTGTTACCTCGCAGGCTCGCTCGCCGGCCCCCCCCGTGACGCGCGTCTACGCAAACCTTCCGGAGATTCTCGCGGGGCTGCACCCGTATCTCGGCACCGGTACCGTTACGTCGAAATCCACCGAACGCGCGGGCGAAGGCACGACGTTCGAAGCGTCGTGTTATACCGATCCGCTCGCACTGGAGCATCTCACGGGCGCCCTCGCTACGACGATCGAACACTTCGGTGCATGGGAGGCGCCCGTGCAATTGCGCTGGACCACGAAGTTCGATGCCGTCGACACGTTCGTGTCGCTCGAGCATCGCAAGCGCACGCGCGTCCGCTTCTCCGTGAACGCACGCACGATTACGCGGCGCTTCGAAGGCGGCACGGCGACGCTGGACGAGCGCCTGAATGCATTGCGCATGCTGGCGCTCGCGGGCTACCCCGTCGGCTTGACGATCGCACCCATCATGCCGCTACCGAACTGGCGTGACGAATACGGCGAATTGCTGCGGCTCGTCGCCGAACGGACCGCTGCGATCGCCGATCTGGACTTGAGCGTCGAATTGATCACACATCGGTTCACGCCCGGGTCCAAAGGCGTGTTGCTCGGATGGTATCCGGCGACGAAACTCGAGATGGACGAGGCGTCGCGGTCTCAGAAGCGGACGAAATTCGGTTCGCGCAAATACGTCTATCGCGAGCCGGTCATGAACGAGCTGAGAACGTTTTTCTACGAAAGCATCGCGGCGCAGTTGCCGCGCGCGCACGTGCTTTACTGGACGTAACGAACGCTCGTCGCGGCGACGCGTTTGCTCGCCGTCAGCGCGCCTCCGTACGGTGCCGTGAAGACGCCGGAGGTCGGAGCGACGTCGGCATAATCGCGGCCGACGGCAATCGCAATGTAGCGCATGTCGACGCGGCGACCGTGCGTCGGGTCGTAGGCGAGGACGACGGCGCGTTCGTCCCGCAGCAGCAGCACCTCGATCCAGGCGTGCGTGCCGCCTTCACCGAGCAAATGCCCCGAAACGTAGCGCGCCGCTAGGCCTCCGTGACGTGCCAGCGCGAGCGCGACGTGAGCGTAATCTTGGCAAACGCCGCGGCGTCGCGCGAAGGCCGTCGCCGCCGTGGTCTCGACATCGGTCGAACCCGCGACGTAGGCCATCTCGTCGAAGACGAACGCACAGAGCGCCTCGGCGCGCGCGAAAGGATCTGGAAAACGCGCGCGCAGCGAGGCGGCCGCTTCGCGCAGCGCTGCGTCGGCAGCCGTAAGCGCCGTCGGCGTGCGCAAACGGATATCGTCGAGCTCCGCAGCGGCGGCGAGATGCTCGCCGCATCCCCGGGTCACGATGGAGCGATGGGTGAACTCGATCGTTCCATCGACGCGTCGCGCGAAGAACGTCGCGACGGGGTTTCCGAATGCGTCGTGAGCGTCGTGGGCGACGGCATGCGGCGTGACGTCCAAACGGGTCGCTAGCCGCCGTTGCGTGCCGTGCCGTTCGCGCGGGACGACCATCAGGCGGTGATGGAGATCGGCGATGGGTCCGGGGTAATCGTAATGAAAGCGCTGTTGAACCACGTACGTCGCTTCCGCGACCTCCGCCCAGCGCACGTGCGCCTCGTCGAGAGGCGGCGCTTCTTCAGACGAGCGAGCGTGCATCGTCGTCCGCCGTATCAGCAACGACCGTCATTGCGTCGAGCAGCGTCGCGCCGTAGGTCGTGACCATCGCAACGTCAAGGGCATCGCGACCGCGCGCGATCGTCACGCGTCCGCGCCGCCGCACGTTGTTCCGCGCGTCGAAGATCCACCAGTTGCCCGAAAGATACACCTCGAACCACGCGCAAAAATCCATCGGCGCGACTGGGCCGGTGACGTCGATATCGGGCATGTAGCCGAACGCGTAACGCGCCGGGATATTGAGTGCGCGGCAAAACGCGATCGCCACGTGAGCGAAATCGCGGCACACGCCCGTGCCGTTTCCGAGCACGTCGATCGCCGTCGTTATGGCGGTACTCGAACCGTATGCGAAGCGAACGTTCGTGTGCACCCAATCGCAAATCGCCTGGACGCGGCCCCAGCCCGGGGCGATGCCGCCGAAAAGCTCCTGTGCTTGAGGAAAGATGACGTCCGAAAGGCAGTAGCGGCTCGGCAACGTGTACATCAGCGCGTTGTCGGGCACGTCGGAAATGGGGTGCTCGATCGCCGCGGGGTGTAGCGGGTCGAGATCCGCCGTCGTCTCGACGAGAACGTCGTAATCGAGCGCGAAGGTTCCGGCGGGCAGCGTCGCGCGGCGACAGTTGTTTTCATACACGTCGATGTAATCGTGGAACCCGCGTGGCGGGGACGTCGACCAGTCTTCCTCGAGCACGCGCTGGAGCGACGTATCCTCGGGCCGGATCATAAAGACGGCCGGCGTTTCGAGGGGCGACGTGAGGGTGAAGTGGGCGCCCGCACGGACGCGCATGGTGGTCATCGTCGCTCTGCGTGCACCTGCGAAGCTTGTGAGGCCTTTCGCCTATTGGCCAGCCCGGGGCATATTTATGACGAAAGGTTGTGGTAGGCTGCGTTACATGCAGGCTGCCGGCGCCGAGGGTGCGTTACGCATTCGCGTGGCGATCGTCTCCGATACGCACGTCCCGCGCTTCGCCGCTCGTTTTGGGGCCGCGCTCGCCCGCATTGCCGCCGAAGGTCCCGAAATCATCGTGCACTGCGGCGATATGACCGAACTCAGCGTCGTTACGGCGCTCGAAGCGATCGCCCCCGTGCGGGCCGTTGCCGGCAATAACGACGGGCCCGACATCGTGGCGCGCTTCGGGCGCCGCACGACCATCTCCATTGCGGGCGCTCTCCTGGGCGTGGTACACGGCGATGGGACGAGCGGGACGAGCCTCGGCCGCGCGCTCGGAGCGTTCGCGCGGGAACCGGTCGATGCGATCGTCTTCGGACATAGTCACGTGCCGTACTGCGAGCGACACGGGGGAGTGCTCGTCCTCAACCCGGGATCGCCGACCGATAAACGGCGCCAGCCGAACTTCAGCTTCGCGATGATCGAGATCGCCGCGGGGGTCTGCGCGCCGCGTTTGATAACGTTCCCGCCATAGGGACGAACGCTACAGGGACGCCTGCAGGTACGTAAAGTGCGCTTCCTGCGCTTGGTTGAGCGCCGCGACGCCCGCTGGAACGAGGAGCGCACCGGGCAGCAGATGCGTCCGCAAGTTCGTATGGATCGCCTCGATCGTGCGATCGTTGAAGCCGGCGGTCGTCACGAGATACGTCGACCAATCCGCGAGCGCGTTGTCGCACACGAGCAGCGTCGCACCGCGTTTCGTAAGCTCCGCAAAATCGGCGGCGAAGGGATTGCCGGCCGGCGTTTGCTCCGTCAGGACGTCGCCGCGCCGCTTCACGCTCTCCGCGATCCGAAACGTCCGCCACATCTCGTTACCCAGACCGAGTACGACGCCGCGGCCGTAGAACACGGCCGCCGGGTGCAACGCGCCGGCGCCTTCGCCCATCGTCGATTCGTATGCTTCCATAGCATGCTTCATGTAGCCGACGACGACGCCGTCCGCGACGCGGTTGGTCGCGTATACTTGGCGGTGTTTAGCCGGCCGTGCCAGCCGATCGGCAACCGCGGGGAAATCGTAAAGCTCGGGCCGAGTGGCGGCTGCCGCCTCGCCGCCGCGCTCGAGTAGAGGAACGGCGACGACCGCCGCCCCGGCGGCAATGAACGTACGGCGTGAGGACATGATACGCGTCTTCATGCGGCAACCATGCGACGTCCTGTCATACGAACGGCGTACGTGATAATCGCACCTAAACCGCTATATATGTACCGATGGTTGTCATAGCGGTCGGTCCTTCGGTAGTATGTCGTCAGCGGACATTCCGTATCTCGACCGGAGCAAAGCTCGTGCGGGCCGAGATCCGCAAAAAACTTCCGCACTAAACTAAGATCGGGCCGTTCGCGCGACTCGATGGAGAGCGAGCACAGAAGCGGTCTTCTTTTTGCCACGGACGGAAGCGAACGAAAGCGTGCGCCGTTCGCTAGGAGTAGTGCCTATGAATCTTTCGTTGTCTACTCCGAGCTTTACGCTCGCGCGTTTCCCCCTGCTCGCGCTCGCTACCGTCACCGGCGCGAGCGCGCAGGCCCAAGCATCGCCGCCGGCAGCACGTCGACTTCGAGCCCCGCAACCGTTCCCGGCGCGAGCCAGCCGGCGCCGGCGCCGAGCGCGGCACCCGTCGAAAAGCCGCGCGAAGATTTCCTCTAAGCGCATTTCCGTCAACGTCGCGCCGGGATACTTTTTCGGCAGCAACAGCGATGCCGCGCCGGCGCCCTCTGCCGACCGCACGGTGCATCTCGGCTACAACACCGAACGCCGCAACGCCGACATCCTGCGTTTCGATTCCGGTAGCGATCCGCAGCACGGGCCCGAACTTCTGTTTGATTGAATCAGAAGCGTTGCCAAGATCCGGTCACGGGCGCAGTTTAACGATCCCGTATCGATCGACGAGCGTGGCTACACGCTCGGTGCGACGTACGATTTTGGACCGACGACGAAGATCGGTACGTTACTGAGCGCCGCGTTCGATGCGAAATACGTGCCGCGTCCCTCGGCTCGCGAGAGTCCGGGCGTCGCACTCGGCGGGCTCGGCGCCTGGCGAGGGAGCCAAGTGCTCTATTTGTATTCGATGGCGCTGAAGCTGCCGATCACGAACTGGTCGACGTTCATCCCGTTCGTCAACTACACCAATCTTCCGGTGCTGTATCGCGACTCGGCGGTGCCTGAAGCGTATCGCGGTATCGTCGTGGGTTTCGTGAAGATCATCAACAAGAACGCGACGCTGGGCTATACGAATCTCACCCTCCAAACGTGCAAATGCCTCGCGCGTGCCCGGCCCCGACAATTTCCGTCTGGCCTTGGGAATCCTCAAATTGGATCTGCACACGCAACTCTAACGCCACCCGTCGACGCACGCGTTCGCGTTCGCGAAATGCATATAGATGCGGGTACATCCCCTGGCGGGTCCCAGTCGACTCCGCTACCATTGATTCATCTCGAAAGCCATCGACAAAGGATCTCTAATGTCATCAGCCGTCCTCGAGCATCAAAGCCTTTTCGATATAACGACGCTCGGCGTCGAGAACCCGTTTAAGAAGCGCTACGACAATTTCATCGGCGGATCGTTCGTGCCGCCGGTCCAAGGGCAATACTTCGCCAACATCAGCCCCGTCATCGGTCAGCCGTTTACCGAAATCGCTCGCTCGACGGCCGAAGACATCGAACTCGCTCTCGACGCCGCGCACAAAGCCAAGGACGCGTGGGGCCGCACGTCGGTTACCGAACGCTCGAACATCCTGCTCAAGATCGCCGATCGTATGGAAGCAAGGCTTTCCGTGCTCGCAACGGCGGAGACGATCGATAACGGTAAGCCGATCCGCGAAACGACGCTCGCCGATATCCCCCTTGCGATCGATCACTTCCGCTACTTCGCCGGCGCGATCCGGGCGCAGGAAGGCGGTATTTCGCAGATCGACAACGATACGGTCGCGTACCATTTCCACGACCCGCTCGGCGTCGTCGGTCAGATCATTCCCTGGAACTTTCCGATTCTGATGGCCGTGTGGAAGCTCGCCCCGGCACTGGCCGCCGGCAACTGCGTGGTCCTCAAACCCGCCGAGCAAACCCCGGCCTCGATCATGGTCTGGGTCGAGATGATCGCGGATCTCTTACCGCCGGGCGTGCTCAATATCGTCAACGGCTTCGGTCTCGAAGCCGGCAAGCCGCTCGCGTCCAATCGCCGCATCGCGAAGATCGCCTTTACCGGCGAGACGACGACGGGCCGGCTGATCATGCAGTACGCCTCGCAAAACATCATCCCGGTCACCTTGGAACTAGGCGGTAAATCGCCCAACGTGTTCTTCGCCGACGTTGCCGACAAGGACGATGCCTTTTTCGACAAAGCGGTGGAAGGCTTCGTCATGTTCGCGCTCAACCAGGGCGAAATTTGCACGTGTCCCTCTCGCGCGCTCGTCGCGGAATCGATCTATGACAAATTTATGGAAAGAGCGCTCGCGCGCACGAAAGCGATCGTGCAGGGCAATCCGCTGGACATGAACACGATGATCGGTGCGCAAGCTTCGAGCGAACAGCTCGAGAAAATCTTGTCCTACTTCGATATCGGCCGTAAGGAAGGCGCCGAAGTACTGACCGGGGGCGAACGCAATATGCTCGACGGCGCGTTCAAGGACGGCTACTACGTCCATCCGACGATCTTCAAGGGCAAGAATAGCATGCGCGTCTTCCAGGAAGAAATATTCGGGCCCGTGCTGTCCGTAACGACGTTTAAAGACGAATCCGAGGCGCTCTCCATCGCCAACGACACGCTCTACGGTCTCGGTGCCGCGGTGTGGTCGCGCGATGCGAATACGTGTTATCGCATGGGCCGTGGTATTCAGGCCGGTCGCGTGTGGGTCAATTGCTATCACGCTTATCCCGCGCACGCGGCGTTCGGCGGCTACAAACAGTCCGGCATCGGTCGCGAGAACCACAAGATGATGCTCGATCACTATCAGCAGACCAAGAACATGCTCGTGAGCTACAGCGATAATAAACTCGGTTTTTTCTAAGGGCATGAAAGTAGCTAACGAGTTCGCGACGCGTGTCGAAGTAACGCCCGGCGCCGTCGCGCTCATCGAGCGTCTCGTGGCCAAGCACGGTCCCGTCATGTTCCACCAGTCGGGGGGCTGCTGCGACGGCAGCAGCCCCATGTGTTATCCGCTCGGCGACTTCTATCTCGGCAGTTCCGACGTAAAGCTCGGCGAGATCGCCGGCGCTCCTTTTTACATGAGCGTGAGCCAGTTCGAATATTGGCAGCATACGAAGCTCATCATCGACGCGATCCCGGGCCGCGGCGGGATGTTCTCCCTGGAAAATGGGGAGGAGCTTCGTTTCCTCACCCGTTCGCGTTTATACACCGAAGACGAACTCGTCCGGCTCGCACCGGTCGAGAACGTTACCTGATCGAGCGTCCGGGGGTGGACGCTCGTTCGTTCTAGTGGCGTGCGTTGCGAACGCGAAGGCCGCTGCGCAAGGCGAAGCCGATCAGCCCGCGCGTCGGCGTTGCGATTGTTGCTGCTGTCGCGGCGGGGCCATGGGACGACGCTGCTGGCGCTGCACGCCGGAGGGCATCGGAGCCATGGCGGACACCGCCGGTAGCTCCGGATTCTTCGCGCGATCGAGCCGGCGCCCGAGCGCTCGTTCGATTTGCGCGAAATATTTCTCTTCGTCGGGCGCGACGAACGTGATCGCATCGCCCGTCGCCTTGGCGCGCGCCGTGCGGCCCACGCGGTGTACGTAATCCTCGGGAACCATCGGCACGTCGTAATTCACGACGTGCCCGAGCTCCGCGATATCGATGCCGCGCGCCGCGATATCGGTTGCGACGAGCACGCGGTACTTCCCGCGTTTAAAATCTTCCAGCGCCCGCGTGCGTTGCGCCTGCGAACGATCGCCGTGGATCCGTTCGGAGGAAACGTTGTGCTTGAGCAGCATCGCCGCCAGACGATTCGCGCGCGCTTTCGTGCGTGTGAACGCGATCGCGCTGAAAATGTTATTGTCCTTGAGTAATTCGAGCAACAGATCCGATTTACGCTGCTGATCGATCGTGTAGATCGTCTGCGTGATGCCGATCGCGGGTTCGCCCTTGGGCGCGAGATCGACGCGAACGGGATCGCGCAGCAGTTCTTTGGTGAGGCCGGCGATCGCGGGCGGAATCGTGGCGGAGAAGAAGAGCGTCTGGCGGTCGGTCGGGACTTTTTTGAGGACGCGGCGCACGTCCGGCAGGAAGCCCATATCGAGCATCCGATCCGCTTCGTCAAGCACGAGAAGCGTGATCCCGTCGAGCACGGCCGTGCCTTGCGTGAGATGATCGAGGAGACGGCCCGGCGTTGCGACGATGATATCGGTGCCGCGCCGGAAGGCGCCGACCTGCGGATTGAACCCGACTCCGCCGTAGATCGCAGCCACCTTGACTTTCGTATGGCGTGCGAGCGACTGGAGATGTTCGCAAATCTGCGCGGCGAGTTCGCGGGTCGGCGCGAGGATCAAGGCCCGCGTTTTACCGCGCGGTACGTCGATAAGCGCCTGGAGCAGCGGCAGACCGAAAGCGGCGGACTTGCCGCTGCCGGTCGGAGCGCTTGCGAGGACATCGCGGCCCGCAAGGCCCGCGGGGATCGAGGCGGACTGCACGGGCGTGGCTTCGTGGAAGCCCATGTCTTTGACCGCACGTAAGAGCTCCGGTCGCAGACCGAAGGAGTCGAAATTTGAAATTTTCGCGTTCTTTCCGAGAGTGCGCAATGCGATCGTACGTTGGCACTCGAAAGATCGCGCAAGGTTAGTCTTTAGTATGGCACGGCGCGACCGTTCCCGTCAAAGACCTCTGTCGGCCAGTGCCTTTCCGCGCTCGATCGACGCGTGGACGGACGAGCCGAAGCCGCGAAAGCGTTCGTCCTGCGTCTGGCCGCGCACGAATCGTGCGTAGATCTGCTGTGCGATAACCGCATAGCGAAAGATGTTGAAGGCACGGTACCAGACCGCTCGCGAGCAATCGCGGCCGGTCGCCGCCGCATAGCGTTCGACGACTTCGGCGCGCGTTTGAAAGCCCGCGGACGCCGTCGGCATCGCGCTCACGCTCGGTGCGCCCTCGTCGCGAGCCTCCGTCCAGAGTGCCAGCACGTTGCCGAGATCCGCCAGCGGATCGCCGAGCGTGCACATATCCCAATCGAGAATGGCGACGAAGCGCGTCGGGTCGTCCGCTGCGACAAGCGCGTTGTCGAGTTTGTAATCGTTGTGCACGAGCGCGGGCTTCCCCGAGTGGGGACGCCGTTCGCGAAGCTTCGCGATGAAGGACGCCGCGTCGGGTTGTTCCGGCGTCCGCGCTGCGGCCCAGCGTTTGACCCAGCCTTCGAGCTGCCGCTCGAGATAACCGTCGGGCTTTCCGAGGTCGCCGAGTCCCGTCGCGACGTAATCGACGTTATGGAAGGCGGCCAGCGTATCGATAAAGTTCTCTCCGAGTCGCCGGCACGCCGCCTCGTCGTGCGCGAGCGCAGGTGGCAGCGTGCTCCGAATGGCGGTGCCGCGACGCCGTTCCATCACGACAAAGTCCGCGCCGACGATCGCCGGATCCGTACAAAGTATGAACGCGCGCGGCGCGAGCGGGAAGGCGCGATAGAGCCGTGAGAGGACGCGATACTCGCGTTGCATATCGTGGCCGCCCTTGGGCAACGGTCCGTGCGGGGGGCGCCGCAGTACGTAGTGGTCGTCGCCGAAGCGCAACGCATACGTGAGATTCGCGTGACCGCCGCCGAATTGGCGGACGGCGAAAACGCCCGACGTCCGCGGTAGGCGTTCGCGAAGGTACGGTTCCAAACGAGCCGTATCGAGCGCTTCGCCGGCGCGAACGTCGATCGTTTCGTCCACGCCGGTCGCTACGCGAGTGCGCCGAATCGGAAAAGCAAGGCGATCGTCGCGCAGAGCGTACCCGTCCCGAAAAGAAGTCCGCCCGTGACGTCGGTTGCGTAGTGTGCGCCGAGCGCCAGTCGCGACCACGGGATCGCGACGACGCATATTGCGGCGAGCGTCGTGAGGGTCGCAGCGACGGGACGGGAGACGTTCGGCAAACGTTGCGCGAGGAGCGCGAGCGAAAGGAAGAAGACGATCGACGTCGTCGCATGACCGCTCGGAAACGACAGGTCGGTTTCGCGATAGAGCAGCCAGTGGTCCGGACGCAGGCGATGGAAGAGCGGCTTGACCGCGGCGACGACGGCTTGCGAAAGCACCTGCGCGATCAAAACGCCGAGAACCGGCAGCGGATTCGCCCGAACGATGAGCGCTATCGCGGCCGCAGCCGCCGCGACCACGATGATTCCGAGGTTGCGCCCCAGGGCGGTGAAAAAAGACGCGACCTGCGGGGCTTCGCCGCGCAGCGTCGCGCCGGCCAGATCGATCGCGCTCGGCGGCCGCGACGAGACGAGCGAACCGAGGATCGCGAAGAGTACGAAGGCGACGACGGCCAGAGCCCAATAGCGGGCCTCGAGCGTACTAATCGCTCGCATCGTCGAACCCCGCGGGGACGCAGACGCGTAGCGCGCGTGGCGCGACGCCGAAACGAGCGGGCGTCTTGCCCAGAGTCTGACCGTCGATGCTCAGGAGTTGCTTCGGAGATGTCTTCACAACGATCTCCTTAGACGAAAAGGCGATGGCGTCCGGTAAGCGGGTCTGAAATCCAAGCCCGAATGCGACGTACATGCGCGCGACTTCAAGATGCGTGATGCCCGTGCTCGTGAAGAGACTCAAGCGGCGGTCCACGATCGATGCATCGGGCGTAACGGGTTGCCGTCCGAAAAACCGACCACTCGCGATGACGATCTGCTGCGTGCGCAGCTCGCTGCGGCCGGTATCGTGTCGAATCTTCGCGTGGAACGGCTGGTGCGTGAAAAACGGCCCGACGCCGCCGACCGCGTAAGCGGCCGGGCCGATGAGCTTTTTGAGCGCGTGGGGCGCCCGGTCGGCGATTTCCGCGGAGAGACCGATCGTCGCGAAATTCGCGAAATGCGTTTCATTGACCGTCCCGAGATCGATCTTCACGACGCGGTGCGCGACGATGACGTCGAGCGCGGTCTCGAGCTTATCGGAGATTCCGAGCGTCAAAGCGAAACTGTTTCCGGTCCCGAGCGGAAGCACGCCGAGCGCACACTTTGCGCGAGCGAGCACGTCGGCTGCGACCGTCATTGCTCCGTCGCCGCCGCCGACAATCACGAGGGAAGCACCGTCTTTGACGTTCTTCTTAACGCGCTTTCGAAGCGCGGCTTCGTCCTCGGCCACCTCGAAACGGTCGACGTCGATGCCTCGCGCGGCGAGCATAGCCGGCAGCTCTCCGATGGCTCGCTTGCTGCGGCTGGACCGCTCGTTGATGACGACGCTTGCTCGCATAACGCCGGCCATACCCAGTGTGCGGGCAAGCGAAGCGGCTCTGCGGCCCGGCGGGCGCCTTCCGCTGAAGGCGACGACGGTGCGGGTCCGCGCGCCCGAACGCTTCTGAAACGAATGCGTCTAGGCGTAGCGGTGGGCGAATCGGAGGTCGTATGGTGCTGAACCTAGGCGCGCGCGATCTCATGTGATCCGGCACACTTTTTAGCAATTCGCATTCGTCGTGACGCCGTGGCGTTCTTCGCACGTCTAAACGATGACGTTAAACGTTTCGCGATCGACAGACGATAGTTTTTAGACAACGGCTCCTCGCTCTCGAGCAGAGCGCCGCCCTCGACACGGGTATCGAAGAAGAGTTCGATAAAATCACGCGTCTGATCGCAGCGATTTGCGACGTGCCGATCGCCTCTATTAGCTTCGTCGATGCCGGCCGGCAGTGGTTCAAGTCGATCGTCGGCCTGGTCGTGTGCGAAACGGCGCGCGACGCGTCGTTTGCGGCCATGCGATCAACGAACCCGACGGAATCTTCGTCGTCGAAGACGCCATCGCGGATCCCCGTTTTTTCGACAATCCCCTCGTCGTCGGACCGCCTCACGTGCGCTTTTTTGCGGGCGCTCCGATCAGAACGCCCGAGGGGTTCGCGCTCGGTAGTATCAGCGTGATCGACCACGTTACGCGAACGTTGAGCGCCGAGCAAATCTCGACGTTACAGATGGCGGCCCAGTCGATCGTCGCATTGCTGGCACCGGCGCACGCACGCCGCGCTACGCGGATGTATGGTGCGCCCGCGACGCCGCTAGGGGCGTGAGGCATGCGGCGCCTCGCCGAACGAGCGCAACTCTTGCCCAACGATGAACCGACGCATGGCTCGGCGAGTTAGCCGTTCCGGGCATCTTTTATATCTTCGATCGCGACGCTAACTATCTGCTGTGGAACAAGCGATTCGAAACGATTAGCGGCTATAGCGCGGCGGAAATTGCAGCGCTTCGCCCTTTCGCGTTGTTGGATGCGAAAGATAGAGCGCACGTTGCGGGTCGCGCCCAGCGTGCTTTCGTACAGGGAGAAGCGATTGCAGAAGCTTCGCTGATCACGAAGTCCGGAACAGCATACCGTACTGCTTCACCGCGAGGGTGGTAGAATACCGGGGGCAAACGTGTCTCGGGTTCGCGGCTGCTACATCTCTCTCAACGTTTCCGGACGGCAGGTAGCCCATGTCTCGTTCATCGCTCAAGTGCGCCAGGCTCTTAGCGGACGGGAACCCCGGCGCATCTGCTCGGTATCGGAGATTACGGAAAGTGCGGCGCTCGGCGATCCCGATCGCGCGCTGGCTTGCTCGAGGATTATAAGGCGGCCGGGCTGCTCGTCTTGCTCGACGACTTCGGAACCCATTACTCGTCGCTTGCGTATCTGAAGAAATTCCCGATTCGACGTTATCAAAATCGACAAAACGTTTGTCTACGGCTGACCTTCGGATTCCGACGATCGCGGGATCGTCAAGCCATCGTCGCGCTCGGCGATTCGTTAAAGTGTGAGGTACTGGCCGAGGGCATAGAGTCACCGCTTCAAGCCGCCTGGAGAGCGGATGCCGCTATGCGACCGGCTATCTCTTTGCCCGGCCAATGCCGCGGGCCGAATTTGAAGACTGGCTACTCCACTCGCCCACCATCTACGCCCCGGCAGCCCAGACGGCATAAAAAAGGCGCGACCCGTGACGGTCGCGCCTTTTCTTTACCGGTTGAAGGGCTATACGCGAGCGCCGCGTCCCGTCATGAGATTGATCACGACCATGACGGCGATGACGATCAACAGCAAGTGAATCAGGCCGCCGCCGAAGTGCAGCGCGAAACCGAGCACCCAAAAAACGAACAGTACGGTGATAATCGCCCAAAGAATTCCAGCCACGACTTTCCTCCATCTCGCAATCGTGCATCGATCGCTCTGCCTGGTTCTTACCACGATTTCTTAGAGGTTAACCCCTCTACTGGCTCGGATGACGGCGCTCGGATCGGGATAGCGCGCGACAAACAAGGCGAGCATGCGCGCCGTTGCGCCCCACACGTGAAGCTCCCCGTGGTCGAACAGCCAACTGGGCACGTCGAAAGCCGTTCCGTCGCGCTCGACCCACTCCACGCCGCGATGGAGCGCGCCTGGCTCGTAGAGGTCCGCAAGCGGAATCTCGTGCACGCTCGCCGTTTCCGCATCATCGTGCGCGAAGTCGACGGGCGGCTCGAGGAAGCCGACGTACGGCGTCACCGTGACGGAAAGCGACAGCGTCACGACGTCGTCGAGGCGGTCGACGATGCGCACGCGGTCGCGGCCGACGCCGAGTTCTTCTTCGAACTCTCGCAGTGCCGCAGCGCGATGGTCGGCGTCGCCGGGATCGATGAGGCCGCCGGGAAACGCGATTTGGCCCGGATTGCGCCGGAGATGCGCCGCGCGGCGAATCACAACGATGGCGGGCTGCGGGTACCGGACGATCGGTATGACGACGGCGGCAAAGAGCACGTGGGCGCCTTCGAAAGGTAAGCGACAGGTCCCCACAAACGTTGGCGCGAGCGTGCAGGTACGAGATCATGTTTTCGACGTCGTCGCCATCGGGGCTGCACTTGCCGTACGGGCGGCCGTGCCAAGTGCGGCGTGGATCGAGCAGCACTACGCCAATGGCGCGTATCCGGCGATCGATCGGTCCGTGCGCGCGCTGACGGCTCCCCTGCCGTTCTGCCTCGGCGATCTGCTCTTCGTCATCGCGGTGACGCTGCTCGTGCGTTATTGGATCGTGACCGCCCGCCGCTCGCGTGGAGCGCGCTTAGCGACGTCGTTACGCGTCGTCGTGCGCACCGCCGCTATCGGGTGCGCCATCTTCGTCTGGTTCGTCGCATCGTGGGCGTACGATTATTCGCGTCAACCGCTCGCGGAAAAAATTGCGGTCCATAACGAGCGGACCGATGAAGATTCCGTCGCCGCCTTTGCGGACCGCGCGATCGATCGTCTCTCGGCGCTGGCCGATCGCGCGCACCGGGAATCGCTCGACGACGCGACCTTCGCGCGGCGCCTCGAGCCGACGTTTGCGGCGACGATCAGGCGCCTGGGCGATCGCAGCGACTTCGCACCGCCGCGCGTCAAACCGACGTTCTTCCAGCCGATGATGCAGCTCTCGGCCACGAGCGGCTTCACCGACCCGTGGACGCACGAGGTCAATCTCGACGCGTCGGCCTTTCCGTTTCAGCGGCCGGCCATCTACGCGCACGAATGGGCGCACATCGCAGGCTTCAACGATGAAGCGGAAGCGAATTTCATCGCCGTCATCGCGTGTACGACGGCACGCGATCCGCTGCTGGAATATTCGGGCTGGCTGCTCGTGTGGTTTAACTTGCCGCCCGAGGTTCGCATGACCCATCGCATGGGCAAGACCGCCTACGACGATATCGTCGCCATCCGAGCGCGCTACGTCAAGAACGTCAACCCGGCGGTGGAACGCGCCCAGCGCGTGGCTTACGACGGTTATTTAAAATCCAATCACGTCAAAGCCGGCTTCGGTAGCTACCGGCTTTTCATTCGCTGGATGACGGGCGCGGATTTCGATCGCGCGGGGTTACCGCTGGTACGCGGGTAAAGCTGGCCTCATGGAAACGACGATGGCGACGCGCGATTTCGGCACGACCGGCATGAAGATCACCCCGCTCGGCTTCGGAGCGTGGGCGATCGGCGGCGATGCCTGGAAGTTCGGCTGGGGGCCGCAAGACGATACCGATTCCATCGCCGCCATCCACCGCGCGCTCGAACGCGGCATGAATTGGATCGATACCGCGGCGGCCTACGGCTTCGGACACTCAGAAGAGGTCGTGGCGCGCGCGTTGCACGGCATGGCCGAACCACCCTTGATCTTTACGAAATGCGGACTCGTCGCTTCGGATGCGGGCGACGGTGGAACGCGTGAAGACCTTTCCCGTGCGTCGATCCTTGCGGAGTGCGAGGCGAGCTTACGGCGATTGCGCGTCGACGCGATCGATCTCTATCAGATTCATTGGCCGACCGACGCGCTCGCCGATATCGACGAAGGCTGGGCGGCGCTTGCGGAGCTGCTCGCTGCCGGAAAAGTTCGCCATATCGGCGTCTCGAATTTCGCAATTCCCGAACTCGAGCGCGCGCGCCGCACGGCGCCCGTCGAAACGCTGCAGCCGCCCTATTCGCTCGTTCGCGCTGAGTTCGAACGGGGTCTGGCCACGTACTGCCGCGAGTGGAAGATCGGCGTCATCGTCTACTCGCCGATGCAATCCGGTTTACTGACGGGCGCGATGACGGCGGAGCGTGCTCGCGCGTTGCCGGCGACGGATTGGCGTTCGCGCAATGCCGAATTTAAAGAGCCGAATCTCTCGCGCAACCTCGCCCTCGTCGAACGTCTGCGCGAAGTCGGCGCGCGTTACGGCCGCTCGCCGGGGGAAGTCGCCATCGCGTGGACGCTGCGCGATTCCGTCGTGAGCGGTGCCATCGTCGGCGCCCGCACGGCAGATCAAGTCGACGGCGTCGCTCGTGCCGCGACGCTCGCTCTCGATGCCGACGATCTTCGTACGATAGCGGGCGACGCCGCGGAGCCGGCGGGTGACGGGCATCACAGTACGGCGTAACGTCGCGGGGAAACGGGGTACGTGGCGCACGATCTTCCGAAACCCCTCGTATGTCCCCAGAAGTAACCAACGAGTTCGCGCGCATGCTCGCCGCCCGGCAGCGGCTCCTGGACCTGCGGTCGAGCCGCATCGAACAGCTCTTGCGCGTCCGCGGCGTGTTGCGCGAGCTCCTCGGCGACTTTTTCGAAACGCTCGATCCGATCGCAAACGTCCGCCTCGCCGAAATTTCGGCGGAGGGCAGCAAAGCGCACGGCGATCTCGCCATCACCCTGTCGTTTTTCGAAGGCACGCGGATGCGGCTCGCAGTCCAACGGTCGGGCCGCTTCAGCCACTCCGTCTCAATTCCAAGTGCGTTCGATGAAGTCGCGCGCATCGTGGAGATCGATGTCTCGGGCGATATGAAGCGCGCCGGCCTGCTATACGAGCCCATCGGCGAGCCCGGCGTCCGGCGCCGGCTGGATCTGATCGCAACCGCGCTCTCGCTGCTCGCCCATGCCGTCGCGGCCGTCGAAGACGAAGCGCAGGAAACTGCCGGCCAATCGTCGCCTGCGCCCGCCGCGCTCGCGGCCCGCCTGAGCGTCGCCGGCGGCAACGCCGCTTCGACCGCAGTGGAAACCCCATCGCTGCGGCTGACTCGCGCTCCGGCGACCGCGCCGAATCCGGAAATCCTCACGTTCAACGTCGGCTAACGCCGAGCGGCCTGCCGATACCGGATAGCCGCGAGGCGAGGCCGAAGCGCTCACGATGGTTCGCGCGCTCGTTCTCGCGGCCGGGATGGGCCTCGTGCCGAAGCTGCCCGTGCCGCCGCCGCTACCCGCCACGCTGATTACGAGCGACGGCGTAACGCTCGCCGCGGATGCGTATCGCTCGTCCTCAGCGACCGCACCGGTCATCTTGTTGTTCCATCAAGCGGGTTCGGGAAAGAGCGAATATGCGCCGATCGCCCCAAGGCTCGTAACGCTCGGGTACAACGCGCTCGCGATCGATCAGCGTTCGGGCGGCAACCTGTTTTCGCCGCCGAATGCGACGGTGCAGCGCTTGGGCCGCAGCGCTCCGTACCTCGACGTTCTGCGCGATATGGAAGCTGCGCTTGCGTGGGCGCGGCATACGTATCCGAGCGCCCCCGTCTACGCCTGGGGCAGCAGCTACTCCGCATCGCTCGTCTTCGCCCTCGCCGCACGCCATCCGCACGAGATCGCCGCGGTCATCGCGTTCTCGCCCGGCGAATATTTCGACGACAAGCGCTTCGTCCGCGACGCGGCGCGAAACGTGCGCGTGCCGATCTTCGTGGATTCGGCAAGCGACCCGGCCGAAGAGCGCCAGGCTCGAGAGATCGTCGATGCCGCCGCGTCGACGCTCAAAGAACGTTTCGTTCCGCACATCGGCATTCACGGTGCCTCGACCTTACGCGACGATCGTGACGCCGGCGGAGCGAGCGAAAATTGGGATGCGGTCACGGCCTTTCTCGCCCGCGTCGGCGCGGCGCACCGCTAACCGGATCGTCTTTCTGCTGCCCAGCGTGCTTCGAGCGCGCGCGCTACACGATCCGCGAGATCGCGAGCCGTGGCGAGCGCCAACCGGTTCCCGACGACGCGGTCGAACGCTGCGCCGAGCGGTCCGAAAGGCGGCACGTAACCACCGCTGAGGACAATGCGCGTTTGCGACGATTCGATACGAAAGCGCAACGTGCCGTTGAAATTTGGAAGCCACGGCGAGTGGGCGTTCCAGTCGAAGGATACTTCGTCGTGCGAGCGCCCGACGTCGGTGGCATCGCGGCCGCGCTGAAAGCGCACGGCCACGCGATGCCGCAATACGCCGATGCCGACCCCTCCGCGCGAACTTTCCAACGCGGGGAAAATCTCGTGCGCCAGATCCACCGAGAGCGAGAACGGACAGTTCGCGATCTGCTCGACGCTCACAGCAGAACTCACATGGCGTCCCCCCCATGCGCGCGATGGCGCGTCGTCAGGCGCGCAACATTTCGGCGTGCCGGGGCAGGCAGTGACCGACGAAGCCCTGCGCGGTATCGGGGGCGACCGGCGGCGAGAACCAGAAACCTTGGCCGAATTCGCAGCCGAGCATGCGAAACTTCGCGACCTGTTCCTCGTTTTCGATGCCTTCCGCGAGAGCCTTGAGGCCGAGGTTGTGAGCGAGCGCCACGATGGTGCGCGCGATCTCGACGCTGCGCGAATCCGATGAAATTTTACTGACGAACGAGCGATCGACTTTGAGCAGCTTCAAGGGGAGTCGGGCTAAATAGCTCAGCGACGAGTAGCCGGTGCCGAAATCGTCGATGTACAGTTCGACACCGAGTTCGCCGACGCGCGCGATCGTCCGTGCGGTCGCCTCGAAGTTCTCCATCAGGACCGTTTCCGTAATTTCTAATTTAAGGCTTCGGGCCGTCAAGTGATTGTGCTGCAGCGCGCTGCGAATCTCGGCGAGCAGTTCTTCGTTCGTGAAATGTTTGCTCGATACGTTGACGCTCATGGTCAACGTGGGATCGTCGTATTGGACTTGCCACGCGCGAAGCTGACGGCACGCTTCGTGCAATACCCAGTGGTCGATTTGGATGATGAGCCCGATGTTTTCAGCTTCGCCGATAAAGTCACAGGGCGGCAGGTGGCCGCGGTCGGGATGATCCCAGCGAACCAACGCTTCGAAACCGACGACTTGACCGCGCTCGAGGGCTACGATCGGCTGATACTCGATGTAGAATTCTTCGCGTGCGATCGCCCGGCGCAGGTCCATGTGCAGCCGTAGCAAGCCGACCGCGCGATCGTGCATCTCGGAATCGAAGATCACGTGCCGGGCCCGGCCGCGCCCCTTGGCCTCGTACATCGCCGTATCGGCGTCGCGTAAGACTTGTTCGGCTTTGTCGTACGTCGACGAACCGACGGCGATACCCATGCTCGCCGTGGTACAGACTTCGAACCCGTCGAGATAGATCGGCGTCTGTAACGCCGTGTGAACGCGGGCGGCCACACGGTCGGCGTCTTCGACGGACCGTATGTCGGAGAGGAGGATGGTAAATTCATCGCCGCCGAGGCGGGCGACGACATCTTCGGGCCGCACGCAGTGTTCGAGCGTACGCGCGACGTGCACGAGCAAACCGTCCGCCGTTACGTGGCCGAGGCTATCGTTGATATTTTTGAAGCGATCCAAATCGATGAAGATGACGGCGAACCGCTCTTGCGGGCGCCGTTTCGCGTGGGCGATGGCGCGGCGTAAGCAGTCGCTGAAGAAGACCCGGTTCGGCAGTTGCGTGAGTTCGTCGTAGAACGCTTGCCGCTTGATCGTTTCGTCCGTTTCGTTGCGCGACGTAATATCGTGCGCGATTCTGACGAAGCCGCGCGGCCGGCCATCGGCGCCGGCTTTGAGCTGGGTCATCTGGGTGCTCGCATAGAAGCGAGCGCCGCCGCGACGTACCTGCCAGCCTTCGCCGGAAGCCTGTCCCTTTTTCGCCGCCGTGGCGAATTCCGCAGCGGGAACCCCGCGAGCGACGGATTCGGCGGGGTAAATGAGGGAGAAGTGCTTGCCGAGGACCTCGGCTTCACGGTAGCCGAAGATCAGTTCCGCACCCGAATTCCATTGCCGGATCAAGCCGGCTAGATCGATGGAAAAGATCGCGTAGTCGGTGACGCTCTCGACGAGCAGGCGAAGCCGCTCTTCGCTTTCGCGTAACTGCTCGACCGCCGTATAGCGGTCGGTCGAATCCCGCACGATTTTGGTAAAGCCCGTAACGGTCCCATCGGCATCGCATAGTTGCTGCACCGTGTCGGTACACCAAAAGCGGCTCGCGTCTTTGCGCACGTGCCATCCTTCGACCGAGGCTTTCCCTTTCGCCAAAGCGCTCTTCAACTCGGATTCCGGGCGCCCGAGTGCGATATCTTCCGGAGTGAAGATCAACGAATACGACTTGCCGAGGACCTCGTGCTCGTCGTATCCGTAGGTCTGTTTCGCGCCCGAATTCCAGCTTACGATGCGGCCATCGACCGAGAGCGCGAAAATCGCATAATCCGTCAGGCTTTCGATGAGGCGCCGGTATTGGTTTAGCGGCTCACTGACCGGCGTGATGTGATTTCTGGAGATGTGGGAAATTTTGGGCTGCATAAACGTCTACGCGCGCTCGCTATCGGTCAAGTGTGCAATTCCGTTCGCTCGATCAACGCTGCTCCATCGGCTCGAAACAACATCAACAGATGCGGTACGATGTAGTTTAGTAGTCGGTACGACGAACTACCGCCAAGTCGACTCTCTCACGTTCAAGCGTACGCGTTGTAGGACCGGGCCGTCTGTATCACTTCATACCAATAACTTCGACTGCGTAGACGCCGTTATCGTCCCGCCGGTGGAGCGTCGTCGTGAAGCCGCTTACGGCATCCCAGCCGTGCACGGCGAAGCTCGGCCGTTCGCGGCGCAGGCCGACGATGCGGCCATCCATGAAAAGCTGCGGCACGATTTGCGGCGCGGTGCTCGGCGCGCTACACGCGAGCGCGTGCGCCCAGCGCTGGCGTTTATGACAGTGAATGTGTCCGCTGATGACGCGTCCGACGTTGCGATGCCGGTCCACGAGCGCGCGCAGCGTCCCGCTGCCGCGGAAGCCGAAGACGTCGAGATAATGGAGCCCGGTGCGAAATGGCGGCTGGTGAACTCCGACGATCGTGGGCCGATCCGCAACCGCATCTAGCGTCGCCTCGAGCCAAGCGAGGGCCGCCGCGTCCAGCGTCGCGCCCGGCGACGGGCGCGGCCGATTCGCATCCAGCCCGACGAACCGGATCGGCGCGTCGTCGACGGTGAACCGGATCGTGGTCTCGCGCGAAGCGCCGAAGGTCGCGGGATCGAGCACGTCGCGCAGGCGGTCGCGGTCGTCGTGGTTGCCGGGAATGACGTAATAGGGGACGCGCAGCCGCGCCATGATATCGCGAAAGCGCTCGTATTCGGCGGGCGACCCTGTGTCGACTAAATCGCCTGTCACGACGACGTAGGCCGGCGGCGGAGCGAGTTCGTTCGCGGCCGCGACCGCGTCGGCGAGATAGGCGGCCGTATCCCGGCCGACGTGCGTTTGCCCGTACCCGACGATGTGCGTATCGGTAAATTGAACGACGGTCACCGAGCGGGTCTATTCCCGAAAAGAAGAAAACGCGGCCGAAACCGGCCACGTCTTCCTATTATGATTTCGTTATAAATTCGAATTCGCGTGGGAACGCGGAAAGCGATTTACTTCTTTGCTTTCTTTGCGGTCTTTTTCTTTGCGACTTTCTTCTTGGCTGCCATGTGATCTCACCCCCGTTTCTTCCGGCATTCGAGCACCAGAGGATGGCACCCGCTCATATCAACGCGTGTCGATAATTCCGAGTTCCGTTCCTTCCCGGACCTGCCCTTTGACGGTCGCCTGCCCGGTGGCCTCGTCAAGAAATCATTGCACAATGCTTCTCAGCCGCGTCGAAGAATGACGACGCACCGTGGCCATCATCGAGACCGTCGAGCTCCGTAAAGTCTTCCGCTCGATCGTGCGCCAGCCCGGACTCGGCGGCGCGGTCGCCTCGCTTTTCTCCAGAACGTTCGAGGAAAAGGTCGCGGTCGAAAGCGTGAGCTTCGCGCTCGAACCGGGCGACCTCGTCGGCTACATCGGTCCCAACGGCGCCGGAAAATCCACCACGATCAAGATGCTCACCGGCATTCTCGTGCCGAGCTCCGGAGAATTGCGCGTCGCAGGCATCGTGCCGTCGCGCGACCGGCAGACCAACGCGCAGAATATCGGGGTCGTTTTCGGGCAACGCAGCCAGTTGTATTGGGATCTGCCGTTACGCGAATCGTTCGAATTGCTGCGCTCGATCTACGACGTCCCGCGGGGACGCTATCGCGAGAATCTCGCGCACTTCTCGGCGATCCTCGATCTGGAACGATTCATGGGAACGCCCGTCCGCCAACTCTCACTTGGGGAACGGATGCGCGGCGACTTCGCCGCGGCGATGCTGCACGATCCCAAAGTCGTCTATCTCGACGAGCCGACGATCGGACTCGACGCGATCGCGAAGGAAGCGATCCGCGATTTCATCGCCGAGATCAACCGCGAGCGGGGGACGACCGTCATCCTCACGACGCACGACCTCGCCGACGTGGAGCGGCTCTCGCGCCGGATCATCCTCATCGACGAGGGCACCGTCATCTACGATGGCCCGCTCTCGCGGCTGCGCGAAGAATACGGTACGCACCGTACGCTCGTCGTCAACCTGTTCGAAGATGCGGCGGAGGTCGCCGTCGACGGCGCGACCGTCGTGGCGCGCGAGGGGCATAGCGTGCAGTTCCGCTTCGACCGTCGCACGATTTCTGCCGAGGCGCTCGTCCGGCGCGTCACCGAACGCTATCGCATCACCGACATCGCGATCATCGAACCCGATATCGAAACGATCGTACGCCGCATCTATACCGACGGCTACGAGCGGCCCGCGTGAGCGCGGTCGTCCGGCGGCCGTTTCGGCTCGAACCCTATATCGAATTCGCGAAGCGTGCCATGGCCCGCGAGGCGACTTATCGCTTCGACGTTTTCACCAACATCGCATCCGTGCTCGTACGTGTGTATCTCTTGCGCATGGTGTGGGTGGCGCTGTACGCGCATAACGCCGCGCCGCGCGATCTGCCCCTGCATGCGATCGTGACGTACTCGACCGTCGCGCTGCTGATGGGGCTCGTGATGGATATCGATCAGACGCGCGCCTTGCACGAGCGCTTGCACGACGGCAGCATCGCGACCGATTTCATGAAACCGATCAGCGTCCCGCTCTACTACTTCGCCGACGGCACGGGCGAGGTGCTCTTCCACGGGCTCCTCATCGTGCCGTCGCTCGCGCTCGCGCTCTTGATCGTCCACGTCGACGTGCCGTCGCTAACCGGGCTCGCCGTCTTCGGTATCAGCTTTCTGCTCGGATACCTCATCGGCTTTTGCATCAACTTCATCTTGAATTGTACGGCCTTCTGGACCCTCGAGATTTCGGCCGTGCAGATGATCGTCACGTGGCTCACGGGTCTGCTCGGCGGCGAACTCGTGCCGCTCGTGCTTTTCCCGGCGTTTCTCCAGCCGTTCGTTTATGCGACGCCGTTCGCGGCGATGTTTTCCACGCCGCTGCTGATATACGTCGGCGTGCTCCGCCCGGACCGGTATCTCGCCGCGCTCGGAACGCAGGTGCTGTGGCTGGCGATTTTGGGAGCGGTCGCGGCCGCCATCTGGCGCGCGGGTGCGAAACGGATCGTGGTGCAGGGTGGCTAAGCTGCGGCGCATGACCGGCGTCTATCGCGAGTACTGGCGCATCAACATTCTGACCACGCTCGAGTATCGCGAAAACTTTCTGCTGTGGCTGGGATTCATGGTGATCTACCACGGCTCGGCCGTCGCGACGCTCTACATCGTGCTGCACCAGTTTCCGTCGATGAACGGCTGGAATTTCCGGCAGATGGCGTTTCTCTACGCGCTGTGGATGCTCGCCCACGCGCTGCACAATACGCTCTTTTCGGCCGTGAGCGATATCCCCGATCACATCCGCGAAGGCTCGTTCGATCGCACGCTGATCCGCCCGCTCGACGCGCTCTTCGCAACGGTCGCGACGCCGGGCCAAATCTTTCCCGACGAACTGATGCTCGCGATGCTCTATTTCGGTGTGGCGACGTGGTATAGCGGCGTGCGCGTCGATGCGGTCTTCGTCGTCTTCGTTCCGCTCGTCGTGATCGGCGGGGCGCTGATCGATCTGGCGATCAACCTCATCATCGCGACGCTGGCCTTTTGGTTCGTGCGCGTCGATGCGCTGCGTTGGATCGCGCTGCAGCTCGAAGCGGAATTCACCCGTTACCCGATCGGCATCTATTCGCGCAGCGTGCGCCTGCTCATCACGTTCGTCTTACCGTTCGCATTCATGAACTATTTTCCAGCGGCGTATTTCTTACACAAGAGCGACGCCGCATTCGGTCTGCCGGCCGCCGCCGGACTCTTCGCGCCGCTGATCGGTGCGGTCTTCGTCGCGCTCGCGTACGGCTTTTGGCGCATCGGCCTCAACCGCTATCAAGGCGTTGGCCACTAGCCCCTGCGGGGCTTCGTGGCGGCCACTAGCCCCTGCGGGGCTTTGTGGCGGCCACTAGCCGCTGGCGATTATGCGGTGAGGGTTTTGGCGGCGTCTGGCTTCGTGGCGGACGCCGGGACGATCGCGCCATCCAGGAGCGCGATCGTCCGGTCCGCGTAGCGATGGAAACGGCGGTCGTGAGTGACCATCACGATCGTCGATCCGGCGCGGTGCAAATCGGCGAGCAGATCCATGACTAGTTCGCCGTTGACCGTATCGAGGTTGCCCGTCGGTTCGTCTGCGAGTAAGATAGCGGGTTCGCCCGCGATCGCCCGCGCCACGGCGACGCGTTGCTGCTGGCCACCGGAGAGCTGCGCCGGCACGTGCCGTGCGCGGTGTGCGATCGCGACGCGTTCGAGCGCCTCGGCCACGCGGCGCCGGCGCTCCGCGTGCGAGAGCCCGCGATACGTGAGCGGCAACTCGACGTTTTCCGCAACCGTGAGGTCGCCGATAAGATTGAAATTTTGGAAAACGAAACCGATTTCGCGATTGCGGATGCGAGCGCGCTCGGCCGTGCCGAGGCCATCAACGAACGTTCCGTTCAAGCGGTACGACCCCGACGTCGGCGTATCGAGCAGACCGAGGATCGCGAGCAGCGTCGATTTACCGCATCCCGATGGACCTTCGATCGCGACGTATTCGCCCCGCGCGATCTGGAAGGCGATATTTCGGAGCGCATGGGTCTCTACGTCGGCGGTACGATAGATCTTGGCAACGGCATTGAGTTCGACGAGCATGCGAGTCTCCTAAAGCGATGCGAGGCGAAGTTCGGCGGCGTGGTCGAACGCAGACGTGTCGGAGACGATGACGGTACTGCCGGCGGCGAGGCCGGAAACGACCTCGACGCGATCGAGGGCACCCATGCCGAGCCGTACGCGCGTCCGCAACGCTCGCGTACCGCCGGGCGCGAGGCAAAAGAGGTCGATCGTGGTTCCGTCTGCTGCGCCTGCCGGTCGTGCGATCGTTAGCGCGCGATGCAGGCGCAAGAGCTCGATCGTACCGTCGACATTCTGCGCCGAGCGAATGCCCGGCCGCACGCGGTCGAGTGCCACGTCCACTGCGACGCTGCCATTGACCGCGACCGGTGCGACCCGCGCGACGTGCCCGGCAAGCGTGCCGGAACCGTTGGTATCGAGGGCGACGCGCATGCCCGGTGCGACGCCGCGCATGTCGCCCTCCGCGACCTGGAGCACGGCTTTAAGGTCGCGTTCCTCGGCGATACGCGCGAGTTCGGCGCCGAGCGTCAGGCGTTGGCCGGTGTCGGCGGTAACGCTTTGAGCGACACCGGAACTGCCCGCGCGCACCACGAGCGTGTCGACGTGAGCGCGGTCGGCGGCGAGCGTCGCGGCGACGCGGTCGACAACCGCCTGCGCGGCGGCAACCTTCGCGTCCTCGAGGGCCGCATCCACGCCAATCTTGCGAGCAGCGATCTCGGCGAGCGCACGCGTTTCGTTCGCTTTGCTCGTCGCCTGGCGGTATTGCAGCGTGCCGATGAGACCATCGCGAATGAGGCTCGCATCGGTACGCGATTCTTCGCTCGCGCGTTCCGCTTCCGCCAGAGCGGAACGGTACGCGCCGGCGCGATCGAGGCGCGCTGCGTTCGCTTCTTCACGCGCGCTACGGAGCTCGGCTCGCGCCGCGCCGAGCTGTGCGCGGGCGTCTTCGACGGCCGCGTCGAGATCGGGATTGCGCAACACGGCGACGACCGTGCCGGCAGCGACGCGGCTGCCGGCGCGAATGCCGATGTCCGTGACGAGGCCTTCGGCGGTGGTCGCGACGACGTGGACGCGATCCGGCACGAGGGTACCCGCTGCGCGCACGCTGCGGACGAGCGTCCCGATTCGGGCGGAGTCGAAGACCACGCTGCTGCGCGCGATGATCGGCACCACAGGCCCGCCATGCATTAACGCCGGCAGCGCGAACGATGCGCCGCCGAGCAACGCGGCAACCCCGAGCGTCGGGGCGAGGAAGCGTAAGCCGGCCGGTCGACGATGCGTTCGCACGATATCCACGCTAGTCGTACCGAAGGGCGACGACGGGGTCGACGCGCGTCGCTCGCCACGCCGGGATCAGCGCCGCAACGAGTGCGGCGGATCCGACGAGCGTTACGACGATTGCAAACGTCCCGGGGTCCAGCGGCGCGATATCGTACAGCGTGATCGTCAGCGAGCGCGTAGCGATGGCCGCAAGGACGACGCCGAGCGCGATCCCAAGCGCCGCAACGCGCATCGCGCGAGCGACGACGGCCGCACGAATCGCTGTCGGTCGCGCGCCCAGCGCCATACGGATGCCGAATTCGTGCGTCCGTTGCGACACGCCGTACGAAACCACCGCGAAGACGCCGGCCAGGGCCAGCGCGAGCGCGAGGGCCGCGAGCCCGGCGAGCGTTTGCATGGTGAGACGCGCGCGCGCGGCGCTCCCGTGCACGAGTTCGTCCAGCGGTGCGACATCGGGACGCACCATACGCGGATCGACGTTCGCGATCGCTTTCACCATCGCGTCGTTCACGTCGATACCCGGGACGTGTTTCGCGAGCAAGACCGCGACGGGCATCGTCGACTGTGCGAGTGGCCGATAGATCGTCGGCGGAACCTCGGCGGCGTACGTATTGCGCGCGTCGGCCACGACGCCGACGATCGTCGGGACGAAGTCTGACGCCTGCGCTGGTCGATGCTGCCGAATGAAAGTCGCGTTCCGAGCGCCACTTTACCGCGCAGATAGACGCGTGTGAAAGCTTCGTTGACGACGGCGACCTCGGGCGCGCCGTGGCGGTCGCGATCGGTAAAGCGGCGCCCGAGGCGTAGCGGCACGCCAAGCACGTCGAAATAGTTTGCACCGACCGGATTCATGCGGGCCGCAGGCGCGTCGCCGGCTGCGACGGGGCGCCCGACGATTTGGAAGCTCTGGCTCCACTCGTTCGCGAGGATTGGGGCGCTGAAGCCCCAGGCTGCGCCGGTAACGCCCGGCATCGAACGCAGACGTGCGAGCGAACGCGAGTAGAAATCCTTCTGACCGGCTTCGGATCGATAGCGTATTCCCGAAAGCCGGATCGGACCGAGTGCGGTCACGTTCCGCGGCTCGAACCCAAGCGGCCGGCTCGTCAGCGCGCCATAGCTGCGGATGGTGAGTCCCGCCACGACGACGAGCGCGAGCGTACACGCGATCTCCAAGACGACGAGAGCCGCGCGGCCGCGCGCGCCCCGACTCGCATCCCCCGAGCGTCCCGTCGTCTGTAAGCCGGCGCAAAGATCTCGTCGCGATAGCGATAGCGCGGGGACGAGACCGGCAGCGAACGTCACGGCGGCGACGACCGCGAGCGTGTACGCAAGCGTTACGGCTTCTACCCGGACGTCTTCGACGCGCGGAATGCCGCTCGGCTGCGAACCCAAGAACGCCGCGACGGCAACGTACGCGATGCCCGTGCCGAGCGTTCCCCCCTCGACGGCGAAGACGAAGGTTTCGGTCAGCAGTTGAGCGACGACACGCCGGCGCGACGCTCCCAGCGCGAGCCGTACGACGAGCTCGCGTTCGCGTACGCTCGCGCGGCCGAGTAAGAGATTGGCGACGTTCGCACAGGCGACGGCGAGCACTCCGCCGACCGCGACCAACATCGCGAGCAACGTCGGACGTACGTCGCCGACAACGTCGTCGATCAAGCTGGTCGTGCCGACGCCGAAGTGCTTATCGGTCTCCGGATAGCGCAGTCGTAATGCGGCGAAAAGCCTATCGAGTTCCGCGCGTGTCCCTTCGAGCGATGCGCCCGGCCGCAACCGCGCAATTCCGCTGAAGTAATGTGCGCCGCGCGAGTATATTTTCGACGCGTCGCGCTCCGGGATGACACGCCATGCGTCGGCGCCGGTGATGTCGATGCCTGGCGGCGAAAATCGCGCCGGCGCGATGCCGATCACCCGATACGGCGCGTCGTCAAACGCCAGTGTCGAGCCGATGATGTTCGGTTTCGCACCGAGGCGCGTGCGCCAGAAGCGCTCTGCGATGACGATCGTTTTTGGCGCGCCGGCACGCGCGTCGGCGTTGCTGAAAAAGCGTCCGAGTTGCGGCGCAACCGCGAACACGTCGAAGTAGCCGAGCGTGACGGTGGAGAGAGCGATGGAGAGCGGCTCGCCGGCAACGCTCGCCACCTGTTGATCGCCGTAGCTGACGGCCGCCGCCGCAAGCGTTTTGGAACCGGCATGGAGATCGGCAAAATCCGGCAGTGAAAATGCGAACGGCCGATCGTCTTTGAGCCCGCGTAGCGCCACGATACGATCGGCGTTGTCGTACGGTAGCGGTGCGAGGACGACGGCGCGCAGCACGCTAAAGACCGCCGTATTGGCCCCGATCGCAAGGGCGAGCGTGCCGATGACGACGACGGCGAATCCCGGCGCCTTCGCGACCGACCGCATGGCGAAGATCGCATCGCGCCGGAAGTCGGACGTCCGTTCGTCAAGCGCCGTCGCGAGCACGTCGCCGTAGGCGTTCAGCGCGTACGCGAGCATCGCCAACGGGCCGCTGCACTCGCGCACTTCTTGTAAAAAATCGCGTCGCATAGACGCTGCAGACGTGCGCCGAAATTCGCGTGGACAGGCGCTCAGTACGACGCCGAAGATGGCAGCGAGTGCGCGGCTCACGCGGGCAAGAGACGCCGCGCACGAGCGACCCGTACGAGTTCGTCGAGCCGGCGCGCTTCCGCCCGGGCGATCGCGCGGCCGCGCGCTGTCAGACGATACGTTCGGCGCCGCTCGCGTTGGTCGTCCGGCGAGTCGATATCCGCAATCCATGCATCGTCCGTCAACTGCTTCAAGATGCGATACAGCGTGCCGGGCCCGAGCTTAACCGCACCGGCCGTTTGTTTCTCAACTTCCTTGCCGATCGCGTAGCCGTGACGGTCGCCGCCGGCCAGCGCGAGCAGGATATGAAACGTCGCGACGCCGAGCGGCAGCGCTTCGTGGCTATGAACGTCGGCCATCTTACCTCCGGCACGGTTGCATCCGATACGGTTATATTCGAGACGGATGCAACCGTCAAGTGCGGCAGGTCGACAGTTTAGCTCGTTGCCGGTACCTCCAGCACCGACGTGCGTACGAGCGCGCGCAATTTGCTGAGTTCGATCGCGCCGAGAGCGATCGAGGCGTGAGCGACGAGGCGCACGAGTTGCTCACGCTCGTCGGGGTCCAGGTCGAGCCCGCTGACGTTGCGGCCGTAGACGACGATCGCATCGACCGTCCGATCGACGAAAAGCGGTGCGGCGAAGGTGAGCCGCTCCCCCGGCAGCGCGCGCTCGATGAGCGAGGTCTCCTTGCCGGTAAAGGTGAGGGCGCTGCGCGAGCGGGCGATCGCGGCGATGAGGCCGTCGGTCGGCTTGAGGCGCACGACGCAATCCGGGGGCCACGCGTACCCGCGGCCGAGTGAAAAACTGCCGTCGGACGCGCTCACCAAGATGCCGGCAAACGACAGATCGAGGGCGTGCGTGGCATCCTCGAGCAACGCGCGGTAGACGTCTTCGACCGTTTCGGCATCGAGGATGTAGCCGGCGATGAGTTCGAGCGCCTTGCGCTGCGCGCGTCGCTCGCGAAAGATGAAGCGATCGACGAAACGTTCGATCGGTTTTCGCAGGCGCCCGGTAAAGGCGCCGATGACCATCGAGATGGCGATCAGGATGCCGTACGAAAGATCGCTTTGGTTGTAAAAGATCAGCGTCCCGACTTCTTCGACGATCGTGATCGTGCCGATCACGCCGGCCGTCAGCGCGACGTAGACGACGGCGCGGCTGACGACGAAATCGACATCGAAGAGCCGGTCGCGCACGACGGCGATCCAGACGACCAAGATCGGCAGCACGGCGATCGTAAGCAGCGTGCCGTTGGCCCACGGCGGAATTTTCGCCGGGTAGAACGCGTCGGCGGCCAGGCGCGCGACGCTCGCGAGTGCGAACGCGGCCGCTATCCAGCCGATGCGTTGGCGCTCGCGCCCGCGGGCCCGCGCGAAGGCCCATGCGAACGCGACGATCGTGAAGGCCGTAATGAAGCTCGAAAGATGCGCGTAGAGATCGTCGAGGCGTTGCGCCGGCGTGCCCGTATAGACCAGCTGGTGGAAACCGTACGCATGCAGCGTCCCGAGGCTCAAGGCCAGCAGCGCTCCGGCGACCGCGAGCGTACGTTTCGTGCGCGGATCCGCAACGATCAGCGATGCCGCGAAGACGGCGAGCGCCGGCCGCGCGCCGCCGGTAAGCGTCGCGGCAATCCATTCGGGGATCTGCCGCCAAGGATTGGGAATCACGAGATCGCCGTAGGTCGTCGGGAATTCCCCGCCGAGCGTGTAGGCGAAAATTGCTCCGGTCGCGAGGCTCGGCTGGATGGCGAAGAGCAGCGCCCCGAAGCACAGCACGACGATGAAGATGACGATGCGTAGCGCCGTGGTGATGCGATTGGCCAGCGACTCGTTGCGCGCGACGAGCTTGAGGACGCGTTCGCGGCCGCCCCGTTCGACCGGCAGATAGCGCGTGCGATTGTCGTACGAATAGCCCAAGCCGACGAAGCCCGGCTTCCGATCGAACGGCTTGATGCGGTCGATGCGGATGCGGTCGCCGAGCTCGAGCCGATCGGAGCCGGAGCCGGGATGCTCCTGCAGGCGCACGACGACGCCGTTACTATCACTGACGTAGCCGAACACACCGAGCGGCGCGAAGAGGCGGATGCCGTCGGGCACGACGCGCGCCACGGCAAAGAGGACGAAGGCGGCGATGATGCTCAGCCGGACGATCTGGGGGCGCGTGAGGCGGACGTGCGGGAGCCCTTCCGCAGCGGCGTCGCCGCTCATAAGTCCATGACGAACCGTTCGATCGCTTCGGCGACGGCCTCGGGGCGCTCGAGCGGCACGTAGTGCCCCGCCTCCGGCACGATTTCGAAGCGACTGCCTTCGATCAAGTCGGCGACGCGTTCCCGCGCGAGCTGCGGCGTCATCGGACGATCGTAGGCGGGCGCGAGTACCAGGGTCGGTGTTTCGATCGTCGCGACGTCGGCGGCGAAGTCGAGCGCCGTCCACGATGCGAGGCTCTCGAGCGCGACGCCCGTTCGCACGGCTGCGGCGGCGCGACGCATGAGCGCGACGACCGCGCTTGTGGGTTCGCGATACGTCAGCTTCCCAAGCCAGGCCGCCGTCTTCGCCGCGTCGCCCGGCACCTCGCGAAACAATTGCAGTGCCGCGGGGGAAAGCGGCATGCCGCCGGGCGGCACGGGGGCCACCAGCACGAGCCCCTCGACGGCATCGGGCCGGTCGATCGCGAAGCGTTGCGCGATACCGGCGCCCATCGAATGTCCGATCGCCACGAGCGGATCGAGGTCGAGCGCCGCGATGAGCGCGCTCACGTCGTCGGCAAGCGTCTCGACGCGATAGGGCCCGGGTGCGTCCTTCGATTCACCGAAGCCGCGCAGATCGAGGGCGATCGTGCGATGATGCCGTGCGAGCCGTGCGGTGACCGGGGCCCAGATACCGCCGTCTGCGAGCCACCCATGCAGAAAGAGTAACGGGATGCCGCCCCGCGGACCGAGTTCCGTATACGTAAGCCGGGCGCCGTCGGTCGCCGCGAAGGTCGTCATCCCGGCCGCCTACGCGCTCGAGCCTCGGTTTCCCGCGGCGGACGCATAGCGCTCGAGCGCGTCGAGAAACGCCGCACCGTAATCGGCAAGTTTCTTATCGCCGACGCCGGGGACGCGGCGCAAGTCTTCGAGCGTATGTGGAACGTCACGCGCCATCGCGCGTAGCGTCGAATCGGGAAAGATAACGTACGCCGGGACGTCGCGCGCATCGGCGAGCGCTTTGCGCAAGGTCCGCAATTCTTCGAAAAGTGCCTCGTCGCACGGGACCGCCTCGCTGGTCGCGCGCGCGGCCGGAGCGCCGGGCGCCGCTGCGGTGAGGACGACGGGCTTGCGATCGAGCAGCGTGCGGCGGCCGCTTTCGGTCAGTTCGAGGACGCTGCGCAAGCCCGGCGTCTGGCGCAGCATGCCGAGCCGAACGAGTTCGCGCCCGATAGCGAGCCACTGCGGCCGCGCCGTATCCTTGCCGATGCCGTACGTCGTGAGCCCGTCGTGCCGCCAATCCCGGACGCGCTCGGTCTCGCGACCGACGAGCACGTCGACGAGGTGGTTCAGTCCGACGGAGAATCCGCTGGCCTGCCGCACCCGTACGACGTTTGAGAGAAACTTCTGCGCGACGAGCGTCCCGTCGAAGCGGGCGCGCGGTGCCAAGCAATTATCGCAGCCCGTGCACTCGGCCGCCGGGAACGTCTCACCGAAGTGGGCGAGCAGCGTGGAGCGCCGGCACTCGGCGGTCTCGGCGTACTGCTGCATCTTGCGCAGCCCTTCGAGTGCGAGCGCCCGCTCGTGCTCGTCTTTTTCATCGAGAAAGCCGAGCTGCTTGGCGGCATCGCTCGCGCTAAAGAAGAGCACGCATTCGGCGGGCAGACCGTCGCGTCCGGCGCGGCCGGTCTCTTGATAATAGCTTTCGAGGTTCTTCGGCAAATCGTAGTGTACGACGTAGCGCACGTTGGACTTATTGATGCCCATGCCGAAAGCGACCGTGGCGCACATGACGCACGCGTCGTCGCGCACGAACCGCTCCTGATTGTACGTGCGTTCGCTCGGCTCGAGTCCGGCGTGATAGGGCAGCGCCGCGATGCCGCCGTCGCGTAATTTCTCGGCAAGCGATTGCGCCTGACGCCGGCTCGCGGTATAGACGATGCCGCTTTCCTTGCGCCGTTGGCGGACGAAATCGCGCAGAGCCCGAAACGTATCGGCTTTCGGGATCACGCGATAGGTCAGATTCGGGCGATTGAAACTTGCGACGTAGCAGGCCGGCTCGCGCAACGAAAGCGACGTGACGATATCGCGGCGCACGCGGTCGGTCGCAGTCGCCGTGAGCGCGAGGATCGGCACGCCGGGAAAAACCCGGCGCAGCTCGGAGAGTCGCCGATACTCCGGGCGAAAGTCGTGACCCCATTCGCTAATGCAGTGCGCTTCGTCGATTGCGAAACGCATGACGTTCCACGCGCGCAGGTCGTTCGCCACGTGCGAGAGCGCCAGGCGTTCGGGCGCGAGGTAGAGCAAGCGATACGCGCCCTCGTGCAAGCCGCGGATCCGGCGGCGCGCTTCGTCGCCGCCGAGCGTCGAATTGAGAAAGGTTGCCGGGATGCCGGCGGCCGTAAGGGAGTCGACCTGGTCCTTCATGAGCGCGATCAGCGGGGAGACGACGACCGTGAGGCCCGGCGCCATCACGGCCGGTAACTGGAAACACAGCGACTTGCCGCCGCCGGTGGGCAGCAGGGCGAACACATCGCGACCGGCGAGGACGTCGCCGACGATTTCTTCCTGCAGCGGCCGGAATGCGTCGAAACCGAAATGGTGTTTGAGCGCGGCCCGCGGCTCCGCATCGAAGAGGCTCGAGCTCCGTACGTTGGACACGTTGGGAGGCGATTCGGTACGGCCGTCCAGGGTCATGCGCAAATGTCGATCACGGCTCCTTCCTTGCGACGGCGCGCACGTTTGGCAAGACGGCGCGTCGTAATTTTGGTGAGCCGGGTTGCCGATACACAGGAATATGATAGCCAGGAAACCTCGCAACGACGATGACGAGCACACGATCGGCCTCGATCTGCTGCGGGCCGTCCCGTTGTTTCGCGACTTCGACCCGAGCGAACTCTCCGAGGTAGCGCAACTCGTGACCACGCGACGCTACGCGAAGCATGAAACAATTTTCCGCGAGGGCGACCCCGGCCAAACGTTTTATCTCATTCTTACGGGCTCCGTGGCCATCGTACGCATCGCCGCCGACGGCAAAGAGACGATCCTCTCGCTGCTTAAAAAATCGGATTTCTTCGGCGAGATGAGCATCTTCGATACGGCCGTTCGGGCCGCATCGGTGCGGACCCTGACCAGCGTCGAAGTCGGTGCGATCGAACGTAACGACTTCTTGGCCTTGATCGACCGGAGCCCACGCATCGGGCGCCTCCTCGTCATCGCGCTTTCGGACCGTCTCCGTGCCGCGAATAAATTGATCTCCGCCACGACGTCGCAAGATATCCGTTCGCGGCTCGCCGCGCTCTTACTCAACCTGATGGCGAATTTCGGCGAAGTCGCCCCGACCGGCACGAAGATCACGCTGCGCCTAACCAATCAAGAGATGGCGAACATGATCGGGACGACACGCGAAACCGTCAATCGCACGCTCAATCGATTCTGGGACGAACGCCTCATCGACATGCGCACCTCCAACGTCATCGTCGTCGAACCCGATAAACTGACCGCCCTCGTCCCGTAAGATTACGTCGCGCTTGCCGCTACGGCGGCGAGCGACGTATTCTGATCGTACAACAAGCGCCACGTTCCGTCTTCGCGCGCGAACACGACCGAAAGCAGGAAACGTTTTTCCGCGCCGTTCTCGACGTACGTCACGTCGAGCAACGCGAAGCCGAGCTCGCCGCACGCGCGCGAAAAGACTACGCGCGGTTCGAACGTCCACGTGCCCGCCGCCGCGAACCAGCCGCGGTGCGCTTCCCGGATCGCAGCGTAGCCGACGATCGTTCCGCCGTCCGGCGCTACGACGCGCGCCGCGGCGTCGCGGCTGAGGGTCGCGGCGAACCGTTCGATATCGCGAGCGCGCAATGCGGCGAGGTGTTCCTGGAGACCGGCCTTGAAATCCATGCGGACCTCTTACCGCGCCGCTCGGCGGCGAAACGCCGCTACACCAGCCGCGCGACCGGCTTGCGTTTCCAAAAGGCGTAGTAGTAGAGGAGTTGCCCTGCGAGGCCGGCGAGGTACGCCGCGGGATACCCGTACCACACGCCGTCGAGTCCGATGCGGCCCATCAGCACGTAGGCGACCGGAACTTCGACGAGCCAGATGGAGCCGATGGAGATCAGCGTCGGCCAGACGATCGTTCCGGTCGAGACCATGATCGCCGAGACGATGCGCGCGTTGCCGAAGATGGCGTAACTCCAGAGCGTGATCGCGAGCAGATGCCGCGCGATCGCAACCGTGGCCGGAACCGTGATGAAGAGCGCGATGATATGCGCTGCGAAGACGTACAGAATCGCGATCAGGGCGCCTTCGATCGCGTAATTGAGCGCGACGGCGGAGCGCACGATCGTTCCGAGCCGGTCGCTGCGCCCCGCGCCGATCGACTGCGCGCCGAAGATCGAGGCCGCGATGCCGATGGAGATCGCCGGGAACTGGGCGTAGCTGACGATCTGGTTGACGGCCCCGTACGCCGCCAGTGCCGTCGAACCGAAGCGATTGACGAACGCGAGCACCGCGATCTCCGAGAGCGAGACCATCGCGAGATTGATGCTCGTCGGAATGCCGATGCGCGCGATCGTGAGCGCCAGCTTGGGACGGATGCGCAGGTTGCGCAGCATCGCGCGATCGATCGCGAGCGGGCTGTGCGTACGGCCGAGGTAGACCAGGAGCCCCGTTAGCGATACGGCCGTCGATACGATGTTGCCGAGCGCGGCGCCGTTGGTTCGGAACGCCGGGAGTCCGAACCACCCGAGAATAAAGGCCGGCGTGAGCGCGAACGTCAGCGCCGTGCTGAAGGCGAGCACGACGAACGGCGTGCGCGTATCGCCGACCCCGCGTAGGAACGTCGTGTACGTGAGGTACGTAAAGAGGAGCGGAATCGAGAAAAACGTCACGCGCGCGTAACTGACGCTCAGCGGTAAGATATCGGCGGGCACCGCGAGCGCCCGTAGGAGCGGTTCCGCAAACGTTCCGCCGATCGCCCCGACCAGGATGCCGAGCAGGATCGTTAGCGCAAGCGTCGTTCCCGCGATCTCTTTGACCTTGCGCTCGTCGCGCGCGCCGAAGGCCTGGCCGATGAGGATGCTGCTGCCCGCACCGATGCCGATGAGGAACGAGATCAAGAAGAAGACGAGCGGAAAGATGGCCGACACGGCGGCGAGCGACGACACGCCGACGAGCCGCCCGAGATAGACGCTGTTGGCCGTTTGGCCGAGCGATTGCAGTACGTTGCTGAGCATGAGCGGCAGCAAGAAGATGCCGAGCGACTGCCAGAGGGGGCGCGATTCGTCGAGAGCGATCGAGACGCGCGCGCGTGCGGTCGCGCTCATCGCGCGCGTTCGTTTTGCGCGGCGCCGTCGCTCGGCGCGACCAGCAACGTTTTCGCACCGGTGTACCAGACGAGGCCCGGCGGAGCGTTGGGTTGGCGACGCACGTGCTTACGTTCGGTATAGTCGACGGATACTTTCTCCGACGCGCGCGCTTTAGAATGAAAGGCGGCGAGGCCCGCGGCGACGTGCAGCTCCGCCTGCGTCGCCGCCCGTGCCGAATCGATCCGCAACACGACGTGCGCGCCCGGCGTTTCGCGCGCGTGGAACCAGAGATCTTCGGGCCGGGCGATGCGAAACGTAAGATCCGCATTACCGACTGGCGACCGGCCGACGTACACGCGCGCGTCGTCGGAAAGCGTCACGTCGAGCGGCGTACGTTTCTTCGGCCGTTCTTTGGGAGCGATGGCTTTGCGGCGTTCGAGACGTTGGATGCCGTCGCTCGCTTCGTCGAGCGTTTCGGGTTCGGCGCGCTCGAGTTCCCACGCGAGGTGCTCTGCGAAACGCGCGTCGCCGGCGAGTTCGGCGATGCGTTTGGCGATGTGTTCGAGTTTCGCCGTGGCTTTGCGATAGCGTTTGAAGATCGCAGCGGCGTTGGCTTTGGCGTCGAGTTCGGGATCCAAGTAGATCGTGAGGCCGGGCTCGCTCGACGGAACGAACGACGTCGCGCGCGGCGGGACATCGGAAATGTGCGCGTACAGCAGTTCGCCCGCGCGGCGCAACGCATCGCGTGCGTTCGCGTCGTCGCGCTCGCGTTCGAGAGCGCTGAGCTCCGCCGTGACGATGGCGCGGCGTTTCTCGATCCGTCGGCCCAGCGCCGCACGGCGCGCTTCGAAGGCCTGCGACGCACGCGCGTGCGTCGCGCCACCGACGTTTTCGGCGAGCAGCGGCGCGAGCTCCGGCTCGCGCGATACCGTCAGGTGGGCGTATTGCGCGAGCGCGACGATGTGACACTGGACGAGCCGTCCGCCGTCGCGATACGCGAACACGTCGCCGATGCCGTCGGAGGCGCCCGTCGTCGCTTCCACGAGCGAACGGGCGCGGGAGAGCGTGCGCTCCGCGAGGGCCGCCGGATCTGCCCCAAGCGCCCGCCCGCTTTCAGCAACGAGACTATCGACGATCAGCCGCGGCAACAGCGGAACCGCGGCTCGCAGGGCCGCGCTCGCACACGTACGAGCCGGCACGCCGTCTTCGCTCGTCATAAGGGCATACGCATCCGCAAGCGATAGCGCCGCGGCCGGCGGCCCGGGCAGCGGCGGCGGCTCGTACGGTTCGCCCGCAATGGTCGCGCGGCGCGCATTATCGCTTCGCCCGAATTCCTTGGCCGCGCTCACCACGGTATCGTCTTTGAGGAGCACGATATTGCCGAAACGCGGGACGAGCTCCACGACCAGGCGGTAGCCGCTCTCGACGCCGAAGCGCGAACGCGAACTGCACGCGAAAGCGACGAGCCGATCGCCGCGCCGAGCGCGGATGCCGTCGATGCGCAGGCCTTCGAGCGCATCGGCCATCGTGCGCACCCAACCCGACGCGCGATCGAGCGCGCGATCGGGCTCGAGGGCGACGATGGGCGTCGGGCCGAAGGCGTCGAGTGCGACGGTACCGGCGCTCACGCGTAAGCCGAAGCGGCCGTCGGCGATGCGGCCGGCCTCGCGGATCCGCGCGCCGCGCAGCGTGCGATCGAGTTCGGCTGCGAGCCGCCGAACGATGAGCCAATCGGTAAGCACGCTCGACTTCTTAGGCGCGACGCGCTGACGGAACTCCCGCCGGCATGCGTTGCGCTAGCGGAACTTGCGTTGAAACGAAAAGGAAAACCCGCTCGAGCCGCGCGCGGGCTGCACCGAGGTCACGCTGGGATTCGACGACTGCAGCGATTGCGAGCCTTCGAACGTGTCGAACTTATTGCTGCTGGGTTGACTGAAGAACGTCAATTGGACCGCCGTCGCGTCGTTTGGACTGGCGAGTAGACCGATGCTTTCGCGCGGCGGGTAGTTGAACGACTGCGCGAAGACCGCGTTGACGTTCTTGAAGATTTTCTTCTGCGCGCCGATATTGACGCTGCCTCCCGGGCTATAGTTAATCGCTAAATTATTTAGTCCGACGGCACCGCCGAGTTGCGAAGAGAAGGGCTCGAGAATGTTCTGCGTCAGCAACGTACCGAGTTGCCCTTCGGCGGCAGCTTGAAACGGATTGGTCTGACGGCCGCCGTTCTGCGCGACGGTCTGCACGCCGCTGACGGCACCGAGCGCCTGCGCGCCGACGAGCAGCCCGAGAATCTGTTCGCGCGAATAGTTCGGATCCGACGCGAGCGCGACGTCGAGTTGCGTCGCCTTACCGGTAACGTGCAACGTGACGTCGGTCGGCGGATTGTCGACCGTCGTCGTCGCCGTCGCATCGATATTGGGGATGACGCCGTTGCTTGGATCGAAGGCGACGGTGCTCGGATACTGGACGCGGAACGTGCGGTAGAAACTCAGCGTCCCGCCGGTCGAGTCGAGCGTGCCGTCCGCGGTCGGCGCCGCAAGGGTGCCGCCGATCTGGAGATGGCCTTGCGCGCCGATATCGGCCGGGCCGCCTTGTACGCGTACGTCACGACCGACATTGACCCCGAGGTTCAGCGCCAGATCGAAAGCCTTCGCGGTCGCCGTCGGTTGCGGGGCGTTGGGATTGAAGATCGCCGTGAGCGGTACGCGCGTCGACGTAAATGCCACGTTCCCGCCGAGCACCGGCGTGCGATTTCGCGCGCGCACGATATCGACCTCTCCGTTGACGCGCCCCCGCAAATACGCGGGAGCGTCCAAGAATGCGTTATCGCTGCGCACGTGCAGTGCGTAGGCGAGATCGCGATCGGGCTGGCGCAGGCTCGGGACGCTCGCGTTCCCGTCGAGCCCGAGAACGCCGCCGCCGACGCTCGCGCTCGTATCGTGCAGCGTCGCGGACGTGCCGGCAAACGTGAGCTGCCCGCGGGCTTTCGTGAGCTTCGAACGCAGCTGCGGGCCGACGAATGTTCCGTCGGTCAAGGCGAGGGTGCCGTTGAGGTCGGGCGCTTCGATCGAACCGCCCAGAGCCGCGCCGCCGTCGAGCGCACCTGCGGCCTGCGTACCTTTAGGCAGCAGCTTTGCAAATTGTCCGAGCGTAACGTTGGCAACCGTCAGCGAAAGCGCGACGGGTCCCGATTTCGCTAGCGCATAGCTGCTGCCCAGCGGCGCGAACCCCGCGGCGAGGACGCGACCGCTCTGCAGATCGATCTCGGCGCGCTGCAGCGTCGCGCGCGTTTTATCTACGACGGCTTCAACGTGCGCGTGCGGGACGGTGTACTTGGCGTAGCGCAGATCGGTCGCGTCCAGCACGTCGCTCGCCCGCGGCCGCGCGAGCGAACCCGTCACGTGAAGCGTCGTCGCGACGGCGCCGGAGGTGTCGTAGATGCGGCCCGTGATCGTCTTGGCGAGCGCACCCGTATCGCCGGTACGGGCGACGAGCGTAAGATCGAGCGGCGCCGCCGGAAGCAGTCCCGCCGAACCGCGTGCGGTGACGTCGAGATTGTCGATTGCGAGCACCGCCTTCGAGATCGTCGCGCGACCGTTGGCGCCGCGCAGGGCGAGCGACGCGCTCCGCACGGGTACGCGGCCGACGATGCCGCCGGCGAGCGCCGCATGAGCCGTAACGCCGACGCGCGGATACGTTCCACGCACTCGCGCATCCGCGTCGACCTTACCGATGACCGGTACCTGCAGGCCGACCGCCGGAAGCCACACGCCGAGATCGACGCCGGTCGCACGGGCTGCAAGCGCCAGACTCGTCCGGTGCAACGCATCGCGTAATGGTTGCGTCTGCGCGAGCGTGACGTCACCCGATTCGCTCAGGCGGCCGGGCACGCCGCCGAGCACGGCTGCGGTATGGATGGTGCGGCCGGTCGTCGACCAGTCGGCGCGCGTCTCGCCGAGGTCGAAGCGCCGCACGCGCGTATGAACCAGGCGTACGCGCCCGCTCGTGGCGAGCGCATCGGGCGCATTGCGCGCCGTGAGATCGATGCTGCCGAGGCCTCCGAGCGTATCGCCGCGATCGAAATAGTCGTTGAGATCGGAGAGGTCGACGCGCGGCGCGTGCAGCGCCACGCTCTGCGTACGCGCGGCGATGTCGGCAGCGAAGCCGACCTGTGACGTTCCGACGGTGACCCCTCCGCCCGTCGCTCGCAGCGCGGCCGGCGTTCCGGCTAGCACCACCGACGCATTATGGAAGCGCAAGCCGTTGAGCGAGCCCTCGGGAATCGCGATGCGCCCGGCGACCGCGGGCGACGAGCCGCTACCCCAGACGTGGACGTCGGCATCGAGCGTGCCTTCGGGATAGCGTAGCGGCGTTGCGGCGACGCGTGCCAGCTTGCCGATATCGGCTTCGCGAACGCGCGCGTCGAAATCGTAGTGCGCCGCGGCCGGCTTTCCGCGCAAGCCGACGACGGTGCCGTCGAGCGAACCGACCGTCGGTCCCGCGCTCACGAGCGCATCGCGTATGGCCAGTCGATCGCCGTCGAACGTCAGACCGCTATTCGCGTTGACGGGGAAGCCCTTAAGAGCCGGATTGGGCACCGCGACGTCGTCGACGGCGATGCCGCCGGCAACGAGCGGTGCGGATAGCGAGCCGCCGATATCCGCAAGCGCCGTCACCGTGCCTCCCGTTACCGGAAGGCCGAGACCGCGTAGCGCCGCGAGATCGACGTCGCTCGTCGAGACGTGCAACGTGCCGCCATCGCCGAAGCTGCCTTGGGCGACGATGTCGTTACCGCCCAAGCGCGCTCGCGCCGCGTAGATATCGTAGGCTTTGCCGCGCACGCCGATCGTCGCCGTAAGATCTTGCAGCGCGATGCCGCCGATGCTGGCATCGATAAAGCGGGCGCCGTCAATCTGCGCAAGCGCATCGGTCGCGCTCGAAGCGACGATGGAGATCGGAAGATCGACCCTGCCCCGGACCGCGATCCCGCTCTTTGCCGCCGTGGCGAGCGCCGCGAGCGATCCGCGATACCGGGCATCGACGGCGACGTGCTTGCCGTCGGTTACGCGGGCGCGCGCGGTGAGATCTTCGAGCGGATAACCCAAAACGTGCGCGTTCGCCAGATGTGCGTCGCCGCCGAGCGTGTAGTGCTCGGGCGCGAACGCCGCGGCGATATTCGCATCCAGCGTTCCGTCCAGCGCAGGCACGGCGACGGGGGCGATTCCCGGCAAGACCGGTTGCGCTCCGAGCGTCGATACGTGGAAGTTTTGCGCGGAGACGAAGGCTGCCCCGCTTTTCGCGCCAGGCCGATCGAATGCGACGCGCGCGTAGAGCGCTCGATCGCCGGGACCCGTCAGCGCGAGCGGGCCTGCGGTGCCGACGCCGTTGCGATCGAAAGCGAACTCACTCGTCAGATGCTGCGTCGCCGTATCGCCCGCAAGCAGACCTTGCGTGCCGAGCTTCGTATCCGTCCCGGCGATGACGGCCGCGCCGTGCAGGAGCATATTGCCGAAAACGTTCGCGCCGTATGGCAGGCGCGACGCCGGCGCATCGACGACGGCGAGCAATGCCGTGTCGGTATGCTTTTTCGAGGACACGATACGACCGCGCGCGGCGACATCGATGCCCGCGTAGTTTAAAGAAGAGCGCACGATCGCGGTCTCGGCGCCGCGCAGCGCGACCAGCCCGTGCGCATCGTCGAGCGGAATGCGATCGTAGAAAAGCCGCGGCGCATGAAAGCTCGCAAGGGTCTGGGGCGCCGTCGCGTCGCCTTCGACGAATAACCTGAAGGCGATCGGGCCGCGGACCGGCAGCGCTGTGGCGCCGTTCGAGAGGGTGAGTAGGCGCCGCAGTTCGCCGCGGCCCGTGATTCCCAGACGTAACGTCGGATGCGCGAGGTTGTAGATGCCGCCCGCGATCCGAACTGGTACCGCGGCGATCGAGCCGTCGACTTTGGGGATCGCCAGCCCGTCGTCGTAGACGCGTAGCGACCCGCGCCCGTCCCGTAGCGGTTTTGCCAGACTGTTGAGGTAGGGTTGAAAGTGATCTAAGTTGGCCGTGACCGAGACGTGGCGCGACATCGTGCCGGCGCGGTCGAGCAGTCCGTAGACGCGCGCATCCACGTCGTTGAGAACGCCGTTTGCGATGTGGAGCGACGGCGAGTTGAGCACGTAATCGAGCAGCGGCGCAAGGCCGACGCTGCGCGCGGTCACGCGCGAAAGCTCGTAGCCGCGTTTGGGATCGAACGTTCCGCGACCGGCGATCGGAAATTTCCCGCCTTCCTCGACGAGGGTGGTGCCGAAGACGAAGTGCGAGACCGCGTGCGGATCGACGTCCACGTCGGCTTGCACGTTTTGAAGCGAAAGCCGGCGGCTATGGTTGAAAATCTTCGTATCGTCGACGATGCCGAGGGTGCCGTCTTTAAGGATGACGTGAATCTGAGGCAAGACGAAGGGCTTCGACGGGCCGCCGGTTTGGTTCGCCGGAAGCTTGATATTGTAGGTGCCGTCGCGATGGTGGACGACCGTGACCTTCGGCCGGTCGATCTCGATGCCGGAGATACCGTAGAAATACGGTCCCTTCAACAGAGCGCCGGCATCGTAGGCGACGTCGATCGTCGCAGCCGTAAAGACGGGCTCGCCGCCGAGCGAGCTGACGTCGGGATTTTTCACGATGACGTGACCGCCCGCGAAGTGCAGCGACTCGTAGCGCAGATTGTAGCCCGCCAGCCGGACGGCCGCGGCGGCGCCGGTCGCGATCAGCGGGCCGTGCAGCGTGAAGAGCGCGAAGACGAGAGCGGCGAGGACGCCGCCAACCGCAAAAAGCCCAACCGGCCTACGTTTCAAACAACCTCCGCGCGCTTACCTAACGCGCCCATCCTTCAAATCGTACCACAGCTCGGCGCCGAGTTGCTCGTGAAGCGCTCGCTTGAGGGAGGCCGGAGCCGTGCGGCGGCCGAACGTTGCAGGTTCGCTCGTGAGAGGAGAGATGGTGGGGTCCGCCGGCCCAGGGTTATTATTCGTGGTGTCCGGTCCCTCGGGGGCCGGGAAGGACACGGTCGTCGATGAGCTGCGTTCGCGCGTTCCGCGCCTGCGCTACTCGATCTCGGCGACGACCCGTCCGCCCCGCGACGGAGAACGCGACGGCGAAGCTTACTTTTTCTGGACGCGCGAGAGCTTCGAGCGTGAAGTCGCCTCCGGCGCTTTTCTCGAGACCCGCGAGTACAACGGAAACCTTTACGGCACGCCCCGGGCGTTCATCGACCGGACGCTTGCGGACGGCTACGACGTCATCCTCAAACCCGAAGTCAACGGGGCGTTGGCGATCGAAGCGGCGTTCGAACGTGCCGTGCTGATCTTCTTACTGCCCGACAAGTTCTCGCACTTACGCCTCCGGTTGGCAGCGCGACAGACCGAATCGAGCGATCAGATTGCGGCGCGGCTCGCCATCGCTCACGAAGAGCTCAAATCGATCCGCCGCTTCGACTACGTGATTATTAACGAACAAGCGCCTTCGGACCGTCGCGGTCATCTTGCGGCGGTCGACGATCTGGAAGCGATCGTGCGCGCCGAACGCTTCCGCATCCATCACTATAACGACGACACCTTTAGGAACGTGGAAAACGCATGAGCGAATCGGTATTTGGAGATCTCGACGGGCTGCTCGAGCACGTCGATTCGAAGTTCACCCTAGTCAACGTCGTGACGAAGCGCGCGAAACAACTCAACAACGGCGCGCCGGCACTCTCGGAAGATTCCAATCCGAACAAGCCCGTTTCGACGGCCTTCGCGGAAGTCGCCCTCGGGAAGATTCCCTATACGCGAGTCAAAGAAGGCATCAAATAACGACACACTTCGGGCCTTGAGAACGATATAACGGTATGTGCGGCATCGTCGGCTACGTGGGCTACCGCGATAGCGTTGGAATCATCATGGATTCGTTGCAGCGGCTGGAGTATCGCGGCTACGATAGCGCCGGCATCGCGGTCATCGACGCTGCCGGAGCGCTTACCGGATCGAAGGCCGAAGGCAAACTCGGGCGGCTTGCCGAGCGTCTCGTCACGGAGCCGCTGCACGGCTCGACGGGTTTAGGGCATACGCGCTGGGCGACGCACGGCCGACCCTCGGACGTCAACGCCCATCCGCACATGGACTGCTCGGGGAAGTTCGCCGTCATCCACAACGGCATAATCGAAAACTACGTCGCACTGCGCGAACGCCTTCTGCGGGAAGGCCATACGTTCCGCAGCGAGACGGATACCGAAGTGCTGGCGCACCTCATCGAAGACAACGACGCGGGCGATCTCGTCGCTGCGGTTCGCAAGACGCTGCGCGAGGTCACGGGCGCCTATGCACTCGGCGTCATCTCCCAAGAAACGCCGGGCCAGCTCGTTTTCGCGCGCAGCGGCGCGAGCCCGCTGGTCGTGGGCATCGGTGAGAACGAGATGTTCGTCGCCTCCGATACGCCGGCGATCCTGCAGTATACGCGCAAGCAAGTCATTCTGCGCGAGAACGAGATGGTCGTCGTGTCGAAGGACGGTTACGTTCTTACCGACTTCGAGGGTCTCCCCATCGAACGTGAAGTCACGCAAGTGATGTGGGATGCGAGCTCGGCTGAAAAAGACGGCTTTAAACACTTCATGCTCAAGGAAATGTTCGTCCAGCCGAGCGTCGTGAAAGAGACGCTCGCGGGACGCATCGACGAATCGGGAGATTCCCAACTCGCGGCCGAGCTGAAGATGAATGAGTATCTGCTCCGCGCGATAACGAAAATTTCGATCACGGGCTGCGGTACGGCGTTTCACGCCGGCATGGTCGGCATGTATCTCCTGCGCGCGCTCTGCAAGCTGCCGGTCGAAATGGAGCTCGCGAGCGAGTTCCGGTACGGCGATCGAACGCTCGATCCGCGCACGCTCACGATCGCGATGTCGCAATCCGGCGAAACGGCCGACACCGTCGAGGCGGTCAAGATCGCGAAGAACGCGGGCTCGCCCGTTCTCGGCATCTGCAACGTGCTGGGTTCGCACCTCACGCGGCTCGCCGACGGCATCCTCTATACGCGCGGCGGCCCGGAGATCGGCGTCGCGGCGACCAAGACGTACGTTTCGCAGACGATCGCGATGGTGCTCTTCGCGCTCTATCTGGCCCGCGTCCGTCAGAGCGAACCGCTCGAACGGCTGCGCGCGATTGCCGAGAGTACGAAGCTGCTTCCGGCCGCGATCGACCTCTGCCTCAACCAATCCGACGACATTCGTAAGGTCGCGAAGAAATTGAAGAAAGCGCGCACGGTGATGTTTATCGGCCGCTACGTCAATTTTCCGACCGCGCTCGAAGGCGCGCTCAAGCTCAAAGAGATTTCGTACATTCACGCCGAGGGGTACGCGGCGGGCGAGCTCAAACACGGGCCGATCGCGCTGCTCGATAACAAGGTGCCGGTCGTCGCGATCGTTACCGAGGGTCGCGTTCGCGAGAAGATGCTTTCGAATCTCGCCGAGGCCAAGGCCCGCGAAGCGATTACCGTCGTCGTCGCAAATCACGGCGATACGGAGGCCGCGGCGCTGGCCGATTACGTCTTCTGGGTGCCGAAGGTCGACGAGTTGCTCTCCCCGATCGTCAATATCGTGCCGTTGCAACTGCTTGCCTATCACATCGCCGATATCGAAGGTAAGGATGTCGATCAGCCGCGCAACCTCGCAAAAACCGTCACGGTCGAATAGCAGCGACGTTTGGGTGAGCTCGCGGCGCGGGAATCGACGGGCGGCGCGGCATACGTCGCCGCGATGACGTCTACGCCGATCACGCGTGCCGACGGACGCTCGCTCGACGCGCTACGTCCCGTTACGATCGAATCCAATCCGTTGGCATTTGCCGAAGGCAGCGCGCTGATTTCCGTCGGGAACACGCGCGTTCTTTGCGCGGCGACGATCGAGGAGCGGGTCCCGCCGTGGTTGCGCGGCCAGGGTCGCGGTTGGGTCACGGCCGAGTACGCGATGCTTCCGCGTGCGACTCAAGAACGCACGCAACGCGAATCCTCGCGCGGCAAGGTGGGCGGCCGGACGCACGAGATCCAGCGCCTCATCGGGCGAGCGCTGCGCGCGGTGACAGATCTCAAGCTGCTCGGCGAGCGCAGCATCGTGGTCGACTGCGACGTCTTGCAAGCCGACGGCGGTACGCGCACGGCTTCGATTACGGGCGCCTACGTCGCGCTCGCGCTCGCGCTGCGGCGCGATTTTGAGCCCGGCACGCCGAAGTGGCCGCTCGTGCAGCAGATCGCCGCGATCAGCGTCGGCTACGTCGACGGACGGGCGCACCTCGATCTTCCGTACGTCGAAGATAGCCGTGCGGAAGTGGATATGAACGTCGCCATGACGGGGGCGGGCGCGTACGTCGAAGTGCAGGGTACCGCCGAAGGCCGCACTTTCGATCGCGCGCAGCTCGATGCGATGCTCGCTCTCGCCGCCAAAGGCATCGGCGAACTTTTCGCCTACCAGCGCGCAGCCTTGGAGGCCGTTCGTGGCGGTTGATCGCGCGGCGCTGGGCGCCCTCGTCGCCGAGGTCGCGCGCTTCTACATCCGCGAACGCACGATGCGCCGCGCTCAGCTGAAGATGACCGCCGCACTCGGCGCGAGCCTCACGCTGCGCGAACGCGACGTCGATGACTACGTGAAGGCGGTCCAGACGTATTTCGGGGGCTTCGAACGTGAAGCGCGGGAGCATCTTCGCGATGTCGACCGGCGGCTCGGGCGCGTCAGTCAACTGCAGTACAATCTCACGGCCGAGCGCGGCGTGACCGCGCGACGCGTCGAGGTAACGCAAGGCGTCCTCGCTCGTCTTACGGAACTTGCCGAGCGATGAAAGTTCTCGAAGACGTCGGTCGCGGAACTACCGGCTTCTTCGAATACGCCGGCGGCGCCGCTTCGCTGACCGCAGAAGCCACCTCCCTGGTCGCTCGTATGAAGATCCGCGTTGGCGAGACGTTCGCGCAAGCGTTTCGGCTCGGCGTGCAATCGACGCCGATCGTGTTGCTCACGTCGCTCTTTACCGGCATGGTGATTTCGCTCGAATCGGCAAACCAAGCCGCGAGCTACGGCGTCACCGATCTGGTCGGGGGGGCGGTCTCTTACGTCTCGTCGCGGGAACTCGGGCCGATGCTCACGGCGGTCGTCGTCGCGGGGCGCGCCGGCGCCGCGATTGCGGCCGAGATCGGTTCGATGGTCGTCACGGAACAGATCGAGGCGCTCGAAGCGCTCGGGCTTTCGCCCGTGCGCATGCTCGTCGTACCGCGTTTGATCGCGATGATCTTCATTCTGCCGCTGCTCATCATCCTCGCCGATATCGTTTCGATTCTCGGCGGGATGTATCTCGCGAAAACGATCGCAGGCATCAGCTACGGATCGTTTTTAGACTCGGCCCGCGCCAATAGCGCCTTCTTGGATTTCCTCAAAGGCATGTCGAAGGGGCTCGTGTTCGCGGTCATCATCGTGATTATCGGATGCTATCAAGGCTTGGCGGTTCGCGGCGGTGCGGCGGGCGTTGGCCGGGCGACGACGAGTGCCGTCGTGACCTCGATCATCCTGATCTTTTTCGCGAACTTCTTGCTCTCGATCGTGCTCTTCGGCGCGTCTTCGCACTAACGTGGCACTCTACGCGAGCATCGAGGCCGTTACGCTGCGATACGGTGAGAAGGTCGTTCTTCGTAATTGTTCCCTCGATATCGAAGAGGGTGCGATCACGTGCATGATCGGTCTTTCGGGTGCGGGCAAATCTACGATCTTGCGGCTGCTCAATGGGCTGCGAATGCCCGACGAAGGCAAAGTGTTCGTCAAGGGCGTCGATCTCGCGACGCTCTCCAATCGCGACCTGATCGATTTCCGGCGCGCGATCGGCTTTTCGTTTCAGTTCGCCGCGCTCTTCGATAGCCTCACGATCGGCGAAAACGTGGCCTTGCCGCTCATGGAGCACACGAAGAAAACGCGCGCGGAGATCGATGCCTTGGTCGTCGAGACCCTCGACAGCGTCGGGCTCGCCAACGCGAGCGCGCGGATGCCCTCGGAGCTTTCGGGCGGTATGCTCAAACGTGCCGGCTTCGCGCGCGCCGTCGTGACGGGCCCCGAACTCGTGCTCTACGACGAACCGACGACCGGCCTCGATCCGATCATTACCCACGTCCTCACCGATACGATTCGGCGGCTGCGCGATCGACTCGACGGCACGGCCGTGGTGATCTCCCACGATCTGGGCAGTATCTTTGCGATGGCCGATTACGTCGCGATGCTTTTCGAGGGCGCGATTATCGCCTATGGGACGGTCGACGAGATCAAGGAGTCGGCGAACCCGATCGTCCAGCAGTTCATACAGGGGAGTGAAGTCGGCCCGATTCCGCTCTAGCGGCAACGGGTGCGATCGGAGTCAGTTATGTCCAAACAAGCTCAAGTCGGACTCTTCACGATCGTCGGTCTCGCGGCGATGTTCGCGGTATTTTTCTTCCTCGCGGATTTCGGCACGCGCTCGAGCGGCTATAAGATCGGCGTTCACTTCCGCACGGCCTCCGGATTACGCGCGTCGGCCGGCGTATTCTTGAGCGGCGTTCCCATCGGCGCGGTCGATAAGATCTCGCTGCTGCCGGACTACACGACCGAAGTCGTCATGGCGATCAAGCCCGGCTACGAGATCCCAAAGGGTTCGCGCTTCCTCATTCAGCTGCCGCTGACGGGCGAGCCCACCATTCTCATCGATCCGCCCAAAAATCTCAACGGGAACGTGGTGACGATCGCTCACGAAGTCGCGCCGCTCGAAGCGCAGCCGCGCGGCACGAATCCCGCCTCCATATCGGACTTGCTGACGCAGGGTCAGGGCGAGGTCCGGCGCCTCGACCAAATGTTGGCGCTCTTGCAGAAATCGGAACCGCAACTGCTCGCCGAGCTCAAGTCTACGATCGCCAACGCGAACGACCTCACGACCAACGCGAATCGCTCGCTGACGACGTTGACGGCAAAAGTTCAAGACCTAACCGATTCGTTACAGAAGAACCTCACGGTTGCGAGCAACAACGTGGTCGATCTTACGGGTTCGCTCGACGCCGTCGTCAAGCGCGATTCCTCACAAGTCGACGACCTATTGACGCAGCTCAATCGCACCTCGAAGGGTTTCGGCGAGACGGTCGATTCGCTAAAAGAAGTCGCGACCAATCCGAAGGTCAAAGCTAATTTGATCAATACGACGCGCGATTTCGCCGCGACTGCGAAATCGTTCGCGGATCTCACGAACGATTTGCGTCAGGTGACCGGTAACCCGCAGACGCAAGCGCAGTTACGCGACGTCGTGGCGCAGGTCGATGCGACGTCGCAAAAAGTCGATTCGCTCGTCGGTTCGCTCGGCGGAACGTCGAGCGTGTACGGCGTCGATCCCGGTGCGACGGCCGCGCCCGCGCCGCCGCCGGTTCCGGCAGGGCAAGTTCCCACGTCGCGGCCGCTCTTCGGCGGCAAATCGTCCGCTGCCGGTCCGTCCGCGGCTGCTGCGCCGCCCGGCGCGCCGCCCGTGTCGGCGAGCACGACGCCGCGAACCGCCGCGACCAACGCGAAACTCGCCGCACTCAAAGCGAAGCTTAGTTCGTTTACGAAAGATCTGTACGAACTTCAGGTACGCGTGAGTACGCTCTCACCGCAACGTCCCGGGAGCGCGAATCGTAACGTGACGCCGTTACTTACGGGGGATCGCGGCCCGCAATCCGATTTCAATCTCTTCGTCTTTCCGCGGGCTAAGTCGGGGCTGGAGCTCGGGGTCAACGACATCGGCTCCGAACGTACGACGACGGCTAACGTCATGCTGCTCAACCGCAGCGGCGGGTTGACCTACGGCGGCGGAATCGAGTATTCGCGCTTGGGCGTGACGGCCGCGTACGTCCGGCAGCGGATCGGCCTCGAAGTGCGCGCCTACGATTTACGGCATCCGACGCTCGATTCGTATCTCAACCTAAAGGCGACGCCGAAACTAGAGATCTTCGGCGGCGAGCGCGATATCACGCACGCGCAACGACGCAGCGTACTCGGTCTGCAATTCGCCTTCTAGACCGGCGTTTGCCGTCGTGATTCCCTTTCGGGATCCCAATCGCGATCCGGTCTTTCCGATCGCCGTTTACGCGATCGTCGCGCTCAACGTCGCCGTTTTCATCCACGAAGCGTCATTTGCGGCAGCTCCGGCGCGCGACGCCTTCATCAACGCCTACGCGCTCATTCCGTTCGACGTGACGCATGGCGTGCAGCTCGGCGCTCCCGCGCCGCCGACCCTGCTCACGCTGGTCAGCTCGCAGTTTCTGCACGGCAGTATCCTACATATTTTCTTCAACATGCTGTTCTTGCTCGTGTTCGGACCGGAAATCGAATATCTCACCGGACACGTACGTTTCGTCGCGTTCTATCTCGCCTGCGGTATTCTCGGCGGAATCGCCGATATCTCCGTCATGAGCGGCAGTCACGTTCCGGGAATCGGCGCGTCGGGCGCGATCGCGGGCGTGCTCGGTGCGTACATCGTGCGTTTCCCGACTCGCAGCATCGAGACGATCGTGCCGCTCGGATGTCTACCGCTATTTTTCCGCGTGCCGGCGTTTCTCGTCATCGGGCTCTGGGCCCTCACTCAGTTCGTGCACGGCTTCGGGTCGCTTTCCGACCGCGTCCTCTCCGAACAAGGCGGCGGCACCGCGTACTTCGCACACATCGGCGGCTTTCTGGCGGGCATCTTTGCGATTTCGCTCTTCGCCATCGTGCGCCGGGCGCGGGGAGCGCGACGCTACAGGTACTATTACTGATGCACGATGCAACCTGACCGTCGACCCCGCGTCGCGATCCTCGGTGCGGGCGCCATGGGCACGCTCTTCGCGTACCATCTCGCCGAACGCAACGCCGTGACGCTCGTCGACGTGCGCGGCGACGTCGTCGATACGATCAACGCGCAAGGCGGCGTCGCGATGGGCGATTCTCCGGTCCGCAACGTCGTCGCGACGCGAGATTCGGCGCGAGCGTTTCCCACGAATTTTTTGTTCGTCTTCGTCAAGGCGCCGAACACGCTTGCTGCAGTTCGTCCCTTCGCAGGACAGCTCAATCCCGCGACGCCGATCGTCTCGTTGCAGAACGGACTGGGCAACGAAGAAGCGATCAAGGCGGCACTCGGCGGCCACGTGCCGCTGGTCATCGGCATCACGAACGAAGCGGCGCTCGCCGTCGGTCACGGACGCTCGCGCCGGCAGGGCACCGGTACGACCGTTGTCGGATCGGCCGGCGCGTCGACGGCGACGGTGCGCTCGGTCCAGCAGCTGATCGGCCGCGGCGGCTTGGAGTGTTCGATCGCCTACGATATCCGGCCGCATCAATGGGGCAAGCTGCTCGCGAACGCGACGATCAATCCGATTTCCGCGCTCGCCGACGCCAAGAACGGCATCGTCACGACCGACCCGAACGCAGCCGAGCTCGCGCGCTGCGTCGCCTTCGAGGCGGCCGCGGTGGCGCGCGCCCTGCGCGTTAACCTGCCCTTCGGCGATCCGTGGGAATACGTGCGCACGATCGTCGATGCGAGTGCCGAAAGCCGAAGCTCGATGACGGTGGACCTCGGCGCTCACCTCAAAACGGAGATCGACCACGTCAACGGCGCGATCGTCGCGGCCGGTCGCCGGCTCGGCGTGCCGACGCCGTATAACGACGCGCTGCTGCGCCTGGTCAAAGCGAAGGAGAGCGCGACGCGCGAATGATCACCCGGGAATGCGGGCGATCAGCGCATCGAGCAGCTCGTCGATGTCCGCGCCCGAGAGCAACGCCGCGCGATCGGGTGCGTGCACGAAGCCGCGTGCCGCGGCCGTGTCGCAAAACGCGATGAGCGCATCGTAGTACCCCGCGACGTTGAGGAGCGCACAGGGCTTGTCGTGATAACCGAGTTGGCGCCACGTGACGACCTCGAAGACTTCTTCGAGCGTCCCGAAGCCGCCGGGCAGGGCGAGAAATGCATCGGAGTGCGCGGCCATCAGCGCTTTGCGTTCGTGCATCGAACCGACGACGTGCAGCTCCGTAAGGGTACGATGTGCGACTTCACGCGCGGCGAGCGCTTCGGGGATGATGCCGATGACCTCCCCGCCCGCAGCCAGCGCGGCATCGGCGACCGTACCCATCAGACCGACGCGGCCACCGCCGTAGACGACGCCGAAGTCCCGCGCGACCAGCGCCCGCGCGACCGCGGTCGCGCACTCCGCAAACGCCGGATCGTCGCCGTCGTTGGAACCGCAGAAGACGCAGATGCGCATCATCGGGCGCGCGGCATGGCGAGGCTGGTCGTCGTTCGAACGTTCGGCACGCCGTGAAGTATTCGTCGTCGCTCGCTATAACGCTCGCATCCGCCGGCGCGTGGACGTTTCTGCTCCTCGCGCGCGGGCGCTTTTGGACTGCCCGCGTCGACGGTCATCTCGGTGCGCCGGTCGATTTGCAGCCCATTGCGGTGGAAGCCGTCGTCCCGGCGCGCGATGAAGCGGGAACGATCGCGACGGCGATTACGTCGCTCGCCGGGCAGCGCTTCCCCGGCCGCTTCCACGTCACGCTCGTCGACGACGGCAGCAGCGACGGCACGGCGGAGCTCGCGACTGCGGCAATCGCGCACCATCGGGACGGCGGACGGATCACAACGATCGCCGGCCGACCGCTGGGGCGCGGCTGGACGGGGAAATTGAGCGCACTCGAAAGCGGTATCGCCCACGTACGTTCGACGCGCGGTGCTCCGCACTATTGGCTCTTTACCGACGCCGATATCGCCCACGACCGGGCCGACGTTGCGGCTCTGGTAAGCAAGGCCGAACGCGATTCACTCGGACTGGTTTCGCTGATGGTGCGTTTGCGTTGCGAGAGCGCGTGGGAAGCGCTGCTCGTTCCGGCGTTCGTCTTTTTCTTCGCAAAGCTCTATCCGTTCGCGTGGTCGAACGATCCGCGCCGCGCGACGGCGGCGGCGGCCGGTGGCTGCATCCTCATCTCGAATGCAGCGCTCGAGGGCATCGGCGGCCTCGCGAGCATCGCGAATCGATTGATCGACGACTGCGCGCTCGCGAGCGAAGTGAAGCGCAGCGGTGGGGGCCTGTATCTCGGTCTCACCGCGCGGACGACGAGCATCCGGCCCTACGCGGGGCTACGGCCGCTGTGGCAGATGGTCGCGCGCACGGCCTTCACGCAGCTCGGGCGCTCGTATCTCGCCGTCGCGGGTGCGGTCGCCGCGATGACGTTTCTCTACGTCGTTCCGCCGCTCGCAACGTTCGCCGGTATCGCGCGTCGCGAGCGGCGGCTCGGGCTCGCCGGCGCCCTGGCGTGGTCGGCTATGGCGCTGGCCTATCTGCCCACGCTATGCCTGTACCGCCGTCCGCCGCTGGCGGCCTTCGGATTACCCATCGCGGCCTTGCTCTATACCGCGATGACGGTCGATTCGGCGCTCGCGCACGCGCTGCGGCGCGGCGGCGCGTGGAAAGGCCGGACGTACTAGGCGTTCAGCGGTAGCGGCGCGCCGTTTCGTCGATCGGATAGTCGTTCGCGCTCATGTCGCGGCGGCGCATCAAGCCCTCTTCGTCGAATTCCCAATGCTCGTTGCCGTGCGCGCGCATCCATTGCCCGGTCTCGGCGTCGCGATATTCGTATTCGAACCGGACGGAGATGCGATTATCGCTATGGCACCAAAGCTCTTTCATCAAGCGGTACTCGAGTTCGCGCGCCCATTTACGTTTGAGGAATTCGACGATCGCGGGGCGCCCGCTGAAAAATTCCGTTCGATTGCGCCACGCGCTATCCGCGGAATACGCTTTGGACACGCGTTCGGGATCGCACGAATTCCAGGCATCTTCGGCGGCTTGCACCTTCGCGCGCGCCGATTCGGCGGTGAAGGGCGGCTTGATGACGGGCGGGCTCGGAGTATTCGATTCCATCGTGGAGGCCTTTCGAGCGCGCGCTGACGCGCGTTGCTGCTTTAGGTGTCGCTTACGATCGCGTAGACGGTGTGTTCGAGCGCCGCGAGCGCGCGGCTGCCGTTACGGGCGAGCCGGGCGCCCGCGAGCGGACGCCGGAGCATCGCAAGGGCCAGCGCGAACGTATCGATACCGCCCGAGCCGTCGAGGGCCATATCGAGCTCGGGCAGATCGTCGTAGGCGTCGTCGCTCGCGACGCGGGCGACGCACACGTCGACGCGCCGCGCGTGCAAGCGCAATGCGATCGCGCGGCTTTCCATATCGACCGCCTGGGCGCGATAACGCGCGCCGAGCTGCTGTTTTTCGCGCGCCGTCGTGACGACTCGGTCGGAAGCGAGGCCCCGAATGCCGGTCTGCGCGTTCGGGAGCCGCTCGGCCACGTGCCGCGCGAGCGCAGCATCGAGCACGAACGCCGGCTCGTCGGCGTGCGCGAGCTCCCCATAGACGAGCGTCTCGCCGACGGCGAACGCCGGCGAGAGGACGCCGCATAGCCCCGTAATCAGCGCGGCATCCAGCGTCGGTCCCGCCAATGCCTCGCGCGCGGCGCGGGCGCCCGCGAGCGGTCCGATGCCGGTAACGACGACGCGCACGGGAGAAGCCGCGCGCGCCAGCGCCTTGCGTACGGTGCGCTCTTCGGCGCCGCGCGGGACGAAGATCGTATCGATCACATGCTGCGTCGGTTTAGTTTTTACCGATTACCGTCGTCATCGAACGCCAGATGTTGCCGAGCTTCATCGAATCGTCGGCCGCGGTCGGCTCGAATCCGCAGTGCACCATGCAATCGGTGCATTTCGGGTTGCCGCTCTTGTGGCCGTACGCCGACCAATCCGTCGTGTCGAGCAGCTCTTTATAGGTCTTCGTGTAGCCTTCGCCCAGGAGATAGCACGGTCGTTGCCAGCCGAAGAGACTGTACGACGGCATGCCCCACGGCGTGCAATCGTAGTCTTTTTCGCCCATCAAAAAATCGAGAAACAGCGGACTGGCGTTGAAATTCCACTTCTTTTGTTTGGTCGTGTACGGCGTGAAAATCTCTCGAAAGAGCGCCTTGGTCTGCGCGGCGTGCAGGAAATGCTCCTGGTCGGGGGCTTTTTCGTAGGGATAGCCGGGCGAAATCATCATGCCGTCGACGCCGAGTTCGTCGGTTGCGAAATCGAAGAACGCCTGGACGTCGGCCGGTTTTGCGTCGTTGAAGATCGTCGTATTGGTCGTCACGCGAAAGCCGCGTGCCTTCGCGGCTTTGATGGCCGAGACCGCGATTTCGAAGACGCCGTCTTTCGCGACCGCTTTATCGTGGGCCGGCTTGAGGCCGTCGAGATGGACGGAGAACGACAGATATTCCGAAGGCGTGAACTTATCGAGGCTCGCCTCGAGCCGCAGCGCGTTGGTACACAGGTACACGAATTTCTTGCGCGCCAGGATACCTTCGACGATCTCTTTGATTTGCGGGTGCAGCAGCGGTTCGCCGCCGGGGATCGCAACGACGGGCGCGCCGCATTCGTCGACGGCCGCGAAACACTCCGCGGGCGTCAGATGACGGCGCAGCACCTCGACGGGATGCTGGATCTTACCGCAGCCCGAACAGGCGAGATTGCACCGAAAGAGCGGCTCCAGCATGAGCGTGAGCGGGAATTTCTTGCGACCTTTGAGCTTCTGCGCGACGACGTAGCCGCCGATTTTTGCCGCTTGTTTGAGCGTCACTGCCATGGTGTATTCTCGTTATCTCCGTGTGATGTAACCGTTGTCGGTGAACCAGCGAACCGCCGCGCGAATCGCCTCGTCGATCGGGCCGGGGGAATACCCCAATTGGATTTCCGCTTTCGACGTATCGTAGTACATCGACTCCCGACTCATGCGAACGCCATCGATCGGGATGGTCGGCCGGTGCCCGAAGCGCGGAAGAATCGCTTCGTCGACGTACGCGGCGGCGAGCGGAACCCAGATCGGAAGCGTGTAGCGCGGTGCGGCGCGCCCGACGAGCGCGCCCACGCGCTGCAACAGGGTGCGCAGCGGAAGGTTTTCACCGCCGAGAATATAGCGCTCGCCGCTGCGGCCTTTGTCGTAAGCGGCGAGGTGGCCGCGGGCCACGTCGTCGACAGCGACCCAGTTTAGCGCCGTCTCCGGAATGGCTCCGGGCATCTTTCCGCTCAGGAAGCGGACGAAGATCTCGCCCGTCGGCGTCGGTTTACGGTCCCAGGCCCCGATCGGAGTCGTGGGGTTCACGATCACGACGTCCTGGCCGGCTCGCGCGGCGTCGACCGCTTCGCGTTCAGCCAAGTATTTGGAGAGTTTGTAGGCTCCGATGAGTCGCTCGGGCGGGCTCTGGAACGTTTCGTCGGCGGCGGCGCCGTGCTTGACGCCGATGGCGGCGACCGAACTCGTGTAGACCGTCCGGCCGGCGCCCGCACGGCGCGCGGCCGCGAGTAGGTTGCGCGTTCCGGCGACGTTGCTGCGCATCAGGGCCGCGCGCTCCCGGCGGAACAGACTGTAGTGGGCGGCGACGTGAAAGACGGCGTCGACCGGGCCGATTTTCGTCGCGAGATCGGCGTCGCCGAGGTCGCCGTCGACGATCGTAACCCCAATGCCGTCGAGATTGCGGCGGTCGCTGCCGGGACGCGCCAGCGCGTTGACGCGCCAGCCGGCCGCGACGAGCGTGCGCGCGAGGTTGCCGCCGACGAAACCGGTGCCGCCGGTAAGAAACGCGGTCCGGCTCATCCGGCGCGCCGCAGGCCGTGGGCGAGATCGTCGAAGAGCGTATAGGCGACGGGGATCACGATGAGGCTCAAAAGCGTCGAGGTGATGAGGCCGCCGATGATCGCCACCGCCATCGGCGCCCGAAGCTCCGCGCCCGCCCCGAAGCCGAGCGCAATAGGAACCATGCCGAGAATCGTCGCCGCCGTCGTCATCACGATCGGCCGGAGGCGTTGCGCGCCGGCTTCGGCGATCGCTTCGGGCCGCGCGAAGCCGAGCGCGCGCAGCCGTTTGATCCGGTCGACCAGCAGGATCGCGTTCTTGTTGACCAGGCCGAAAAGAAAGATTACGGCCATGAGCGAGATCAAGCCGAATTCCGCGCGCGTCACCCAAAGGGCGAAGAGCGCCCCGACGATCGAGAGCGGCAGCGAGACGGTGATGACGATGGGATCGACCCAGCTGCGGAAAAGGACCAGCAGCACGACGACGATCGCCACGACCGAGAGGCCGAGCGCAATGCCGAAATCCCGGAACGTCGTCAGCGCGTCGGACGAACTGCCGCCGAAGCTTAGTACCATCGGGCTCGGCAGCTCTTTACGCGCGAGTGCGAGAACGCGATCGTTCGCGTCGCCGATGCGCAGGCTCGCCACGAGATCCGCCGTGATTCCGACGGCGCGGCGCCCGTCGAGATGTTCGATCGCCGAGAACGGCGTGCCGTCGGAGAGCCCGCTCGCGCTCACGTCGACGAAGCCGGGCGCGTGCGCGAGTTTGTGTTCGAACGCGCGGCCGACGCGGCGTAACAGCTCGAGGTCGCCGCCCAGGAGCGCGAATTGCAGCGCTTTGGTGGAATCGGAACCGACGAACGGCACGTCGGAAACGGTCGTCACGACGCCGTCGAGCACCGGAATACGCGCGCGAACGGCATTCTCGACGTCGATCGTTTTCGGGCGCTTGCCGCTCACGAGATGGACGTCGATCGTTCCGACGTTGGCACCGTTGCTACGCGCGCCGATCGTCGTGTACGCGTGGGCGATGGCGCGGTCGGTACGCAGCGTCCTTTCGATTGCGGCGGCGACCGTCTCCGTGTCGGCGAGGCTCGTACCGAGCGGCGTGGAAAAGTTTACGCGAAATTCGCCGCGATCCAGATGCGGCACGAAGCCCTTGGGAATGAACGGAATGAGGGCGATTCCGGCGACGAAGGCCAGGGCCGCGAGCGCGACGACGGCGCGCCGATGGCCCAGCGCCCAGCCTAGCAACGCACGATAGCGGGCGTACCGCTCGGTCCGATTGACGTCGCCGTGCCCGCGCGCGGCGCCGTCGCCGCGAGCGCGCAGCGTCCACGCCGCGAGCGTCGGTGAGAGCGTGCGCGCCGCGAGCAGAGAGAAGAGGACGGCAGCCGATGCCGTGATGCCGAAGGCGCGAAAAAATTGCCCGAGCGTACCCGTCATCAAGCCGATCGGTAAAAACACGGCGACGATCGTGAGGGAGGCCGCGACGAGCGTCAAGCCGATCTCTTTGTTGGCGCGATAGGCCGCGACGCGCGGCTCTTCGCCGGCTTCGAGATGGCGCACGATATTCTCGACTGCCACGATCGCATCGTCGACGATGACGCCGACGACGAGGGCGAGCGCGAGCAGCGTGATGGTTTCGAGATTGAAATGGAAGAGCCACATGACGCAGGCCGTGCCGAGCAACGAGACCGGGATCGCGATCGCCGAGATTGCGGTCGCGCGCGCATCGCGTAAGAAGGGCCAGATGACGACGATCGCGAGCACCACGGCGATACCGAGCGCTTCTTGCGTGGCTTGCGTCGCCTCGCGGATATAGGACGCCTGTTCGGACGTACGCACAATGTTCAGTTCGCCGTGCGCTGCATCGAGCGCGCCGATTGCGGAGCGGACGGCGTCGGCCACTTCGAGCGTATTGGCGTCGGCGCGCTTGACGACGGCGATCGCGACGGCGGGCGCGCCGTCGAAGCGATAGGCGGACGCATTGGGACCCGTCGTCGTGCCGCCGATGACGTTGGCGTGCAATACGCCCGGTACGGCACGTAAGCGCGGTGCGATGTCGCGCTCGGCGGCGCGCGCCAAGGCGGCGAGCGACGTTCCGCGCTGCGCGAGTGCGTACGTGACGACGGGCGTTTCGTTGAGGTCGATCGTGGCGAGCTTCGTCGTGGTCCCCGCCGGAAGGGCGAGGCGCGCGAGCGCCGCGGCGACTTGCGTGCGACGGCGTTCGAGCCCGGCGCTCACATCGAAGGCGATATCGACGACGACGTACTGCGGATACGTGAGTGAGTGAAGGCGCGTCAAGCCCGGTAACGCGTGGAGCGCACGTTCGAGGGGGACGGTTACCGTGCGCTCGTTCTCCGCGACGTCGTTTTGCCGGGACGACGCCGTGACGACGACGACGGGAAAGGCGATGTCGGGAAACAGCGCGAGCTTGAGGTTAAAAAATGCACCCGCGCCCGCGATGGAGAGCAGCGCCCACAGAACGATCGTCGTCCGCGGGTAATCGATCGCGATCCGGGAGATACTCCCGAGCCGTTTTACGGTTTGGCCAGCCCGAGCTTGAAGCGCTGCCGGCTGGTCTTGGAGACGAGCCACCGGGTCGTCTTGTTACTGATCGTCGAAAGCGACCCTGCGAGGATGAGCGAGCGTACTTCCGCGCGGTCGATCTTCACGCCGCCGCCCGATAGCAGCATCGCCGAAGACTTCTCGATCTCGCGCAGCGTTGCGACGGCGAAGAGCACGGGCAAGAGGCAGAAGAGCCGGATTTGGAACGCCATTTTCGGTAAGGCGTTGAAGTAGTCCAGCGACTTACGAAGATCGTCCTTCGCGAGTTCGACGAGCGCGACGAGCGCTTCACGGTTCTGGATCTGCCGGCGCGGTTCGAGCATCGTGCTATGGCTCGATCCGCGCGCCAAAAAGAGTTCCTCCGGAACGAAGGCAGCGTTTTCGTGCTCGATATCCCAAGCGATGTCTTTGAGAATATTGATCGTCTGCAGCGCCTCGCCGAAAGCTTCGCAGTTGACGAGCAAGCGGGCGTGATCGCGTTTACTGAAAAGCCGCGAATGGCAATACCAGAGGTCGGTCAGCAGATGACCGACGGTCCCGGCGACGTAATAGCAATAGCGGCGATATTCCGGCATCGTCTGGATGCGGATACCCGCGGGGTAGCGGCCGACGAATTCGCTCATGCCGGCCGCCATCTCGCGCGTCCATCGTTCGACGATCGCAGCGGACTTTGGCGGGAGCGAGTGCAACAGGTCGAAAACGAGTTTGGTGCCGCGCAGCAGGTCCAAATACGCATCGGCCGCCGCGATGTCCGATGCTTCGCTTGCGAAGCTTTCGGCCGCCGCGGGGTCCTCGAAGCACATTACGAAACGCGCGAGTAAGGCCTGACGGCGCGCCGCCGTCGCCGTGCCGTCGTCTTCGACGGTGTCGGCGATGCGACAGAGCAAGTATCCGACTAAGACCGCCTTGCCGAGGTCGCCCGGCAGCACGGATATGCCGATCGCAAACGTACGCGAAACGCGTCCGATGATTCCGCGCGCGAATACCATTGCCGCGCGCTCCGCCGCCCCCTCCGCAGTACGTGCTGACATTCCCCGGTATCGTTCGCCTTTCTGGCTGCGACTATTCCTAGAGGAGATACGCCGCCGAGTGACTCGTTGTGTCACGGCGCCGAAGCGACATCCCGAGCGCAGGACTGCGAATCTTTCGCGGCACAGACGGACGGATGCGTCCCGGCCAACTACGTCCCGAACCGCCGTTCTGCAAGCGATGCGTCAACTTTCCCTGCCGGGGCCTGCGCCGCCGGGGCCTGCGATGAAGCGCGCCCGAGCAGACGTGACGCGCAATATCTTGTGCGTGTTTCCGCATTACTCGCCCTCGTTCGGCACGTTCGAGCACGCCTATCCCTTCGTCGGGGTGAAAGCGTTCATGCCGCCGCAAGGCATCTTGGTCATCGCGAACTACATGCCGGCGAATTGGAACGTGCGGTTCGTCGATGAGAACGTCCGTCGCGCGGGCGCTGCGGATTTCACCTGGGCCGATGCCGTCTTCGTGAGCGGCATGCATATCCAGAAGCCGCAAATCAACGATATCAATCGTCGGGCCCACCTGTACGGTCGCGTCACGGCGCTCGGCGGCCCGTCGGTTTCCGGTTGCCCCGAGTACTATCCCGAATTCGATTACGTGCACGTGGGCGAACTTGGCGATGCCACCGATGCCCTCGTCGCGCGCTTGGCGGAAACGATCGAGCGGCCGCGCACGCAGCTGCGTTTCGAGACGGTGGAACGGCATCCGCTCGGCGACTTTCCGGTCCCGGCGTACGAGAAGATCGACGTCTCGCAGTATTTTTTGGGAAGCGTCCAGTTTTCCAGCGGCTGCCCGTACCGCTGCGAGTTCTGCGATATTCCCGAGCTGTACGGAAACAATCCGCGTCTGAAGACACCGGAACAGATCGTCGCCGAACTCGACGCGATTCTCGCAAATGGCGGCGAGCGCGCGATCTACTTCGTCGACGACAATTTCGTCGGTAATCGGAAGGCAGCGAAGGAACTGTTGCCGCACCTGATCGCCTGGCAGAAGCGCAATGGATTCGCGGTCCAACTCGCCTGCGAAGCCACGCTCAATATCGCGAAATCGCCCGACTTGCTCGCCATGATGCGCGAAGCGTATTTCTGCACGATTTTCTGCGGTATCGAGACTCCCGACCCCGCGGCCCTCAAGGCGATGAATAAGGGCCATAACGATCAGATGCCGATCATGGAGGCGATCGGGATCATCCATAGCTTCGGCATGGAGGTCGTCTCCGGGATCATCATGGGGCTCGATAGCGATACGCCCGATACGGCGAAAAAAATCCTCGAATTCGTCGAGGTATCGCACATCCCACTCTTGACGATAAACCTCTTACAGGCGCTTCCGCGCACGCCGCTCTACCGGCGCCTCGAAGCCGAAGGCCGTCTCGTCGACGAACCGGGCCGCGAATCCAACGTCGACTTCAAGATGCCGTACGACCAGATGGTCGCGATGTGGCGCCATACGTTTACGAAGGCCTACGCACCCGCAGCGCTCTATCGTCGCTTCGAGTATCACATCGAGCACGTGTTTCCCAATCGGATCGCGCCGCCCAATAGCAAGCAGCGCGTGAATTTTCGCAACATTCGGCTCGCGCTGCGAATCTTCGGAAATCTCCTCGTGCGCGTCGGACTGCTCAGCGATTATCGCGACGTTTTTTGGCGCATGGCGAAGAAGACGCTCGCGACGGGCAACGTCGAAGCGATGTTCCACATCGGCATGGTGAGCCACCATCTCATTACCTTCGCGCGCGAAGCCGCCGCCGGCCGGCAGGGCGCGTCGTTCTACAATCAGGACGTCCGCGAGGACGCGTCGCAGGTGTTCGACCGCACGGCCTGAGCATAGCCCTTCGTAACGGCGCCGCACCCCCGGCACGGACGCGACGGAGACGGCTACCGTCCGCCCGCGTCAAGCTCGCTTTCGCCTAAAATTCTTTGTACGGTAGGAATTTCGAGTCGAGCGTGATGACGGCGCGCTCGCCCTTGCGTTCGACGTGGATCTTTAAATCGATCGCGCTGAGAATGCCGTCGCCGAACGTCTCGAACGTCCACTCGCGAATCGCATCGCCGTAAACGTCGACGAGCTCGTGTAACCGGTAGACCAGCGGATCGGAATTGCGGATCGGCGGCGTCGTCAGCGGGGCGAGCGACGACTCATCGACGCCGAGTGCTTCGGCCAGTTTCTTTGGCGGTGTCGGCCGTAAGCGTGGCTTGGCCCGAGAGCACGGCGCCGATATAGATCGGGCTCTTGCCGACCGCTTCGGCGAGTGCCTTGAGACTGAAGCCCTTTTCGCGGCGCCGTTCGCGAAGATCGTCTAAAAGCTCGCCGAAATAGACCGCTGTCGGTGTTGTGGAAATTTGGGTGTTCATGCGCGGAGTTCTCCGAAAGTCAAGAGGCGTGCTGCGGCGCGAGTCTTGCGCGCTTGCGCCGCGTCGGGCAGGTACCTGCAAAAAGACAGCGCCGCGCACGAGGGGCGCGGCGTCACGGCCTTACGTTACTAAGCGAACCCGCCGGAGCGATTAGCCATGTGGTTGAACTCGTAGCGCACGGGCGTGCGGAATGTCGAGCGTCGACGCGGCCATCCGCCGTCTAACGGTCGCTTCGCTTATCGCGCGGATGTGCGTCGTCGTAGGTTTTGCGCATATGTTCGACCGACACGTTTGTGTAGATTTGCGTCGTCGCGAGGCTTTCGTGGCCGAGGAGTTCTTTGATCGTCATCAAGTCGGCGCCGTTTTCGAGCAGATGCGTCGCGAACGAATGGCGCAGCACGTGCGGCGTGGCATGTAAGGTAATGCCGCTCACGCGTTCGCACGACGTGACGATTTCCCAGACCGCCCGCACGCCCAGCCGCTTCCCGCGACGCCCGACGAAAAACGCTTCGTCCGCCGTCCGCGGGCGATGCCCGAGATACGCGGACATCGCCTCGGAGGCGGCCGCGTTGATGAGCACGGTGCGTTGTTTATTGCCCTTGCCGATCACCCGCATGACGCGCCGCTTGAGGTCGACGTCGGTGAGGTTGAGGCCGGCGACTTCGGCCCGGCGGATACCGCTCGCGTAGAGGACCTCCAGAATCGCCCGGTCGCGTAGTCGTTGAAAATCCGTCCGCCCCGCTGGCGCGGGGGCGCGCAAGAGCCGCGCCACCTCGTCCTCGTCCAGGACGACCGGTAAGCGTTTGGGCAGCTTCGGTGAGTCGATGCCGACCGTCGGGTCGTCGGCGCGGCGACCCTCCACGACGAGATAGCGGTAGAACCGCCGCAGCGCGACGAGCTTGCGGCGGATCGCTGCCGGCTGATAGCGGCGCTGCGCCGCAAGCTCCAGGACGAACGCCTTGATATCGGCGCGCTCGGCTGCGGCGATATCGCCCCCCAGCGACTTTGCGAAGAATTCGAGATCCCGCGCGTACGCCTCGCACGTCCGCGCACCGCGGCCGGCCGCGTAGTGCAGGTCGGCCACGAACGCGCGGATCGTCGGGTTTTCGGGCATATACACCGATTGATCGCGCGTCGCGCGTCCGCGGCGCTCCGGTGGTTTCGCAGCCATACGTCCCCGAGCTTCTCCACATCGAGTCAACATCCTAGAATCGTAGTTTCATGATGTAAACGATCCGGTGGAAAACCAGCTGCGGCGGCCTAGCCCGGACCAAAGTCGACGCCGGCCAGCGCGGCGTCGATGCTCGGCCCGAGGGTTCTGCCGAGGATTTGGGCGGATGCCGATGCGATCGGTTCGGTCCCGAGAACGTAGCGCGTCCAAGCGATACCGAAGAGCTGTGCTGCGACGATGGCGGCGCGTAATTTCGGCATGCCGCGGCGCGCGTCGATGGCGCCGATCGTGGGGGCGACGATCGTGCGCGCGATGACGTCGGTCAGCCGCGTGCGGGTCCGCTCGTCGGCGCTCGCGGAGCGCAATAAGCCGCCGATTGTCGCGCGTGCGTTCGGAGCGTCCCATGTCTCCAGGAACTCCCGGACGACGCGTTCCCCAATCGAGGCGGCCGCAGCCGACACGGGTGGTTTCGACGCGCTCGGCAACGGCGGGGAGACGGATCTGATGGCCGCAACGGCCGCGAGCTCCTCGAGGGCTAAGGCCGCCTCGAACAGTGCCTGCTTCGTGCCGAAATAGTGATGCACCAGCGCGGAATCGACGCCGGCCGCGGCTGCGATTGCGCGCACGGTAACACCGTCGTAGCCGCTGGCGGCAAACGCTGAGGCGGCACAGCGCCGGATCGTGTCACGCGCCGTCGTCGTACCGGGTCTGCGACCGCGCTTTATGGCTCGTTTGGGCATTACTTTTAATTCATCATCCGATGAATTTACCATTGCCTGCAGAGCGATCGTGTCGCGGTACCCGTAACGACGTTACGCCGCGACGGGATAGACTATATGCGGTCCGCGATCGATGCCGTGCTCCGTATCGTTACAGGCGCAAGTTGCATGCGACCGCGGGCCACCGCGTCGGAGGAGCGATGCTCGCCGAGGCATCTAACCGCAGGCTAGGCGCGCTTATTGAAAGGCGGCGCGGCGGCCCCGACAAGATACGAGGACAGCTTAAGCGACGCGCCGCACGGAATTCATCGGTTGATGAATTAAAAGCGTCGCGTTCGAGCGCATACAAGCGAACGGCGAAATCGCATCGAAAACGCCGAAACTCTCGACGCGCGGTCCAGTAGAGCGCTGCGCTTCTCGCCGGAGGTGTTTTTGAGATGAACTGTCCGACCTGTCAAGCCGTCCTCGTTCCGGGCGCGCGTTTTTGCGCGAAGTGCGGTGCCCCCGCAGCGCAGGTGACGAGCGTCGGCTCGTATAGCGAACCCATCCCGGAAAGCGCAAATCCGCGAGAGCCGATTCGGACGGGCGATATGACGATCAAAGTCGAGGGCGAACTCGTCCCGGTCGTCGACGTCGACTGGGCTCACAGCAGACGGTGTACTTCGAACATCACACGCTGCTTTGGAAGCAGCCGAACGTCACGCTCGGCTTCATGGGCTGCAGAATGCGGCCAAACGCTTCTTCTCCGGCTTGCAGATCTTTATTTCGACGGCGAAAGGCCCCGGTAACATCGCCTTCTCGCGAGAGGCGCCGGGACAAGTCGTCGCGTTACGGCTCGCGCGGGGGCAATCCATCGACGTCCGCGAGCATCAATTTTTGCTCGCGACGAGCAACGTCGATTACAGCTTTTTCTTTCAAACCGGCCTCGCGAACGTGTTCTTTTCTCGTTCCGGCATCTTCATCGATCGGTTCCTCGCGCAGGCCGGGGAAGGCGTGCTGCTGCTGCACGGCTACGGCAACGTATTTGAGAAAACGCTCGGTCCCGGCGAGATGCTCGACGTCGAACCGGGGGCCTGGCTCTGGAAAGATTCGAACGTGCGCATGGATACGGTCTCGGTGCTATCGTCGCAAGGCGCTGGCGGTTTGCTCGGCGCGCTCGGGGCGTTCGTCGGCGGGTCCGCGCTCTCGCTCAATCGCTTCTACGGCCCGGGACGCGTGGGCTTACAATCGATGACCTATCACGAGCCGAGCGCCGAAGGCGCGCAGCAAGCTGGCGGCCAGAGCAATATCGGCGGTGTGATCGGTTCGCTCTTTGGGGGGCGGCAGTAACTAGGAAACGTACGTGACGTTGACGCTGAAGCCGGCCGCTTCCGCACGCGCGAGCACCGACAGTACGTTCTCGATTTCGTCGTCGATCGACGAAATCTCCAGCGCCGTGATGCCGACGGGTTGCGCGTTTTCCCAGAGCAAACGGCGCGCGGTCTCGAGCGCATTGCGGAAGCGTTCCGGCGTCGCTTCGAGCACCGGCCAATCTTCGTACGTCGACGCCGGCACCACGCGCCAGCCGTTTCCCGAATACTCGTCTTCGTCGACGTACGCATTTGGAATCGCACTGAGAATATCGATCGCGGCTTGATCGGCCGGGCGCAGATCGAGACCGACGTCGGAGAGCCGTACGACGTAACGAAAGAACGCGGTGCTGCCGACGCTGTACGTTCCGGCCGGAGACCCCACGTTCACATGCACCATCGCGTCTCGGTTCGAGTGGGAGTGCACCCTACCTCTCCACGATCTCTTCGATCGCTGCCAGCGCCACGACCAGCGGCTCGTCCGGCGCGTCCGCCGGCGCGAACATCAGCATGACCGCCTCGTCGCTCAAGCGCTCGGCAACGATATGGCCATCGAATTCGCGTCGCACGTCACGAGGGTGACGCGCCGCGCGCCGTAGGCTCGCAGCGCGGCAACCGTCGCCGGCACTAGCGCGCGAGCTCGAAGGGGACGCCCAGATCGCCTGCGAGCTTCTCGAGGCCCGCCCACACTTTGAGGTGCACGGGAACGCCGTGCGCGCGGTGCGCGAGGGTCTTCTCGTGTTCGATCTCACCGGCGACGTAGATGCGCTCGAAGCCCGGCGCTTTGCGTGAATCCTTGAATGCCCGCAGTTCGCGATCCATGTCGGCTTTGAAGCCCGCTACGTCGCGGAAGCCGTCGATCTTGATCGCCCCGAAAAAGTGCGAGATGGCGCCCTCCTGGGGTGCGCTACTCGGCAACGGCAGTGCGTTACCGAACGCGCCGTCGCTGAGTACGGCGCACATCATATCGACGAGCAAGCCGAGGCCGTACCCTTTGTGTCCGCCGTTATCGGTCCCGAAGCCGCCCAGGGGCAGGAGGGCCCCTTCCAGCGCATCGCCCGGGCTCAAGGTTTCCTTACCGGTGCCGTCGATCGCCCAGCCGGGATGGAGCGCCTGGCCTTTGCGCCCGTACACCTCGAGTTTACCGCGTGCCACCGTCGTGGTCGCGAAATCCAGCACGAATGCCGGCTCGTCCTTAGCCGGAATCGCATACGCCCACGGGTTGGTGCCGAGCATGATCTCCTTGCCGAACGTCGGAGCGCCGTAGCGTACGGAATTCGTCGCTGAGATCCCGATCATGTCGTGCTGCAACGCCAGCATCGCGTAGAAGCCTGCGATACCGTAATGGTTGGAATTGCGCACCGCCCCGAAAGCCGTGCCGGTCCCTTTGGCTTTTTCGATGACGGCTGCCATCGCGCGAGCGGCGACGGGATGCCCGAGGCCGTTATCGGCGTCGAGCACGATTGAGGTCGGCGTCTCGCGAACGACGCTCGGATGCGGCGTCGTTTTGAGCTTGCCGCCGCGGATCCGGCTGACGTAATGCGATTCCAATCGCGCGACCCCGTGCGATTCCACGCCGCGAAGATCGGCTGCGACCAGGACGTCTGCGACGGTCGCGGCATCGGGCGGCGCCACGCCGAGCTTCGCAAGCATCGCGACGACGAAGTTCGCGAGCTTCGACTCAGTCGAAAGGCGGTATTGGGAATCGACGGCGACGTCAACCACGGATGGTTCCTTCGTGAAGCACGGCGTCCCTCAGCGAGCGGCGGATGCGAATTGCTCGACGGTAGCACCTTGCGTGGAAATTCCCAAATGGAATACGTCGCTATCGATGCCTTCGCGCGCGAACGCAGCTCGCATCGCCTCGCCGATCGCCTCGCCGCCCGCGGAGACGAGCGCGATGACGCTCGGTCCGGCGCCCGACAGCGCCAGCGCGAGCAGCCCCGGCATATCGAAGCCGAGCATCTCGGCAAAGCCCGGGACGAGCGGCGCGCGATAGGGCTGATGCACGCGATCGCCGGTCGCGACGCGCAGCTGCGAGAGATCGCCCGAGGCCAGCGACGCCGCGAGCAGCGCCGTGCGCTGGAGATTGAAGACGACATCGCGCCGTTCGTAGGTCGCGGGCAGCAGCGCGCGGGCGGCCGCCGTCGGTAAGACGATCCGCGGCGTGACGACGACGGCGGCGAGCCCGGCCGGTGGTGCGAAGCGCAGGTAGGCCGGTTCCGCGTTCTCCGGCATCGCCGCGATCACGACGCCGCCGAGCAGCGCCGGGAGGGCATTATCGGGATGGCCCTCGAGCTCGGCGGCCGCTCGCCCGAGTTCCCGAAGCGAGGGCCGCTCGGCGGCAAACTCGGCCCCGATCGCGATACCGAGCACGGCGCCAGCGGCGCTCGCGCCCAAGCCCTTGCCGAGCGGAATATCGTTTTCGACCAAGATCGACACGTTGGGCCGCTGGCCGCCGAGAACGCGATCCATGCCGCGCACGATCTCGTTCTCGAAACCGGCGTTCGTCGGCACGTAGGTACCGGCTTTAAACGAAATGGAAAACGCCAGCGCCGGCTGGACCGTCGCGCGGCACCAGAGATCGAGCGCGAGCCCGATCGCATCGAAACCCGGACCGAGATTCGCGCTCGAGGCCGGGACGCGTAGGCAGAAGGGGGCCGGCTCAGACATGGGCCGCCGTCACTCCATCGATGAGGTCGCGCAACGCCGCGTCGGTCGGGGCGCGGTGGATGCGGTTCGCGAAGGGAGCCGCCGATTCGTGATACGCGGTCGCGTACGCGGTGTCTTTGAGCACGTGGCCGGTCAGCACGAGGACGACGTCGTCGTCGCGCGCGATCGTGCCGCGTTCGCGCAGCACGCGGAGGCCGGCGAGCGACGCCGCCGAGGCCGGTTCGCAGCCGATGCCGTCACGGCCGATCACGGCGCGCGCATCGCCGATTGCGTCGTCGGAAACGTGCAGGACCGTGCCGCCGGTGGCGCGCACTTCGGCGAGCGCCTTGCGCCACGAGGCCGGGGCGCCGATCTTGATCGCCGTGGCGGTCGTTTGCGCGTGCACGGGACGCAGCTCGCCGCCGTCACGAAAGAGCGCGGCAAAGGGCGCGGCGCCGGAGGCCTGCACGACGGCCATGCGCGGTAGCCGATCGATGAGTCCGAGCGCCAGCGCTTCGCGAAAGCCTTTGCCGAAGGCGCTCGTGTTGCCGAGATTTCCGCCGGGAAGCACGATCCAGTCCGGCGCCCGCCAATCGCGCGCCTGCAGCAGCGCGAAGGCCGCGCACTTCTGGCCCTCGATGCGATAGGGATTGATGCTATTGACGACGGCCACTTGCGCGGGATCGAGCGACCGCACGACTTCGAGCGCCCGATCGAAGTCGCCGTCGATCGCGGCCACCGTCGCGCCGTAATCGAGCGTTTGCGCGACCTTGGCGGGACTGATGCCGACGGCCGGCACGAGCACGAGGGCGACGATGCCGGCCCGCGCGCAGTACGCGGCCATCGCGGCTGCGGTGTTTCCCGTGCTCGCGCACACTGCGACGCGCGCGCCTTTGGCTTTGGCATGCGAGATCGCGACCGTCATACCGGCATCTTTAAACGACGCCGTGGGATTCATGCCCAAATGCAAGTACGCCGCACGCGTCGCATCGGCGTACGCGCCGCCCGTGCTCGTGTCGTACAGTGGTAAAGCGTTCTCGCGCAACGTGACGACGTGCTCGGGCGCGATGTCGGGTAAGAGTTCGCGAAAACGCCACACGCCGCTGGTATCGAGCGGATCGTTCGACAGGCGACGTTGCGAGAACGTGCGGCGCAGCGCCGCCGCGTCGAACGCTGCGGCATCCAGCGCGAAGGCGAGCAGACCGTCGCAGGCAGCACAGAACAGCGTATCGTCGGGCGCCGGAGCGCCGCACTCGCTACAGGCGAGGCGCATCTTTTGTCCGTTCACGCCGGGACGAGGCCGTGCCTACGCCCGTGATCGCACCGTCCGCGGCCGACGAAACCAAAGCCGCGTACTTTGCGAACACGCCGCTGGTATAGCGCGGCGCCGGTGCCGTCCACGCTTGCAGCCGCTGTGCGATTTCTCCGGCCTCGACTTCCGTATCGAGCCTGCGCCGCTCGATATCGATAACGACGACGTCACCGTCGCGCAGCGCGGCGAGGGGACCGCCCATCGCGGCCTCCGGTGCGGCGTGACCGATCATCAGGCCGCGCGTACCGCCCGAAAAACGACCGTCGGTAACGAGTGCGACCGTCTCGCCGAGGCCGGCACCCACGATCGCGCCCGTGATCCCGAGCATCTCGCGCATACCGGGGCCGCCGCGCGGACCTTCGTAGCGGATGATCACGACGTCGCCCGGGACGATGACACCATCTTCGATCGCGCGCATCGCATCTTCTTCACGATCGAAGAGCCGCGCGGGCCCACGATGGTACGGCCGCTCGTGCCCCGCCATCTTGACGACGGCTCCGTCGGGTGCGAGATTTCCGCGCAGGATCACGAGACCGCCCGTCGGCGAGAACGGCGCGTCGGCGGTCGTGATGACGACTTGCCCCGGAGTCTCCACGGCGCTTGCGACTTCTTCTCCGAGGGTGCGGCCCGTAACGGTCTGCGTGTCCGCGTGAAGCAACTTGCCCTGGACCATGCGTTTGGCGATCAGCTGGATGCCGCCCGCGCGGTCGACGTCGAGCGCGACGTATTTGCCGCCGGGCCGAAGGTCGGCGAGAATCGGCGTGCGTCTGCTGATCGTGTCGAAATCGTCGATCGCGAGCGCAACGCCCGCTTCGCGAGCGAGCGCGAGGAGATGCAAGACGCTATTGGTCGAGCCGCCGGTCCCGGCCGCGGCTGCAATCGCATTCTCGAAAGCTTCACGGGTTAACAAATCTCGCGGCCGCACGCCGCGCCGCAGCAGATCCATCACCAGGAGGCCCGCTTCGTACCCCTTACGCTCTTTACGCGGATCGATGGCGCCCGGCGACGCGCTGCCCACGGGCGAGAGCCCGATGAATTCCATGATCGTCGCCATCGTGTTGGCCGTGTACTGTCCGCCGCAGGCCCCCGCGCCCGGACACGCGTGGTCTTCGATCGCCTGCAGCTGCGCGTCGTCGATCTTGCCGGCCGCGTGCGCGCCGATCGCTTCGTACACGTCGACGATCGTGAGATCTTTGCCGTCGAGTTTACCGGGGGCGATCGAACCGCCGTAGAGCACGAGGGCTGGGACGTTGAGCCGCACGAGCGCCATCGCGGCCCCGGGCGTCGTTTTGTCGCAAGCCGTCAGCGCGATCAGCGCGTCGAACATGTGGCCGCGGCCGACGAGTTCGATCGAATCGGCGATGACTTCCCGCGAGACGAGCGACGCCTTCATGCCTTCGGTCCCCATCGTGATGCCGTCGGAGATGGCGATGGTGTTGAATTCCATCGGCGTTCCGCCGGCTTCGCGAACGCCGCGTTTGACGTGCTCGGCGAGCCCACGCAGGTTGAGATTGCACGGCATCGTCTCGATCCACGTATTCGCGATACCGACGATGGGCTTGCGCAGATCTTCGTCGGTGAAGCCGACGGCCTTGTACATCGCGCGGGCACCGGCGCGATCGCGCCCGTTGGTGATCGTCGCGCTATTGGCTTTAATGTCGTAACCCACGGTGCGAACTACGTCGACGCGGGCGACCGGTCCTCGATACGCGTTAGAGGCCGACGAGCCGCGCGTCGTCGGAGAGGGCTGCGTCGACGTTGGGATAGACCGCGAAGACGTCGAGTAACCCCGTGATGCGCAGCAGCCGTAGAATTTGCCCTTCCTGGGCGACGAGCCGGACGGACCCGGAGTGCTCCGCCGCGCGTTTGTGCGCGCCGATCAGCGCGCCGAGCCCCGTCGAATCGAGAAATTCCAGATGCGTGAGATCGACGACGATTTCGTGTTCGTTACGGTCGGCGGCATCCATGAGCGCCGCGCGCAACGTCGGCGACGTCGCGATATCGAGGCTCCCGGAGAGCGCGAACAGCGCCGTGCGCCCGTCTCGAGCGGCCGAGACGTCGATGCTGAGCGTATCTTGTGACATGCTATCCCCCGTATTCTCGCCATTCTACGATCGATTCGTCCGCGAACGTGACGAACGCGCAGCCCGGTCGCTCGTGCCAAGAACCGTCGATATTCGTGACGGCGAAACGGTAGCGTACCGCGGCACGATCTTCCTCTACGATGGTATCGTCGACGTGGAATTCCCAGCGCGGGCCATCGCGGAAGAATTTGGTGAAGTGCTCGACGATCGCGTCGCGACCCACGATCGGTTCGTGTCGCGCTTCGCGGTACGTTGCTGCGAATGCGAAGTGCGCCCCGGAGCGTAGCGCATCGCCGGTTCGCCACGCTGAGAAGAGTCCGCCCAGTGCTTCGCGATGCGTCATAGGCCCGAATGCGCCGCCTGCGCGAAGCATCCCCGCATGAAAGCCACCGCCCTCCTCACCTGCGTCGCGCTCGTAACGGCGACGCCGCTCGACGCGCGTGCCGTGCGACCCGCGGCGCCCGATCCGTGTACGCTCGTCGGCAAAACCGACGCGTTCCGGCTCTTGGGGTGGTCGCTCGCCGGAAGCGATCGGAAACGGTACGCGGTCGCCGGCGCGACGGGCACCATCTGCTTTTTAGATTCGCCGCAAGGCAAGATCATCGTCACCGTCCCGGACCACGGTGCCGATTTCATCGGCGCGACGCCCTATAGCGACTCGGGTGCGGCGAGCCTGGCGCGGCACGTGTACGGGCTCGGTGGCGACGTCCTCTTATATAACGGGACGGCATACGTGACGCGTTACAAGCGTTCGGTGTCGGTCCACGTCGTCCCCAACGAGAACCCCGCATCGTACGACGACGTCGAGGGCTTCGCACGGACGATCCTCGGCCACATGCGCTAGGGATACGAAGACCCGGTGCGGGCAGCACCGGGTCCGGCGAACTGGGGTGGCTGGATTCGAACCAACGAATGGAGGCTTCAAAGGCCCCTGCCTTACCGCTTGGCGACACCCCAACGGCACGACTCCGGCGCATTCGCGCGCTCCGTGCCGAGCCCTCTGCGGCGCCCCTGCCGAGCCTTAGCGCAATGCGACGATGCGTTTGGCGCCGATGTAGCGCGAACGCCAGTAGTTATCCCCGAGGCGGCTCACCATGACGCCGTGACTGGAGCTATGGATGAACCGGCCGGAACCCACGTAGATACCGACGTGCGACGGACCGGGCTCGTACGTCTGGAAAAACACCAGATCGCCCGTAGCCGTGCCGCCGAGCGTCGGACGACCGGCAGAAAACTGCGCGTCGGCCGTGCGCGGCAGCGCGATGCCAAGCATCGCGAAGACGTGCTGCGTATACCCCGAGCAGTCGAAGCCCGACGGCGACGTCCCGCCGAAGACGTATGGGGTACCGATGAAGCGCATCGCGCTCCGCGTTAAGCTCATCGCGATCGACGACGTGCGGCTGATGATCCCGCGCGCGAAGCGGTGTATCGGATCGGCCTTCTTGACCGGCGCGGATGGCGCAGCGGGCGACCACATCTTCAGATCGGCCGTCGTCGTGGGCATCGTCGACGCCGATTCCACCGCCCGAAGCTCATTACGAATCTCCGGCGCGACGACGAACGTTCCCGCACTCGAAGGCGGCGCTGCGCGCGCGGCATCTTCGGAAACGCGCTCGACACCGCTTTGTAAGGCGGTTGCGACGGCGGGGGCCGGATCTGCGGTATTCGGGCTCGCATCGGCGATGCCGGACATGAAACTAGCTAAGACAACGGCAAAAATCGCCGTTCCATAAGGTCGGGTCAACTGCTCCTCTTTCGACGCCTACGAGGTTAGTTGACGGGTTCGGGCCTAGAGGTCGCCCGTGCGCCGACCGGCGCATTCACCCCACCTGGAGATCCCCCGTTCCGAGCGGCGCTCGGATTTGGCGATTTGGCGGAATCGATAGTCTATTGTTGCGAGTTCGTACTCGTACACGAAGGTTAAAGAAAACCGTCGCGACGTGGGCGGGGTTTGCTACGAGTTAACGCTGTCCTGCATACATCGGCAGAATTTTACGTCGTTTTAGCGGGCGGCCGTGGCGGGGTCGATTCTGGGAGCGGGCCGAACATTTTTTAGCGCGTAGATTTCGCCAACTCGGCGGGTTTCGCCGGGTCGCGCAGCAGGTGCGGAAAGCGTTCCCCGAGCTCGCAGCGACGTCGACGACCTTGACGTACTCTTCGTTTGCGACGATCGATTGCAACGGTACGCGCGAGTCTTTGTGTGCGCGCAGCGCCTCGTGCATCACGTCGGGTGAAATTGCGGCCGTCGACGGCGAGCACGCTGATTCCAGACCCTCGTAGACCCACAGCAAATCAGTCTTCTCGCTGTTGGTAATCCGGAACGGCAAGATCTACGGGACGCCGATACGATCGGGCGACGCGCGAAATGCGGCGTCGTCGGAGGCATATCTTGATGGGACCCCCGGGCCGTGATATCCCGGAATCCATTTCGGATAGACGAACGCAAACGGGCCGCTGGTCGCCGGCAGCGAAACGCGAACGTGATAGATCTTCTGCGGCGCGCGCGATGCGTCGACGGTGATGCGCAGCGGCGCGGCGGTCCGTGCGCCGGCGGTGCGCGGAATGGAGAGCGCGACGAAAGCGAGCACCGTGCATAGCACGATGCGGACGGAAGATCCGATCATGGCCGCTATTGCGCCGCGAGCCGAACCGTTTCCGCTACGTCGTTTGCGAGGCGATCGATCCGCGCGCGATCGTCGCCCTCGATCATGACCCGAATCAACGGTTCGGTGCCCGACTGTCGCACGAGGATGCGTCCGTCGACGCCGAGTTCGCGTTCCACCCGGGCGATCGCCTCGCGAACGGCAGCTCCTTCGAGCACGTCTTTGCGAGCCACCCGGACGTTGAGCAGAATTTGCGGCGCAACGTGGAGCGCCGAAACGAGCTCGCGCAGCGTGGTCCGCTCCCGTGCGACGATGGAGAGCAGCGCGACGGCGGTGCCGGGTCCGTCGCCCGTGGTATTGCGTTCGAGATCGATGATGTGGCCGGACTGTTCGCCTCCGAAGGTTAGTCCGTCGGCGCGGAGGCGCTCGAGCACGTAGCGATCGCCGACGGCAGCGCGCGCGAGGGCGATACCTTCCGTGCGTAAGGCGCGTTCGAGGCCGATATTGCTCATCACGGTGCCGACGACGGTATCGCCGCAGAGCGCGCCGCGGCGCTTCTTCTCTCGCGCGAGTACGAGCATCACGCAATCGCCGTCGATCGTGGCGCCGGTTTCGTCGACGAAGAGTGCGCGATCCGCATCGCCGTCGAAGGCGACGCCGAGGACGTGCGCGTCGGGGCGTTGCGCGGCGAGTTCGCAGACGCGCGCGGCGAGCGTCGAAAGATCGGTCGAGCCGCACGCCACGTTGATCCGTGCGCCGTCGTCTTGCGCGTGGATGGCGTCGACGGCGGCGCCGAGCCTCGCAAAGGCGCGCGGGCCCACCGCATACGCCGCCCCGAACGCCGCATCGACGACGACCGTGAGCGACGAAAGGTCCGCGCCGCCCTCGACGAGCGTCGCGAAATATCGGTCGCTGAGGCCGTGCGCGGCGCGCGCGATACCGACATCGCGATGCGTCGCGCGCGGGAGGCCGGCCGGGTTCTCGACGGCCGCTTCGATCGCGCGCTCTTGCGCGTCTGAAAGCTTGAAACCGTCGGGACCAAAAAATTTGATGCCGTTATCTTCGATCGGGTTGTGCGACGCGCTGATCATGACGCCCGCCGCCGCTTCCACGAGTGCGGTAATGCGCGCGACGCCCGGAGTTGGGACCACGCCGACCGAAAGCGTATCGCGACCAGTCGACGCGATTCCCGCGACGACGGCGGCTTCGAGCATCGTGCCCGAGAGCCGCGTGTCGCGGCCGACGACGATGGGTTTATTTGGATCGCCTGCGGCGGTGAGCACCGCGGCGCCCGCCCGGCCCAGTGCGAAAGCGAGTTCGGGCGTGAGATCGGCGTTCGCGACGCCACGCACGCCGTCGGTGCCGAAGATCCGCGCCATCAGCGTCCTCGATTCGCCGCGACGAAACGGGCGCGCACGCGCGTGAGATTGGGCGAGATCGCGATGCCGCTGATTTCGTTGCCACGATCGTCGGTCGCGACCGGGCGGAGCATCGCGTCGATCGTCGACGGCGCTGCAGCGAACGGCACGTCGACGCGCAGGCTCTGCACGCGCTGCAATTCACTCGTCGGCGCTCGCAACACCGCATTCGCCGGCTCCAGCGAGACACGAGCGACGACGACGCCGCGCCGCGCATCGCCGGTATAGCGCACGGCGACCGGTATGGAGCGCTCTTCGATTCTTTCGATCGAGAGCGTCACCGATGCCGGCGAAAGCGATTTAATTTCGAGTTTGGGAGCGATCACTTCGACCGGCACGTTATAGACGCCGGGCCCGCGACCTTCGAGATTGAGCACCGCCCGCACCGTCTCGGGCCGGAAGTCCGCGCCGGCTCGCGGCACGTCGATCGATATGGCGGCGAAGCGTTCGGCGAAATGCGCGATCTCCTCGGCCGGCAGGCCCGTCGTCGCGATCGGAACGCTCACCCGTTGCACGAAGCGCGCCGCGATGACGGGATTGGGCGTGAGCCGCAAGTAGGACCAGGCCAAAAGCGCGATCGCAAACGACAGCAGCTTCAGTCCTAAATTATTACGGAAACGTTCAAGCACGCGGCGCGAATTCGCTGCCGGCAGGTCGTTCCGCCGTCACGATGCGACGCCGCCCGAAGCGGCGCCGGAGCGGTATGCGCTGTGGCCGGCCGCGCCGCGACGCCCGGCAGCAGGCGAGCAGTACGCTGCGCAGGCGGCTTTCATCGTCGATTTCGCGCGAAAGTTTTCCGGTGCGCGCGACGGAGATCGCTCCGGACTGCTCGGAGACGACGAGCACGACGGCATCGGTTTGCTCGCTGAGCCCGATTGCGGCGCGATGCCGCGTGCCGAGATGGCTTTGCGTCAACACGTTTTCCGAAAGCGGCAGAAAACAGCCCGCCGCTTCGACGAGCGTGCCCTTGACGATCGCCGCCCCGTCGTGCAGCGGCGAACGCGGCGTGAAGATCGAAAGCAGTAATTCGACCGACAACCGCGCGTCGAGCCGCGTTCCGCTTTCGGCATATTCGCGCAATCCGGTCGCGCCTTCGATCGCGACGAGCGCGCCGACTCGATTGCGCGAGAGCACGACGGCAGCCGCAGCGAGGGTCGCGATCGCTTCTTCGAGCGCCTTGGCATCGCCCTCGGCTTCCCGTCGCGCGATCATCCCGCCGCGGCCGAGCTGTTCGAGCAATCGGCGCAGCTCGGGTTGGAATACGATCGGCAGCGTCACCGCGGTGCCGACGAGCGCGAACTGCAGGACCGTCGCGAGCACCAGGAGATGGAAGACGTTAGCGAGGCCCAGGAGCCCCGCGAGAACCGCGATGCCGAAAAGAATCGGCACCGCGCGCGTCCCGCGAATGAGCACCAGCAGATAGTAGATCAGCAGCGCCGTCGCGACGATGTCGATCGCGTCGCTCACGCCGAAGGCGACGTCCGGCAAAGGGATCGAAATCGGCCAGCTCACCGCTCTGCGGTCGCCAGAAAAGCCGCGAGGTGCGTCTCGATTAAGCAATTCTCGTCGAGGTCGGGCTCCGCGAGGGCCGCGCCCGCGAACGCGACGAGCGTCGCATCGTCGATGCCGACCAGCGGCTCGAGCGTGCGCCCCGGAGCGAAGGCGAGCTCCGTATCGATGAGCGCGACGAGCGTCGCGAGCGGCGTTCGAGCGGCGTCGCATTCGACGACGACGGCAGCAGCGACGCGCCTCGCGTCGCGAATCCCGGCTGGCCGGCCCGCACCGCCGAGCGCTGCTTCGAGCCCCGCAAGCGCCCGGGCTGCGTCCGGAACGACGCGTAGGACAAGCAGCGGCGGTGAAACGACGTCCGCGCCGATCAGCGCCGACAGCGTCGCCGTCGCGACGTCCGAGCCCAGCGCTGCGGTAGCATACGTGCGCGCACCGCAGGCGTTCCAGGATGTCACGGTCGCTCCGGCTGAAACTAACGCACGCGTCGCCTCGTCGCGCTCGCTTGCAGCGAGCACTCCGTCGAATCGAACGCTTGCGAACCGTTGCACGAAGGCTTCCTTTGCGACCACGAGGCTGACGCATCTTTACACGCTCGAGTACACGAGTCATGCGGCACGGCGACGGCGAACGGCTCGCGCGCGTCGTGAGCGTGGGGCGCAACGCCGCGTGGATCGCCTTCGAGGATGAGGACGTCGTGCGCCTCGCACAGCTGCGCAAGAACGTCGAACGTCAAGCTCTCGTGCCGGGAGATCTGGTCTTCGCGACGCCGCTCGAAGACGAGCGCGTCGTGGTGGAGCGGCGGGAGCCGCGCAGCTTCGCGCTCGAACGCGAGACCGCGGGCGGCCGCACGAAAACGATGGCCGCCAATATCGACGGAATCGCGATCGTTGCGGCCCTGGCCCGCCCGGCCCCGCACTTCGGGATGATCGACGAATTGCTGGCGTTCGCCGAAGTGCACGATATCGGTGCGCGGCTGATCTTTACCAAGGCGGATCTCGCAAGCGAACTCGATCCGGCGGCGATCGTCGCGACCTACGTGCGCTTGGGCTACGTGGCGTTGCTCGCGAACCCAAAAGCCGGTGACGGTATCGGCGAGATCGAGTGTGAATTCGCGGGCCACCGCACGCTCTTGATCGGGCAATCGGGCGTCGGCAAAAGTTCGCTCTTCGGCGCCCTCGGCGGCACGGCGGATGTCGGAGACGTTTCGAAGATCGGGCGCGGCAAGCAGACCACGACGACCGGGCGGCTTCATCGCTTCGCGGACGGCTTTCTCATCGATAGCCCCGGCGTCGGCGAATTCGAATTGCGCGGCTGTTCGTCGGCGCAGATCGCGCTCGGATTTCGCGAGTTCGCGCCGCTGCTCGGGACGTGCCGTTTCGCGGACTGCGTGCATCGCGGCGAGCCTGGCTGCGCGATTCGGGGCGCCGTCTCGGATGGCACGATCGCTACGTCGCGGTACGAGAGTTATCGCGCGATCTTGGACCGCGAAGACGCTCGACCGGCAACCTCGTAGCGTTCGATCAGAGCGCCGCCGGTGTATCGACGGTTCGGATCGTGCCCGCGCCCGCGGGACGCTCCCCCCGTTCGACGATGCGGACGAGGCGCTCGAAGCCGGCCCACACGAACGGCAACTGCGCTTGGAGGTTCCAGCCCAACGCCGCGTAGCCATCGACGTGCGTGCCGCCACGGACGAGATAGGGCCAGTAACGATCGTCGCGCTTGGCGGCGCGGACGGCCGCGACGTAGGGCGCGAAATGATGCTGCGGCGTTACGAAGACATCGGCGTCGCCCGCGATGCCGATCAACGGCCGTTCGATTTTCCCGCTATGCGCGAAGGCGCCCACGGCTGCGCGCGCCGCGGCCGAGGGAACGTAGGCGGCGCGTGCCGCCGGCGTGTCGAGCGCCGGCGCGTGCGGATCGAGCAGCTTCGCAAATAAGAAGATCGTGAGGTCGGCGTAAAACGGCGGCAGCGCCGCGTAGTGGGAGTTCCAGAGCGATGAGACGTGCGGCCGGCCTTGCACCCGGTCGGGCGGAAAACCGGCGGCCACGATCGCGTCGTGGGCGGCGCGGTCGGCGTAGCCGCTCGCGACGTACGCGGGCATCTGCGTCAGAAAGGCGGGCAGATAGGTCAGGATATTGTCGTCGGGATGCCAGTAGACCGACGCCCATTCAAGCGCCCCGTCAACCAGTTCGGGATACCGCTCCACGAGATAGCGCACTTGGCCGCCGCCGATGGAGAGTCCGACGGCGTAGGTTCGTACGGCCTTGCGCCCCAGCGTATCGCGCACGATATCGCTCGCGCTGCGGACCAGGTGGGGCAGATCTTCCTGCCACGCAGCCACGGGCACGGGCTCCGGGTCCAGGGCCCCGAGGCGGATCGTCGCGCTCCCGGCCGGGGCGTCGCCCATGGCAAAGGGGATCGGGTAAGCCCGGCCGGCGGGGCTATCCCCGCCCGCGGGCTCGACGAAGGCATTGTAAGGAATGCCTTTGTTGCTCGAGGCCACCGCGTATCCGCGCGCCATGAGGAAGTCGCCGAACGTCAGGTCGTTGGCGTGCTCGCTGCGCGTCGCCGGCGTCCCGCAAACCACGAGGTTCCCGTTCCACGCGGCGGGGATTTTGACGACGTAGCGGCTGCCCGGGCCGAACGAGCCGAAGAACTGATGCCCGGGAATCTCTTCGGTCGCGGGCGATACGTGGCCGCTCGGGACGAGCGCGCGTGCGTCGCCGGCCGGGTCGTAGCCCGGGAACGCCTCCCGCAGCGGCGCCGAGCCGAAACGTAGGTCTGGAAAAAACACCGTGCTTTACGCTCCCGGTCGGCCGTGATATACTACCGCGCGTGCCTGCCGCTCGGGTCGGCAGCGCTCATGTACGTCCCAGCTGGAGATCTCGTTGCCGAATATTAAAGCCGCCATCAAGTGGGTCAAGCAGTCCGATAAGCGCGAGCTGCGCAATCGCGACGTGAAGACCCGGCTCAAAACGCTTTTCAAAAAAGCGAAAACCAGCGGCGATCTCGCCCTCGCGCCGACGGTCGAAGGCCAATTCGACAAGGCCGCGCAGAAGGGGATCATCCACCCCAATAAAGCGGCGCGCAAGAAGTCGCGCTTGGCGAAGGCGATCGGCGTCACCGCGGCAGCGAAAGCCACGGCGGCTGCGGCCCCCACGGCGTCGCGCACGTCGAAAAAGAAGAGCGCCGCCAAGAAATAGCGCGCGAGCGCTACGCCATCTCCAAGACGTACGTACCTGGCGCGGGGACGAGCGCCGGGTATTTTTCGTTTCCGAGACGCTCCGGGGCGGGCTTACGTTCGCCCGAACGCTCCACGAGCCACGCCATCCATTCCGGCCACCAGGAGCCTGCATGTTTGGTCGCTGATGCGAACCACGCATCGGCCGTCGGCGGATTCGCGTCCGCAGTCCAGTAGTTGCCCTTACCGCTCGCCGGTGAGTTGACGATGCCCGCGATGTGTCCCGAATGCCCGAGCCGGAAGCGCGTATCGCCCGCAAACATCTGCGTCATTTTGTAGACCGAACGCCACGGCGCGATGTGGTCTTCGATCGACGCGACGCTATAGACGTCGTTCTTGATGTCATGCAGATTCACGGGCACGCCTTTGACGGAAAGCTCGCCCTTGGCGAGCGCGTTACGGACGTACATGTTGTTGAGGTAATACGTGTGCATCGCGGCGGGCATGCGCGTCGCGTCGCTATTCCAATAGAGCAGATCGAAAGCAGGCGCATCTTTGCCCAAGAGATACCGGTTGACCGCAACGTTCCAAATCAGATCGTTCGCGCGTAAGAGGCTAAAGGTGTCGGCCATATCGTTGGCCGGGAGCACGCCGTCTTCGGCGAGTTTCTTTGCGATAAAACTTAAGGCGTCCGGCCCGATGAAGTTTTTAATTTCGCCCGCTTCTTCGAAATCGGTTAACGCCGCGAAGAACGTGACGGCGTTGACCAGCGTCGGCTCGACTTTCGCGAGATACGCAAGTTCCATCGACGTCAAGGTTCCACCGATGCAGTACCCGATTTGATTGATATCGCGAGATTCGACGATTTCGCGGGCAGCGTGACCCGCAGCCAGCGGCCCCAATTCGAGGTAGTCCTCGAAGCCGAGATGTCCCAGCGCTACGTCGGGATTGCGCCACGAAACGACGAAGGTCTGGATGCCGTTATCCGTCGCGTACTTGATGAGACTATTGGCGGGCTGGAGATCGAGGATATAAAATTTATTGATCCACGGCGGCACGATGACGAGCGGCCGTTCGTAGACCGTCTCCGTCGTCGGCGCATACTGGATCAATTCGATGAGGTCGTTGCGGAACACGACCTCGCCCTTGGACGTCGCGACGTTCTTACCGACGGTAAAGGCCTTCTTATCGACGAGCGCGGGACGGCCCTGGTTCTCGCGCATATCCTCGGCGATGTTCTGCGCGCCTTTTTGCAGGTTTGCTCCACCGGTTTTTAAGGTTTCTTCGATGACGGCGGGATTGAGGAACGCAAAATTGGTCGGACTCATCGCGTCGCAAAACTGTTTGGCGAAGAACTTTACGCGCGTCTTTGTTTCGAGATCGACGTCGGGGGCGCGATCGATGCCGTCGAGAACCGCTTGCGTCGCAAGCAGATAGCCCTGCTTGAGCGCATCGAAGGTCGCGTTCTCTTTCCAAGCCGCGTGCTTCCAGCGGTTATCGCCGCGTGCTGGCTCGATGACGGCCGGCGGCTTCTGCGCCGAGGCCGGCGCCGTCGCCGTCGTGACCGCCCGCGCAGCGACCGTCATCCAAGCGTTCGCAAGCGAAAGTTGCGTCTGGACGATCGACTCCGGATGGGTCGTCATCGCCTGCCAGACCGCAAGGGCAGCTTTGTTGATGCCGAGCGGATCTAGAGAGTCCGGAACGGAACTCGGAACGGCGCTCGGAACGACCTTGTCGGGCTGCCCATCGTCGCGTGTGTTCATGCTGACATCTACGGGCGCGTAGTACGGCGAACCTTGCGCGAAGCCGTCGCTACGGGTCCACGTTGACGACCAACCGCACGCTGCGATCGCTCGCCGCGAGCGGTACGAGCTGCTCGCGCACGTACCGGCGCAGCGCCGCACCGGCGTGCGTTTTCGCCGCGATGCGATAACGCCATTCATCGTTGACGCGTGCGATCGGATACGGCGCGGGTCCCAGAACCTCCGTGTCCGCGAGGCCGCGTACGAGAGCCGCGAAGCGCGTGGCCGCCGCGACCACCGCATCTTCGACGCGGCCGATTGCGCCGAGATACATGAGTTCGGCGCAGGGGGGGTAGCCCAGTACGCGCCGCTCCGCGAGTTCGTGCGCGGCGAAGCCGTCGTAATCGTGTTGCGCCGCAAAGGCGATCGCCGGATGCGTCGGCGCGTACGTCTGGACGATCGCTTCGCCCGCCCGCGCACGCCCGCTGCGTCCCGCGACTTGCATGATTAGCGCGAAGCTGCGCTCGGCGGCGCGAAAATCCGGGGCGTGCAGGCCGATGTCGGCAGCGATTACGCCGACGAGCGTTACCGTCGGAAAATCGAGACCTTTGGCAACCATCTGCGTCCCCACGAGGATGTCGCCGCGCTCGGCGAATTCATCGAGCAGCCGCGCGTGGTCGCCGACGCGCGTCGTCGTATCGCTATCCATGCGGACTACGTGGGCGGCGGGGAAAAGTTCGCACACCGCTTCGACGACTTTTTGCGTGCCGACGCCGAACTCGCGAATGGGACCGTTTCCGCACGCCGGACACGCCACCGGCACGCGCTCCTGCGCGTCGCACAGGTGGCACCGCAAGAGATCGTCGGCGCGGTGAAGCGCGAGCGAGACGCTGCAGCGCCGGCACGTCGGCACGGCGCCGCAGGCGCGGCACAGAACGAAGCTCGCCGTGCCGCGCCGGTTGACGAAAAGCACGGTCTTCTCGCCGCGTTCGAGCCGCGCGCCGAGCGCGCTGACGAGCGCCGTGCTGAACATGCGGCGATTGCCGCGTTCGAACTCGCTCGCCAGATCGACGACGTGCACCGCCGGCAACGGTTGCGTCGTCGCGCGCCGGTCCAGACGCACGCAGGCGATCTCGCCGCGCCGTACCGCCGCATAGCTCTCTAGCGGCGGCGTCGCGCTACCGAGCACGAGCGTGCCGCCGGCGATGCGCATGCGTTGCCGGGCGACCGCGAGCGCGTCGTAGCGCGGCACGCTGTCCTGCTTGTAACTGCGTTCGTGCGCTTCGTCGACGACGATGAGGCGGACGTCCGGCAACGGCGCGAACAGGGCGCTTCGCGCGCCGACGACGACGTCGATCTCGCCGCGCGCCGCGGCGTGCCAACTATCGAAGCGTTCGCGTTCGGAGAGCCCGGAGTGCAACACGGCGACGCGCTCCCCGAACACCGTCTCGAAACGCCGCGCCGTCTGCGGCGTCAGCGAAATTTCCGGTACGAGGACGATGGCGCGACCGCCGAGTTCGAGGGTACGCGCGATCGCGCGGATGTAGACGAACGTCTTTCCGCTGCCGGTGACCCCCTGCACGAGAATCTCGGCGAAGGTGCGCGCCTCGACGCGTTCGACGAGCGCCCCGATCGCGCGCGTCTGTTCCTCGGTCGCTACGAAGCTCTGCTCCTCGCGCCGGCCGGGCGAGCGCACGGGGGCGGTGCGTTCGGTCGTTTCCACGAGCGCGCCCGCGCGCAGCGCGCGCGCGACGACGGCCTGCGAGAAGCCCGCGAGCAGCGCGTCGCGGCGCCGCAGCGAGCCGTCCGTCGCGACGCGGGCTACGAGCGCCGCGACGCGCGGACCCGCGATCGCGGTGCCCGTAGCCCGCAAGAACTTCTCGCGGGCTTCGCCGACGCGCGGCGCGACGAAGGTGCGTTCGCGGCGCAGGCCGCCGTCGCGCTGTAAGGTCGCAAGCGCGCGCAGGAGCGTCGGACGGTCGCCCGCACGGCGCGCTTCGGGGTGACGCAAGAGCGTTTCGAGGGCGAATCCCTCCCGAAACTGATCGTTCAATAGCCGTAGTAAGCGCGGCGGCACCGTCGGCCGGTCGATCGCGCCGAGCCCGGGAGCCACGATGAAGCGGTCGACGACGCGCGGCAGCGCCGCCGCGAAGACGACCGCGCCGAGCGCTTCGCCAAGCGAGCAGCAGTAACGTTCGGCCATCCAACGCGCGAGCGCGAGCGCGTCGGCATCGAAGGCGCGCGGCCCCGGAACGCGCGCCGTCACGGGGCGCACGCCCGCCGGTGCGACGCCGGTGCGCGGCGCGGCGATCACGTACGCGTAGAGTTCGCGCGGCCCCAGCGGCACGCGCACGATATCGCCGATCGCAAGCGCTTGCGCGCCGGCGGCGTAGGTCAACGGCCGATCGACGCGTGCCGTCCGCTGCTGCACGAAGACGTCGACGAGCGTCGCGACGTCGCGGGATGCCTTTAGCGTAGTTCGGCAGCCCCGGGCGATGCGTTGACGCGTGCGAGGACCGCACGCACGGTGCGGGTCGGTACGGTCACGCCGAATTCGACATCGCCGATCGTCCGCGGCAACACGAAACGCAGCGCGCCGGCGCGGGTCTTTTTGTCGTTCGCCATCGCCGCGAGCAGCGCGTCGATGTCGCCCGACGGCGACACCAGCGGCAAACGCAATAGCGCGAGCAGCGCGATGACCCGCAGGTGCTCGTCGGTTGAAAACCGCCCCGTGCGAAGCGCGAGCAAGCCCGCCGCGCGCAGGCCGATGCTCACCGCCTGCCCGTGCGAGATGCGAAAGTTCGTCACCGTTTCGATGGCGTGGCCGAACGTGTGCCCGAGATTGAGCACTTCGCGCCCGCCCGCTTCGAGCCGGTCGTCGCCGACGACCATCGCCTTGATGCGCAGCGAATCGGCCACGACCGTTTCCCACGGCCACTTGCGCAACGGATGCGGCGCGAGCGTTTCGAGCGCTTCGAAGACCTCGTCGCCTTCGATGATACCGTGCTTCACGAGTTCGGCCAGCCCTTCGCGCAAATGTTTCTCGGGCAGCGTTGCGAGGGAATCGATGTCGCAGAAGACGGCGTTCGGATCGCGAAAGACCCCGGCGAGATTCTTGCCCGCGCGCAGATCCACGCCGGTCTTGCCCCCAATCGATGCGTCGACCATCGCGACCAGCGACGTCGCGACGTTGACGAACGGGACGCCGCGCATGTACGTCGCGGCGACGAAGCCGAAGAGATCGCCCGCGACGCCGCCGCCGACGCCGACGATCGTCGTCGCACGATCGGCGCCCGCCGCAGCGAGCGCATCGAGCACGGTCTCGACCGTACGCAACGTCTTACGACGTTCGCCGAGCGCGAAGTCGAGCACGGCCGTCTTCGCGCCGATCGCTTTGGCAAGTGCGGCGGCGCGCGCCGCCACATTGCGGTCGCAAAGTACGATCGTGGCCGGCTTACCGCGCGCCCGCAAAAAGGTCGCGAGCGCGGGGGCGATATCTCGATCGATCGCGATGGGATAGCCGAGGTCCTCGAGTGTGATCATCTGGGACTAACCTTCGACGGGTTCGCGCGCGGCCACTCGTGCGCGCGCGACGTGCGCCTCGAGCGCCGTGACGATGCCGCGCGCGAAGGCGAGCTTGGAAGCATGCGGTCCGCGCACGATCACGTCCGCCTGGCGGTACGCGGGCTCGCGGGCGGCGAGCAGTTCGCGCACGCGCTCGACGGTCGGCGCTACGCCGACGAGCGGTCGCACCGTCTGCGAACGCCGCAACCGCGCCGTCAGCGTTTCGGCGGGAATGTCGAGGTAGACGCGCAGCGCCCGCTCGGCGAGCAACGCCTGCGTCGGAGCGTAGGTGACCGCGCCGCCACCGAGCGAGATGACGGCGAGCGGTCCGGCGAGGGCCGCACGAACCGCGTCGTATTCCGCTTCGCGAAACATCGGCTCGCCGCCGCGCGCGAAGATGTCGGCGATCGGCCCCGAACGGGCGACGATCAACGTGTCGGTATCGACGAAGGGCCGTTCGAGTTCGCGCGCGAGGTGCCGCCCGATCGTCGTCTTTCCCGCCGCCATGAAACCGACGAGCGCGACGTGCCGCGTCAGACCGTCGATGGTTCGAAGAGCTTCGCGGCAGCCGCGACGGCCCGCTGCAGATTATCGCGCGTTTCGTCGAGCGAGTCGCCGCCGAATTTTTCTAACATCGGCGCCGTCAGCGCGAGTCGCACCATCGCTTCGCCGACGATCGAGGCGGCCGGCACCACGCAGACGTCGCTGCGGACGATGCTCGCCGGTGCGACCGTGCTCTCGTGCAGGTTGACCGACGGCAGCGCTTTCATGAGCGTCGGAATCGGCTTCACGCTCACGCGCAGCACGATATCTTGGCCGTTGGAAATGCCGCCTTCGATGCCGCCCGCGCGATTGGATCCGCGCGCGACGTTCCCGTTCTCGAGCGTGAAGATGTCGTGCGCGCTCGAGCCCGGCAGCGACGCGACGTCGCGACCGGCTCCGACTTCGACGGCCTTGACGGTCTGCATCGCCATCAGCGCCCCGGCGAGAATGCCGTCGAGCCGGGTGTCGGGCTGACGGTTCGCGCCGACGCCGACCGGAACGCCCGTGACGCGGATCGTGAACGTGCCGCCGAGCGTATCGCCCGCCGCTTTGGCTGCGTCGATGCGCGCGATCATACGCGCTTCGGTCGCGCGATCGGGGCAGCGAACCTCGCTCGCATCGGTCGCGGCGGTATCGATTTCCGTAAGATCGGGTGCGACGATTTCACCGATTTGCGAGACGTGCGCGGTCGTGCGGATTCCGAGCGCTGCTAAAAATTGCGCGCAAATCGCCCCGAGCGCGACGCGCATCGCGGTTTCGCGGGCGCTCGCGCGTTCCAGCACGTTACGCAGATCGCGCTGACGATATTTAATCGCGCCGGCATAATCGGTATGGCCGGGTCGGGGATTGGTCAGCATCTTGCCGCCGCCGGTGAGCGGATCCATGAGCGCGCGCACGTTCTCGAAATCTTTGTTGCGCACGAGCACCGCGAGCGGCGAGCCGAGCGTCTCGCCGCCCCGCAAGCCCGCGAGAAATTCGATTTCGTCCGTCTCGATCTTCATCCGTCCGCCGCGGCCGTAGCCGCCTTGCCGGGCCCGCAGCGTCGCGTTGATGGCGTCGACGTCGAGTTTGAGATGCGCCGGCAAACCGTCGAGAATACCGACGAGCGCGGGTCCGTGCGATTCTCCCGCGGTCAAGTAGCGAAACATGCGGTGACGTTCGGCGATCGCTTCTCGAAATCCGCGAAATCATGTACCGTCGCTTGCGTGAACTACGAACGCCACCTGCACGTCGCGTTGCCGCCCGCCGGCTCTTCGCGTTCCTCTGCGACGAAGGCCGGCTCGTCGAGTGGCGCGACGGGCTGGTGGCATGCCGGCGACTCGACGACGCGCCCGACGGCTCGTCCCGGCGGTACGCCGAGACCATCGAAACGCCGCTCGGACGGCAGACGGTGACCGTCGCGATCGTCGCGGATCCCGTGGCGCAGCGGCTCGCGTTCGAAGTGCTCGACGGCCCCGTACGACCGCACGGCGAATTGGTTTTGCGCGCCGCTGGCACCGGCAGCGACGTCACGTACCGCATCACGTATACGACGCGGCTGCCGGTACGTACGCCCCTGGACCGGCCGGTCTTCAGCGCGCTCGTCGGCAACGTCGATCGCAGTCTCGAGCGTTTGCAACGCGTTCTGAGCGCGAAAGCGGTCATCGACTAGGGAGAAGCGCACGACGGAAACGAAACGCGCCCGCATGTTGCGAACGCGGATCTCCATCGATGCCGTCGCACTCGAAGCGCGTGCGGCCGAGCTCACGAAGCGCTCCATAAAAGGGGATGCGAAGCGCGCGGCCATCGCTCTGGTGATTTCGTGCATGGATCTCACGACGCTCGAAGGCCGCGATACGCCGGGCAAAGTGCGCGGGCTCTGCGCACGCGGCATCCATCCGGGACCGGGCGCTCCGAGCGTCGCGGCGATCTGCATCTACCCGAGCCTCGTGCCGGCCGCCGCCGCCGCACTGAAGGACTCAACCGTTCGCGTCGCTTCGGTCGCGACCGCGTTTCCCAGCGGCCTCTCGTCGCTGCACGTGAAACTCCGCGAAACCCACGAAGCCGTCGCCGCGGGCGCGCATGAAATCGACATGGTCATCGACCGCAGCGCCTTTCTCGCTGGAGACGAAGCGGCCGTGCGAGCCGAGATCGTCGCCGTCCGGGACGCGTGCGCGGGTGCGACGCTCAAGGTGATTCTCGAAGCCGGCGAACTCGGCTCCTACGCGGCCATCCGGCGCGCGTGCGATATCGCCCTCGGTGCGGGAGCGGACTTCGTCAAGACGGCGACGGGCAAGATCGGCGTATCGTCGACGCCCGCGATCGCACTGGTTCTATGCGAAGCGATCGGCGCGCACGCGCGTACGACGGGCCGGCGCGCCGGCCTTAAACTCGCAGGCGGTATCCGATCGACCAAAGCCGCGCTCGGCTACATCGCGATCGTCCACGAAACGCTGGGACCCGACTGGCTAGCCCCCGAGCGCTTTCGCATCGGAGCGTCGTCCCTGCTCGACGATCTGCTGATGCAACGCGCGAAAGACGCGACGGGCAATTACGCCGCCTCGCCGTACGTGGCGCTCGCATGACCCGGCCGGCCGGAGCGCCGTTTGCGTACGCGCCGTCGCTGGAGTCGGCCGACGCCGTACCGTTGCGCGAACGGTACGGCGTCTTCGTCGGCGGCGCCTGGACGGCTGCCGAAGGCGGCGCCTCGTTCGCAACGCTCGATCCAGCAACCGAAGCGACGCTCGCCCAGGTCGCACTGGGTAGCGCTGCCGATGTCGACCGGGCGGTCCGCGCGGCCCGGCGCGGTTACGATAAATATTGGCGCAAGCTGCGCCCGGCGGAACGTGCGAAATATATGTATCGAATCGCGCGCGCACTGGGCGAACGGGCGCGCGAATTCGCCGTCGCCGAAACCCTCGACGTCGGCAAGCCGATTCGCGTGGCGCGCGATTTCGACGTCCCGCAAGCCGCCGCGCACGTCTTCTATCATGCGGGCTGGGCGGATAAGCTCGCGTGGGCCGTCGGCCCGAGCGATCGCGTCCGGCCCCTCGGCGTAGTCGGGGCGATCGTCTCGGCCGATTTTCCGCTGCTGACCGCGGCGTGGAAGATCGCGCCGGCCCTCGCGTGCGGGAACACCGTCGTCCTCAAACCGGCTCCGGATTCACCGCTCTCGGCGCTGCTGCTCGCCCAACTCTGCGCGGATGTGGACCTGCCGCCGGGCGTGCTCAACGTGGTGACGGGCGACGATGCGACGGGCCGCGCTTTGGCCGAGCATGCCGATGTCGCCGCCCTTGCCTTCGCGGGCTCGATCGCTTCGGGCAAAGCCCTGCGGCACGCGACGGCCGGTACGGGCAAGCGCCTGGGCCTGGAACTGGGCGGAAAATCGGCCGTGATCGTGTACGACGACGCTCCACTGGACCAAGCGATCGAGGGCATCGTCGCGGCGGCGTACTCGAGCGGCGGACACGTCGGCTCCGCCGGGTCGCGCGTGCTCGTGCAGGAAAGCATTCTCGGCGAAATCGTCGAGCGCTTACGCGCGCGTCTCGGGACGCTGCGTCATGGCAACCCGCTGGATCGAAATACCGACATCGGCGCCATTCGGTCGCGCGAGCGGCTGGCGAAGATCGCCGCCTATGTCCGCGCCGGCGTTGCGGAGGGCGCCACGCTCGTGCAAGCGCCGTGGACGCCGCCCGAGCGCGGCTTCTGGTTTGCCGCGTCCTTCTTCACCGACGTCCATCCGACGTACGGCATCGCCCGGGAGGCGAGCGCCGGTCCGCTGCTGACGGTCATGACGTTTCGCACCCCGGACGAAGCGATCGAACGGGCGAACAACCTGCCCGACGGCTTGGCCGCGAGTGTCTGGACGGCGAGCGGAGCCCTCGCGCTGCAAACGGCGCAACGCTTGGCCTGCGGCGTGGTTTGGTGTAATACGGTCAACCGGTTCGACCCGAGTTCGCCCTTCGGCGGCCGGCGCGAATCGGGCTTCGGCCGGGACGGCGGGCTCGCCGGTCTTCCGGCCTACATCGATACGTGATATCGATCCCTCCCGAGCGGGGTACTGCTACGACGTGCAACTTTCGCAACGCCTCCCAACGATCGATCGCAGCGCGCTACGTTTGCGGTATCTCGCCAATCGCAATCGCACGGCGGAATTGCTCGCGATTCCCGAACCCGCGGCCTACTACACGCGGCCGATCGCGTTGCGGCATCCGATCGTCTTTTACGAAGGGCACATTCCGGCGTTCACCTACAATAAATTAGCGCGCGAAGCGCTCGGGGCGCCGTCGCTGGATGCGGAGTTCGAGAAACTTTTCGAGCGCGGTATCGATCCCGCCGACATCTCGTCCGCCGCCGCGCACGAACGCGATTCGTGGCCCGAGCGTGTGCGCGTGCAGTCGTTCGCTGCGGCCGTCGACGCCGCCGTGCTGCAAGCTTTTGCCAAAGCCGATCTTACCGACGCCGAGGCATCGCCGTTGCTGGAGCGCGGGCAAGCCGCGCACATGATTCTCGAGCACGAAGAGATGCATCACGAGACGCTGCTGTACTTGCTGCATCGTTTGCCGCTCGCCAACAAGCGCGCGCGCGGCCGCAGCGGCTCGCTCGTCGAACGTCCGCCGCTCGCGACGGGCAGGGTCGCGATCCCCGCCGGTAGCGCGACGCTCGGCGCGCGCCGTGACGAGATCGAGTTCGGCTGGGATAACGAGTTCGACCGACACACCGTCGTAGTCGATGCGTTCGATATCGATGTAAACGACGTGACCAACGGCGAGTGGCTCGCCTTCGTGGAGGCCGGCGGCCCCGTGCCCTCGTTCTGGCGCGAACGCGACGGCGGCTTCGTGCTGCTCGGTCAGTTCGAAGAAATGCCGTTACCGCGCACGTGGCCGGTCTACGTCACGCAAAAGCAGGCCGCGGCGTATGCGGCCTGGCGCGGAGCGCGGCTGCCGACGGAATCCGAGTATCACCGTGCGGCGTTCGGAACGCCGGGCGGCAGCGAGCGGGCTTTTCCGTGGGGCGACGCTGCTCCCTCAGCCGCGCACGGCAATTTCGATTTTCAGCGTTTCGATCCCGAACCCGTCGGCCAGTACGCGGCCGGCGCGAGCGCCTTCGGCGTGTACGATCTCATCGGCAACGGCTGGGAGTGGACGGCGACGCCGTTCGCGCCGTTCGACGGTTTCACACCGATGGCGTCGTATCCGCAATACTCAAAAGAGTTTTTCGATAGCGATCACTACATCGTCAAAGGCGCTTCGCCCGTGACGTCGCGTAACCACGTCCGCCGGAGTCTGCGCAATTGGTACCGCTCGGAATATCCGTACGTATACGCGACGTTCCGGACGGTGCGTTCGTAGCGGCTCCGGTTACTTCTTTTTAAGCGAGCCGGGCTTGTGCGCGGCCTGCGCACCCGTCCGATCGCTCTTGACCAGATATTCGGGATGCTCCGGCGACGCAGCGACGTGGTGGCTTTTGATATCCGTCGGCGTCGTGAGCTTCTTCTCAACCGTGCCTTCGATCGCGCCTTGACTCGAGGTCCAAGTGACGCTGTCGCCGGGTTCGAACGATGTGTCCTTACTCATGCCGCGAGCCGTACCCGCGCGAGCGAGCAGAGCTCGCTCGCTCGCACCGCTCGGTCGCTCGCAGTTGGGCCGGCTCGGCTAGCCGATCGTCGACGCGAACGTCCACGCCATGCGATGCTGCAGCTCGTCGTCGAGCGCGGCCAAGAATTGTTCAGTCGTTAACCACGGTTGTTCGGGACCGATCAGGATCGCGAGATCTTTGGTCATCTTACCCCCTTCGACCGTGTCGATGCAGACGCGTTCGAGCGTTTGCGCGAAACGGGCGACGTCGGGCGTGCCGTCGAGCTTTCCGCGATGCGCGAGTCCGCGCGTCCACGCGAAGATCGACGCGATCGGATTGGTCGATGTCGGTTTGCCTTGCTGATGTAAGCGGTAGTGGCGCGTAACCGTTCCGTGCGCGGCTTCGGCTTCGATCGTATCGCCGTCGGGCGTCATGAGGACCGACGTCATGAGGCCGAGCGAGCCGTACCCTTGCGCGACCGTATCGGACTGCACGTCGCCATCGTAATTCTTACACGCCCAGACGTATTTGCCGGACCACTTCAAGCAACTCGCGACCATATCGTCGATCAGGCGATGTTCGTACGTGAGACCGAGCGCTTCGAAACGTGTCCGAAATTCTTCGTCGAACACGTGCTGGAAGATCTGCATGAAACGACCGTCGTACGTTTTGAGAATCGTGTTCTTTGTGGACAGATAGACGGGCCACTTTCGCTGTAACCCATAATTGAAACAGGCGCGCGCGAATCCCGCGATCGACTCATCGAGGTTGTACATCGAAAGTGCGACGCCCGGCTTTTCGAATGCGAAGACGTCACGTTCCAGCGGCGGACCGCCGTCGGCCGGCGTGAACGTCAGCGTCAATTTTCCGGCGCCGGGAATCGCGAGCTCGGTCGCGCGGTATTGATCGCCAAACGCGTGACGGCCGATCACGATCGGATCGGTCCACCCGGGGACCAAGCGCGGAACGTTGCGGCAAATGATCGGTTCGCGAAAGACTGTGCCGTCGAGTTCGTTGCGAATCGTCCCGTTGGGCGAGCGCCACATCGACTTGAGCCCGAACTCTTGGACGCGCGCTTCGTCGGGCGTTATCGTCGCGCACTTGACCCCGACTCCGTAGCGCTTGATCGCGCGCGCCGCCTCGACGGTCACGGTATCGTTCGTCGCGTCGCGATGCTCGACGCCGAGATCGTAGTATTTGAGGTCCACATCCAGATACGGCCGGACGAGTTTCTCGCGAATCAGCGACCAAATGACTCGCGTCATCTCGTCGCCATCGAGTTCGACGATCGGCTGCGCGACCTTGATTTTTTCCATCGGTGACGCTAGCGTTACGCCGCCGGAAGTCTAAACCATTGAAGGCGCGCACGCCCGTTGGGCACGCGCGCAGATTGGACGGGTCGTGACCGATTCATGGGTGGTGCCACAGGAGCCGAAGATCGTGAGCTTGCTGCCGAGTGCGACGGAAATCGTGTACGCGCTCGGGCTCCGCGCGCAACTCGTCGGCGTAACGCACGAGTGTGATTTTCCGGCCGAAGCGCGCGACAAGCCGCACCTGACTGCGAGTGCCCTACCGCAGACGGCGAACGCGGCGGAAATCGATCGGCACGTCAAGGCGAACCTGCACGCCGGTTCCAGTCTCTACGCGCTCGATAGTACGCTGCTCGAACGTTTAGCACCAGACCTTATCATCACGCAGGAGCTCTGCGAGGTGTGCGCCGTTTCCTACGGCATCGTCGCCCGCGCGGCCAAGCGCCTGCACGGCGACCCGCGCATCGTCTCGCTCGAGCCGTCGTCCCTCGAGGACGTCTATGCGAACATCGCGACCGTCGGCAACCTGACGGGGCGCGACGAAGCGGCCCGCACGCTCGTTACGGCTCTACGAACGCGCGCGGCCTCGCTCGCCGACCACGTCTCCGGACGCCCGCGACCGCGCACGCTCGTGCTCGAGTGGACCGAGCCTCCCATGAGCGGGGGGCACTGGACGCCCGGGCTCGTCGAACTGGCCGGCGGCGAAGCGATTCTGGCCAATCCCGGTGCGAATTCCGTCGCGCTTCCCTGGGATGCGATCGTCGCCGCAGACCCCGACGTGATCGTCGTCGCGCCGTGCGGCTTCGGCCTGCCCGCGACGCTCGCGGCCATCGCGGCACTCGCCGCGAACGTGCCCGCTTGGGCGACGCTACGCGCGGTCGCGACGCGGCGCGCCTATGCCCTCGACGGTAACGCCTACGTAAACCGCCCAGGTCCGCGCCTGGTCGATACCGCCGAGCTGTTCGCGAGCGCCATGTTCGACGAACGTTACGGTGCCGCGCTCGCCGATCCCGTCGCGTTGCGGCGCCTCTCGCTCTGAGGTTCGACGCTCGCCGGCTCGGCTTTTCCGGTTTTGAAGCGTTCGATCGATTCGACGACCGACCGGCGCGCTGCGGCGGCATCTTGCCAGCCGTGCGTGCTGGTCGATTTCCCTTCGAGCGCTTTATAGGTCTCGAAGAAGTGCTGGATCGTGCGGAGCGTATGCGGAAAGATCTGTGACGACGTGTGCACGCCGTTGTAGGCGGGCTCTCCGACCGGTACGCAAAGGACCTTATCGTCGGGCTCGCCGTTATCGACCATCTTGAGAATTCCGATCGGCCGCGCGACGACGAGGCAGCCGGTAAACGTCGGCTGGACGACGAGGATCAGCACGTCGAGGGGATCGCCGTCCTCGGCGAGCGTCTGCGGTACGAAACCGTAGTCTCCGGGATAATAGACCGGCGAGTGCAGCGCGCGATCGAGCCGGAAGACGTTGAGCGTCTTATCGTACTCGTATTTATTTCGCGAACCTTCGGGAATTTCGACGACGACGTTGATTTCTTCGGGAGCTTGGTCGCCGATCGGGAGATGGAGGTAGTTGGTGGCGTTCGTATCGGACACGCCGCTCGAGTTACTCGTTAGCCGAAGGACGTGCCTGCCGCTGAAAGCGTGACGAGCGTACCGACCTCGATGACGACGATGATGAACCCGTAGGCGTCGCCGACCATTGCGCCCCCGAGCCGCTCGCAAATCGAGCGTCCGAGAACGAGCGCGATCGCGCTCGCGAGCGGGACTGCCGCGACGAACGGCGGTGCGATGGCGAAGCCCGCGATACAGAGCAACGCGCCCTGCACGAGCAGCGGTCCGATTGCCGGCCGCGCTTCGAACGCTCGCGCGGCCGCGCCGTCGCCGGCATACGGATACGCATACGCATTGGCGAGGGCCGCGAGCCGCGCGAGCGCCCCGGCATAGGCCGCAAAGGCCGGATAGGCCCGCGGAGGCAGTGCCAGTAGCGATGCGAACCACAAACTGCCCGCGACGAACATCCCCGCCACCGCGAACGTCCCGTGGCGCGGGTCTTTGAGGATCTCCCGGCGCCGCTCGGGCGACGCGCTTGCGAGGAACGCATCGCAGCCGTCGAGGAACCCATCGAGATGCAGCGCTCCGGTGAGCGCGATCCCCGCCCCGAGCGTCAAACCCGCGGCGACCGGGTGCGGCACGAACTGCGCCGCCGCGAGTCCGAGCGTACCAGCGAGTGCGCCCACGACGGCGCCCACCAGCGGCAGCGCGACCAGTGTTTGCGCGTCCGGTGCGGGCCCGGTGGCGCTGCGGCCGACCGGTAGAATCGAAAAATAACCGAATGCGGCGCCGAGCGTCGCGCCGACGTTCTTTAAGATGGGGCGGCCTCGGAGACGCCCGCTTCGGCGAACGTCTGCATTTCTGCGATCATGCGCGTTGCGGCCTCGATGAGCGGTAAGGCCAGCGCCGCGCCGCTGCCTTCCCCCAAACGCAAATCGAAATCGAAGAGCGGCCGGAGGCCCAGGGCTCCGAGGGCGATCCGATGTCCCGGTTCTTGCGAGCGATGCGCCGCGATGCAATAGTCGGCCGCGGCCGGAGCGATTCGCAAGGCCAAAAGCGCGGCGGCGGCGACGATGAAGCCGTCGAGGACGACCGGTATGCGACGCGACGCGGCCCCGAGGATGGCGCCCGCCAGGCCGACGATTTCGTAGCCCCCGACCGCGCGGGCGATCGTTTCCCACGAGGCGTCGCGCAGCGGTGCGACGGCCGCCGCGACGATGCGGCGTTTGTGCGCCAAGCGCGCGTCGTCGACTCCCGTCCCCCGCCCGGTCGTTTCCGCCGCACTCGCGCCCGTGCAGGCCGCCACGATGGCCGCGGCGCTCGTCGTATTGCCGATCCCCATCTCCCCGAGCGCCACGACATCGTAGGCATCGCGCGCGAGAACGTCATCGAGGGCCGCGATTCCGGCGGCCAGCGCTAGGTCGACGTCGGCGGCGAGCATCGCATCGCCGCGCGCGAAATTCGCGGTGCCCCGCCCGACGAGGACGTCGATGAGCGCCGGATGTGGCGCGAGCGTCTCGCGGACGCCAAAATTCGCGACGTAGACGTCGGCGCGGACGGCGCGGGCGAACGCATTGATCGCCGCATGACCGCGGAGAAACCCGCCGATCATCTGCGGCGTCACCGCGGCGGGATACGCGCTCACGGCCTCCGCGGTCACGCCGTGATCGCCGGCGCCGATCAGGATCGCTTTGCGCGTGTACGGCCGGTCGACGACGCGGCCCGCGATCGTGGAGAGCGTGACGGCGAGTTCCTCGATGCGCCCGAGCGACCCCGCCGGTTTCGTCAAGGCGTCGATTCGCGCGCGCGCCGCACGCCCCGCCGCGGCGTCGCCGGGAACGATGGCCCGGCGGGCCGCATCGCTCGTCACGCGGGCACGTCGTCCGCCGGCGACGCATTGAGCGCCACGAGCCGATTGCCCGCCGGACCGAGCGCGAAGCGCGTCACGGTCGCGGGCGAGAAACGCACCCCGAGCGCCGCGGCTTCGTCCTCCCCGAGCGCGACGCGCAACAATGCGTGCAGGACGCCCGCGTGCGTGACGACGAGCACGCGCGACCCATTCTCGACGCGTTGGTCGATAGCACGTAACGCTGCTCGCACGCGCTCGCAGACGTCGTCGAACGCTTCACCGCCTTCGGGCGTATAAAATTTCGGCTTGACGGCCGCGTCGTCGGCGAGGTGGGGATAGCGCGCCACAATTTCGGGCCAAGCAAGACCCTCCCAGGTGCCGAAGCGCATTTCGCTCCACGCCGGATCGACCTCGAGCGTCATCTCGCGCGGGCCGAGCACGATCGTCGCGGTTTCGTACGCGCGAACGAGATCGCTCGTTATCGCGAGATCGAAGACGTCTCGGGCGAGAAAGTGCCGGAGCTCGGCGGCCTGCGCGCGACCGGTATCGTCGAGCGGAACATCCGTCCGGCCTTGGAATCGTCCGTCGGCATTCCATGCCGTCCGTCCGTGGCGGACGACCGCCAGCGCGACGTCGTGCTCAAATAACAAACCTCACCCCTTCGTGAGAGGCGAGGCTTGCGACGGGTCGCCGAGCGGTCCTGCGGCAGATGCGATAACGTTATTTTTCGATGAAGGGGCGGCCTTCGTGGGCGATCAGCAGGTCGAGCATGTCGCTTGCGTGCTCTTCTTCGGTCGCGAGAATACCCTCCAGCATGACGCGCGTGGTCGGATCCTTCTCCTTGAAGAAAGCGATCAGTTCGCGATAGTGCTCGACGGCGATGCGCTCCGCGATCAGATTTTCTTTGATCATCTCGATGAGATTTCCGGCGCTGCCATACTCGGAGGCCGAGCGCGACGCCAGGTTCTTCGGATCGAAATCGGGGGTGCCGCCGAGCTGATTGATGCGCTCGGCGACCAGCATCATATGTTCGCGTTCTTCGTCGGCGTGCTCTGCGAACTCGTCCTTGACGCCTTCGCTACTGATTCCGGTCGCCGCGATGGCATGCATCGTGTAACGCAGGACGCAGACGATCTCCGTCGCGAGCACGCTTTGCAGAATGTCGATCGTCTGCTCGACTGCGCCGCCGTAAGCCGGCGTGATCGCGCCCTCGGACAGATGCTCTTTGGCGCGGCGGCGCAACTCCGTTACGTCGGTGAGAAATGGTTGTGCGGTGGTCGTCATACCGCGCTCGTTCCCGGCTAGTCGCAAAGGCAATCACGCTCGCCGGCAGAGGTCGCTCCGCGCGAGTCGCCGTAGGCTCGCAGCGTGCCGAAGAGTCGCGAAGCGCTCCGTCTGGACGTTCGCAAAAGTTATCAGCTCTTTATCGCCGGCGCCTTCGTGCGGTCGGAGTCCGGCGCCGTCGCTGCCGTGGGCGTCGGCAGCGACGAACCGGCGAGCGTCGCGCGCGCCTCACGTAAGGATTTGCGCGATGCCGTCGTCGCGGCGCGAGCCGCCCACGAGCGCTGGTCGGCGTTCACGCCGCTCGACCGCGGGCTCGTTCTGTACCGCCTCGCGGAGATGATGGACGCACGCCGTACCGAGTTCGTCGAGCGTCTGCGCGCGGGGGCGCGGCTTGAGGAATCCGAAGCGCTTCGCGAAACGACGGTCGCCGTCGACCGCGCGCTGTGGTACGCGGGCTGGTGCGATAAATATGCCGCCGTGCTCTCCGCGCGCAATCCCGTCGCGGGCCCGTACCTGTCGCTGTCGTGGCCCGAACCGATGGGCGTCGTCGGCGTCGTCGCGCCCGATCTGCCGTCGCTTTTGGGCTTAGTCTCGGCGCTCGTGCCGCCGCTGGTATCGGGCAATGCCGTCGTCGCGGTCGCAAGCGAACTCGACCCGCGTACGGCCGTCGTCTTCGCCGAATGTTTGGCGAGCTGCGATCTGCCGCCCGGAGCGGCCAACGTGCTGACCGGACGGCGGATCGAAATCGCGCCGCATCTCGCGCGGCACATGGACGTCAACGCGCTGGAAACCTACGCGCTCGACGTGCCGTTCGCAGCCGAACTCGAACGGCTCGGCGCCGAAAACCTCAAGCGCACGCGCCAGGTCGCCGCGCGGTCGCCGGCAGATTGGTTCGGGCCCGAAGCGCAGGATCTCGCCCACGTTTCGCATTTCGTCGAGACCAAAACGATCTGGCATCCGACGGGAATTTAGTGTCGCCGGCCCAGAGCGAAGCGCGTCGCGCGATCGTCGAATATTCCGGCTTGCTGTGGTCGCGCGGACTCGTGGCGGGCAATAGCGGCAACGTCAGCGTCCGGCTCGACGATGGGACGCTGCTGGTCACGCCGTCCGGAGTCTCGTTGCGGGCCCTGCGACCGCACGAGATCGTCGCGACCGACGCCCAGGGCGTAGCGCTCCCCGGCGCGGGCCCTCCGACGAGCGAAGTCCCGCTGCACGTCGCGGCGTATCGCGTCCGCCCCGACGCGCGCTGCGTCATTCACACCCATCCGGCGTACTGCGTCGCCTGGTCGAAAACCGGGACGCTCTTCGCGCTCGACACCGTCGGCGCGATCGAATCGCTCGGGTCGATCCTCTGGACGCCGTACGCGCCGTCAGGCACGCCCGAACTCGCCGCGATCTGTTCGAGCGCCTTCGCGGCGCCGTGCGACACGCTCGTCATGGAGCGCCACGGCCTGTCGGTGCTGGCGGCCAATCTGGAGACCGCGTTCGTCCGCACCGATCTGGCAGAACAGACCGCCCGCATCGAATGCGCGGCTCGTCTCCTGGAGTGGGCCGGCGTTTCCGGCGCAGCGACGGCGCTCGCCCACGTCGAACCAGGTGTCGTATGAACGACGACCGCGTTCCCTTTCCGCTCGCTGATCTGCATGCCGCCGGACCCGAGCACGCCGAGTATCGCGCGGCACTTACCGATTTTCACGGCGAATACGGTAGCCCGAGCCCCGATCGCGATCGGCTCGCCGGCCACGCCGAGCGCGTTCGCGGCTTCGGCGGCCTCGCGGCGCCCTTCGAGCGCTGGTGGCTCGACCCGCGCGTGCAGGCATTCGTCGCGGAACTCAACGCGACGGGGCTCTGACTTGGTGAGAACGAACGACCGTCGGCGGCTCGCAAGCGCGACGTGGAGAGATGGCAGAGTGGTCGAATGCATTCGCTTGGAAAGCGAACAGACTGTCAAAGGTCTCGGGAGTTCGAATCTCCCTCTCTCCTCCAGCCGAGTCGCGAAGTCGCTGCGACAGGCCGCGTTGACCGGCGCAATCGCGAGCGCGTCGCTCGCGCTCACCGGTTCGGGCGCGCAGGCCGACCTTTACGGGACGTTGAGCGGCAAGATCGTGGACGCTCGCTCTGGTGCGGCGATCCTCGGCGCGGCGATCGGTGTCGCGGATCCGGGCGACGCGGCGCGATACGCGCTACCGGTCGCTTCATCGCGTCGCGACGGATCGTTTTCGATCGTCGGGATTCGCGAAAGCGACGTCGTCGTCGAAGTGCAGGTGCGCGGTTACGCGCCGGCCGTTTGCCGGTATCGGCTCTCGCCCGGCGGCGAAACACGCTTGACGTTTCGGCTAGCGCCGAGCGTGCGCGGGATGCCGGCGCGCGAAGCGTGTCCCACCGCCCCGGCCGGCGGCGGTCAGACGCAAGACGTCTACGTCATCCGCTGACCCCGCGGCCATCGCGGGATCCGATCGTCGTCGTGCCGAGGCAACCCGTACCGCCAACGGGTGACGCACCGTTCGAGCGGAATAATTCAAACGACGCCCGTGCACTCGCCGCCAGCATCTGCGATCCGTCGCGAACGTCGCGGCCGAGCAGCGCGCCCAGCGTCGCCCGTGCGGCATAGTTCGCATCGACCACGATCGGTGCGCCCAGAACCGTCTCACGGAGGTGGGAATCGAGCGACGCGATTCCGGGCGGGAGCGTTGCAAAGACGGCATCGACGCGCTCCTGGGGCTGCCACGCCCGTGCGCCGAAATTCGTGACGATGGCGTCGGCCTTCGCTCGCGTACGATTCCAAATGCTCGCAACGCATCCGTTCGCGACGAGGGCCACGATCGTCGCGCGTGCCGTCGGACCGGCACCGAGAACCAGGACGCGCGCGCCGCGCAGATCTGCCAGTCCCGCAGCGCGTAGCGCGCCGACAGCGCCGAGGCCGTCGGTGTTGTAGCCCGCGACGCAAAGTTCGTCGATGACGAGCGTATTGACCGCGCCCGCTGCGAGCGACGCCGCATCGCGCGAATCCGCGCAGGCGTACGCTTCTTCTTTGAGCGGCGTGGTGACGTTGAGTCCCGTGTAGCCGGCGGCGCGAAGTGCCGCGATCGCCCGGCGACCGTCGCCCGCGACGATGCGCAGCGCTTCGTACGTGCCGGTGATGCCGCTTTCGGCCAGAAACCTCCGATGCAACGCCGGGCTCGCGCTGTGCGCGACGGGATCCCCGATGACGGCCAGCTTCAAGGCTGCCGGTCGCATGGGAGCCGTCACCCCAGGAGTTCGACGAGCGAAGCCATCGTGCGTTCGGGCGGCGCGCCGAAGGTTTCGGCCGGTACGCCGCTGCGATTGCACCAGTGCACGCGAAAGCCGAATTCGGCGGCGCCCGTCGCGTCCCAGCCGTTGGACGAGACGAAGACGATCCGTTGCGGCGACGTCGCGAAGTAGTCGGTCGCCAAGCGATAGACGTCGGGGTGCGGTTTGTAGACGCGCACCGCATCGACCGAAAGCACCGCATCGAAGTGCGCCGTCAGGTTTGCCGCTGCGAGCGTGCAGGCCAGCGCCGCGGGCGTGCCGTTCGAGAGGACGGCCGTTTGCGCACCGCGCGCGCGCAAACCCGCGAGCACCTCGGGCACGTCGGGAAACGGCGGAAGGCGCGACCACGCGGCGATGGCATCGGCGCGCAGCGCGGCCGCGTTCGCCATGCCATGGGCGCTCGCCGTATAGTCGTACGCGTAGCCCGTCAACGTGTCGAAATCCACGTAGCGATCCATCAGCGTCGCTGCGAACGCGTACGCGAGCTGCTTCTGACGCCAATGCAAGACGAATGTTTCGGGATCGGCGACGTGGCCCGCGAACGGGTCGCGCAGTGTCGTGAAATCGACCAGCGTTCCATAGAGGTCGAAGATGTAGGCGAGCGGCGCTGCAGTCACGAGTCGATCCTCCGGCCGAGTACCATGCGTTCGAGGAAGCGCAGGACGCGCGTTCCGTGCCAATCCCGCGCGACGATCGGTTCGGTCAGGATAGCGTGAAGCCCTAAGAGTTTGGCACCCAGGACGTCGGTAAAAAGTTGATCGCCGACGACGACGGTGTGGGCACGCGGCGTACCAAGGACGCGAAGCGCCGCGAGAAATCCGCGCGGGAGCGGTTTGAGTGCGCGCGGGATGCCCGGCACGCCGAGTTCGGCGCAGATACGCGCGACCCGGCCCGTGAAGTTGTTCGAGACGAGGCAGACGCGAAAGCCGCGCGCGAGCGCGTCGGCGATCCACGGAGCGGCGTCGTGGGCCAGACGGTCCTCCCCGTAGGCAACGAGCGTATTATCCAAATCGACGATGATGCCGCGAAAGCCCCGGGCGGCAAGCTCGTCGAGGGAAACCGCATCCAGACGCCGCGCAAAACCGTCGGGCCGAAACACCAGAGCGCCGTTGCGCCCGCTATCCCCGCTATCCTCGGTACCGTCCACAGCGATTGCACCGGAGGGCGCGGTTACGGGCAGCTTCCGCACAGGTTTCTACGCTTATCCCCGGCGGCTCCACCGTGCCTCCACAAGGAGTGCGCCACCATATGTTGTATGTCGCCGTCGTCGGGTGTACTATATGAGGCACTGAGCGTCGTCGTGAGACTGTTGTATCGAACAGGCGTTCGAGCGCGGTTTCTCGAACGGCCATCGTCTTGGAGGTCCCTACCATGTCCGATCTCTCCGTCCCCGCAGGCACCTCCGTCCCCATAGGACTCGCCGAGCCCGCTTTCGATGCGAACGCCATGCGCGTCCTCGAGGAGCGTTATTTTGCGAAGAAAGTCGATGGGACGCCGGAGACGCCGGTCGAATTCGTCTGGCGCGTCGCCTCCGCGATTGCCCAGCCGGAGCGGCCCTACGCGGCGGCCGCCGGACGCGACGCGCAGGCCGTCGTCGACGGCGTGAGCCACGCATTTTACGACATGATGGCGCGACGCGATTTCTTGCCGAACACGCCGTGTTTGGTGAACGCGGGACGCCCGATGTCGATGCTTTCGGCCTGTTTCGTCTTGCCCGTGCCCGATTCGATCGAAGGCATCTTCTATAATCTCAAGGCCATGGCTCTCATCCAAAAGGCCGGGGGGGGGACCGGGTACGCGTTTTCGGAGCTGCGTCACCAAGGCGCCGAAGTCACGTCGACCGGCAAAGATGCCTCGGGCCCGGTCTCGTTCATGAAGGTCTTCAACGCGGCGACGGACTCGATCAAACAAGGCGGCGTCCGGCGCGGCGCGAACATGGGCGTGCTCAAAGTCGACCACCCCGATATTTTCCATTTCATACTTTCCAAGAAAGAGCTCGATTCGGAGAATCGCGCGCTCTGGAATCGGATGAGCGATACCGGCCGTTACAGCGACGCGCAGCTCGCGCACATGAAACAAGAGCTGTTGCAAACGCAGATGAACAACTTCAACATCTCGATCGGCGTGACGGACGAGTTCATGAAAGCCGTGCAATGCGACGGAGATTTCGATCTCCGCGATCCGCGCACGAAGGCCGTCGTGCGCACGCTCAAAGCGCGCGAGATTTGGGATGCGATCGTCGACGGCGCCTGGCAGAACGGTGAACCGGGCGTGCTATTTCTGGATCATCCGGACGTCAATCCGCTGCCGGGTCTCGGCCCGATCGAAGCGACCAATCCGTGTCTGACGGGGGATACGCTCGTTGCGGTTGCCGATGGCCGCGGGCACGTGCGGATCGACGAACTTGCAGCTGCCGGGAAAGACGTTCCGGTTTTTTGCGTCGATGACCGCGGGCGCATCGCTGTCCGCACCATGCGCAACCCGCGCAAGACCGGTAGCATGCGCCAAGTGTATCGAATTACACTCGACGACGGCTCTACGATTCGCGCCACGGCCAACCATAAGTTTCGTTTGCGCGACGGCAGCTACCGTGAAGTTTCGGCTTTGAAAAGCGGCGACAGTCTCACGGTCATGACGAAGTTCGAAGCGCCCGTCGTCGACGTCCTTCGTCCCGTGCATGGGACGTCGAAACAAGATTATTGGTGGCTTACGATCGGGCTGGCAACCGTACGTGCCGAGCACCGTCTGGTTGCCGAACATCACACCGGCGTCGCGATCCCTCGCGGCCACGTCGTTCACCATCGCGACCACGACGCGCAGAATAACGCGCCAGCCAATCTCGAGGTCATGTCGAAAGACGAGCGTGATCGGCACCACGCACAAGAAATGCTCGGCGATCGAAATCCGATGCGGCATTCCGCGAATAACTCCGCCGAAAATAATGCTCGCTATAGCGGCGTCACCGGCAAAGCAATTCGGGCGGCGGCGATCGAGCTTACGCGCGAAATCGGCCACCGTTTCTCGCAGGCCGAGTGGACGGTTTTTGCCGCCGGACGCAAGTTGCCACAGCAGTTCAGTCCGTGGCGCGGCGACGATCTCGAAGGCGGCGTCCTCGGCTTGGCAAAATGGGCTGCCGCACGGTGCGGCATGGGTCTGCTAGCTTCCGTCGATCCGCGCGTCATGGGTCATTTCGAGGATGCGTTGTCGCAGGGCTATGAGGCACAAATCATCGGCGGCGTACTTTTTGTCCTCAAGGCCTGCGAGCAGTGCGCGGGCGAATTTGCGATTCCGTACGTGTCCCGCGAATCGGCGTACTGCTCTCACGCTTGTAACGCGCGGCACTTCAACGGCGACGGGACCATTCTCGATCGTCGTCATTTGGCCGGTCGTACGACCTTGGAAAGCAAGCGACGTGCTCTGCGCGAGCGCCAGTTGGAGATCTATAAAGATCTACGTTTCCGTACATCGAGTTTCGTACTCAAGCGTGACTGGGTCGAGGCTTGTCGCGCGAGCGGCGTATCGCCCGAAATCTCGCGGAAGAGCAGTCCGTTCGGGTCGTACGCGGATATGCAAGAAGCCGCATCGATGTTTAACCATCGCGTCGTGTCGGTCGAGGTCGATTCATGCGCGGACGTTTACAACGGCACGGTCGATGACTATCACAATTTCGCCGTAGGCGCGTTCGAGTCGACGACTAAGTCCGGGAAACGGAACATTACATCGGTCATAAGCAAAAACTGTGGCGAGCAATTCCTTCACGGATACGACTCGTGCAATCTAGGTTCGATCAACGTTGGAAACTTCTATAACGACCGTACTAAAGACGTGGACTGGGAGCGGCTCGGGCAGACGGCGGCGCTCGCGTTGCGCTTCCTGGATAATGTGATCGATGCGAATCGCTATCCGCTCGACGAGATTCGCGACATGGTCACGAACAACCGGCGCGTGGGCCTGGGCATCATGGGTTTCGCAGAACTTCTCATTCAACTCGAACTCGCGTACGGCACCGCCGAATCGATCGCGTTCGCCGAAAAACTGATGGCGTTCATCCAAGCGCGCGCCGAAGAAACCAGCGAGACGCTCGCTCGCGAACGCGGCGACTTTCCGAACAAACATCTCTCGATCTGGGCGAACGACGCTCGCCCGCGCCGCAACGCCGCGTTGCTGTCGATCGCGCCGACGGGCACGATCTCGATGATCGCCGGCTGCGCCTTCGGCTGCGAACCGTATTTCGGCATGGCGTACACGAAGCACGTCATGAAAGACGCCGAAGGCCGCCCGCAACATCTTTACTACGTGATCCCGCTCTTCGAAGAAATTGCGAAAGCGGAAGGCTTCTACTCCGATGCGCTGCTCGGCAAGATCGAAGAGAATCGCGGCTCGGTCAAAGGCATCGACGACGTGCCGCGCAAGTGGCAAAACGTCTTCACGACATCGGCCGACGTGACGGTCGACCAGCATATCGATATGCTCGCCGCGTTCCAGAAGAACACATGCAACGCAGTTTCGAAAACCATCAACGCGCCGAACGACGACACGAAAGAGAACGTGTCGCGAGCGATCTTCCGGGCGTACGAAGCGGGCTGTAAGGGCTTCACCTATTACCGCGACGGCTCGCGCACCGAGCAAGTCGTCACGTTCTCCAAAGACGGCGATCTCGCCGGCGGCAACCGCGACGTCGCGGCGGCCGCGCCCGCGGCGCTTGCGGCTCCCGCCGCAACGGGTAAGAGCGACGATATCGATATCGCGGCGCTGCTCGCGAAAGCAAACGCCCTCCTCGAGGTACGGTAAATGGACGAAGGCACGGTCAAGGCGACGATCGCGGGATTGATCGCGAAAGTCGAAAGCTTGCAGGCGCGAAACGCGGATCTGCGCGCGACCAATGCGACCTGCGCGCGGACCGTCGCGAAGTTGCTGGTTAAAGTCGAGAACCTGCAAACGCAGACCGCGGAGATGCGGATCGCGGCGAAGCCCGTCGATTATCGCAAGCGGCCCCCCGTCATGCGCGGACGCACCGTGCAGTCCAACGTCGGGTGCGGCCCGCTGTATATCACACTCAACGAAGACGAGACAGGGCGGCCGTTCGAAGTCTTTTTTAAGCTGGGGAAAAGCGGTTCGTGTCAGCAGTCGTACCTCGAAGCGCTCGGGGTCGCGATGTCGGTCGGTTTGCGCTACGGTGCCGATCCGCAAAAGTTCATCGAAAAATTCGAGGGCATGCGTTGCCCCAACCCCAAGATGCGCAACGCCGACGGACCGACGACGCTGTCGTGCGCGGACGGCATCTCACAAGGCCTCGCGAAAGCGCTCGCGCTCGCGTTACCGATCGCAGATCTTAACCCACGCGGTGAAGCCGACGTCGTCGCCGTCGCGGAACCGCAGGTAACGTACTCGCCGGCCGAGCGCGCCGAAATCGACGCGAACCAACTCTCGATCGATCTCATCGTCAATGTACCGGCAACCGTGAACGGTCATACCAACGGCGGCTCGGCGATGCACGCGCTCAAGTCGATGCAGGAACTGCCGTCACCGAGCATCCGCAAGGCGATGGCAACGGGCGTCGGGATGTGCCCGAAGTGCGCCGGCAATCTCATCTCGCAAGGCGGCTGCATTCAATGTTTGCAGCAATGCGGCTACGTCGGAAAGTGCTCGTGAACGCGGGGCCGCTACGGTGCGCCTTCCAAACGGCGATACAACATCGTCATCGCCTGCATCGTCAGGACGATTTCGTCGTGCTGGTTGCGCACTTCGATCTCGTTGACGAGTACGCCGCGATCGGGCTTACTCGCTGACGGGCGCGCTTCGACGACGGTCGCGAACACGCGCAGCGTATCGCCGGGGCGCACCGGTCGTTTCCACCGTAGCACGTCCACGCCGGGCGAACCGATGCTCGCTGCCGATAGCAGAAATCCGTCGCAAAGCACGCGCATCGTCATGGCACACGTGTGCCAGCCGCTCGCGATCAAACCGCCGAACATCGACGCTGCCGCGGCGGCGGGGTCGACATGGAAAGGCTGCGGATCGTACTCGCGCGCGAAGCGCAGGATCTCTTCTTCCGTAACCGGGTGCGAGCCCAGTTCGCGGCGTTCGCCGACTGGGAAGTCGTCGAAATACTGCAGCGCAGCGTTCATCCTGCGACCGCGGGCGCGGTATCGAGCCCGAGCACCGCGAGGTCGCGCGCGCCGTGGCCCGCTGCGATTAGCTCGTCCATGCGCGCGGCGATTGCGGGGAGCACTCGCACCTTCTCGCTCCCTTCTGCCGCCGTCTCGAGCATCAACCGCGCGTCCTTGCGCGCCATCGTAAGCTCGAACGCCGCGGGTTCGAAGGTCCCTTCGGCCATCGATTTTCCGCGGGACTCGATCGCTGCAGCAGGCTTGAAATGTTCGAAAAGTTCGAACGTCTCCGTGGGTGTCAAGCCGGCGCCCGCGCCGATCGCGTAGCCGTCGGCGAGCGCCGCCGTAATGAAGAACAGCATCTCGTTGCCGACGAGTTTGAGCGTCGCGGCCTTATCGACGCGCTCTCCGACATACCAGAGGTGCGCCGTCATCTTTTCGAGTTCCGCGCGGACGCAGTCGAACGTCGCTTGCGGTCCCGCGACCATCATCACGCCACTCGCCGCGCGCGTCGCCTGCGGCGACATAAAGACGGGCGCGTGCACGAAGGCGATCTTGCGTTCGGCCATTCTCGCAAAACGCGCCGCCGTCGGATGCGGCGCGACGGTCGTATGATCGATAACGATCGCATCGGCGTCGATCGCATCCGCGATTTCGTCGAGCAGCGCATCGACCGCTGCGTCGTCGCTAAGCATGAGATGGATGCGCTTGCGGCTGCGGGCGGCTTCGCGCGCATCGGCAAACGCTCGCGCGCCGAACGTTTCGAGCGCTTTGGCTTTGGAAGCCGTCCGATTGTAGACGGCCACATCTGCGCCGCGCCCACAGAGCGCTTCGACGAAACCCGAACCCATCAACCCCGTGCCGAACCATGCAATCGTATTCATGCGCGCCAACTTCGCGCGCCGACGCGAGCGTCCCGCACGTCAGCGCGGCACCATCGGTTCGACCAGAATCGGCGTGCGCCGCGGTTTCGGAATGCCGGTGACGGTGGGCCGGGGCGCGGGCGACGATGTCGGCGCGAACGTGGGCACGGAGCCCGGCGGCGGCGCCACGTAGGGAACCGGCGTCCACGTCGCGAGCGGAGCCGCTTCCGTATCGATGCGTAAGACGTGGGCCGGACCATCGTAGGCCACCGTCGCACCGAGCGCGCGTGCGACGACGGCAAGCGGGATTATCGTCTCACCGGCACGGACGTACGGCGCGATGGGTAACGCTTCGGTGATGAATCCGTTGCGTGCAACGTTCGATCCAACGTGCAATACGATCGTCCGATCTCCCCGCGTGACGACGAAGCCCTCGCCGTCGGCCGACGCCTCGATGCGTTCGGCAAGATCGCGCACGAAGGGGTCGAGCGGCGCGACGACGACTCCGGCGTCGATGCGGGCCTCCGTGGAAGCGTCGATCGGCGTGCCGTTGACGATGACGGTCACGAGCAAAGCGAGCAGCAGCGCGCTCACGTACGGGCTCGCATGAACCACGTCGTCGAGGCCTTCAAACACGCGGGCCTCCGCTTCTCCCGCGACGGTTGCGCGTTTCTCGCCCAAGCCATCGCATTCAACGCGGTGTTCGCGCTGTTTCCGCTCGTCATCTTACTGGTCTCGGTGCTCGCGTTCGTCTTCGGCGGCACCGCGGGCGAGCACGATACGCTCGCGCTCATCGCGACCGTCGCTCCCGGCATTCAAGACGTCCTCGTCGATAACGTCCGTAACGTCGTCGCCTTTCGCGGACTCTCTGGCGCGATCGCGCTCGGCGCACTGATCTGGTCGGGAAAGAATCTCTTTCAAGCGCTGGCCTATGCGCTCAATCGCGCGCTCGGCGTCCCCGACGGGCGGCCGCTCGTCGCCGACATACTCGTCGCCCTCATCATGCTGCCGATCATCGGGGTCCTCTTCATTCTCGCGACGATCGTGCCGCTCGTCATCACGTTCGTCGTTACGTACGGCGGGTTCCGCCACGCGGCCCTCTGGACGCAAGTCGCCGGATACGGGACGGGCGTACTCTTAATTTTCGTGATCGCGATGGTTCTGTACACGTACTTGCCGAATCGCAAAGTCGGCTTACGCTTTGCGATTCCCGGTGCGATCTTCGTGACGATCGCCTGGGAAATCGCACAGCTCGCCTTCGCCTTCTATTCGACGCATGTCGATTTCCGGCACGTCTACGGGGCGCTCGCCGCACTCGCGTTGCTCTTGGTTTGGTTGTATTACATGGCTACGATTTTTCTCTTCGGCGCGCAGCTCAGCGCGCAATGGGCGAAAACGCGCGCGTGATCGGTCGTCTGCGCGCGTGGTCGGCGCTCGTCGCCATAGGCATCGTCGTTCCGCTCCTGGGCGCCGCCTCGGGTTTCGCACCGCCGGTGGTCGTCGTCTATCCGATTACGAGCGCCGGCGCGATCGACGTTTCGGCGGGCGGCAATCTCGCCCTCATCATCGCAACCAAACTCACGCAGCTCGGCGGCATCACCATCAAACCGTCGACGCCGGGAACCGAACGCGCCAAGTTTCTCGAAGCGGCGAATGTGGCCGGGGCGGATTACTACATCACGGGATTTCTTACGCCGATCGGCGCGGATACGTCGTTCATCACGCAGGTCGTCTCCACGCATAGCGGCAGCGTCGTGTTCAGCACGACGGGCGTCGTACGCACGTATGCCGACGCACTCGCGCAAGTCGACGTCTTACACGATGCGATATTACGTCACGCCGGACGGGGACTTGCGGCGCTGGACGCACCGCCGCCGGCGCCCAGCAGCAGTCCGCCGCCCGCCGCGAACGACGGCTCGCTCAATATCGGGCGAGCGCTGCACAAACGCAGACGCCCGGCGCCCACGCCGAGTCCGCTCGCGAGCTCCGTCGCACGCGCCGCCGGCGCTTTACCGTCGCCGTTACCGGTAGTGTCGCCGAGCGGCAGCTCGGCGCGAACGGCCGTTGGAGCGGCGGTGGTAAGCTCACCGGCACCCGCCCCGACGGCGACGAGCGTCTCAGCCGGTACGACGGCCTTACTTTTCGCCGTCGACGGGGCCCTCGAGCCCGTTGTCGCGACGCAAGCAACGAAGGCGATAGCCGACGGGTTCTCTCGGCTCAATCGCCCGACGGCCGTTCTCGGAGTGCCGCTCGGCGCGAATCTCGGGCGAGCGGCGGCCATTTGTAGCGCGAATCCCGGAGCGCGCGAACTCGATGCGGCGACCATGGTCGTGGGCCGCAGCGAAACCGGCGCTGCGCGCGTGCAACTCGATCTAGCGGCCTACGATTGCGCGGGTACGCTGCTGCGCTCCAAACGGGCGACCGCGACCGCGACGAAGCGTGGCGGGCTTCGTGACGCGATCGCAAAGGCGGCGGCCGACGCGACCAGCGCGCTTAGCGTTCGCTAGCGCTACGTCGTCAATCGAGCAAACCGTCCGGCAGCGTCGTCGCGATCGTGCGCCGCTCGAGGTCGATCGTACCGACGAACGCTCGGATCAGCGGCACGAGCGCGCGTTGCGGCCCGACGACCAAACAGTCTTGGGCCGGAAAATGCTGCACCCCCACGACGGTGCCGAGGTCGTTACCGCGGTCGTCCAGGAGTCGTAAACCGACGAGATCCGCGTCGAGATACTCGCCGGGACCGAGTTCGATCTCGCTTGCCTCGGCGAAGACGTCGCAATTGGCGAGCTCGCGCACGGCTTCCGGCGTCGCGAATCCCTCGAAGGACACCAGGAGCTTGTCGTGGTGCTCGCGCGCTCCGATGCAGCGGACCAGGCGGTTACCGGGAGGATCGACCGCGTACGTGTGCCCGGCCCTGATCCGTATTGCCGCGAATGGCGCAGGCACGAATTTCATTTCGCCACGGATGCCGAAAGGGCTCGTCAACCGCCCGAGGCCGACGCGCCGTACCGAGTTCACGCTATTCGGCGCTTTCGGCGTCCTCGTGCGTCAGCGATTCAGCGGCCGGTGCTGCGGGCGGTGCTGCGGGCGGTAGACCGGGTTCGCCCGCAACGTCGTCTTCGTCGTCATCGTCTTCCGCATCGACGATATCGACGGTTACGCGCCCTTCGGCCCCCGCCCGAACGATCGTGCGCAACGCCTGAGCGACGCGTCCGCCCCGGCCGATCACTTTCCCGAGATCGTCGGGATCGACTTCGAGCTCGAGCACGGCACCGCGTTGATCGGGGTGCAACTCGACATAGACGTCGTCCGGTTTGCTAACGAGGCGTTTGGCGAGAAAGGTGAGTAATTCGACGGCGCGCGGGTGCGCGATATCGTCGGGCAACGGATCGCGCTTCACGGGTTCGCGACGACGGAAGGGGCGGCGTTCCCCGCCCGGCAGGGGTGCCGTCGCCGGGCCGCCTTCGAACGGCGCGCCGGAGCGCGGGCGCCGGCGGGCGGGCCGCTCGTCTTCGGGCTCGATCTCGTCGATGATCGTCTCGCCGGACGAAATCGTCCGCGCGCCGAGCGTCGACTTGCGCTCTTCGTCTTCGGCCGCTTCGTCGCCAAAGAGACCGAATTCGTCGTCGAACGCGCTCATGACTTAACTCGCGCTCTTATCGGACTTCGGCTTGCGTTTGGTCTCGGGCACGAAGCCGCGCTCGACAAGGCCCTTAGCCGCGAGGAGGCGCCGGACCGGGTCCGAGGGCTGCGCGCCCTTGGCGAGCCACGCTTTTACTTTGTCTTCGTCGACGACGATCGTCTTGGGTTCCGAGCGCGGGTTGTAGTGGCCCACGATCTCGATGAAACGGCCGTCGCGCGGCGAGCGCGCGTCCGTAATGACAAAACGATAGGTCGGTTGTTTTTTCGCGCCCATGCGGCGCAAGCGGATCTTTACCATATGGATTCGTGCTCTTTCGTGTTCGTTCTGGTGCCCCGGGGCGTGCACGCCGCAAGGAAGTCGTCGGGTGTTTTAGCGGCCGCCAAAGCCGGGCATCGGCAGGCGCGGCCGTTTCCCGCCGCCGCCCATCTGCTTCATCATAGCGCGAGTTTGTTCGAATTGTTTGACGAGCCGGTTCACGTCGGCGACATGCGTGCCACTGCCGACGGCAATGCGGCGACGCCGGGAGGCGTTGAGGACGTCGGGGCGACGGCGCTCGGTCCGCGTCATCGAACAGATGATCGCTTCGATCCGGCTGACGTCCTTTTCGTCGATCTCGAACTCTTTAGGCAAGGCCTTGGACATTCCCGGGATCATTTTCAGAATGTCCGTCATCGAACCCATCTTGCGAACGGTCCGCAACTGGTTGAGGAAGTCGTCGAGCGTAAATTCGTTTTTCCGGAATTTCTGCTCGAGTTCTTTGGCCTGCTCGAGCGAGTAGACGCTCTGCGTCTTCTCGATCAACGTCAGGACGTCGCCCATGCCCAGGATTCGCGACGCAAGCCGATCGGGATAGAACGGTTCGAGCGCCGAGAGCTTCTCGCCGACCCCGACGAATTTGATCGGCGCACCCGTGATCTTGTAGATCGACAGCGCCGCGCCGCCGCGCGCATCGCCGTCCATCTTCGTGAGAATGATGCCCGAGATCCCGAGGCGCTCGTTAAAGCCCTTCGCGACGTTGGTCGCCTCTTGGCCCGTCATGGCGTCCGCGACGAAGAGTACTTCTTTGGGCTTCGTCGCCGCTTTGATCTGCTCGAGTTCGGTCATCAGCGCCGCATCGATCTGCAGGCGGCCCGCCGTGTCGATGATGACGATGGGGATGCCCAGCCGCTTCGCTTCCTCGACGCCGTGTTTGGCGATGGCGACCGGGTCGTTCGACGTCTCGGCATAGACGGGCAGATCGATCTGCTTCCCAAGGGTCTGCAGCTGCGCGATCGCGGCCGGACGGTATACGTCGGCGGCGACCAGCAGGCTGCGGCGGCCCTGTTCTTTGAGCCGCAACGCGATCTTGCCCGCGTGGGTCGTCTTACCGGAGCCCTGCAGGCCGACCATCATGTAGACGGTCGGCGGCGCATCGGCGAATTGCAGCCGCGCTTCGGCCCCGCCCATGAGCGTCACGAGTTCGTCGTGGACGATCTTGATGACCGATTGCGCGGGCGTCAGCGACGCCAGCACGTCCGCACCGACGGCTTTTTCCTTGATCGCCGCCACGAACTCTTTGGCAACGGAAAGGTTCACGTCGGCTTCGAGCAGCGCGACGCGAACCTCGCGTGCGACGTCGTTGACGTCGGAATCCGTTAACGTGCCGCGACTTCCTAAGCGTTGGAAGATCGCGCCCAGCCGTTCGCCCAGAGCCTCGAGCACTGCGATTGCGGCCCGCTAAGCCTTCGGGGCCGTCGCTTCGATCTTCCCGACGGCATCGCCGACGGTCTTGATCTTCTCGGCTTCTTCATCGGGAATATCGATGTTGAATTCCGTCTCGAACGCCATGACGAGTTCGACCTGGTCGAGCGAATCGGCACCGAGGTCGTCGGTGATGGAGGCTTCCATCGTGACCTCCGCTTCGTCGACGCCGAGCTGCTCGACGATAATTTTCTTGACCTTATCGAAGGTCGGACCGGTTACTTCCGCCATGGATCTCCTCGCGCGCGTTGCTGCGCGCCGTTACATCAAAAAGCCGCCGTCGACCACGATCGTTTGACCGGTTACGTATCGGGCGGCATCCGAGCATAAAAACGTGACGACTCCGCTCACGTCATCGGGGGTGCCCGCTCGTGCGAGCGGAATGGTTGCGAGGTAGTGAGCTCGCGCCTGCTCCGGCATCGCGGCCGTCATTGCGGTCTCGATGAGCCCCGGCGCAACGGCGTTGACTCTTACGTTCCGCGAGCCTAATTCCTTCGCTACCGACTTTGCAAGGCCGAGCAACCCTGCCTTACTCGCGCTATAGGCCGCTTGACCGGCGTTGCCAGCGACGCCGACGATGCTCGAGACGAGCACGATCGAGCCGGCCCGCTGCTTGAGCATGATCTTCGAGACGGCGGAGCAGAGATAAAATGCCGACTTGAGGTTCACGTCGAGCATCCGGTCGAGGTCGGCCGGCTTGGAGCGAATGATGAGGCCGTCGCTGGCTTGGCCGGCGTTGGCGATTGCGATGTCGACGCGGCCGAATTCTTTATGCGCCGCCGCGACGACTCGATCGACGGCGGCGGGATCGGCGACGTCGCCCGTGAGGACCAGCACGCGCGCGTCCGGTCGCGCGGCGCGCGCCTCGGAAGCCGTCGCTTCCAGCGCTGCGTCGTCGCGGCCGACGATCGCGAGATCGGCGCCGTGGCGCGCGAGGTCGACCGCGATCGCCCGGCCGATACCGCGGCTCGCGCCGGTCACGAGCGCGAGTTTACCCTCAAGCGACGTCATACCGTCGTCGGGCTTCCGAGCTGCGCCCGTAACTTCTCCACGCCCTTTTCGTCACCGACGTGTACGGCCTTGGGCGCGCCCGGCAGCCGCCGCAAGAGCGGCGCCAAGACCGCAGATCCGCCGAACTCGACGATGTGGTCCAGGCCCGCGGCAACGAGCCGCTCCGAGGTCGCATGCCAAAGCACTTCTTCGGTCACCGAACGTACCAGATTTTCCCGGATCGCCGCAACGCTACGGTACGGCTGGGCATCGACGTTGGAAATGACGTCGAAACGCGGCTCCGCGATGCGGGCGCGTTCGATGAATGGGGCGAAGCGGACGCTCGCGGAGGCCATCAATTCACTGTGCCATGCGCCGGAGACGTTGAGCGGTACGACGCGCTTCGCGCCGGCCGCAAGGGCGAGTTCGCTTGCCACCGCAACGGCTTCGCGATCCCCGCTGATGACGACCTGACCGGGAGCGTTAAAATTTGCGAGCTGCACGCGGCCGGCCGGCCGCGCCTCGGCGACTGCCGCTCGAACGTCGTCGGCGCCGAGGCCCAGGACTGCGGCCATCGCCCCGTGAGCGCGCTCCGCGGCTGCCTGCATCGCGAGACCTCGTTCGCGGACGAGCCCGAGCGCCTCCTCGAAGTCGAGCGCTCCCGCGAGCGTCAGACTGCAGAATTCGCCGAACGAATGGCCGGCGGTCGCGACGGCGCCAAGTTCGTCGCCCGCCGCAACGGCCAGGGCGTAGTTGACGACGTAGATCGCGGGTTGACTGAATTGCGTCTCGCGGAGCTTCTCATCGGGTCCGGCGCGGACGATCTGCAGCAAATCGTACCCGAGTACGCGTTCGGCCCGCGCGAACAGATCCGCGACGACCGGATAGCGCTCCGCGATCGCGCCGCCCATCCCGACGTTCTGGGACCCTTGCCCCGGAAAGACGACCCCGACGCGCATCAGGCGCTCCACCGCCACGCGATCGAGCCCCAGGAAAGACCGCCGCCGAAGCCGGTGAAGAGAATGATATCGCCGTCGGTCATCACGTCGCGCTCGATCGTTTCGGAGAGGGCGATCGGAATCGTCGCCGAGGACGTGTTGCCGAAACGTTCGATGTTGATGATCACTTTCGAGCGGTCGACGTCGAGCCGTTTCGCGGCCGCTTCGATGATACGGCGATTGGCCTGATGCGGGATGACCCAGGCTACGTCGTCCGTCGTGAGATTCGCGCGGGCGAGCACGGTTTTCGACGTTTCGACCATTTTATTGACGGCGTACTTATAGATCTCACGACCGCTCATGAACATCTTGTGCCGGTTGGCCTCCATGAGATCGACCGTCAGCGGAAAGCGCGAGCCGCCGGCCTCGACGCGCAGCAGGTCGGGGTTGGTGCCGTCGGCCCCGAGCTCGCATGCGAGAAAGCAATCGGCGTCGAAATCGGTCCGCTCGACGATCGTCGCGCCGGCCCCGTCTCCGAAGAGAATCGCCGTATTGCGATCCCGCATATTGGTGATGCCGGAAAGTTTTTCGGCGCCGATGATCATGACGCGCGCGAAGATGCCTGAGCGGATGAAACTCGCGGCCATCGGCAAGGCGTAGATGAATCCGCTACAGGCGATCTCGATGTCGAAGGCGGGCTTGCCGACCGCGCCCAAGTTCGCGGCCACGACGCACGCCGTCGCGGGAAACTGGAAGTCCGGCGTCACCGTCGCCACGATGTAGCAATCGATGTCATGGGCCGCCAGCCCGGCGCGTTCGAGCGCGTGGCGGGCGGCGTTAGTCGCAAGATCGCTTGCAGCTTGCTGGCCGGTCGCGTAACGACGCTCGCGCATCCCGGTCCGCGACACGATCCACTCGTCGGAGGTCTCGAAGAGTTTCTCGAAATCTTCGTTGCGCATCACGTGGTCGGGCACGTAATGCCCGACCCCCGATATACGGGCGCCGTACGGACCCGCCGCGGGCATCCTAGTTATGGCCGGCGTGCTCGTCCTTGATCGCGACGACCTGACGGCCATCGTAGAAGCCGCACTTCATGCAGACGAAGTGCGGGCGCTTTGCCTGATGGCATTGCGAGCAATCGACGACGGTCACGGGTTCGAGCTTCCAATTAGCAGCCCGGCGGCTGCGGGTCTTGGATCGCGGGGTCTTCCACTTCGGATTTGCCATGTGTTCCTATTACTCCGGAGGCGTACAGCGAGAACCGTCGTCGTGTTTTTGACCGCACGTAGCGCAGAGCCCGGGACAATGCTCGTCGCAGAGGAGCACGATCGGGAGCGCAGAGTCGGTCAACTGTCGCACGAGGTCCGGGAGGTCGAGTTCGTCGCCCACGAGGACGTTGCTCTCGCCGAGGGGATTTTCGCGATCGCTGCTCGGGTCGAATCGTTCGTCGACGATAAGGTGCAGCGGAAGCCGGACATCGTCGAGGCAGCGGGCACACACGCCCTCGGCCACGCCGTCGAAACTGCCCGCGAGTTCGAGACCGCGACCGACGCGCCGTATACGGAGTTCGACGTCGATCGGAGCCCGAAACGAATAGGCCGCGAAATCGGGAAGGACGACCGACTCGCGGATGTGGAGTTCGCGACCGGTATGAAGGACGGCGCCGACAGCGACGTTCGTGCGAGTGACCTTCATGAGCGTGCGCGTTCCCATCCCCGCGATGTCTGCCGTCCTAAGCGGGCTCGCGAACCGAGACACTCGAGGACAACCCCCCAATAATACGGGCCGCCTCTCCCCTTGTCAACGCGACCCTGCGTCGCGACTCGAGCGCCAAGGTAAAGGAGGGTGAAACGTGTGACCATTCGATTCGGCCCGCAGATCGAGGCGGCGGCTGCGGCCCATCATCTCGATCCGCGGCTGCTCGCAGCCGTCGCCGCTCAGGAGACGGGCGGTCCCGGCAGCGATTCTGGAAATAATATCGTCGGCGACGGCGGCCACGGGCACGGCGTCTTCCAGATAGACGACCGCTATTGGGCATTCGCCCGGACGCCGGCTGCCATGAATCCCGGCGCCAACGCCGACGTCGCAGCCGGAATCTTGGGCGACGACTTACGGCGCACCAAGGGCGACGTCCGTGCAGCGCTTTCGAGCTACAATGCCGGCTCGCCGACGGCGACGGGCTCGCTGACGCGATGGGGCGACGGAAAGGTCCTGGGCTACGCGGATTCCGTCCTGCGGCACTACGATTTGCTGGGCGGTTCGTTCGAGCAACTCGCCGCCGACGTTCGCGCGACGATGCACGGGGCCGGAGCGCTTCACGCTGCGGCGCACGCCCAGCCGGCCGCCGCCCGTCCATCCACGCTGACGCGCGGCACGAGCACGCTGCCGGGACCGCCTCTCGCGCTCGCGGCTACTTCGGTGGTCGGGACACCTGCTGGCCTCGGGATGACGGCCGGTGGGATACCGCCGGCCCCGCCGCTGCAGACCTGGACGCAGATGACGGCGTCGAGCACGACCGATACCGCCGCTGCCGATAGAGCCGTGGCCGATCTTATCGACTCGGGCGATGTCTTCGCGTCGGACGACGATTCGGTGACGGATGCCTAGCCGTCACGCAGCTTCGTCGCGATAACCCTTTCGACACCTACGATCGTTCGTACCAGAAGGAGCAAGGACGTGGCCAATATCTTTAGCGTGCTCGGCAATGCCGCCGCCGGCGCCGGCATCGGTCTCATCACGGGCGGCCCGGCGGGGGCCGTCGCCGGCGGCATGACCTCCGGCATCGGAGCCATGACCGGCGCCGGCCC
>JAABUX010000074.1_pt1 | contig 161668 bp, 147 predicted proteins | sample 5561851 | NCBI WGS metagenome assembly JAABUX01 (sample SAMN10711883, study PRJNA513361) | rock metagenome | isolation source: Antarctica rocks | place: Antarctica: Victoria Land, Richard Nunatak red sandstone | collected 2016-01-03
CGAATAGTGTTGCCAACGATGTCGTCCTCGCCACCGAAGCAACATCTGAAGCTGCCTCGCTAACTAACCACTGCTCTACCAGGATCGACCCGTCTCAGCAAGACGGCCTTTAACGCGCGCTTACGATACACCTGCGCTTGCGTCTCGTGAAAGCGGGCGACGCGGTCAGGCTCGATTACACCGGAACGTCGCAGCAATCGCTGCTGCCCCTCAATGCCGTGTACGGCGTTACGCTCTCCGGCGTCTATTACGCACTACGCGCGCTCACCGATCCGGCTATTCCGATGAACGAAGGCGTCTTTCGTCCGATCGAAGTCCGGGTCCCCGAGGGCAGCCTGCTGCATCCGCGACGCCCGGCACCGGTCTCGGGCGGCAACGTCGAAACCTCGATGCGCAATGCCGATCTCGTCCTAGACGCGTTCGGCGCGCTCGCACCGGAACGGGTACCCGCGCAAAGCGGAGGTTCGATGAACAACGTCATCATGGGCGGCGTCGACGAGCGCGGCGCGGCGTGGTCGTTCTACGAAACCAACGGCTGTGGGATGGGCGCGCGTCCGGATGCCGACGGCATCGACGGCATCCACGTGCACATGACCAACACCCTCAACACGCCGATAGAAGCTCTGGAACGTGAATTCCCGCTCCGCGTGAAGCGCTACGAATTTGCGCCGGGCACCGGCGGGAAAGGCCGCTATCGCGGCGGCGACGGGCTCATTCGCGGTTTGCAATTACGCCGCGGCACGGCGACGGTTTCGCTGCTCGCCGATCGGCACCGGGTCGCGCCGCATGGGGCGTGCGGAGGCGGCGACGGCGTGACCGGCATTCACACCTGCGAGCGCGACGGCGTGCGCCGTGTCGTTCCGGCCAAAACGACGTTCACGCTCCAGGCGGGTGATAGCTTCGAAATTCGAACCGCCGGCGGCGGCGGTTACGGTCCGGCGGATTCCGGCGCAGACACAGAGCGGGATGCGTGACGTTACATGCGGCTCGACGCTAACGTTCCCAAGGCGGCGGCATCTCCGTTTCGAGACCGTAGCGTAGCACCGCTTCGGCTGCCGTCGCGAACGTGATTGTGCCCTGACCGGCGAGCGCGTGCAACGCCGCGACGGCGATCGAACGATGGTCGACTTCGAAGAAATTGCGTAGCGCGGCACGCGCGTCGCTGCGCCCGAAGCCGTCGGTTCCGAGCGCGACGAACGGCGCTTCGACATACGATGCGATGAGTTGGGGATACGCGCGGACGTAATCGGTCGCAGCGACGATCGGGTCCATGCCGTCGAGCTTACGTCCAACGTGATGGCTGCGCTGCGACTCGGCGGGGTGGAGCCGGTTCCAACGCTCCTTTTCCCGTGCGTCGCGCGCGAGTTCGCTGAAGCTCGTGACGCTGAAGACGTCGCTCGCGATGCTCCAATCCCGTTCGAGTAGTTCGGCCGCCCGCTCCACTTCGCGCAAGATCGCGCCGGAGCCCAGCAGCCGAACGCGTCCGGCAGACTGCGCAAACGTGTGCGTGCGCAGCAAGTACATGCCCGCAATGACATCGGCTTCGACGCCGCGCGGCAGCGACGGTTGGGCGTAGCTCTCGTTCATCACCGTGAGATAATAAAAAACGTCTTCGCGCCGTTCGAGCATCGCGCGCGCGCCGTAGTCGACGATCACCGCGAGCTCGCAAGCGTAGGCCGGATCGTACGCGCGGCAGTTCGGAACGGCCGCAGCCACAACGTGGCTGGACCCGTCTTGATGTTGCAGCCCCTCGCCGCCGAGCGTCGTGCGGCCGGCGGTCGCGCCGATAAGAAAGCCGCGCGAGCGCTGATCCGCTGCTGCCCAAATAAGATCGCCGACGCGCTGAAAGCCGAACATCGAATAAAAGATATAGAAGGGCAGCATCGGCTCGCCATGCACGCTATACGAGGTCGCGGCCGCAATCCACGATGAAAGCGCGCCGGCTTCGGTGATCCCTTCTTCGAGCAGTTGACCGTCCGTCGCTTCGCGGTAGTAGAGCATCGCGCTCGCATCTTGCGGCTGATAGAGCTGGCCGAGCGGCGAATAGATACCGACCTGCCGGAAGAGGTTATCCATGCCGAACGTGCGCGCTTCGTCCGCCACGATCGGAACGATACGCGCGCGAACGGCCGGGTCGCGCAGCAGAGCACTGAAAAGACGCACGAGCGCGACCGTCGTCGACATTTCCTTGCCGCCCGCGCGCAGCGCGAAGCTGCCGTATGTTTCGAGCGCTGGCATAGGTATGGCCGGCGCCTCGCGGCGGCGAGCCGGAACGTATCCGCCCAGCGCGGCGCGGCGCTCCGCGAGATAGCGCAGCTCGGGACTGCCCTCGGGCGGCCGGTAGAAGCGCATTGCAGCGAGGTCGTCGTCGCTTAGCGGAAGCGCGAAACGGTCGCGCACGTCGCGCAGCGCCTCGAGATCGAGCTTCTTCTCCTGGTGCGCCGTCATGCGCGACTCCGCGCTGCTGAGGCCGAAGCCTTTCTTCGTCTTGGCGAGGATAACGGTCGGCTGACCCGCATGTTCCGCAGCGGCGCGAAACGCCGCATACAGCTTGCGAACGTCGTGGCCGCCACGCCGCAGCGCGTGAATTTCAGCGTCCGACATCGACGCGACGAGATGACTGAGGGCCGGATCCTGCATGAAGAAATGCTCGACGTTGAAAGCGCCGTCGTTAGCGCCCAGCCGTTGATATTCGCCGTCGACGGTCGCTGCGAAGCGGCGCAGCAGAGAGTGATTCGTATCGCGTGCGAAGAGGATGTCCCACTCCGAGCCCCATAGCACCTTAATGACGTTCCAGCCGGCGCCCGTGAAGAGCGCTTCGAGTTCCTGTACGATTTGACCGTTCCCGCGCACGGGGCCGTCGAGCCGCTGCAGGTTACAGTTGATCACGAACGTCACGTTATCCAAACGCTCGCGCGCGGCGAGCGTGAGCGCGCCGATCGACTCCGGCTCGTCCATTTCACCGTCGCCGAATACGCCCCAGACGCGCCGGCCCGCCGTCTGCGCGATGCCGCGATGTTCGAGATAGCGCATGAAGCGTGCCTGATAGATTGCGGAGATCGGACCCAGACCCATCGAGCCGGTCGGAAACTGCCAGAAGTCCGGCATCAACCACGGATGAGGATACGAGCACAGCCCGTTACCCGCGACTTCCTGACGATAGTTCGCGAGCTGCGTTTCGGTGAGCCGTCCCTCCAAAAAAGCGCGCGCGTAGACGCCCGTCGCGGAGTGGGCTTGAAAGAAAACGAGGTCTCCGCGTCCGTCATCGTTACCGCGGAAAAAGTGATTGAATCCCGTCTCAAAGATTTCCGCGGCAGAGGCGTAGCTCGCAATGTGGCCGCCGAGTTCGCCATAGGCTTTATTCGCGCGAACCACCATCGCGAGCGAGTTCCAGCGCACGATCGACGTGAGCCGTTCCTCGAGCGCGAGATCGCCCGGATAGGCGCCTTGTCTTTCTAATGGAATCGTATTGCCGTAGCGCGAGGCGAGCATACGCGGCGCCGTTACACCGCCCAGTTCCGCCTGCTTCTCCAGAGCTTCGAGGAGCGAACGCGCGCGTTCCGGCCCTGCGACGCGCACGACGGCTTCGAAGGCTTCGAGCCATTCCTGCGTTTCTTCGGGATCCGGATCCGTCGCGCCGTTCGTCGCCGGCGCCGAGAGCTGCAGCGCGGGCGGGTCGGGCATCCCTCGAGGTGTCGTCGACATCGCTGCTACGCTTCTAGGCGGCCCGCGCAAGCTGCTGCATCCGCGTCGGCTCGGTCTGTGTTCGGCCGGCTGTGCTCGAAGTCGGAAAGCCGTGCACGTCGAATGGTCCGTCTGCTACCGGCGATTCGAGGAGACGATGGCTGAGGCTTACATAGTGGGCGCGGTTCGCACGGCGGGCGGCCGCAAGGGCGGCCGGCTCGCAGCGACGCATCCGGCGGACCTCGGAGCGGCGGTGCTCGACGCGTTGCTCGCTCGAACCGGCGCCGATCCAAGCACCATCGACGACGTCATCTTCGGCTGCGTCGTGCAGATCGGGCAGCAGGCGATGAACGTCGCGCGAAATGCGGTGTTGGCCTCGAAACTGCCGGAGAGCGTCCCAGGGACGACGATCGACCGGCAGTGCGGCTCGTCGCAGCAGGCGCTGCACTTCGCCGCGCAGGCCGTCATGTCGGGCACGATGGATATCGTCATCGCGGGCGGGGTCGAGAGCATGACGCGCGTCCCGATGGGTGCTTCGACGACCCTTCCGGCGCAGCACGGCTTCGGCGCATATATGAGCCCGGCGATGAGCGCGCGTTATCCGAGCGTCGAGTTCAGCCAGTTCATGGGGGCGGAGATGATGGCGCGCAAGTACGATATTTCGCGCGCCCGGCTCGACGCATACAGCTACGATAGCCATCGCCAGGCGATCGCCGCGACGAACGCCGGCATGTTCGACGACGAGATCGTCGTGCTCGAGGTGACGCTGGCGGACGGTACGCGGGCGACACACGCGGTCGACGAAGGCATTCGATTCGACGCAACGCTCGAGGCGATTGCGGCTGTAAAGGTGCTGCAGCAGGACGGCCGCGTCACGCCGGCCAGCGCGAGCCAGATTTGCGACGGTGCATCGGCGATCATGGTCGTCAGCGAACGCGGCCTCAAGGCGCTCGCTTCGCGGCCGCTCGCGCGCATCCACCACATGAGCGTGATCGGGCACGATCCCGTCATCATGCTCGAAGCTCCGATCCCTGCGACGCAGCGCGCCCTCAAGAAAGCCGGCCTGGGCATCGGCGACATCGACTTATACGAAGTGAACGAAGCGTTCGCGCCGGTCCCGCTCGCGTGGCTGCAAGAAACCGGCGCGGATCCCGAGCGCCTCAATGTTCATGGCGGAGCGATCGCGCTCGGGCATCCGCTCGGCAGTTCCGGAACGAAGCTGATGACGACGCTTTTGCAGGCGCTCGAACGGCGGCACGGCCGCTACGGCTTGCAAACGATGTGTGAAGGCGGCGGCCTCGCCAACGTAACGATCGTGGAGCGGCTGTAAGCGATGCGGCTCGATGCGAGCGTCTCCGCCGTCGTTACCGGTGGTGCTTCGGGGCTCGGCCTCGCGACCGCGCGCGCGCTGCTAGCCCGCGGTGTGAAGGTCGCGCTGTTCGATATAGCGCAGAGCGGCGCGCAAATCGCGCGCGAACTCGGCTGTACGTTCTGCGCGGTCGATGTGACGTCGGAAACGCAGACGGATGCTGCCTTCGTGCAGGCACGCGCGGCGAACGGACAAGAACGCATTCTGGTCAACTGCGCCGGGACCGGCAACGCCGTCAGGACCGCTTCGCGCGACAAAATAACGGGAGCAATCGTACACTTCCCGGTCGACCAGTTCGAGAGGATCATCCAAATCAACTTGCTAGGCACATTTCGTTGCCTCGCCAAATCCGCAGCCGGGATGTTGACGCTCGACCCCGTCGACGCGGGCGGCGAGCGAGGCGCGATCGTCAACACGGCATCCGTCGCTGCGACCGACGGGCAGATCGGACAGGCGGCTTACTCCGCATCGAAAGCCGCTATCGTCGGCATGACGCTGCCGATCGCGCGCGACTTAATGAACGAAGGTATCCGCGTCAACACGATCATGCCCGGCGTCTTCGATACGCCGCTCTTGGCGTCGATGCCGGAGAACGTGCGCGGAGCGCTCGCGGCGTCCGTGCCGTTTCCCAAACGTCTCGGCGATCCGGCAGACTACGCGTCGCTCGCACTCGAAATGATCGGCAACGGTTACTTCAACGGCGAGCACGTCCGCCTCGACGGAGCAATTCGCATGGCGCCGCGCTGAACGGCGCAAGCGGCCCCGCGCCGTTTTGCGCGATGTTGCTCGGAGATCTGGGCGCCGATGTGGTTCGCGTAGATCGCGGAAGCGCCCGAAACGGACGCAGCGACCTGTCGCAGGCACAGCCGCAGTCCCCGGCCAGCGGTGAAGACGGGCGAGAAGCGCTCCGGCGCTGGGGCGGCGAGCGCGCGTAGCCGACCGCCGATCCCGGCTACCCCTGCGCCGGCGCGGCGTGGCCGAGAACGATTGCAACGATTTCTCCGTCGGGTTCGCCCGGAGAACCTTGCTGTCGCACGACCGACACCATACCGCGCTGCTCGAAGATGACGTAGCGCACTTCATCGAGCGTGTGGATGTCCCGCGCGCGTAGCAGCGCGAACAGATCTCCGCGCGTCAGACCGGATTTGCGCATTTGCCGCTCCTGGACTTGCCCGTGAACGACTAGCAGCCGCGGCGGGTGATCGATCAGCGCCGCGAGACGCGGCTGGTATCGCAAGCGGGTGAGGATCGCGTGCGCCGCGAGGATGGTGACGAGCGTGACGGCACCCTGCAAGTAACTCGTCGTGTTCGAATTCGGCACGCGACCGACGATCGCACCGACGGCGACGGCTGCGACGAAATCGAACGCTCCCATCTCCGCGAGCGTACGCCGTTCCGCCAGCCGAAAGCCCGCGACGGCCGTCAGGAAAAGCAAGAGCGCCTTGAGTGCGACCCATCCGAGTGCGCCACTCTGGCCAAAGATTTCATCCATCGCTCACCTTTCTCTCGTTGCAAGCAGGTGCGCGACCGATACGGTCAGGCGATGCCATGCACACGACGTGCGGCCGCGCACATTCGCTTGTACCTTGTTTGCCCAGAGGGGTGATGCCGTCCTCAAGAGGGCGAAGGAAGCAGCGCCGGCTACAGAAGCGCGTGTGCACGACGATAGTCTTTACATTCGCTCGCTCTAAGTAGGACCGTTGAGGGATATGCGTTTCATAAAAACTTCCGAACGCGCGCGAGTCTTGACGGCAAAATTGAAGTCGCGCGGTGGCATGGCAGACGAGAGTACGCATGGCGATATAGCCGGCCGTTAGCGCATTCGGCCGCACCTAGCGCCGAGAAATCGCCCATTCTTTTTTGGCTCAGGAGCCAATGCTTACTACATCCGCCGCGACGATCTGCGCGAACGACCGCTGCTCCGTGCTTCAAGTAACGGGCGTCGTAGACGTAGCGCACGTCACGCTCGATCCGGCCTTCGACCTTTTCGTGCCGTCGGAGCAGGTGTCGCATTCCACGCTTGGAGGTGCGCAGACGCTCGACGCTTACGACAGCCGCGGCGGACTTATCGTTGCGTTCAGCTTCAACGTGAGCGGCCCGTATCAGCTCGACATCCCGGTCGCTCCTGCCGTCGCGCAATCGATTCGTCTCTTACGTGTGTCGAGCGCCGGCGCAACAGCCGTACGCCAGGCCACGGAACATGGCGTCATCAAGAGCGGCGCACAGTAACCGCTCCTCCGCTTGGGCTACGACCGTGGGTGAGCGTTTGCGTCGCGGGTAATCGGGCCCTATGGCGACTGTAGGCGACTTCATTATCGAACGCTTGTATGCGTGGGGCGTACGGCGGATATTCGGTTACTCGGGCGATGGCGTCAACGGCATCATCGGGGCGCTCGACCGCGCTTCGGAGCGCATCGAATTCGTGCAAGTGCGGCACGAGGAACAAGCGGCATTCATGGCTTGCGCGCATGCGAAATTTACCGGAGAGATCGGCGTGTGCGTTGCGACCGGCGGCCCGGGCGCCATCCATCTCCTCAACGGACTCTATGATGCGAAAGCGGATCACGTGCCGGTCCTCGCGCTCGTCGGCCAATCCGCGACGTTCGCCCTCGGTACGGAATTCCAACAGGAAGTCGACCTCCAAACGCTCTTCAAGGACGTCGCATCGGATTACGATATAACGATCGTCGATCCGGCACAGGCACGCCATGCCGTGGATCGTGCCGTGCGGAGCGCCATCAGCCAACGCTCCGTGACGGCTCTCATCGTCCCGCGCAACGTACAAGAGAAAGAGGCCGTCGAGGCGCCCCCGCACAAGCTCGGTGCGACGTTTTCCGGTATCGGTTATCAGCGCCCGCGCGTTATTCCGCACGACGTGGACTTGCGCCGTGCAGCGGACGTGCTCAATGCCGGCAAACGCGTTGCGCTGCTTGTCGGAGCCGGCGCAAGCGACGCCGGCGACGCGGTGATCGCGCTCGCCGACCGGCTCCAAGCCGGCTGTGCGAAATCCCTACTGGGGAAAGCGGTTCTGCCCGACACCCTCCCATGGGTGACGGGGACACTCGGCTTGCTCGGAACCGCAGCATCCGCCGAATTGATGTCGCACTGCGATACGCTGCTCCTCATCGGAACAAACTTTCCTTACGCGATGTTCCTACCCAAAGAAGGCGACGCTCGCGGGGTCGAGATCGAAGCGGACGGGCGACGCATCGGCAACCGTTTCCCGACCGAGGTCAACCTGCACGGCGATGCCGGCGACACGATTGCAGCGCTTCTGCCGCTCGTCGAACAAAAGAGCGACACTTCATGGCGTGCGCGCGTCACCGCGGCGCGCGAGCGCTCGGAGCGAGTCGACGCGGCTCGAGCGGAGATTAAGGCCGCGGGCGGCGTCAATCCCGAAGTCATCTTTACCACGCTCGCCGGAAAGCTGCCGGAGAATGTGATATTGACCGCGGACGCCGGAACCTCGACCAATTTCGCCGCGCGCCATTTGCCCATGCGCAGCGGCATGAAGTTCTCACTATCGGGCGGACTCGCGACGATGGGCTCCGCCGTGCCGTATGCGATAGCCGCAAAATTTGCGTTTCCCGAGCGGGTCGCCATCGCGCTGACGGGCGACGGCGCGATGCAGATGAACGGGTTGCTCGAACTGATTACCGTGGCACGCTATTGGAAAAATTGGAGCGATCCGCGGCTGGTTTTCATGGTCAGCAATAACCGTGACTTGGCCCAAGTCAGCTGGGAGATGCGCATCGAGAGCGGAGAACCGAAGTTCGCCGGTTCGCAGTCACTGCCCGACATACCGTACGCGCGCTTCGCCGAAATGCTGGGATTCGTCGGCATCCGGGTCGAGCGGCCGGAAGACTTGCCCGCAGCCTGGGACGCGGTCCTGCGCGCGGACCGTCCGGCGCTGCTGGAAGTCGTCACGGACGCAAACGTGCCATTCTTGCCGGCGCACATTACCATCGAACAAGCGAAGTCGTTCACGAGCGCCCTCGTACACGGTGATCCCGACGCAGGGCCGGTGATCGTGCAATCGGCGAAGGCGGTGCTGGCGGCGGTGTTCCCCGGTGCGTCGGATGATGAAAGGGGAGGCCGCTCGTGAGCGTTCGGGCGACCGTGCCGGCGCTCTCCGGGCTAATGATGGACCGTTCGCTGCAGATCTTAGGGCTCATCGATCATGCGCCTGGAACTCGCAGCTCGATCGATCTCGAGAACGTAGCCGTCGCTCATCCGGGCGTCGCCGAAGCTGCGGCGATCGGCATCCCGCACCCGACCTGGTCCGAGCGTCCGATCCTGTTCGTCGTCCCGAAAGCCGGCCACGCGATCGACCGGGAGACCGTTCTCGCGTTCCTTGACGGTAAGGTCGCAAAGTGGTGGCTGCCCGACGACGTCATCCTCATTGCCGAACTGCCCCACACCGCCACGGGCAAAATCTCAAAACGCACCCTCCGCGAACGCCACGCTGCGGCTTTCGCATGATCAGAAGTCTTCGATATGACCGCCGCTAACCTCGATGATCTGGATCGCACGCTCCAACTTAGCGCTTACCGATAGCGTCATGACTGCCGTCCCGGGAGGCAGGATGGCGTTGAAACGATGGGCGTGCGCCGCCCGCGCTCCACGGGCAATAAGCACATGCTGTAGCAGAAGTTCCTCGCCCCCTTCGCCATCGCGCGCAATCATCGTATGCCCGCTAAGCGTTTCCCCGGAAACGATCCCGATCCACAGGTCGTGAAACTCGGCCGAGTGAAGTTCGGCCGCCGTGCGAAGCGCCATTGTCTTGCTATCGAATACGGCGATTATCAATCCGCTGTCATCAAGCTGCTCGTTCGATGTGACATCGTTCAAGACCGCGCCTCTTCTCTTCAGATTGCGCTGCAATGGCGACGACTTCGTCGGACCGCCTGCATTCCATCCCGCGCGAGCGCCGGTACGGCCGACACGCCGGTTGCGATTAGCTCGGCCTTTTACATACGTATTTATTGCCGTCTCGCCCTTATCAACTGAAGACAGTTCGCTTAGCTGTCGAGCGCCGGCATCGAAGCGGGAATGCGCTTCGCCTGTACCATTAGCTCGACGTCGCTCCGATTCCCCAATCGCGAGTGCTGCGCCGCGTTCTGGGGAAGCCTCGATAACATCACCGCAACACGTACGAGACCCATTTGCGGCAGATTGCAAAAGCGATACGCAGTTACTACGTCCCAGCACTTGCCGCGTGAAACGCTCGGCGTCTGGCAATGGAACGCGCGCAATCTGCAACAACCGAACGTGGTCGCTGGCATTTCGCTACCACGAAGGGAGATGCGGCGATTTAGAAAACGCATCTAAGGCATACCGGGTCCACATACCGCTCGGAAACGTTTGCGCAACGACGCGCTCGCGCGCAGCGAAGAAATACAGCTGATAATCGTGACAATCGCAGCGCGTTTTGCTATGACAATGGTACGTCTCGGCATGCGCTTCGGCGCGCCTCGGATGCTATGTCGACGTGCGCCCGAGATGACGAAGCGGTTAAGCCCGTAGGCGCATGGATGTGACCTACAGAGAGGACACCGATATGGCAAGTAGCCAGCTTACGATCGACGAGCGTAAATCGCCCGTCTCCACGATGAAGGCGCTCATCTACCACGCTCCGGGTAAGAAGACGGTCGAGGAACGGCCGGTTCCGGAATTGCTCAAACCGACGGACGCCGTCATCAAGGTAACGAAAACGACCATCTGCGGCACCGATCTCCACATTCTCAAGGGGGACGTACCGACATGCGAATCGGGCAGAATTCTCGGCCATGAAGGCGTCGGCATCGTCGAGTCGGTGGGTAACGCGGTCACCGCCTTCAAACCCGGTGACCGCGTCTTAATTTCTTGCATTACGTCGTGCGGAAAATGCGAAGCTTGCAAAAAAGGCATGTACTCGCACTGCGGCGACGGTGGTTGGATCCTCGGGCATCTGATCGACGGAACGCAAGCCGAATACGTGCGTATCCCGCACGCGGACACAAGCCTGCATCCGATCCCGGCCGGCAGCGACGAAGAGGCACTCGTGATGCTCAGCGACATCCTGCCGACCGGCTACGAATGCGGCGTTCTCAACGGCAAGGTCACGCCCGGCGCGACCGTTGCGGTCGTCGGGGCGGGCCCCGTTGGGCTTGCGGCGCTGCTCACCGCGCAATTCTATTCGCCGGCTGAGATCATCGTCATCGACGTCGATCGTAACCGACTCGACACTGCAAAGCGGCTCGGCGCGACGTCCGTCGTCGACAATAGCGACGGCGGTGCGATCGATACCGTGATGCAGATGACCGGTGGCCGCGGCGTCGATACGGCGATCGAAGCCGTCGGCCTACCGGCAACGTTCGGCGTCTGTGAAGGCATCGTCGGCGCGGGTGGAACGCTTGCGAATATCGGCGTGCACGGCTCGAAAGTCGACCTTCACCTCGAGCGTCTTTGGGCGCACAACATCACCTTGACGACGAGGCTCGTCGACACGGTAACGACGCCCCTGTTGCTACGAACCGTGCGCTCGCGCAAGATCGACCCGACGCTGCTGATCACGCATCACTCCACGCTCGGTGACGTGCTCGATGCCTACGATACCTTCGGGCGCGCGGCCGCGACGAAGGCTCTCAAAGTCATTATCGACGTCTGAGCGAAACGAGGGTTACTTACGTTAGAGGGAAAGGAGCGCGTTTCGCGCTCCTGTCCCAACTCTTGTTCCCCGCGTTTCAGAGTTCGGTGAACGGCTTAGGTCAAGTGCTAGGCGGCAACATTGTTTAAAGACGTTTCTTGTGCGTCGTTCGGAACGAGTTTGAGCCGCAGAAATACGATCGTGGCGAGCTGGCGCTTAAGGGCCCGTAACGCGCTACGATGCGCCTTGCCCTCACTCCGCTTACGATCATAGTATGCCCTGCCCGCGTGCCCTTGCGATCGTATCTGAGTTATGGCGATGATGTGCAAGCAACGGTTGAGTTGGCGATCGCCGCCGGTATTGACGCGAACCGTTTCGCTCCGTCCACTTGAACATGGTACTGGAGCTACGCCGGCGCGCATCGCGAACGCATTAGCATTGCGACAGTTCTTCAAGCTGCCTGCGTGCCCATAAAGACCAGCCGCAACAACAGTCGATACTCCACGCAACTGCACTAAGCTCGGAACAAGGCGCTTAACGAAAGGGATCAGTTGACGCTCCAATTTTGCAATCGTTGAATTAAGCCGCCGAACGTCCTCGATCGTATCCGCTGCCTCTTCAACGAGGGCACGAGTTGTGTGACTAAGAATCGAAAGCGATTGCAACGCGTCATCGTAACGGTCTAGCGCTGGGTCCGTGGTGAGATCGCTCGGAAGATTGCGCAAAGCCAACCGCAAAGCCCCAGCGCGCAACCGATTGATAGCCTCCGTTCGCGCGCGCACGCAGCGATCACGACGATCATAGAGAAGTCGCACCGCATCTTGATCGTCCGATTGAGCGCACCTTGGAAGGCGCTCACCCTCTCGTAATACAACCTCTGCAATGGCATGAGCATCCTGCTCGTCGGACTTCCCTTTGCGGCTCGCATGGCTGCGATGGCGTTTCGTTAGATTACCTGGAACTTCGTACACGACAGCTCCAGACCTTAACAATGAACCCGCGAAGCCGCGGCCATAGGATCCCGTCCCCTCGATACCCCAAACAACGTCGTCGAAGCCCGCAGCCTCGGCTATGGCTTGGTTATAGCCATCGGCTGTGGCCGCTATCGTGAAGCGCTTCAAAACACGACCAACCGGATCTATAATGACGATGCTATGAGAATCACGGTGTGTATCGACGCCAGCGACGTTTCTTTGCAATAGCTTCTCCGATCCGTAGTTGTGCCGCTCGGGGTTGACGCGACTTTATTGAGCAATAACGACACCCGGCTTACCAGTCAGAACCCCTACAGCTTAAGGACATCGATCAGCGTTTCACAGGAAAGCTACGAAAGCGGTCAGCATGGGAGCTAGAATCGATATCCGCCTTAATACTAACATAAAGTCGGCATAGATCTCGTCGTACGCAAGTTGCGCGCCGACACTGGCGAGGTCGAGCGAACCGCGTTCGATCGGCAAAGAGACGACCCAGACATCGCCCGCGCGGCGTAGGGTCTGCGCCCAACGCCGGCGCGAGTCGACGACGACGTATTCCCCGAGCGACGGCAGCAGGCGGTATTCGTCAAACTTTTCCTCACGATCGATCGCATGCGTGCCCTCCGACAAGACCTCGATAAGAAGTATCGGATGGGAAACCGACGCTGCAGCGAGCCGATCGCGCTCGTCACACGTGACGACAACGTCGGGATAACGGCTACGTGACGCGGTCACGACCCGCGTTTCGGACCCGGTCACCCGGCAACGCCCGCGCAGCATCGTTCGGAGCATCGACACGAGGGCTGCCGCAATGAGGTTGTGGCGATTGGTTCCGCCTGCGAACGACCGTATCTCGCCGTCGACAAACTCGTGCTTTTCGCTCTGTGCATCTTCCCAGAGAAGAAAGTCTCCGACCGACATGGGCGTGCTCTCGTGCATCCGGTTAGATTCGCCCGATAGAGCCCCAGCACTGCCGCGGCGACGTCACGATGCACCCTAGATGCGCGAGCGGAGTTCGTCCCCGCGTACTGCAGCGCAAGGTTGATTGCAAAAACGAAACCGCACCACTTCACCTCCGGGGTGCGGTTCCGTATCCGAGACGATCGCGCGAGACTTACACCAGCGACGACGGCCTTGAGAGACCCTCGGCGAGATCCCCGAAGCCCGGCGCCCATATGGCACCCGGGGCTCCGACCACTTCCTCCGCGACGAGCGCCTCCGTTGTAAGAAGCAGAGCCGCCACGGAAGCGGCACTCTGCAGCGCTGAGCGCGTCACTTTGGCTGGATCGATCACGCCCATACCGAGCATGTCGCCGTAGCCGCCGGTCAACGCATTGAAACCGTGGCCGCGGGGCAGCGTCCGAACGCGAGCCGCGACGGCATCCCCGTCGTAACCGGCGTTATTGGCAATCCAGCGTAACGGCTCTGAGAGCGCCTTACGGACGATCGCAGCGCCGGTCGCCGCGTCATCCAGCAAGTCGAGCGCTTCGAGAACGTGCTCGGACTGTACGAGTGCCGTACTGCCACCCGGCAAGATGCCTTCTTCTACCGCTGCCTGCGTAGCGGACAACGAATCTTCCACCCGGTGCTGCTTCTCTTTAAGTTCTACGTTCGTCGCTGCACCGACGCGGATGACGGCAACGTCGTTCGAAAGCTGCGCCAGGCGCTGACGTAGCGCGTCGCGGTCGTGATCGTGCACGACCCGTTCTAGTTCTGCCTTAATCTGCACGATGCGGGCGTCGACCGCGTCCCGCTTACCGGCGCCGTCTATCAGCGTCGTCGTGCTCTCAGTGACCACGACCTTGCGCGCCGTTCCGAGATCGTCGAGTGTGATGTTTTCGAGCGAGAGACCAGCCTCATCCGAGATGACCCGCCCTCCCGTAAAGGCGGCTACGTCTTCGAGTTGCGCGATGCGGCGATGGCCGAAGCCGGGCGCGCGCGCCGCGATCGAAAGCAGGTTGCCATGCATCTTGTTCGTTACGAGCATCCCGAGAGCGGAACCGTCCACGGTTTCCGCGAGCACGACGAGCGGACGGCCGGTCTTGAGCACGCGCTCGAGAACCGGCATCAGCTCGCGTGCGTGCGAGATTTTGCCATTGGTCAGCAAGATATACGGATCTTGGCAGACCGCTTCCATCCGAACCTGATCGGTCACCATGTATGGGGAAAGATAGCCGTTATTGAATTCGAGTCCCTCGACGAATTCGAGCTCGAGCCCGAAGGTTTGCGACTCCTCGACGCTGACCACGCCGTCTCGTCCGACCTTATCCATAGCCGCGGCTATAACGCGGCCGATTTGCGGATCGTTGTTGGCTGAGATTCCGGCGACGTTTTCGAGATCGCTGAGACCTTTGACCGGCTGCGCCGTCCTCAGCAGTTCGTCGAGAACGAGCTCGACGGCGCGCTCGATGCCGCCCTTGAGCAGTACCGGGTTCGCGCCGTCCGTGATGCGGCGCATGCCTTCGCGCACCATCGCCTGCGCGAGGACGGTTGCCGTCGTCGTCCCGTCGCCGGCGACGTCGTTCGTTTTCGAAGCGACCTCGCGCAGCAGTTGCGCGCCCATGTTTTCGAACGGATTGCTGAGCACGATTTCGCGCGCGATCGTCACGCCGTCATTCGTAATCGTCGGAGCGCCGGTCAGCTTTTCAAGCACGACGTTGCGACCCTTGGGCCCAAGGGTAACCTTGACGGCGTCCGCGATCTTATTGACGCCCGCTTCGAGTAAGCGGCGCGCGTCTTCGTTGTATTTGAGAACTTTCCCCATACGTGCGTCCCCTAGACGGGCTTGAGATCGAAACCGATGTACTCGGCCGCATCTTCCGGATTCGCAAAGAGCAGCACCCGGTCATCGAGCACCACCATACGTCCGTAATGCGTCGACATCACTTCTTCAAAGTCGGCGGGGGTATATTCGCGTCCCATGACATCGGAGATTTCGGCCATGTCGAAGTCGAGCTTGTTGATCCCGTCGACGCGAATCATCGAGGGCAAATGACGGATCGAGATGTTCGGTTTCGCGCCCATGATTTTCGCGATGATTTCGCCTTCCGGCGTATTCATGAGCGTAACGCCGGCCTCGTTGGACGACGTGTTGTTCGTGATGAAGCGGCTCAAGCCGCCGGCGGTCGTGGTCATGCAGAAATCTCCTCGGGGGCACCGAGCTTTAGCGATTCGAGGATCGCCCCGAAACGTGCTTTGCTCTTATCGAGCATGCTTTCGAAGGCGACCGGTTTCGACAGTGGCTGCGACCAGATGGGCTGCAGCGTGCGCGCTGCTTTAATACTGAGCGGCACGTACTTCTTGAGCCAGCCTTCCATGATCGCGATATTCTCGGCGCCGTGGGTAGCGTCGGTACTGAGCAAGCCGAAGAGTTCGGTCGAATAGCGCAGGTCGCGATCGTAGTCGTTTTCGCCCGCGCCCATGATCGAGGGTGTCACGTAATCGCCGTTCGGCGCGGCCGCCTGCATCACGAAATTGCTGCGGAAAAGTTCGCCGACCAGTGGCTCGAAGACGATGTTTGCGGCAAAAACGGCTTCCGCCCAATCCTTGATCGCCGTCAAACGCTCGACGTTTTCACGAACGCCCTGCCAAAACCGGATCCTCGGCCCACGCCTTTTTATGAGCGGAGCCGTCAAAATTCGGGTTACCTTCGCTCGCGTCGAGATTGAAAAGTGCGAGGTCTTGCGCGAAGCGCAGTTTATGCATCGAGTTGACGCTGATCGCGTTGTTGATCATGTTGGTCGGCCCGTCCCGCTGCGCCGGGACGAAAACGTGCATGCCCAGACCGTGTTCCGCGTGCATCCAGGCGCCGACGTGCTTCGAGAGAATTTCCGCCCAGGGCTTATTCCACTGCAGGAACGCGCCACGCTTCTTAGCGTTCTCGACGTTCTGCTGGATTTGACGGACGACGTTCGCATTGTTGCGATACAAGCTCTGCTCCCACTCCTGGTTGGGATCGCGGAACTTGTGCCAATCGGAGGACTTGAGTGTCGTCCACTCGTGCGGATAACCCGCTTCGCCGTTGCTGAACGCGTAAAGCCAGCCTTGCGTGAGGTAACGCGCCGGATCCGGTTGGACGTCAACCGTGACTTCCTCGTATACCGAGGCGCGAAGCTTCTCCGGTTCGAAGTAGTTATAGTTACGACTGTTCGAGCTCGGAAATTCTAGAGCTCCCGCTTCGGAATCCGTGAACGTTACTTTTGGTATGTCTCGCGTCTTGGTATCGCCTGTAGCAGCCACGTAGTGTCCTTTCGCTTGACCTTAGCGTTGTAGGGCTGCGCCCTCATCGGCGCTCGCAGTGATGGTAAATTTGTCCACGTAAATCCGGTCGGGAGCGACGCCTCGCCGCTCGAGGAGTGCAGTCGCGGCGTCGACCATGGGCGGCGGTCCGCAAACGTACGCTTCGTGCTCGCCAAGCTCGGGCTCGAGCCGGTCGATGACGTCGGTGATGAAGCCGGTTTCGCCGCTCCATGTGTCGCCCTCCGCGAGTTCGGAGAGGGCGACGGTACTGCGGAATTTCGGCAGGCGCTCTGCGAGCGACCGCATCTCGTCGAGATAGAAGAGATCGCGGCCCGCGCGGGCACCGTAGTAAAAGGCGATGCTGCGCTCGCTTCCGCGCTCGCGAGCGCGTTTGCGAGCGACCAGAGTGGCGCCATTCCGGCTCCGCCACCGATCATGATGACGTCGCGCGACGAGCTATCGCGCAGCGTACAGGTTCCGAACGGTCCCGTTACTTCGACCCTGTCGCCAGGCTTTAAGGAGCCGTCCAGCAGCCCGGAAAAGTGGCCGCCGGGATAGAGTTTAATAATGAATTCGAGAAAATCGTTTTGGCTCGGCGTGTTCGCCATCGAAAAGGCGCGTTTCGCATCCGTATTCGGAATATGGACGTCAACGTATTGACCGGCGTGAAACGTCAGCGTAGCCGGCTCGACGAGATTTGAGCCGAACGCGCCGTATATCGTGCGTCAGTTCCGCGATCTCCGCAACTTCCGTGGCCAGCGTGCCGATCGGAATGCCGCTTCGCAACAGATCTTCGTCCCAGTGCAAGAGTTCGATCGTCGTATCTTCGAAGATGTGCGTCTTACAAAGCAAAGTGTACCCGTCCTCGCGTTCCGCATCCGAAAGCGCGAAGTTCGAGTACTTTGCGAGATCTGTTTCTCCGTCGATGACGAACGCCTTACACGCCGCGCATTGACCTTCTTTGCAACCGTGCGCGAGCGTGAGACCCTGACGAAAAGCTGCGTCGAGGACGGTCTCTCCACATCGATTTCGATTTCGACCGGTTCGAACTTCACGCGATGTCGTTCCGCCATGGCGATCCTCCCTGGCATTTCGAAGGGAATGCCGACGGCCAAACGCCGCCGGCACCCGTGAGTTCGTGGAGTTGGTGAGGGTTAAACCCCGACCGGCTTGCGGCCGCCCGGGCCGCCCGCTTTGTACTCCGCGAAATGCTTCTCGCGCTGTTCCTTCGTCATCTCGTTCAAGATCACGTTGGGACTCCGGAACGTGATGCCCTCGAAGTTCTCGAGTTTCCAGAGCTTCTTCGAATCGTCGAGATCGAGGTGTGGCTGCGGAATGAGCGTCTTCCCGTCATCGCGGACGAAACCGAGATCTTTGATGACGTCGGAGACCTGCCATCCATCATACATGGTCTCCCACTCGCGCTTGCCGACGAGCTTACCCATCGAAGGCGTTTCGCGTCCGTTATACGTCGGACGGAAAGCCTTGATGTCGGTCCACGCGCACGTCTGCGAGCAGTACGTACGTACGGTGCCGTCGATTTCTTCCATGACCGCATCCTCGCGAATGAGGCACGGAACCATACACGTCCAGCAGCGGTGCGGATAGACGTAGTCGGTGTCCGCATCGAACGTGATCGCGTTGTGGCCGGCGTTCGGCAGGCGCAGGGCGCTGTAACGCTCCCACCATTTGCCGTACTTGTTGTACCAGCCCGGATACTTGTCTTCGAACCAGGCAAAGTCCGTATCGGTCATGCCGTCGATACGCCAGTAGGCGACGGGCCAGCCGGTTGCGAAAAACTGTGCCACTTCGTGGACGTAATGCTTCTTGGAAATGCGATCCCAGGCAAGCTCGACGAGATCGTGCGGGATCTTGAGACCGTACTTCTCGAGCGGGATTAAATAGCTGCGATAGTAGTCGTCATAGATCCAGCGGCGCCACATTTCGGCGTAGCTGTCGCGCCCCTTGCGGCGGTCCTTGGTGCCGTACTCGATAAACGTGCCGATTGCGGCGTCGACCACGCAGTGGTTATTCCACCAAGCGTAGCGGAGGTCGCGCTCGAGCAGATCCCGATTGCGTTCATCGGCAAGCGCCATGAGCAGGATCGAGTAGCCGTTGCTGATGTGACGCGATTCGTCGGATTGAACCGAGTGGAATACGGTCGGAAGGAGGTAGTCACCATTCGCGGCCGCTTCTGAGGGCATCGCAACGAACAGCGTATTGGTGAACGCCGTTTCCGCGACGATCGTAAGGTAGATGTTGGCCGCCGTGATCGCATCGCCCGTGATGAACCCTTCACCGAACTGGCGCCCGATCGTTCCGCAATAGCTATTCGCGAAGGCCTTCTCCGTGATATCGAAGCCGGCGGGATCGATGTAGTTGTTCATGTACAGCTTTTTGAGATTCATCTGAATCGTCGAGTGCCGTACTTCATCGATCATCTGAACGGCGAGGCCGTTGTGAACTTCCGGATTCGGCACCGCGCCGATGGAAAGCGGCATGGCCCGCGCCGCAGAGATCTCCGGGAACGGGATGATGCTCAAGAACAGTTTCTGCCATTCCATCCAGCGCTGTTCTACCTGCCGGAACATGTTTCCACGGATCGCACCGTCCATTGCGCCGAACACGCGCTGGTCCTTCTCTTCTTCCATTGGGAAGTAAGAGCGCAAGACTTGCTTGAGCGGATCCTTCTTCGGCGCTTTCTCGAACGTATAGTCGGTCTTGTATTTTTCCGCCGGCGTTGCGAACGTCGGTTCCCAAGACAGTTCTTGGATCTTCTGATGCGCCTTCGTTAGACTTTGTCGACTCATTAAGTAATGAAGCCTCCCTAAAGATTGTTGAGGGCCTATGCTGGGACGAGAATACCGCGGCCTTGCAATCTCCCATGATCGAGATCGGCGAGGCTATCACGGAACGCATCCAGCGGGTAAGTCGTGGTATGGAGCTTGACTTTACCGGCAAGCGTTAAGGTCATTAGTTCCGCAAGATCGTTATACGTTCCGACGAGATTACCCACGAAGTTGATCTCACTCGAAATGATGTCGATCAACGGGACGTTCAGCGTCCCGCCGTAGCCGATGACATAATAACTTCCGGCGCGTCGCAGCATCGCAATGCTATCTTCGATCGCGCCGCCTTCTCCGACGAAGTCGAGAACGGCCTCAGCTCCGAAGCCGTCCGTTAGCTCGAGCACGTTAGCAACCTGCCTTCCGTCCGCGAGCACCGTCCTATCGGCACCGAGCGTACGCGCGAGCTCGAGAGCGCGCTCGTTACGGTCGATGACGATGATTGTGGCTGACGTCAGCGCCCGCAGGCACTGAACGCCGATGTGCCCCAAGCCCCCGGCGCCGATCACGACGGCGGTCGTTCCGGGGTACAGTATTGCACTTGCCTTTTTGACCGCGTGGTACGCAGTCAAACCAGCATCGGCAAGTGCGGCAATATCTTTCGGCGCGAGCGCCGGATCCAGCTTCACGACGGAGAGTGCCGACGTTTTCAGAAACGACGCGAAGCCCCCGTCGGTATTGATGCCGGGAAACGCCGAATTAATGCAGTGCATCGTATCGCCAGCGCGACACGTGCGGCAGAGGCCGCAGGTAATGAGCGGGTGCACGATAACGGTATCGCCGACAGTAACGTTCTGGACGGCCGAACCGACGGCATGAACCCAGCCGGCGTTCTCGTGTCCGAGCGTGTACGGTAGCGCGACGTTACTCTTCTCTTTCCATTGACCTTCGATAATGTGCAGGTCGGTCCGGCACAGACCCGCGCCTCCGATGCGCACGATAACGTCTAAGGGACCGGTAATCTTCGGATCGGCAACTTCCTCGACGGTCGGCGGCTGCAGGTATTCGTGAAGTCGTACCGCTTTCATGACGCCTCCTCGACGTTTGTGCCGGGTGCGGGTACGAAGCGCGCACCGGGTAAGCCCCACGCACGGAAAAAGGCGCCGGTTTTGCGACACATCTCGACGTTGACGTTGTTGCCCGCTTCGATGAGCGACGAGTTTAGACGCGCCGCGCGCGCGACCGTCGTTTGCGTTGCGGCGGCGCCGCCGGCGGCGGCCACGAGCGGAGCATGCGGCCCGAGGAGTTGACCCGCCGAAGTTCGAGCCGCGAGGTCGGCGCCGAGCGCTTGACGCGCGCCTTCCGTGAGGAACGTGACGTACTCACGTTTCGAGCGAACGTCGACGAAACGCACGGCAAGCGGGTCGGCAGCGAGGTCGGGTTGGAGGCACCCGTTACCGTCGAGCGCGCCGACATCGCCGATACGCAAGCGCAGCAGTTCGGCTCGATGCAAACCGCTCCCGACGAGTGCCAATAGAATGAAGCGATCGGTCGTCGAAGCGTTGACCATCGCCTCGGGCGACCACGTGCGGCCGGGCAACGGCCGCCATGCCAGGCTTACGCCGTTCAGCGTAAACCAAAGTTTAGGACCGATCGCGAGGGCGGCGACCTGCACCTGCGTGTGGGCGGCGAGCACGTTTGCGAACGCTTCGAGCGCCGCCTGCGCCTCGCCCGAGTTGCGCCGGGCGCGCTCGAGCAACGCTTCGAGGTCGCCGTTTCCGGTTAAGCCGGCGAAGCGGTCGAGGCTCGCTACGCTCGTGCGCACCCATGACGCGTCGCGACAACGCTCTGCGAGCAGATCGGCGAAGCGACGTACCGAAGGCTGCGCTAGGAGCGCCGACTCGCGCCGGCCCTCCAGCGCAGTTTCTCCGCGGCTCATCATGCCTGCAGCACCCTCACGTTGATGAGATCGATAATCTCATCGCGAATGAAGTGATCGGTAAGATTGACCTCGCACGATTCGACCCCGTCGACCGCTTCGACGCGGCGCCGGATCTCACGCCCGATTTTGGTCGCGAATTTCGAGGGGCATAGGGGCGAAGTGAGGTGAAAATTTACCTTCACTCTGCCCCCGTCGGCCGTAATCTCGTCGAGGAGTTCCAATTCCGCAATCGTCCGACGCACTTCGGGATCCGGCGTCGAGCCGGCGGCGGCGCGGACTCGTTCGAGATCGACGCTCATCGATTCACGAGTTCCGGCATGGGACCCGGGTGCTCGACGTTCTTATAGAACTCGCGCTTCCGCTGCGCGAACTGGTCGTTTTCGAGTGCCGCGCTCTTGGCGGCCGCATCGATACCGTAGAGACGCGTAATATTGCCCCCGACGATCTTGGCCTTCGTTTCGGGCGTGAGGTCGACACCGTACTCTTGTTTGATATCCTCGGGTAGTTCGAACGCCATAAACTCATCGAGCTGCCAGTGTGGAAACCAGATCGGAAAGTCCGTACCGTAGACGATGCGGTCGGGCCCGAGCCAGAACAGCAGATTCGCCATGATTTCTGCGAAATAGCGTGGCCGGTTGTGAATGAACGCCAGGGCCACGGCGAGCGAGCCGTAGACGTTCGGGCAGCGCGCAGAGATCCAGCAGAAATCGTCGAGCCGCGGCAAGCCGACATGGTCGATGATAAAATTGAGTTCCGGATACAGCCAGGCCGGTTCATCGATATCGCGGACGTCGAACTTCGCAAGCGTCAAGGGTTCGACCGCCGGACCCTTGTGGAAATGCATGTTTTTTATGCCGAGCTCGAGAGCTTTCTCGTAACATGGGAAGACGGCCGGATCGTTGGCAGCCCAACCGCGGGATTCACCCCGCCACTCGGCCGTGTACCATTTAAAGCCCTTGACGCCGCACTCTTTGACTTGGCGTTCCACCTCGGCCGGCGCATTCGGCATTCGCGGATCGACGCCGCCGAGCGCGATTAAACGTTCCGGAGCGCGCGCGACCATCGTCGCGTTGCGATCCGCCGTAACGAAGCCCTCGTGATAGAAATCGTATAAGACTTGCGTCGAAAGGATGGCCATATCGGCATCCCCCTTGACGAACATCTCTTCGAGATACCAATCCGGATTCGTTTTGCGGAAAACCGTCTCATAGTCCATCGTCCACTGTTTATCGGGCGGGTTAAAGCCGGTCTGGAAGGCATAGAAAGTTTCGATGAACGCGTCCCCGAAACGATTTTTGCAATTTTTTGCGCTTGCATCCCACACTCCGGTGTGCGCATCGAGGACAAAGACGCCGTCCTTCATTCTCACGAGACCTTTCGCAGAAACTAAGTAGGGTATGTGCGGTTGAGACAGGCTGCGAGGACTGTACTCTAGCAGCCCCGCGGTGCAGAAACGGTGAAAACCGGCACCGCGCCGGGTGAAGATTTAGTGAAAATTCATCCGCCGGGAACTTTTCCCTAGAGGTGGACCACTAAGTTTCCCGCTAATGTGTCGGTCCGGTAACCGGAGCCGCACGTCCGGCGCGCACTTGAGTCGGGACGACGACGTGCGGGCAGTCCTGGGAGGACGGCAGGGTATCGCTAGCGCTCAGCTCACGCTCTCGTGGTCGATCGCGTCACCCTCGGAAATCGAGCGCACCGCGCGCGACCTCATGCACTTGCGGGACAGATTTCTCTCGGCCGACGGTGTGAGCGCGACCAAACTGGCGCGTCCGCTAATCCTGCGCTCGTGGAAACGGTGCCGAGCCCTGCACGTCGATGCGGCGCGACGCGCCGCGCCGCTGGCTATCACGCGCGACGCACAGCTCCTCGAGGTGCGGGATGTGAATGAGCCCTTGCTGCGAGCAGCGGGACCCGTCATCGAGCGTCTGGCCGATCATCTCGCCCAATCGGGATACGTCGTCGTTTTGACGGACGGGGCCGGCTGCATACTGCAGATCGCCGGTGACGCGACGGTCCGGCGGCGGCTGGCCCGCATCGACTTCGTGCCGGGCGGAGATTGGAGCGAAGCCGCGGCTGGAACGAACGCGATCGGCACGGCGCTTGCGGACCGGCGCGCGGTACAGTTGCTGGCAGCCGAACACTTTTGCGACGGTTGGACGGATTTGACGTGCACGGCCGTCCCGATCCGCAATCCGGCCGACGGGGCGGTACTGGGCGTGCTCGACATCACGGGCGACTACCGTCTCATTCGCGCGCACCTGACGAACTTGTTATCGTTTAGTGTGCTCGAAATCGAGGAGCGCCTGCGCAGTCTGCTCGGCAGCGGTTGCGAAGTGCTCGTCGCCCGTCCCGGCGTATCCTGCGAACGAAAGGATAACGACGAATATGGCGATGCGACCTTGCTTACGCTCGCGGGCGGGGCCGTCGGCGCAAGCTTAGACTTAAATCTGACGTTGCGAAGTGTCGCAGAACAAGCGGCGGCGCTGCTGCACCTCGAAGCGACCATGGTCTCGCTCTTCTCAGACGACCGCGACGACGCACGCGGCGCGCCCGTGTGGTCATCGTTCTTCGCGCATGACACATTCGGTCAGCTCGACGCCCTGCTCAAGAACTGCGACGCCGTTAAACTTCTGCGCGAAGGCGGCGAACCGATCATCGCGGACGATATTGCTTTGCATGGGATCTTCGGAACGGCCGGCGCTCACGCGCAGATTCGTTCGGTAGCGCTCTTTCCGTTACCGACCGCGCGCGGTATCATCGGGTTCGTCGCGGCAGCGCGGGACACGGTCGGGCACTGGGATTTTTCCGATCTGCGGCGAGCGTTCGCTTTAATGCAAGTTGCGGCGACGGCGATCGAAAACGCGTTGCTCTTCCAATCGCTGCGTCAGCATAACCGGCACGTCGAAGCGATGAATGCGGTCGCGCGCCTGCTCGGCGAGTTGCTGGACCCCGCCCAGCACTTGACGCGCATCGTGAACGCGGTCGTCGAGCTGATGGATTGCGACAGCGGCGCGCTCTTTCTGCGCAGCGAGGCGGGTCCGGGCTTGTTCCTTGCGGCGGAGCACTCGGCAAACGGCGGCGACGGCGTGCTCGCGTCGGAAGTCGGCGTTCTCGGACTGCCGCTGCTCTCGGCCGAGCTGGAACGCAATCTTTACGCGACACCGCTACTCGAAGGATCCGTCGTCGTCGGCGTTCTGCAGCTCAGCCGTAAGCGGGGCCCGCTCGATGCGCGCGATATGACGACCGTCGAAGCGATCGCGCAGCAGCTTTGCATGGCGTTACGTAACGCCCGGCTGGTGCGGGCCGCGGGCGAAGTCGAAGTGCTGCGGCGAGCCGACCGCGTTAAAAGCGAATTCTTGGCAACGGTTTCGCACGAGCTTCGCTCGCCGTTGACGGCAATTCGCGCGTCCGTCGACGGTTTGCTCGACCGCCCGTCGCGGACCGCTTCGGCCGATGACGGCTTCTTGCACACGATCGGCAGCCAAGCAAATCGGCTCGGGCGACTCGTCGATCAATTGCTGGACGTCTCGCAAATCGAAGGCGGCAATCTGCGTATCGACCGCGAGTGGCACGAACTTCCCGCGCTCCTGGCAGACGCCGTCGACGGCATCGCCGCTCTGTACGGAGCGCGCCGGATCGACTGTCATATACCGCCGGAGGCACCCTTGCTTTTCGTGGATTACGACCGCTTCATTCAGGTGCTGCATAATTTGCTCGATAATGCTTGCCGCTGCGCCCCGCAGGCTTCGGTCGTGAACCTCGACGCGGCCTGGACCGAAAGTGAAGTCGCGATCGGAGTCGCAGATCGCGGGCCGGGTGTCCGTCCCTTCGAACGAGAGCACATCTTCAAACGCTTCTACGGCAGCGGCCGTACGGGCGCAACGCGAAGCATCGGTCTGGGACTCGCCATCTGTCGCGGCATCGTCGAATCACACGGCGGTTCGATCTGGGTTGACGATCGTCCGGGCGGCGGTAGCGTGTTCCGCTTTACGCTACCGCTCATCACCGAGCCGTCGCGCGATACGGGCCGATGAACACCGCCATGCGCGCCGCCTCTGCCGGCTCCATGCAAAAAATCTCACGCCCTCGCGAGCGGCGCAAGCGCATCCTGCTCGTCGACGACGATCATGGTATCGTCGCGGCCGTAGCGCCGGCTCTAGCCGCCCACGATTATGAAGTAACGGTCGCGGTCAACGGCATCGACGCGTTACGGTGCTTCAAGCGAGATGCCCCCGATCTCGTTTTGCTCGACCTCATGATGCCCGAACTCGGTGGTCTCGACGTCTGCCGCCAGATACGGCAATCGTCCCTAACGCCGATCATCGTCCTCAGCGTAAAAGGTGGCGAAGGAGACATCGTTCCGGCGCTCGATCTCGGCGCCGACGACTATCTCGTCAAGCCGTTCCGGCTCGCGGAATTGCACGCGCGAATGAGCGCGGTGCTGCGTCGCGCGGAGAAAACGCAGTCGCGAAAGATCGTCTGCGGCGATCTCGAAATCGACACCGAAAAGCGCAAAATAACCGTCGGCAAACGCGCGGTATCGTTGACGCCGATCGAATATTCGGTGCTTGCGGAACTCGGCTGGAACGCCGGTCGCGTCCTTACCACGCGTCTACTCCTGCAGCGCGTGTGGGGTGAAGAGTACGGCGATGAGGGCGATTACGTCAAAGGCGTTATTCGGCGTTTGCGGGTTAAACTCGAACCCGATCCGGCGCATCCGCGCTATATCTTGACCGAACCGCACGTCGGCTATCGCTTGGACGATGGAGGTCAGCCGAGCTGACGAGCCGTGCGCCGCGGCCAGCGCTCTACAGTGTCTTCGCGAGTTCGATGGCGGCAGTATCGAGCACGCGTCCGTAGGCCAGCGACGACGGTGACCCCGCGAGCTTGCTCACGCGCGAGAGCAGCGCGCTGCCGAGACCCGACATACGGCCGACATGCTCGGCGAACTGCTCGAAGTCGCCCGCCCACGGAAGTCCCGGCTGGCTCAGCAATAAGGTCACGCACCCGTGCATGGCGGCCCAGATGCCGAGCGTCAATTGGAGCGGGTCGCCCCGCATCACGCCGGCATCGACGCACGGACGCACCGCCGCGACAAGGTGCTCCAACAAGGCTCGTGCAGCCGCCGCCGCGATCGCGCTGTGTTTCCCGGCGGTTCTGGGCGCCATCAGCAACTGGTATTGCACGGCGTGCCCCAGGGCGAACCGCACGTAAGCGGCGGCGCGTCTGCGCAACGACTGGAACGGGTCTTGCGTGCCCGCCGCAGCCTCAAGCATGTCTCGTTCGAGGCCGCTCCATGCGCGCAGGCAGACCGCATCGACGAGCTCGGCTCTGTCTTCGAAGTGTTTATACACCGCCGGCGGCGTAACTCGAGCGCGCTTCGCGATCGCGCGAACCGTCAATGCCGCTTCACCGCCTTCGTCCAACAGCTCTGCGGCGGATTGCAGCAATTCGTCCCGCAGCCGTTCGCCTTCGCCACGGCGCGCTCGAGGACGTCCCGCGATGACGGTCGGGGCGCCGAGACTCGGCCGTCGCAGGTCGCGAGTTGGGCGACTCACGGACGAATGATCGCGCAGGCGGTCGACGCGGTGCCCAAGAGGCGCCCTTGCGCGTCGACCATGGTCGCTTCGGCAACGGCCGTCGTCCTTCCGACATGGACGGCGTGAGCTTCGCAACGCACCGTTCCCGTTGCCGCCGTGAGCCCGCGGATGAAACGCACGTTGACGTCGATCGACACGAATCCGACGCCCTGCGGCAACTTCGTGTGGATCGCGCAGCCGAGCGCCGAATCGAACAGCGTCATCGCAAAACCGCCATGAACGATGCCGAGCGGGTTGTAATGCGGCTCATCGGGTGTTCCCTCGAAGACGACCCGGCCGTCGCCGACCTCGATGATATCGATGTTCATGAGCGCCGCAATCGGAGCTTTCGGAATCTCGCCCGCCGCGATCGCGCGCAGAGCGCCGAGACCGCTTTGCGCCTTAACGCGGTCCGCGCTCGCCACGGGATCGAAAAACCGGATCGTGCGCTCGCGGAGGTTCGGATCAGCGGCGGTTGGGCTCACGGAGCCGTCCCGAACCGTCGGGTCGCGTGCGTCGCGCGCCGGTTCCATGCCGCGCATCTACGACACCCGGAGAACCGCCGAAAACATTCTTCTCATTCGTCACAGTGCGGTAAGTTAACGACGTTAACTTAGGAAAGTCAAGCCGCTGCCGAATTCACTCGGGCGCACACGAGCCAGGTGCCGACCCGCCGCCGAGTGACCGGCGTCGAACGGTGCAGCCGACGGCTAAAGACTCGGGACCGCTCTCCCGTAACCTACATAAGCGAGGGCTGCAGGCACGCTACGTTGACCGCGTCTGCATTAACGGTTGGAGCGATCTTATGAAACAATCGTCGGAACGAATCGGCGTGCGCGTGGCGTTCCGCCTTACCCTTTGACGCGCCGCATCGAAGCCGGCGCCGGAGTCGTTGCGCTACTCGCGCTCGTGGCGATGCTGCTCGTCCCGTTCCGCGGCTCCTCCCCGGGAGCGGCGGCAGACCTGTTGCTTGCCAAGAGCGACTTCGGCGCGTTTTATTGCGGCTCGCTCGTTATGCGCACCGGCGGCGATCCATATAAGCTCTCACCGCTCGCCGCCTGTGAAACGCAACGCGTCTACGAGCCCGCACACCTGACGCTACGCTCCCAAGGCATCGACCCGGCACCGTTGCCCGCGTACGACCTCGCCTTCTTCGCGCCTCTCACGTTCTTACCGTACCGTGCGGCGGGCTTACTGTGGCTCGGGTTGATCGCCGCCGCATTCTGTGGCTCTGCGCTCGCACTCCGCACGCTGACGGGTTTGCCGTTCGCGCTTACGCTCCCGGCACTGGCATACGGCGACGGCGCAATCTGCTTCACGTACGGACAGGAACAACCGCTCGTCACGCTCGGGCTGACCGGCGCCGCGATCGCGCTTGCGGCGAAACGCGACGGGCGCGCCGTCGCGTGTGCGACGATCGCATTCCTCGAACCGCAGATCGGCTTACCGACGATGCTCGCGCTGACACTGTTTTCGCGCGCGCGTATCGCCGCAATGAGCGTGATGGCGGGCCTCGGCCTCTTATCGCTCGCCTTCGGCGGGTGGAGCGCGAACGTCGAATACCTCACGCGCGTGTTGCCGGTACACGCGTTTTCGGAACTCGGCGTCGATATCCAGTACAGCTTCGCCTCGCTGATGTTTGCCGCGCGCGTACCCGATGCGCTCGCCCTCCAGATCGCAGGCGTTCAATACGTCCTTACGGCGGGGCTCGGTATCGCACTTGCCGCGCCGCTCGCGCAGCGCATCGGGCGTCCGGCGCTCGTACTCCTGCCGGCCGCCTGCGCCGTGGTCGGGGGAACGTTCATTCACATTCAGGAGATCGCGAGTGCCTTGCCCTTCGCGCTCTATCTCGTCGGCCGAGTGCCCGTCTCGCGGCCGTGGTCGGCGATTGCGGTCGCACTCCTGGCGCTACCGTGGCCCTTGCAATCGTCGCGCGAAGCGCTCGTCTTCGATGCGATCGTCATCGGCGCATTGTGCACTTGGCTGCGTCCCGCGCGCACGACGATCGCGAACGCTGCATTGGCCCTCGCGCTATTCGCCGTCTATCTGGCCACGGCTCGCGCGATGACGGCGCTTCCGCAGACGCCGCTGCGCCCGCCCGATTCAGCTGCAGCGATGACGGCAGCCCGTTACGATCCCGCACTCGCTTCGACGGAACTCGCATACGAGTGGCGGGCATCCCGCGCGAGCGACGGTGCGACACTTTCGCACCTTGCAGAGCGAGCTCCGACATGGCTCGCGCTCATCTTGCTGGTACTTCTAGCCGCGCGACTCACCGTGCGTAAGACGCAAATCGGCGACCCAGCGGTCAAATCTGCGCCTCTCACGGTTCCTCGTGCGCCTGCCGCACGGGGAGCGGCGTGAACGTTCTAGGTGCGTAAATTTTCGAAAGGACGTCGGCTGTACCGTTCTCACGAACCAGGTGCGGAAACCGTTCGCCCCCGTCTGCGTCTATCGAAACGAGTCTGAAGAAATCGCCGTTGGCGACGATGAGCTGCAGCGGAACGGAGCGCCCCGCATGAGCTTTCAAGGCGGCATGCAAGGTGTCTTCCGACCATTTTCGCCCGTCCACAGCGACGATGCGCATTCCGGGCGCGACGCCGGCCCGAAAAGCGGCCGACTCGGTCGAGACATCGCGAATGACGCCTTCCGATTCGGGATCGGCAGAAACGATGAGCCCGAGCGAATAACTTTCATCGACCTCCTTCCTCTCTGCCTCACGACCTTTGAGCAGGGCGGAAGGACGGTCGGTATACACGAGCCGATAGCCCCCGGCCGTGATGCCGCCGAGCGGCGCGCGACGTTCGATGCCGGCAATGCGAGTGCGAAAGAACGCGGCCCAGTCGTATGGCGCGACGCGATTGAGCAGCGCGTAGACCTCGCCTTCCTCGTAGGGCTGAAAGCGGGGCACGCTGCGCTCGGTGCCGTTGCCCCAGAGCTTGCAGAAATCGTCGAGCGACTTTGCATTGCGGGTCAAGCGGCGGATCGTCACGTCGGCTTCGAGCCAAATTAAATCGCCCTCGGCATAGAAGTCGCCTGCACTACGCCGGATCGAATAGTACTCGTGCGGCGACTCGTAGAGAAACGGCGCAGCGTCGGCCGTGTCACGAAGCGGGCGCCAGCTACGGCCGGCTTCGAGATCCATGTCCGCCGCCGTTAACGCCAGATCGTCGAGCTCGTCGGAGACGTCGACCAGACGCGCACGCGTAGCGAGTTTCTCACCGTTGTACTGGTTGAGCCCTTCGTACACCCAAAGCAGATCCGTTTGCTCCGGCTGCTGATAATCGGGAACCGCAAGATCTGCGGGACGACGGTATTTTCCGTTCCACGAATGCGAATATTCGTGCGGCAGCAAATCCGCCGCCAAGCGGTACTGATGATCGTCGGACGCGTATTTTTCAGAAGCGCGATTATCGCTCGATTCGTGATGTTCGATACCTTCGAAGCCGACCGCGTCGCTCAGCGTAAGCAAGAAATGATAGTTGCGGTAATGCTTCCCGCCGTAGAGCGCGGGTGCTTCGGCAACGAGATGACGCATGCCGGTCAGGAATTTCGGCGTTAGTTCGAGGGCTCCGGCGCTATCGGCGGCGACGTCGAGTTCCTGCTCGCCGCCAAGCGGAAAGGCGCGTTCGTGAGCGCCGGCGATCACGGGTGAATCGACGAGCGTATATAGCGACGCGGGCGCGAACGAAACCGTATCGCCGGTCTTCGCAGCGACGGGCAGTGCCGTTCCGAAGCTCCAGCCGGCCGGCAATGTGAGGCTCGCAACGACCTGCGTGCCTTCAGCCGTCGCACCGTGCGGGTAGACGACGAAGTTGCTGAACTCGAGCAGCGCGAGTTGAGCGGTACTGACCGGCTCGATCTGACCGTTATGCGACGGTGCGCCGACGACGTCGAAATCGACTTGCAGGCTTGCGGCGCCGCTCGGGACGCGCGTGTGCACCGCGTACATATCGACCAGATCGCGGCGCCACGGAAGCGGTCCGCCCCCCGCCGATACCCGCAAGCCGACGAAGCCTTCGATCGGGCCGACCGGACCGTGATAACCCGGAATCCACTTCGGATAGTCGAAGGTAAAATCGCCGGCGGCCGCCGGCAGCGTCTCTTTGATATGGTAGATCTTCTGCGGGGCTTGCGTCGCATCCACGAACACGGTGAGTGGTGCCGCGTCTGCGGAAGCGGCAGCACTAAAAAAAGCCGGTGCCAGCGCAAACAGCAGTAGTGCGCTCCTATAGGCGCATTTCATCAGCGCATTAGTGCGCCGCCGCGCGAACGATTCCTAGGGCGCAAGAAATAACGTCGTGTTTGGGTATAACGAAGAACGGGACGCAGCCGAACTACCGACGACCCTGCAGCGCTCGCCGAAAAAGGCAAAAAGTGGGCGACCACTGGGAAGCCAAGGATGAACGCGGTCCTTCGGATCCGCGTGCGGAGCAAGGCGGCCCTGACCCGGTCGGCCCGTCGTATGGCGGCGTCGACTTCGAAGGGCTTCCAAGGGCGAACTTTTGGATGAAGCGCGTCAGCTGGATGCACCCGTCACCACGCACATGACGAAGGCCGAAGTCGCGCACGAAATCGACCGCGCGAACGAGCGCGCTACCCGGGCGGCGCGCAAGCGCTGACAGTCAGCGGCGAGCCGCTTCGATCTCCGACACGAGACGGGCCGCGTGGTACACCTTGTCTAGGCCGGCCAGCAAAGCGCGGCTATCGACGGCAACGGCGCGGTTGCGAGCCGACTCGTAACCGAACGCTCCACCCAGCGAATAAATGTTGCCGTCGAAGATGAGCCCGACGACTTCACCGCTCCGGGAAAGCAGCGGACTGCCGGAATTGCCGCCGATGATGTCGTTCGTGGTCGATAGGTTCATTGGTGTTGCGAGATCGAGCGACGGCTTTGCAGCGAGCCAACTTTGGGGCAATGCGTAGGGGGGTGCGTCCGTGGCGCGCGCGTAAAGGCCGGCGATCTTCGTGAACGGTCCCACGGACGTACCGTTTGCATCGAAGCCTTTTACTGTTCCGTAGCTCATACGCAGCGTGAACGTCGCATCGGGGTCGACGCTCGTACCGTAGACGGCGAAGCGCGCTCGAGCGATGCGTTCGGCGGCAGCCCGGGACGGCGCGTCGACGCGCGCTTCAAAATTCTTACGGATCGCGCGCGAGTCGGGGTCGATCCGTTTCGCATAGACGATCAACGGATCGGTCGACGCGTCGATCGCAGCCTTGCCACCGTCGAAAAGTGCTTTGCGCACGGCCGGGTCGGCCAATTTGGTTCCCGAAATCAAGCGCTGCGCAAGCGCGTCCGGCGATTCTTTTTCAAGCAGCTTCTGCACGAGCGGATCGTCGGTCCCGAGATCCCGACGGATCATCGTCAGTTCCCAGCCGAGCAACACTTCCTCGTAATCCGCAAAAACGGGAACGGGCGCCGTTACGCGATGTTCGACCGCCACGAGAGCTTGATCGGTAAATTCCGGCAGACGTTCGCCGTTCGGCTTCGTGCGTTCTGCAGCCGCCTCGACGAGCGTACGCGCGGTGCCGAGCAAACCGCCGAATGCGGAGCCTGAAACGGCGTTATAGCGCGGGGCCAACTGCTGCCGCTGCACTTGTACGTTCGCGATGTCGTCCCAAGCCGAGCCGTACACGTTTTGCAATTGCGGATTCGCAGCGACGGCCGTGCGGAGCTTTCGTTCTTGTGCGACTTTCGATGCGAAAAACCCCGGGTCGTTCAGCGCCTGCTGTTGGCCGAGCTGTGCTTTGAAACTATTCTCGACATAGAAAAGCGTCTCGTGCACTTCACGGGCTTGCTCGGGCCCGCGCCGCCCGAACTCCTCGAGCAGCCCGCGTAACTCGGCCAGCGCCGGAAGCGCCTTCGGGAAACGGACGTTCCGAATATAGGTCAGCTGCGCGGCGGTGAGTTCGCGGGACGTGCTTCCCGGATTCCCCGCCACGAAGACGAGATCGGCTGCCTTCGAGCCGGCGGAGCTCCATTTCAAATAGTCCGGAGTCGTAGCCGGTTTCCCATTCTCGTACGCGCGCACGATGCCGATATCGAAGTCGTAGCGGGGAAAGTTAAAGTTATCGGGATCGCCGCCGAACTGTGCGACGTCGTATTCCGGCGCAAAGGCCAGCCGTACGTCGGTATACCGCTTGTAATGATAGAGGTCGTAGATGCCGCCCTGATAGAGCGAGACGACGTCGCAGCGCGCCCTTGCATCCTTGCCGCACGTTGTTCCGCCGCGGCCTCCGCCGCATGCAGCGCCCTTTGCGCTGCGTCACCCGTTTTGCCGTTCGTCGCACCTTGAATCTTCGACGTCATATCTTCGATCTGGGTCAATTGATCGAGCTCGAAATTCGGACACGCTCGCTCATCTTCTTGACGTTTTGCGTAGAAGCCCGAGCGAACCAGATCTTGCTGCGGTGTCGCAAGTTGACCGACGCATTCAACGACGCAGTGGTGGTTGGTCATGACGAGCCCTTGCGGCGAAATGAACGACGCCGAACAACCGCCGGCAATGCGCAACGTCGCTTTACGCACGTGATCGAGAAACGCTGCCGACGGTGTAATCCCGTATTTCTGCGCGACTTCGGCCGAAGGAAAATTGTCGAGCGTCCACATGCCTTCGTCCGCGCCCGCAGCGGAAACTGAGCCTCCCGCGACCGCGAGCGCGAACAGCAGCGTCGTTACAGACCGCACCGCTCGAATCCACCGAGCTTCCGCCGCCGTGGCTTTCACGTGGTTCACGGCCCGCAACGTCATGTACTCGCTTATCCTTTTTTCGAAAAGTCCTGAGTTGTAGATCGACATGCAGGGTCCAGCCGGTCGTCGAGCCGTCGAACCGCCGCCGCGAAACATGCCACGCTCATGGGCGAAGCGTATCTGCGACGGCAAGGAGGGCAATGCCGCCCAACCCGACCAGTCAGAAGCTTGAGGGCGGGCGACCTCCGTCGAGCGCCCATTCTTCCGCGTTACTTTCAACCTTCGGGAGCTGCTTCGCGGCGGCGCCCACAAGCACGGGCGTGCGAGGCAGGAGCGGTGAACGATCGCCCGCACCGGACGTTCCGTCACCGTCGGGCTCGTCACCGAAGCCGGTGCGCCCTTGCCGCGCGCGCCCGAACACGCGCTTTAAGACATCGCTCAGATAATGGAGTACGCCACGCTTTGACGGGGAGTTGCGCGCTACGAGCGGATTGCGTACTCCCCACTTCGGGCCGCGGGGGCTGGCAAGTGGCATGCCGGCATCTTATCACGGCGCCGGCGCCCAATGAGGCGCATGCCGATCGCGCGTTCGTCTGCGGAACTTCCACCGCCCGGGTTACCCTGCCAGGTACTGCCGAGCGCTACGTCGTTGATCAGCTGGTGCTTTGACTGCTGACCAACCTCGTTCCAGCGGGTCTCGCTCGCGTTCGGCGCCATCCCTATGAACCGTTGCCCACCGTCTACGACGGGCTCTTCCCGGACGGTACGCTGCTTACGGCACGCACGCGTGCCGCGGCGTCGTCAGAGCCGACGGGAGAACGGATACCGATCGATAAGCGCGCTAAATGAGCAACGCTTTAAAGCAAGTCGGCGATGTCGCTCCGGCTGCCGTTCTCGAGCTCCCGATTCCGCTGCCGGCGCTCGTCGTCTGGTTGCGCCACGTTGGTTGACGCTTCTTCGCCGAGCCGCTCGCGCAGTTGCGCGAGCTCGACCAGCAATTCGCAGATAGCGGTATTGCCGTCCGCTGTATTACGATCGGTTCGCAGGCCAAAGCCGAGGAATTCTGCGCGCGCCACAACGCAAGCGCGCGATGCATCGGCGACACGGATATGCGGACCTACAAAGCTATGGGTCTCGAGGACTTCGATCTCACCCAGCTCAAGACCACTCCCGCCCTGAACGCGCGCCGCGCAGAGAATGAAGCGGCCGGTTTCGTGCAAGATTGGGCCGAGACCAGAATTGAGGATGCGGCGCAAAACCCTGGTGCGGCGGCGATCGACGCGCGCGGCGTGCTGCGTTGGGTGTATCGCGGCGGGCACCCGGGAGATCTGCCGTCGATGACCGCGATGTTGGAAGCGGCTCAGACTTCACTGGCGTAGGTTGTCGACTCACGGTCGCCGCGAGACGTTTGGACGCAGCGCAACGTCTACACTTCGGTGGTAAGCGTCGTCTGGTTCAAACGTGACCTGCGGGTCGCGGACCACCGCCCGCTCGCACGAGCCGCGCAAAGCGGGCCGACCGTCGCGCTTTATGTTTACGAGCCCGAACTGATCGCTGCGCGGGAGACCGATCCGTCGCATTACGCGTTCGTCGACGAATGTTTGCCGGAGCTCGAACGGGCACTCGAACAGCGCGGAGTGCGGCTGACGTATCGCTACGGCGCGATGCCGGACGTCCTCGAGAGGCTGTATTCCGAGCTCGGCGGCTTCGAGACGCTGTACGCGCACGAGGAAACCGGCGGCGGCGTCAGCTTTGCCCGTGACCGCCGCGTCAGAGCATGGTGCGGTGCGCGGAGCGTTGCATGGCACGAAATTCCGCAATTCGGCGTCTTCCGGCCGCTTCGCTCGCGCGACGGATGGGCCCGAGCCTGGGATCAACGGATGAGCGAACCGCAGGTGCCGGCGCCGGCGCGAATCGCAGGCGTAGCGCTCGCATTAGAACGTCGGCGCACGCTCGCCGAACTTGGGTTGCCGCAGCGGCGCAAACCGGAGGCGAAACGCGGCGGTACATCGGCTGCACAGACCGAGCTCGCGGGATTTCTGACCGAACGCGGCGTCGGATATCGGCGCGACATGTCTAGCCCCGTCTCCGGTTGGAACGGCTGCTCGCGACTCTCGCCGTACCTCGCATTCGGCGCGATCTCGATGCGCGAGGTGTATCAGCGGACGCGAGAAAGGGAAAGCGTTCTCAAATGCGCGCGGGCCAACGGCGAGCGCATCGATCCGCGCTGGGCCGGCGCGCTGACATCGTTTCGCGCGCGCTTACATTGGCACTGTCACTTCATGCAGAAGCTCGAAGACCAGCCGTCGCTCGAGTTCGTCAATCAGGCCCGCGCGTACGACGGACTACGCGAGGACGAGTTCGACGAAGCGCGCTTCGCCGCGTGGTGCGCGGGGCAAACCGGCTACCCGATGGTCGACGCATGCATGCGCGCGCTTCACGCGGGCGGCTGGATCAACTTTCGCATGCGCGCGATGCTGATGTCGTTTGCTTCCTATCATCTGTGGCTGCACTGGCGCCGCACGGGAACGTACCTCGCCACGCAGTTCCTCGATTTCGAACCGGGCATTCATTGGCCGCAAACGCAAATGCAAAGCGGAGTGACCGGCATCAACAGCATTCGGATCTACTCCCCGGCGAAACAAGCTCGCGACAACGATCCGGCGGGCGTCTTCATTCGGCGTTACGTCCCCGAACTCGCTCGTCTGCCGGACGGCTGGCTCGCCGAGCCGCACTTAACGCCACCTCTCGTTGCGGCCGAAGCGGGCTTTGCCGTCGGGACCGACTATCCGCTCCCGATCGTCGACGCGTCGCTCGCGCTTCGTTACGCGAAGGAACGAATCGGCGCCGTGCGCCGCCGCGCCGGGACCCGCATCGAAGCGAAGGCCGTTTACGAAAAGCACGGTAGCCGCAAACCCGCACCGCCGCGCATGCGGCGCGGCACAACTTGATCCGCAGCCGGCCGCTGGGCGCTGCCCGTTTAACGTGAAGATCGCGACCTTCAACGTCAACGGCATCAACCGCCGGTTGGACGTTTTACTACGTTGGCTTCTCGACGCGCGGCCTGATGTGGCTTGCCTACAAGAAATCAAGTCGAGCAACACGGAATTTCCGCTTAAGGCTTTAAAGGCGGCCGGATACGGTTCGGTCTGGCGCGGGCAAGGCCCGCACCACGGGGTCGCAATTCTCGCCCGCGACGTAGATCCGATCGAAACGAGGCGAACTTTGCCGGGAGACCCCGCCGATCGTGAGGCGCGCTATATCGAGGCGGCCATCCAGGGCGTACTGATCGGCTGCCTGTATCTTCCCAACGGCAATCCGCAGCCCGGACCGAAGTTCGCCTACAAGCTCGCCTGGTTCGAGCGGCTGATCGCACATGCAGCAGACTTGCAACGCTCGGGTGCACCCGTGGTGCTTGCCGGTGACTACAACGTCGTGCCGACCGACGCCGATATCTACGCTACGCGTTCGTGGGGAGACAATGCTCTGGTTCAACCCAAACCTAGGGCGGCGTTCAAGCGCTTGATAAGCCTCGGCTGGACCGACGCCGTGCGAAGCCTGCACCCGGACGAGCCCAGCTATACGTTTTGGGACTACAAACGAGACGCCTGGCGACGTGATGCGGGTCTACGGATCGACCATCTTTTGGTAAGTGGCAGTCTCTCGCAGCGACTTCATACGGCGGCTGTAGATCGGGAGGTACGCGGCTTCGAGAATGCAAGCGATCACGCACCAACCTGGGTCGAGCTTGCGTAATCGAATCGTCGCCGCAACGACCCGCTTTTAATCCTCTGCCGTTCCGCCGGGCCAAACAGAACTCGCGCCGGGCTCTTAATCAAAACCGGATAACGCTCCGGTGAACGAAGCTAACGCGTCGCCTGCGCCAAGGCGATAGAGGCTTGAGCGCGTTCGTTCGCTCGAACCGTCACGGTGCACGGGAGTATCGCTCCCGTTGTTACGGAATGATTTGCAATCGATTGTTTGCATGCCGCTTGACGGCAACGTCAATCGGAAGCGAAATGGAGCGCAAAATGCGATTCGTAGAAGTGCGAGCAAGAGGGCAGCTGCAAGTATCACGCGAGCACACTAGCACAGCTTCAAACAACGAAGCCGCAGGTTTCCTTACATTCCCGTATCTATGCGAGAGCGCCGCAATAGATCATTGATGCGCATCAGGCTATCGTCGGCCCCGATTGAACAGCAGGTTCTTCGCTCGAGACTATGCCGCCGCTATTCGTCCGAGCGAGCCGCACGAACCACTAGGCGATAGACTCGGGCGTTAGGCCGGCACAGGGCGCGTCAAGGCATGTCTACGTGTACGCACCGCGGCGGGCGTCGTTCCACGTGTAGGGTAGATCGCAGATGGCACCGCTATATGCGGCGTCAGTAACGAACCGCAATGCTGCTTGAACGATTGCCCGTTGCAGCTTCGCGTTGTTCGGGACGCCGAAGTGATGACCCATCATGAAGGGAACGAACACCGCGCGCGGAGGGCGGCAGGCGGTCGTAACGTCCCGGGCGACGGAGACGGATACCGTTGGCAGCTTGCGTCGTTCGAGTGCGCGCTGGACCAGCGCCACGGATTGATGGCAGATCGGTCAAGCAGCAGATAACAGGACAACGTCAGGACGTTCACTTTCCACAGCGTCCGCCAATTGCTCTGCAAACACCGTTTCGAAGCGATTTGGATCCATATTGTATCCAATAAAAGAATAGAAATTTCGGGTAAGACTGCCGATAGAACCATCGGCAACCAACTCGCGTAACCTTTCGATCGGGAAGATAACGTTGATATCGCGCCGGGCACCAACGGTTGGGTATTTAAGCTGATGAATTTCCAAATCTGCAACGTTCGACTGCGAAGACACGCGCCGGAAGGTAAAATCGCCGACTGGATGTGCGACATCAAATGGGAGCGAATCCTTCGGCTGCACGCCGGCAGAACTAACGAATGCGACGCGAGCGTTACGCATATCGACACTCAACGTAGCGAGCGGAACGGCATCAAATTTTCGAATCATCGAACCGGGATAGCGTCTACTCACGGTCTCCCAAAGTCCGGGTCGTAGCTGCTCTTGCAAATCAGAGCTCGCCATCGTGGATCCATTCTCCCGATCGACGCACGAGTTCAAGATGAGCGTATAGAAACAGGTGCGCAAGCGTTGCCGTATCGCTGTCGCTGATGATCTTGCGAATGCTTTCATACGCCGTTGGCGGCGTATCGAGTAACGCTTTGATCGACAGAACGTAGGCTTTGTCGATCTCGGCGCGACCGGCGTCTTCATCTCCGTCGCCAAGATGTAAACGAGCGTAGCGTAGAAACGCCGTGTCGTCACCCTTTGCACGAGCGTCGCGAAGGAAATCAACCGACATAGATGCTGCAAACTCCATTTCTTGCACGATGCGGGGTAGTTCGGTCCGCTAAGCCGCTGCGCCAGAGATTACGTTCCGATTCGGATAAGCCGCATCCGTACGAGACGGCGCCCAACAACACCTCGAAATTTCCACGATTAAACGGCCTCGGCAACCGGCCGCGTTTCTCCCTTCGGTACTTTGTCGATGTAAGGCTGCTTACCGCGCCCCAGGACCTCCTCTGTTACGTTTCACAAACCTTGCGATCGCCTTCATAAGAGGTTCATGTGCTTCGTACCCTCGCAATCGCTCTCTTCGTGATTGCTGTGCCCGCGTTAACGCTCGCAGCAACGCCATCTCCGAACCCAGATGCCAACGGTCATGCCATGAACGGTCATACGATGAACGGTCACGCCATGAACGGTCACGCGATGAACGGCCATGCCATGAACGGTCATGCGGATTCAATGAAGGGCCGTCCGGCGCCGACTAGCTCGCCTTAAAGAGAAGTATCAATCTTTCCTGAGCCGAGGCTGAAGCCCACGCCAGCGTTAACGCCGCCGACCGATTATTTGCCGATCTGCACTGCTAAGGGCGAAGTCCGAGCGCCGATACGGGCATTTAAAGCCGCGGAGCGGATCGACCTCGAGCTCAACCGGTTTGTCCCAACAGCGTCAGCGTCCCGTACCAAAGTCCGAGGCTCACGCAGACGACCGAAATGGTGCCCGCAATCATGCTTGCCACGAGCGAGTTGCGGCGCTTGCCCAAGATTTCGTTGTCATTGGACAAGACGAGCAGAAACCCGAGTACGACCGGAAGAACGAGGGCATTGAAAGCCTCGACGTACAAAGTGATTCGAACCAGCGGCAGATTGGGAATGAGTACGATATCTGCGGCGATGACGACGATCCCGCCGTAAAGCGCGTAGAAACGTTTCGCATGATGGCACTTAAAATTGAGCGAACATGGCCACACGAACGCCTCACCAAATGCCATGCCGTCGCGAGCGAGACGACGAACGCCCCGAGCATCGCGGCGCCGACGAGGCCGGCTCGAGCGCGGGAAGGGTATCCAAGCCTGCGTCCTCCAGTTTGCGGTCGTCCGAAGTTTTACGACCGCCGACGCTAGAACGTTCCCGTTTTAAGCCGCCACGAAGTCCTTCTTTCGCAACGTGAGCCGTTTCGACGATGCGCTACGCGCGTTCCGAAGCGACGCAACGTGTCGACGTCCGCATCCGCCCTCCAGGCTCGAAGGCGGAACACACACACTTCAGTGTATATGTCGATCGAACGACGGCGGGAAGTCCGGGCCTAACGCAAGGCGTCAGTGGATCCCGAACTCGGCAACGCCGTAACCCGCTCCTCCGACGAACACGTGTCCGTGCGCGACCGTCGGCGCGAGAAACGCATCACCGCTCGCAGCCCAGGCCCCAACATTTCCCGCGTACAACTCCCTGCGCAGATTGGTCGCGTCATAGGCGAAGAGTTGAATCGTTCCGCCGTGAACCGGACGAGTCGTCGCCCATATGACGGCCGAACCGAGCTGCGTACCGTTCGACGAGACCGCCGCGATCTCGCCGCCCTCACCCGGAAATGAGTTTGGAGTTTGCGAACTTAGCGTAAGGTGTGGCGACGGCGTCATCGACAGCGCATAGGCGTTCATCGGCGCGCCGCCCGCGCCCCAGTAAACGAAGCCCGGATAGTAGCTCGGGCCGCCGTAAAGCGAATTGTACCCGTTGCCGATCTGAACTTCTTGAAAGACACGATCGGAACTCGGGTCGAAGCCGCCGAGATTGGCGCGATTGAGGAGGTACATCGTTCCACTCTTCACGCCCGCGACCAGCAGCTGCGGCGTCTGACCGTTCGGGACGATCATATTTCCCGTCGAGCCGACATCTTGATCGGCATTACTGAGCGTCGCCTCGACCGAAGGGGAGAAATAGCCGGCGACTTTGAGGTTCGACGTCATACGTAGAACGCTCTCGCCGTAATTGGTGCCGCCCGTATTTGCGTCGAACGCGCCGTTGCCCGTCGAGAGATACAGGTTTCCGCCGAGATCTGCCGCCGGAGCATAGGTCGCGGACCAGAGGGCGCCGAGGTAGCTTCCGGCATCGGTCGTCGTCGTATTGAAAATAGCGACGTTTTGCAGCGTATGCGCGTTGTATGCGAACATCCAGCCGTGCGTGACGGCAGCGTTCTCATCGCAGCTGCTGCCGAAGCCGACGTAAACGTTGCCCGCGGAAAGGAGCAAACCGAGCCGGTTCTGTTGCCACTGATCGGCGAAGACGTCGCTCGAGCCGTCGGAGAGCCGCGCGGAGCCTGCGATCTCGGTCGGGGGCAGAACGCTCGCACCGCTGCGAAGGTCGAGGGCGATCAATTGGTTGTGATACGTGGTTGCGGAGCCGCCGGTCACCTGAAATTTGTCTACGACGTACAGCGTGCCGGTCGCCGGATCGATGACGGGCGTCGATGAGATGCCGATCGTCGGCGTGATCTGCGAGCAGCCGTTGACCGACGAAGGCGAAACCGCGGTGACGCCGGCGGCTGGATTTGTGAAGTTTTTCTGCCAGGCGAGTTGTCCCGTATCGGCATCGTAGGCGTACACACTGTCGTTCTCCGTGGCGATGATAACGAGATTGCGACGCACGCCGTTAACCAATACGTTCGGCGCATACAGTGGCTGGGCATACACGACGCTATCGGCCGCGAAAGTACGAATGAGGCCGAAATGACCGGACGATACGCTCGCGGTCGTCAAGGTCGTTTCGGCGCGATTCCAACCCGTGCGGTGGTTGTCATAGTGGTACGTGTAGTAACCGGGATTCGACGCGGTGGCTTGCGCCATTTGCGGGTGAACGGACCACGTCCTGACCGCGGCCGCCGCGGTTACGGTCATTGCTGCAACAAGCGCGCACGTAACGAGCAGATACTGGGCCTTCATCATCTCCTCACACTCGGCAAGGCGCGCATCAAGATCTGCCGCGCCATTGCAACGCCGAGAGTCCTTACAAGATCAATGTGAAGGTTTTCGACCTACAAAAGCAAGCGATCTAGCTGCTTACTCGTTGCTTATTGCTTTCGACGAATTGGATGCGCTACGCGCCGCCACGCTCCGGCGCTTGCTGCGTAATGCCCAGGCGGCGGTTCGGCGCGAGAAAATCGCTGTCGAGCCGCGACGCTCCGTCGACTGCCAATCCACGATGATCTCGCCGATCGCGGGCGAAAACTTGAACCCATGACCGGAGAAGCCGGCTGCGACGATTCCCGACGGATCGCGCGGGTGCACACCGACAATGAAATGTTCGTCGGGCGTCATCGCGTACTGACAGACGGCTGCGCTGCAGATACGTCGCCGGCACCGGGCATCCACGTCTCGAGCGCCGCTCGAATCGGTGCCACGTCATCAGTGGAAACGACGCGGTCGATGCGATCCATCGACGTGATCGCACCACCCGTGTGGAAAGCCGCTTTTACGCCGTCGCCGAGATCGGGAAACCCGTAGAAGGTTTCGATGAATGCGGCACGGTCGACGAGAAACGCTGGGCAACGGGACGCGTCGAACGCGTCGGTTTTCGGCGTGAACCAAATTTGCACTTTACGTTGTACGACGACCGGCACGCCGAGTTCGTCCGCGTGCGAATCGAGCCACGGCCCGGTGCAAACCGTAGTTGTGCCGCTCGGGGTTGACGCGACTTTATTGAGCAATAACGACACCCGGCTTACCAGTCAGAACCCCTCCAGCTTAAATGGCGTCACTCCGGTGAAGCGAACGAATGACCGCGAGAAGGTCGATTGATCGCCAAAGCCGCTCGAAAGCGCGACCTCGGAAAGTTGGAAATCAGTGTCAGTCATCAAGCGCATCGCGGTCTCGATACGCAACTGGAGCGTTGAAACGGCGCGCACGTCGTCTCGCAGCGCCGCGGTCGGCCACCGTTGCCATGGTCGGCGCGTCGATGAATACGAACCGGTTGGCTACTATGTCTTCTCCAATTCGATCTATAAAGGCGCTACCGAAGTCAAGACCTGAACGCTCGGCCAGAGGCTCGGGTTCCAATGGAGACGTTCTCCACGCTTCGCGAATTACGCGACCGCCCTGGTCACATTGATTCATGAGCGAGGCAGCTAAAGCGGTGATGTTTATGGCCAACGGGCGTAGTACGAAGGGCGCTTTGGCCGGGATCTCGCCCGGCTTGTGATGCCGGCTTCCCGATCAGGGTCCGCGCTACAGTCGCCCGCACGGACCACCGATAATCTTCACATGCGGTCTGTCGATCCCCGGGTTCAAGCGTTAGGGGCAGCGCCGTCATGACAGGAGTGAAACTCAATGTTCCGCGCATTTTTTTGCCTCGTAATCGGCTTGGCTCTGGTGGCGTCGCCCTTCGGCGGCGGGATCTTGAATGCGAAACCGATCCCCGGCGGCGCGAACCAAAAAGCGTCCGTGGAAGGGTGCATGGGCCAGACACTTTTCGACGGCGTATGGCGCCTGACGGTGAAAGACATCGCAAGCACCCATCGACCGTTTTCCGGCGAGCCAGGAACGCCGGGATACGCGGTCACCATGCAGTTTCGTAACGGCTCGCCCCGCACGATCTCGCTCGCAAACTCGGGAATCAGCGGAAACGGCACGGGCGTCGAACTTGTTACGGTCGACGGAAATACACTCGACCTCGATGTCGGTGATTTTCAACGGATGGCGTTTAGGCCGATTCCGCAGGGCGGTTCGTATACCGCCCGGCTGCATTACTATTACCCGAGTGGAACGGGTGATGCGGGCGATCTCTCGAAGCCTGACAAATTCCTACTTCAAGTCGACCCGCACGCCGGCGGCCTGCGCGACGTTAGAGTACGGTATCCAATCAGTGACCCGAGTTTTCGCGTTCGTGCGAACTGCGCCGAATGAGGGGAACTCAAACGAAAGCGCGTCGCCTAGCCTCCACGCTTACACTCGGTGCCTCACTCTTCGCTTGTGCGATAGCGACTGCACGAATCGCCGCAGCCGGTCCGACGCAAGAAGTGGATCGAATGCTTGCGACCTATCGGACGATCAATAGTATGCGCGTCCACGCGACGGTGCCCGGGGGCAGTTGGAGCATCGCGTATGAAGCGCCGAATAAATACAAACTCGACTCTGCCCTGTTTAACGCTATCGTGATCGGTGACAACGCCTGGACTTTAGGAAGACATGGTTGGCGGCATATGCCCGCGGGCACGGGTAGGACGATTCTCGAAAAGCTCGAGAACTATCGAGCCATCTTCCTTACCGGCGGAACGTACGACTATCACATCACGGACCGCGCCGTGACGCCGGGCGTCGGGCATCAATACGAATTTCGTCGCCGCGGTGCGCTTGCCGATCATGGTTGGGTCTGGATCCGACCCGACCACCTCCCTTCGCAGGTCCATAAGTCATCGGGCAGTTGGGCGTACTTTACCGACTTCAATATCTACAACGACATTCAGCCACCCGCGGGAGCCACTGAAGACTAAGCGACTCGGGGTAAAGGCGGCGGTCATAGCCGCTAGTCACCGCACTCCATCGTCGCGCATCGCCTGGCGCTCTCGATTTGCGCGGCAAGATATTTGAGCGCGAACAGTGTCAGCTTGTCGCCGAAGGCCCGGTACGCGAAACGCGCTCCTCGGAAGAACTTGCTCTTCGGCGTGTTGCGATAGACGCCGATGGTTGCGACGACGCGCGCATTCAGGTAATCTTGCGCGACCGCATCATCGTACACCAAAGCGATCGTCTTGCGCACACGCCCATCGCTACGGTGAACGAATACAAAGTTTGGTGCGTCGTACCGCACCAGCTCTTGAAACGACAGATGGTTCGCCGTGTCTTCAATATGATATAGAACGTTAGCGCCCGCATACGGCGTGGTCGCGTTATACATCGCCATGCCGCTTATCTCGCTGATGAGCTTTGCGATCGTAAATGGTTTCCGTTGCGCCGAGGCCACGACTGCGCTCACCCTTTCGCCGGGTAGCGCGAGGGCGATTCCGCACGGCAGGGTGCCCAGGGCCAAGCAGCAGACCATGCCGGCGCCGATTTTTCCGCGAAGCCGGTGTCGGGCTGACGACGCGCCGCCGGCCCGCGAGCTTGCCTCCTGAGACACGCGAGTCTCCTAGGCTCCGTACAGCCCCGGTACGGAAACGACTTTCCAAACATCGCCTCTCTTAGCGAAATTGATCGTTACCTTCGTCGCACCGTAGTCACCGTGCCCGTGTCCGGCATACAGATAGTCGTAGAGCGTGAGCGCGCACGCGTAGCCGCCCGTTGTCCGTTTGATACTTTCGATTGCAAACGCGGCATGATGCGGTGACGAGAGCCCAACGAAGTAGCCGCGCAATGCATCGGGCCGCGGGCTTCCCTCACTCTGGCCGAAATCGGTCGTGGCGGCACCCATCTCCGCGTCGCGCCGCGCCCAGGCGTACCCAAACGTCTCGGCCGCGTCGAGCGCACCGATCTGGTCATTCGTCCGCGGTGCCCCGTTCGCTATTCGGGCAGACAAGGCAAGCGCGCACGCTAACACGAGAATTAGCGGAGACGCTCGATGAGCTACGGTCAAAGCCGTTCGCCCGAAAAACAGTCGGCTTCCCTCAGAGGGTCTCATCACCGGAGTGGTTCGCCGGCGAACGTTTCAAATCACTTGCAGCGGAGAATGACGTGCGTTTCGTCAGCTTTCGGACTGCGACGTATAACTCCACGATTAGTCAAGTCCGTTCTGGGCACATGAGCAGGACTCGCATGAGGCGCCTCGGTCACATCGCCGGGGCCGATCTTCTGAGCGGCACGCTCGCCGTCCGAGCACTAAACATATAGCTGGAGTAAGATTTCATGGCGGGACAGACAATCGGCGGCCTTTTCAAGGACCAGGCGCGCGGGGATAGAGCCCTCGCAGAGTTAAAAGCCGCGAATTTTTCGAGCGCTCAGATCAGCGAAGTCGACGAGGAAGACGCTTCCAAGCCCGAGCCGAAAAAGCTCGGCAATCCCACCACCGACTTTTTCAAAGATCACAAGTCCAGTGGATCGGAGTTTCGCGACAACTTGGCCGATCTCGGTATGTCCGATGACGACGCGCACTACTTCGAAGACGGCGTCGCCCGCGGCGGAGCGCTCGTTACGGTCAAGGCCGACGCGCGTGCCTCTGAAGCGACGGCCATCCTACAGCGCAACGGCGCCGATCTCGGCTCGCTCGGACGCGGCGGAAGCATGCCGACTGCCGGTGCCGCCGTCGGAGCTGGCGCAACGACGGCTCGCGAGATGGATGGGAAAGACGACCAGACGCTCGAGCTCAAAGCGGAACGCCTCTCCGTAGACAAAGTTCGCGTGGCTAGCGGCGAAGCTCGGCTTCGCAAGCGCGTCGTTTCCGAACAGCAGTCGATCGACGTGCCGGTTTCGCACGAAGAACTCGTCATCGAACGTCATGCTGTAACAAGTGGTGCCGTCGGCGGTACGATCGGCGCGGACGAGACGATCAGCGTGCTGCTCTCGCGCGAAGAAGTCAGAGTCGGCAAACAAACATTCGTTACCGAAGAAGTCGAGGTCGGCAAGCGCGCCGTCGGCGGTAGCGAGCGCGTGTCGGATACCGTTCGCCATGAGGAGCTCGTCGTCGACGGAGATCAAGTCACCAAGCCTCCAGCGCGTTAAGCGAGACCGAACTTAGGCATACCGTCACGGGCCTAATGCTCCGTGACGGTGCCGCTTCCGTAGTGCTTTTAGAGCCGCTTAACGGAACGCTTCGCCGCATGAGGCCGACGTGTCACGCGCAACGTCCCTCGCCTCCGCTTCCGTAATCTACAGTGGCTCCAAAAGCCGCGCGAGCAAAGGCGTCTTGGGAGCCCTACGTAGCTCTTCCCAGCTTCCTGTCTGCACGACTTGACCGGCTTCGATAACGAGGGCGCGCGCGCACAGGCGCTCGAGGATGTGCACCTGATGATCGACGACGATCATGCTGAAGCCCAGTCGCGCTTGCCACGTGCGTAGATCATAGAGAAGGCTGCGCACGACGTGCCGGTCGAGCCCTGCGAACGGTTCGTCGAGCAAAACCAGCGCCGGCCGTCGCGCGAGCATTCGCGCAAGTGCAACGCGACGTGCTTGCCCTCCGGACACACGCGCTGCTGGTGCCGTCCAGATCGGCTCGAGCTCTAAGCGCTCGCGCAGCTCGTCGATCCATCGAGCATCGAGTCGGCTGCCGTCTACGCTGAAGCGCACGTTTTGTGCGACCGTCAGGTGCGGGAAGAGATTCGCGTCTTGCGTCATGTAGCCGATCGGTCGCAACCAGAGCGGCAACGACGGAGGAAACAGCTGCAGCCGATCGAGGCAAACGAATCCTTCGTCCGGCTCCTCAAAGCCCGCGATACAAGACAGTACAGAACTCTTTCCGACTCCGGACGCACCAAACAGTCCGATTGACGATCGGTCCGGCAGGTGGATCGCAACATCGACAATCAGATCGCGCCGAAGCTTGACGATCCGTGCTTCAAGCATGCCGGCGCTGCGCGAGCACGTGCGCGAGCCACGGTAACGGCAGAGCTGCTACGAGGAAAACCACGAGCAGCGGCATCACCGCCGGAAGTCCAAAACTTTGTAGACTCACCCATAATTGCACCGGCATGCCCGCCGGATAGTACGCCGTAATCACGACCGCACCGAACTCACCAAGCGCGCGGACCCAAGCGATACTGAGCGCCACCGCCAGCCCGAGTCGTGCCAGTGGGAACGTTACGCGCCGGAATACGTCCGCAGGCCCCTTCCCAAGCAGCGCTGCGTGCCGTTCGAGCGCTGCAGGAACACCGTCAAATGCGGCGATCGCGCCCAGAACGTAGTAACCAATGCTGACGTAGACTTGCGTGACGACAAACGCACCCGATGAGTTGCTGGTGCGCAAGCCGATGCGCTGCAGCAGCGCGCCTATTGGTTCGTGGGACCCGAATGCGAGGGATAAGAGAATGCCGAGCGCGAGCGGCGGCAAGAGGATTGAAACGAGTAAGACGGCCTGCCACCAGATGCGTTCACTTGCAGCAGCGCGGGCTATGTAGAGGGCGACCGGAGTACCGATCGCGACGACGATACCCATCGCGATTGCGGTTAACGACAGCGAGATTTGCACCGCAGCGAGCGAGGGCTGCGCAATGTCGGGAGCCCACTGCCACGGGCCGATCGGTGCAAAAAGACCGGCCAACGGATACAGCAACGCCACCGCAAACACGGCTACTGCGATACGAGCGAGCCTTGCCGCGGCTCGGCGGCTCAGGCGTGGAGCGACGCGGCGTTCCCAGCGGGATCGTAGCTGTAGCGCCGGAACGCCGCCTGCGCCTCGGCGTCTCCGAGCCACTTCACGAAAGCAGCGGCCTCGTTCGGATGCGCGGAACCCTTGACGACCGCCGCATAGTACACGAGCGGCTCCGGATGGTAGAGTTTGCCGCCTAAGGTCAAGCTTGCCTTTGCGTAGTCCGCCTGACGGCGCGAATCACTAAGGTTGATTTCTGCCGGAAGACCGATGTAGGGCAATCCAAAGGGCTCGGGCTGAATCTTATAGGCCGATGCCGCGTCGAGCTCGACACTTTGCAATCGAGCTTCGATCGACGGCTCCGTAAAAATCTGACTGGGATTGTTATCCGCACCGAGGATTCTGTCGCGCAGGTCCGGCTGATTATATAAGCTCGCCGCAAGCTGTATGAGGAAAATGATATTCCGGCCTTGCGGATCGGTCACGGGATCGGTGCGCCCGAAGCGTAGCCCCGGCTCCTCGAGCACTTGCCACCACGCTTCATTGCCTTTCTTTCCCGCGTTGCTAAGTTTTTGTGCGAACGAGCTCTTCGGGCTGTACGCGATTACCATCTCCGTACGCGCGATCGGTTGAGCCGCCTCAACTTTTCCGGCCTTGATGACCGTCTCGATCGGGCTTGCCGTCACCGAGATGAAGACATCGGGAGTGATGTTGCCGCCTGCGATCAGCGCTGCGAGACCGCTTGCACCCTGGGCGCGGCCCTGCAGTGCGAGGTTGAGACGTTGCGCAGCAAGCTGCTTGATCGGCCCCTCCATTAACGACGTCATCGAGCCGGCATACGCGACGTCAAGCGGGGTCGGGTCCTGAGCGAGCGCCGGACACGATCGTGTCCCGAACAAGGGCGCGCCGGCGACGAGCGCCGTGCCCGCCTTGATAAAAAGCCGGCGGCTCGGTAGCATGAAAACTTGGTCTCCTGTCTTTACCGTTGCAAAAAACGATCCGTCCGGATCGTCGGCCGACTCATGAATGACTTCCTGCCGCCAAGACCAGCGTGAGTTTCGTAACGTTGCGAACCCACCGTGCATGCGTCCGATCGCAGGCGGCCACGACCCGCTCGGGACCAACGTCGGCTGGAAGCGGCGCTCCGTCCTGCTGATCGACCAACAACGGAGCGCAGCGCGTTTGCGTCGTCTCGAGCTCACCCAAAGAGAAGACTGCCGAATAGCCGTCGGAAGCCGAGACGAGAAGGTATGCTCGCGCGGCGGGTCCGCGGACGGCTTGGCCCATCGGGGAACCCGCGTCCCGCAGCACGTCCGCAAGTCGTACGCCTGCGTACTCGTGACTCGTCCCGTCATGGTCGGCGGCGGTTGTTACCGCCTTCGGTAAACGTGCCCAGGCGGCAGCATCGACCATGGCGTTGCTATGCACGAACGCGCCGTCGATCGGAACGGGCGCCGACTGCGGCAGCTCCGTCGCCGCGACGACTGCTGCCAGCGCAAATGCACGGATCATCCCTTTGCGGCCATCACTTGACTCGAATCTATGCTGACGACCGCATCGTCGCCTTCTTGTGAACCGAGTGATTCGACGGAGCCCTGGCGGCGTTCGCGTCCGTCTCGCCGAAGCTTCCCGGGATGCAGCCGAGTACGTTTTCTATTGCTGCGGTGGACCCGTTTACGGGTGAAGTCGGTGTTGCGGTGCAGTCCAAGTTCCTGTCGGTCGGAGCCGTCGTGCCCTTCGCGCGGGCGGGCGTCGGAGCGATTGCAACGCAAGCCTTCGCGAACACGACCTACGGCCCGAAGGCGCTGCGTCTCTTAGAGTCGGGAATGTCGGCGGCCGACGTTTCGGCGACACTCGTTTCGGACGACGGCGGCGGCGAAGATCGGCAGTTCGGCATCGTCGCGGCAACGGGAAGCGCGGCCACGTTTACCGGTACGAAGTGCATCGTTTTCGCCGGCGGTCTCACAGGCGAGAACTTCGCGGCGCAAGGGAACTGCTTGGCGGGCGCCCCGGTCGTTGAAGCGCTGGCGGCCACCTTTACTCTTACGGGCGGGCGTCTTGCCGACCGGCTCGTCGCGGCGCTGCGGGCGGCGCAGGCTGCAGGCGGCGATAAGCGCGGGCAGCAGAGCGCGGCGCTTCTCATCGAAAAGTCGCGCGGCGGCTACGCCGGTTTCAACGACCGTTACGTAGATCTGCGCGTTGACGATCATACGGCTCCGATCGAAGAACTGGCGCGCCTTCTCGAGTTGCACAAGCTGTATTTCTTCGAAGCCGGGAGGGACGACGTGCTGTCGATCGATGCGGCGCTCGGCGCGGAACTCGTGCGCGAACTTGCGCGCGTCGGCTCGCTACCGGCCGGAGAGACGGCTTTCGACGACCGCGCTCGCGCGGCGCTCGTGTCGTTCATGCATGTGGAAAATTTGGAGAATCGCGTCCGGGACGACGGCTGCATCGACCGCCAAACACTCAACTACTTAAGAACTGCGCCGTCGAAGGCCGGTCACGCGTCCGACTACTTGGGAGGCGCGCCCTCAAGGCTCCAGGCATAGGCGTTCCAATCCTCGACAATACCGTTGGGACGGAAATTTTGTAACCGCGCCGTCACAGCTTCGATTTGCCTCGGCCACCATAAGTAGACGTATGGTGCGTCGCGCGCGAGTAATTCCTGGACGGCTGCATACGCGCGTTTGCGAGTGGGCCGATCGTAGTGTGAGAGCGCGACCGCTTCCGCGGCATCCAGTGCCCGGCTACAGTATCGCGACCAGTTGTAACCGCTGGGCGGTATTTGGTCGCACAGTAGCTGCGTGGAATCGTCGGGATCGATGCCGGCATACCAGGTCTGCAAACCGGCATCGTAGTGACCGCTCGAAAGTATCCCGTTTTCGCCCGCCGGACCATAGAGCAGTGCCGTCGTGTAACCTTTGAGCTGCACGTCGATGCCCGCTACGCGCAGCATCGAAGCGATGACGACGCCGCGGTTGCGGTCCGTCAAACTATCCGAACGGTACGCTAATCCGAGTGTCAGGCGGTGCCCTTTTCTTACACGAATGCCGTCCGGGCCGGGAAGCCAACCCGCTTGGATCAGGAGCGCAAGCGCGGCCGGAAGGTTCGGCATCTTCGTGCCGGCGTGCGGATCGAAGGCCCACATAAATGAGGGCAGATCTTCCGTAGCGGGCAACGTCGTATCGTAGGTGACATTATGCACGAGGGCCGGCTTATCGACCGCGAGATCGACCGCGCGCCGCAAGCGCGTATCCGCGAAAGGCAAACGGGTCGTGTTGAAGATTATCGAATCGGCGCCGTTGAAGGGAACGAGCCGCACCCGAACGCCCGGTATCGCCGCGAGTTGCGGATAGACCCGCGGCGAAGCTTGCACGAACCAGTCGATTTCGCCGGAACGCATTTCGTTGATAACGGTATTCTCGTCGGGAATGAGATGCAGTACGATCCGCGCGATGTGCGGCTTTCCTAAAAAGTAGCGGTCGTTGGCGACGTATTCGATGCGATCGCCGCGCTGCCAGCGAACGATACGGTAGGGTCCCGTTCCGATGGGCAACGAGTTGAACGGCACGTTATTCAAATCGTGATAGCGCCGCAGCACGTGTTCGGGAATGATCGCGATCGGCGAGTCGCTGAAGGCAAAAAAAGTGTGAACGGCCGGAGCGAAGCGACGCTTGAGGTGAAAGGTGGCGGTATATGAATTCGGAGTATCGATGCGTGAAATCTGATCGTAACCGTGGCGCGTCGCGACCGCGGTGTTCGGATTCATGATCGCACGCCAGGTGAAGGCGACGTCGCGGCTGGTGAAGGGTTCGCCGTCCTGCCAAACGACGCCGCGACGCAGGCCATAGGTAATCGTCAGGCCGTCCTTGGAGATGCCGCCGTTCTCAAGCGTCGGCACGCGCTCGACCAGGACGGGCACGTCGCGACCTTCAGGATCGGTTGCGATCAACGGATCGAGTGCGAGAAACTCGGCTTGGATTTCGAACTGTTGCGTCGAAAGAACCGGATTGAGCGTGTTGGGCGAGCCCGTCATTGCGATGTCCAACGTGTCGCGCCGCGCCGTGCTGCCCGCACTCGTATGCGTGCAACCATAGAAGATCGGGGCGCACGCAAGCGCGGCCGTCAAGGCCCGAATTCTCATTGCGCCGCTATTCGGATGCGATGACTCGCGGCCCGCCTACGATCGGACGGTGCTCGAGCCGCTTAACGATGCGAGGCTACCGTCTACTGCCGGCGACCGAACACTGCGGCGGGGAGTTGAAAGCGGCGAGCCAGTGTCCTGAGTCCGAAAAGGCGGGAAATAAAGCGACGTCGATTTCTTGGCGACGAGCGACTTCGCGCTATTTTTGATCCGGACACCGGGGTTTCGGTAACGACGGCAAGCGCTTGCACCAATACGCGTTGAGGCCGGTTTCTGCACAGCAAGTCTGCCGGCTCGCCCGGTGCTCGCGCACCCGTCCCAATTTTAGGTCACTTCGAAATTCGTATGCTGCGTCACAATTGTCTATTGTTGCTCGTTAATTGCTGCGCCGTGCCGTACGTTCAAGAAGCTAGCCCTCGAAAGGCGCGCCGGGGAGCCGCGGTTCTCCGTCTTCATCAATACGCCTCCAGGAGCGCCAGTCGTGTCGAAGGATCCCCTACTGCAGACGATCAGCGTTAATATGTCGCGCGAACTCGTCCGGCGCGTTCAAAGCCTTGGCTTTCACCAAGATTTAAGCGTTTCGTCGATCGTCGAGCAGTCCCTGATCGCGTTTCTAACGGATCATTCCGACGAAGAGCTTGCAAACCGGCTACGTGCGCTCGGGGCCACCCTGCGGCGCACTTGATCGCATAGCCCATTGTGGCGAGCCCTTCGGCTCGTCACTGGCCTACTGTATTCGCGAGCGCGCGCTCATGCGCGACCAGCATCGGCATCCGCCCCAGAGTCGAATACTCGCGACCTCTCGAGTGCAGCAGCGCCGATAGTTCGCGGGTCCGGACGCCCGATAGTGCATGCTGTCGGAAGTCGCGCGAAGCGCCACGCTCGTAATTCGCGATCTGCCGACGAACCTCACGCTACCTTCTTTGATCGGTAGTGAGATACGATGAGAGTAAAAGTTCCAGGATCGCTGCAGTACTCATGTTTGAATCGAGGCTAAGCGATTCTAAACGATCGACGAGATGACTGGGAAGCTTGATGTCGACCCTTTCGATTGCCGAAATCATGCGAGCTGGCCTCGCGCTCGATGCGGTTGCAATATAAGTCATTTCTACTTAACGGTTACCTTTCATCGGTGTCATGCATTAGACGAGCGAACGGAAGCAGACGACGGTTGCCCTGGTCGACGAACGTTTGACCAGAGCGATACTACTTCATTCAAACTGCGTATGTCTGTATAAAAATGACATTGCCGAAGAGATGTGAACGTTCTTACTTCCTACGAGGAATTATTATCTGAAAAGGCACAGCAGGCCGACTCGCACAGCGCTCGTCGACGAGCGTACCTTCGGGCAGAATGCGATCCTTCGCGGGCTCTCCGGAAGTTCGGCGCAGGACCTGATACGCAATGGAGAGTTGTTGTGTCTCGACGTTCGGTGGCAGATTTACGAACCCGAGCGCGAGATCAACGACGTGTATTTTCCGCTCGGCTGCGTTCTAACCGTGGTCACGACGATGAAAGATGGCGGCGCACGGTCCATTCTTAACGACCGGTGAGGGTCACATCAACGACCGTTACCAGCAGAGACGGAGAACCTCAGCCGGAAACACGCGACCGAGGTCTCAAAGCTTTCTCCGCCACTCCCACCGCCGATTGCGTCACACCCCGTAGGAGCCCAGCAAACTGTTCGCGCGCGACCTCATAGCATTCGCATGCCGCAGCTTCGAGACCAGGGCGATCCATAATCACGACCTTGCCGTGAGCGTAGCGAATAAAGCCGGCTTCTTGTAATGTCGCGGCGGCGATCGTCACGCCCGAACGGCCCGTTCCTAGCATCATCGCTAAATATTCGTGTGTGAGGGGAATGTCATCCACATTGACGCGATCACGAGTCATCAGAAGCCAGCGAGCGCATCGCTCATAAACGCTATGTAACCTATTACAGGCGGCAAGCTGCCCCAGCATATTCACATATGCTTGCAAATATCGGTCAAGCAACTGACGGAACCCAGGGTTGATCGAGCTTAATTCGCGAAATACCTTCGCGGGGACCGTGACTGCGTAGCCAGGCACCTGGCAATAGCAGTCATTCGCGGTGCTTGACGCGCCCATCAGTAGTGGGAAGGCCGACATGCCTTCACGCCCTATCGTACCAACTTCAATCTGCTGACCATCTTTCATCCTCGTGACGATCGACAAGACCGAGTCGATGGGGAAGTACACCTCATTAATTTGCTGCTCCGGCTTGTAAATCTGTTTCCGCACAGCGAGCTGGACTAAAGAACCTTCACTGACCACGCGTGATGTTATGGCTGCGTCGACCCCATGCAAGACCGCATTCCGCTCTGTTAGTTCCGCAGATAAATGCGGTGACTTAGCACCGTTTGTCAAACCTTTTACCCCAAAAGCTCGCGCAATACGCTTGCGTTTAAGCTTCACGAAGACATCCATTAACTCCGTTAACTCTGTGATGCACGTCCGCGTCAATTCATACAGAGCCCGTAGTCTAGTGCTACGTAGCTGTGATGCACGTCCGCGTGAGCGCATACAGACTCCGTGCGCAGTAAGTCGTACACTTTAAATTAGCTGCGGTATGCCCGTGCAGTGAAACCGCCATCTGGGCAAAGTAGGGTTGAAAGTCCGCTTGAAAAAAGCATCCGCAGTCGTCGCGCTTGTGACATTATCGTTCCTGAATTCCGGCGCGGCAAGTATGGCTGATAGCGCGCCAATAGCCGCGTCCGGGTCCTCGCCGAATACTGACAGGATCGTCCACGTTAAAACAGTTGTCCCTTGCCCCGAGGCTCCAACAATAGCGGCTACTGCGACACATGTTGCTTCCTGTTCGGCCCTCGAAGTGAACGGCACGGTTGCCGCAAATCGGGTTACCGTCGAACCCGCTTTCGATCTTCTCTTGCCGCCAGAAAAGCTTTCACAGCCTAACGCTACTGGTAACGCAGCACTTGAAGCATACGACGGAAGCAACCAACTCGTTTTTAGGTTCCCGTTTAATGCACGCGGCGAATATCGCATCGATGTTCCACTCGCAGCTTCAGTGGAGCAGTCTATTCGTCGCTTGCGTGTTATCAATGGCTCAGCTTACGCTGATCGTACAGCATCCCTGCATGGCGACGTCAGCGCCGAAACATTCCCGAGATACGATCATAGTGTGGTACTCGCATGGAATGCGCTAGCGTTTCCTGCAATACGCATTGCAACGATTGCCATCGATCACAACGAGGACGCAAGCTACGCTTCCGGCACCGAAAGTTTCCAGCAGATAAGGCTCGAAACGACTTCGCCGCGTCTTATCATCGATTTTTCCGACGGCGTTCGCAGCACGCGGCGTATCTTTACCGTATTCGGTCGCTAGTGCGATGCCTGCTCGGCGTGACCGGATAATGCCTTCCGCCAGAGCCAAAGCTGAAGCGACTGACGTTGCCACGGAGCTCCATACAGCAAGTTGAAGAAACTGGCGATGTCGCGGCAGGTCCATAACACGCAGCCGCCCCAATTGGGAGGCGGACCCACGCAGTGCACGATCAAATTCGAACATAGCTACGTCGCAGGTAGCTGCACCTTCGGTCTCGCCCTTCTGACAGTGTTGACGGTAGCGTTTTGGTAGCGCCAGTACTTGGCGAGCCGAAGATGCCGACGTTATACCGTTAACGCACGAGTTTCTCGGTATGATGCCCGGCACCGGCCGCTCCGGGGTGACGATTGCCGCAGCGACACTGCAGCAAGCCGGCTTGATCAAGTAGCCCACGGAAAAATCCAGATTCTCGACCGACCCGGCTTGGGAGCAACCTCGTGCGAATGTTATGCGGTGGCGCGCCAACAGTTCGGGGGACTGCTGCGACCGCTATCGGCGAGCGCCGATCGAGTCGCCGTCGAATAGGCTTCGCGTCAGGGGGGCCGCTTCGAGCCGGCTCTGGTACGTTAAGCGCGTGCAAACGGGCGTTACGACGGTCTTACGCGAGCTCCGCGACGGAGACGTTTCATTCGTCGACTCATTGATTACCGTCGCCTTCGGCCGACCCGGGCGACCGCAGCCGCTACCGAGCGCATCGCCCGCCGGCGAGATTTGCTATGTCGCCGAACGTAGCGGGGCGATCGTGGGCTTCGCCGCAGCGCGTAGTTACGGTTCTGTCGCATACATCGGGCCCATGGCCGTCGATGCGAGCGCACGCAGGCAAGGTATCGCACGGAACCTTATGCGGAAACTCATTGCGTCTTTGAGGTCCAGCAGTTGCAGCACGCTTCTGCTCGACGCAACCGAACCCGGAGTACCGCTCTACGAGGGTTTCGGCTTCTCGCAGGTCGACTGCACCGACGTGTACGAACGCGATGTCGACGGCCGCCCCAGCGCCCGCTCTGCGGAGGTCGCCGAGCACCAACTGCCGGCCGCCTTTGCTATCGATCGTCGGATCGCGGGTTGCGATCGAAGCGCCACGTTGAGCAGGTTTGCGCAAGAGCCGAACGCGTGGCTCGAGGTTCGAGAACGCGGCTACGTGCTGATCCATGGGCGAGTTGCCGGCCCTTGGCTAGCCGATTGCGGCAGCGTCGCACGACAGCTCTTCGACGCAGCTCTCAAAGCCCGGCCCCAAGTCAACGTCGTATTCTCACCACGTTCGAACCGAGAATCGGCGTCGATCCTGAGCGACGCCGGCTTTCACCTCGTACGCAGCCTCCGCCACTTGAGCTACGGGCCGCCCTCGCCGATGCTCCGCACGAGCGTCTTCGGGCAAGGTAGTCTCGGACACGGCTAATGCGACCAAGACCGACGGCACAAACGGAGCCGCAGCCTAGTGGTCTCGCGGCAGCCGTCGTCGCCGCTCGTCTCAGCTCGAGCGGCGGCGTAACGTAACGTCGTGCGCCCATCTTGCAAGCCCGTTGGCCCTATTCGCACACCAGCGGAGTTGTGCCGAACGTTCGTTTCAGGTGTCTGCCGGTTCGCATCCCGGAAAGTTCAGAGTCCCGGCACGAGTCCCGGCGACACCCATAGGCTAGGCGGTCAGATCGTTACGTAGCGCGTCGAGCGACGGCACGAAGAAGTACGCAGCAGCCGTCGGAACGATGAAATCGACCGGTTCGTGCAACGTCGTACGGAGACTACCGGTCGGGTAATTCGGGACCGGCTCGTCCATCGTGCGCTCTTTACTATGATCGGCGTTCTGCCCGATGATCGGATCGACACCGACGACCTTGATGGGCGTTCCGTCAGGGTGATTTTTCCCGAACACGAAGGCCGGATTATTGGCCCACGACTGCTGAACGAACTCGAATTGGTTGACGATCGAGGTCTGGTAGCAGACGAACATCAAGCCCCGGTCGCCCGTGCTTTTTTTCGCCGCAGTTTCGGCCGGGTCAACTTCCGGACCGTATGGGATGCCGGCCCGGATAATGCGCCGGATATCGAGGAACTGGCGCGCAATGTCGCGCCGCGGGTTGGTCTTGCGGATGTGCGCTCCGAACGGGCAGCGCCGCTGCGCTTGGTCGTCAGAATAATCGAAATCGTTGTTGTGGCCCTGGTCAACACCGAGTTCGATATCGTCTTGTAACGGCGTCAGCTCCATCGGCGCTCCGCTCTTCCAACGGCCGACGAGCCGGCCGCCGAGCAAGACTGGGTCCATGCTTTGCGTCGCCGCCTGACTCTCGAGATACGATTCGAACTCCGGCACCAGCTGGCGCAGCCGCCGAAAGACCATGAACGAACCGTTCTTCATCCAGGCGACTGGCGGCGTCGCCTTCGAGCCATAGCCGAAGACGAATAATCCCGGCTCGACGACGTCTTGGCCGGGTTTGGGATCGCCGAGATTCGTGACGTCGAGCGCGGGCTGCGAGATACCGTCGGCAAAGCCGAAATGCTCGTGTCCGCGTTCTGCGCCGGGACGGACGTTCGCTGTTTCTTCGAACGAAATGCCGACGGCATTGCCCAGCAGCGCCAAGACCGTATGCGACTCCTCGTCGACGTCTTCTTGGGTCCCTCCCGTCACGAACATCACGCCGTCGATTGCGTGACTCGCGAAGTCGGGCAGCCAGGTCGTCGGTTCGCCCGTCGCACTGACGGGGTCTTGAATCGCCTTGGCTTGTTTGCGAGCGCCTGCGTCGTACGATGGATCGCCGAGGTCGACGCCCGGCCGCAGCTTGTCGACCCCGCTCTTCGTGAACGCAATATTGAATCCGACGAGCGGCAGCATGAGGTGCAGATCGTAATTCTTGAGTGCCGAAAGCTCTTTGTCTCGCGCGCGAACGGTTTCACTCGTCGTGATACGCTCGACGAGCACGCCACGCATTTTGGATTTGAATTGCGCGACGTCGTTGATTGCGAAGAAGATAAAGCGTTGAAAGTTCTTCTGTAAGCCGATAACGACGTCACCTTGGATTTCGTCCAGATCGAGTACCGGCTTCGAGAGCTGGTGCGGCTCGGACGCCGGGGCCGGCCGCGGTGGTTCGATGGCCATGTCAACCTCATTCAGAAGCGATGCGATACGCGCGCTCGTCTACGGCGACGCGCGGCGACTCGAAGACGTTCGGGTCTTGCAGACCATATCAACGGCGCGTCCGAAAACCGTCCTCTCGATGCGGCCGGTACATGCGCGCGAGTCTTTCAGGCGGCACGCCAAGCGTGTAAAGGCTCATGATCGAGGTCCACGTCCACAGCGTCCGCATGGGTTTGCCGTGATAGCGCCGCGACGACGTGACGATATGGAGCGGAAGGCGCACGCTGCGGCCGTATCGCCGCAGCGCGATGGAAAATGCATAGTCTTCCATAATCGGAGCGTCGCCGAATCCGCCGATGCGGTCGTAGACTCGGCGGCGAACGAACGTAGCGCTGTCACCGAAATGGGTGTCGAACAAGCGCTGTTGCAGGGCGTAGATCGCTTCAAAAAGATACGCCGCCGGGCTGCGCTCGTCGAAGCGCAAAGCGAAGTTTCCGCCGGCGACGTCCGGCGGGAGCAGTGCGCGTCGAACGGCGTCAAAAGCGCCGGGCGGCAATGCTGTGTCCGCGTGTAAGAAGAGCAAGACCTCGCCGCGGGCGAGGCGTGTCCCGGCGTCGAGCTGCGCGCCTCGCCCCAGTGCCGAAAGGACGACAGAGGCACCCAACCCGCGCGCGGCTTCGACCGTACCGTCGACGCTACCGCCGTCAGAGACGATCCATTCCCACTCACCCGACTGCACCCGGAGCTCGAGCGCCCGAGCCGCAATATTCGCCACCTCGTTGAGCGTCGGCATGACAACCGAGATTCGCATGAGGCAACCTATGACAACGAACGCTAGGCAAATCCCCTTCATCGAGCCCGAACATGCACCGGTGCTCGCGCGTCCCTATCTGGAAGATGGCGGCAGTCCGCTTGCGGCGGTGCTCGCCCACGTACCGGAGCTACTCGAAGCGACGCTTCCGTTCGTGGCGACGATCCTCGGGCCATCGCATCTGGGCGAGAGACTCAAACACATCGTCGTGCTGCGAACTTCCGTCGTGAACGCATGCAGATATTGCACCCGCGTCTACAGTGAAAGCGCAAACGAAGCCGGTCTGTGCGCGCAAGACGTCACCGCGCTTCGCGGGAGCGAGCCGCAGTTGCGGGGTTTTACCGAGCGCGAGGCGACCGCGATCGTCTTCGCGTCCGCATTCTGCCACGAACCGGCGACGAGCGTCGCACCGCTGAAGTCGCACTTCCGCGACGACGAGATCGTCGCGCTGGCAACGATCGCCGGTGCGACCCTTTTCCTCAACCGCTTTGCATCGGCAATGGGTCTCGCGTGAACGTCCCGGAAGCAATCGCGCACGGCACCATGCGTGGCCGGTTATGGTTCTACACGAACTATCATTGCAATCTCTCGTGCAAGTACTGCTTGACCGAGTCGCGTCCCGATGCGCCGCGACGCACGCTCGAAGGCAAGACGATCCTGGCGGCCGCCGACGAGGCCGCTACGCTCGGCTTTACGGACTTCGGCGTAACCGGCGGCGAGCCGTTCATGCGCCCGGATATGCCGCAGCTGCTCTTCGAGCTCGCTCGACGCCGTCCGACGGTCGTACTGACGAACGGAACCCTGTTCACCGATCGGCTGCTCGACGCGATGCGTCCGCTTGCGGGCGCGGCGGTCGCAGTGCAGATGTCGCTCGACAGCGCGGATGCGGGCCAGAACGATCGGCTGCGCGGCCGCGATACGTTCGCCAATGTCGTCGCAGCCATCTCGAAACTTCAGAGCGCCGGCATTGCCGTACGCATCGGATCGACGATCGACGAGAGCGATCCGACGCCGCTCGAGCCGCTTCGCGCGTTCGTCACGTCGCTTGGAATCGAAGCTCGGGATCACGTTATCAGGCCCATCGCACGGCTCGGACGAGCCGCCGCTAGCGGTCTTGGCATCAGCGTTTCGAGCGCCGACATCGTTCCGGAATTGACGTTGACCGCGGAGGGTGCGTTTCTGAGCCCGGCGGCGCCTTCCGTCACGGGCGACGCCCTGGATATTGAACTTCTGTTGACGCGGACGATCTATCCCGTCGCAATCCCGGCCGCCGCCATGCTGCGTTTCGTCGGAGCACAACCGGCGCCGTCGGCGTATCGCGTTACGTGCGCCTAGTGTGGGCGAAACTGACACGCATTGCCGATTGGGCAACATGGCCGTAAATGCGCGCGGCAAATTGCCAAGCGCGCGAGACCGTCACAGCGATGGTCCGGCGAAGCGGCGGCATGATCGTGAACACTGCTTCGATTCTAACGCCCGCGCAAGATTATAATGCTCGATACCTAGCGTTGGCCGGCAGACGCGCCACCGGCGACCGAACTGCTTTAGTGTTCGAATAGTCCGGCTACTAGCGAACAGCCCAGAACGACGCTCCACGGCGGTGCGCGCCATACGGCCAGCGCCAAAAGCGCGCCGAATGCGATGGCGACGTCGCCGGTGGACCGGATCGCGTTTATCCAAATGGGGTTGTAGAGTGCCGCCAACAGGAGCCCTACGACCGCTGCGTTTATCCCGCGCAAAGCGGCAGCCGCAGCGGCGTTGCTGCGCACGCGGTCCCAAAAGGGCAAGATCGCTGCAACTAGGAGGAACGACGGTAGGAAGATCGCGACAAGGCACAATGCCGCTCCGGAGACCCCATGAACGGGCCCCTGGTCCATGGCGGCGCCGAGGTACGCTGCGAAGGCGAACAGGGGACCGGGAACCGCTTGAGCAGCGCCGTAGCCGGCCAAAAAGCTCGTATCGGAGATCCACGCCGGCCCAACGACTTGCGCCCGTAGTAGCGGCAGAACGACGTGCCCGCCGCCGAAGACCAGGCCGCCGACCTCAAAAAATTTCGCGAACGCGATGAACGGCCCGGCGGTCAGAAAACGCTCTGCGATCGGTAAGCCGATGACGAGCGAGATAAAGGCCACGGAGCTCGCGAGCGCGATGCGCGGATCTCCACCGCCGAGTCGTCTCATACGTGCGGCCGCGCCTGCCGGCGTGACGACACCCAGTCGCGAATCGGATAGAAGCCACCGGCCATAAAGCGCGCCGACTACAATGAGCGCGAGTTGAGTTTGTCCGCTAGCCGGCGCGCACAACGCTCCGATCGCGACACCGATTGCAAGCGTGCGTCTCGAACGATCGGGAGCGAGCGAAGCTCCCATGCTCGCAACGGCTAGAGCGACGACGGCTACCGACGCGACGAGTAGCCCGTGGATCCAGCTCGAGGCGCCGGCGTTCGCAATCGCATGCACGCCGAACGCGAAGATGACGAGAGCGATCGCGGAGGGCAGCGTAAAGCCGCACCAAGCCGCGACCGACCCGAGCGCTCCCGCGCGTTCGAAGCCGATAATGATGCCGACCTGACTGCTCGCGGGTCCTGGCAAGAATTGGCTCAGTGCGACGATGTGAGCGTAGCTCTCCTCATCGAGCCAGCGGCGCCGGCCGACGAACTCGTCTCTAAAATAACCTAAATGAGCGACGGGACCACCGAACGACGTGAGTCCGAGCCGCAGAAAGGCTGTGAAGACTTGGCGCACACCGGCGGCGTCTACGATCGAGACCGTTTTATTCGAGCCCGCTTTTGCGTTTGCCACAAGAACCGCTATACGTGCAATTAGGAACCGAGAAATGGTTCACCGGAGCGGGCGCGATCCTCTGCCGGGAGCTCTCGATCCGAGCCGAGATCACCCCGCGCCCACACCGTTCGCGCTCGTCACCGCCGCTCGATTCACGGTTCCCATGCACGTCCTTCGTAACCACACGACCCGTCGAGCGGCCGGGATTCAGATCGAAGGCGCGGCGTTTCGCGAACATCCGACGACGCCGGCGGGCGGCTCATTTCTCGAGCTTCGGCCGCCGCCCCGCTGCGCCGAGAATCGTGTCGACGCGAGAGTCTGCTTTTGAAGGATCGACTACATCGATCCGCGCGGGTCTCTCGGATAGACGCTGACTCTGATGGTTCCGATCGGCGAGCCGTTCGCGCCCAGGACGTTCACGTTTGTGAAACCGTCGTGCAGAGCCGTGATGTGGACGAACGCAACGTTATTCTTGCTTTCGAGGGTCGCTCGCGCATTGGAGTTATCGGTCGTAACGGAGGCCGCGCAGGTCGCAGGTCCGCCCGTCAATGCGACGTTTCCAATAGCGATGGCGCCCAATTGCACGCTTTCGGTGTTTTCTGCAAGCGCTATCGACGAGCACTCGTTGCTGCCGAGCGCTGGAACCGCAGCCGGCTGCGCGAGCGCCGCTCCGGCCGGGCCGGTCAGTGCGCATACGAGAGCAACGCTCGGGACCAGGTACTTCATCGTTTATCCTTCGAGCCCGGTGGGTCGGCGGCGTTCGATCGCGGCCGTCGTAAAGTGTTCCGGGCATATTCAGGATAACCGAACTTCATGACACGCCGATGAATCGCTGGAAAACTTTGTTCCTAGTCGCGCGCGAATCTCGTGGAGGCGCCTTGCAACGACGTCCGATTTGACGGCGATACGGGTCGCTAGGTACAATCGCAGGCGCTGTAACAACTTCTCGGGATCGAAGCGGTTCTAGGGGGGACATGCGCATACTGATCGTGGAGGACGACGCGCGTCTTGCAGAAGTCCTGCGCGAATCGCTCGTCTACCGCGGCCACGTGGTCAGCGTCGTAAATGACGGTAGGAGCGGCTCCGATCTCGCGAAGCTGGAACGCTTCGATGCGATCGTGCTCGACGTCATGTTGCCGGGTATTGACGGCATCTCCGTGGCGCGAGAGTTGCGCGCGGCCGGGCGTGAGACGCCGATTCTTATGCTCACCGCAAAAGACTTGCCGACCGACGTCGCTGCCGGACTCGATGCGGGTGCTGACGATTACATGCGCAAGCCCTTCACGTTTACGGAACTCGATGCGCGGCTGCGAGCGGTTACGCGCCGTGATGGCCGAACGCGTGTCGCTGACGAACTGCGCGCGGGCGACATCGTTCTCGATCTCGTGACGCGCCAAGTCTCGCACCGCGGTCGGGAGGTCGCTCTATCGGTACGAGAAACAGCCTTTCTTGAAATTTTTCTGCGCCGGCCCAACGCGCTGCTGACGCGCGCCTTTCTCGAAACCGCACTTTGGATCCACGATCGCGATCTCGTCTCGAACGTAATCGACGTCTACGTGGGCCGGATTCGCCGCAAACTTACGGTCGATGGCGTCGCGCCGCCCCTGGAAACCGTGCGCGGCGCAGGCTACCGCATCTCCGTTGCCGCTGCCGACACCGAGCGGGACGATGCATAACGTGGGTTCGCTCGTCGGCCGCTTGACGATAATGTATGCGATTACGTTGTCGTTAAGTCTGATCGTAATGTTCGTAGTCATGATGAAGGCTTTCGATTGGTTCGGACTAGCCGAGCTCGATCGCAAACTCGTTCAGACCGCCCACAGGGTCGCATCTTCGGCCACGTTCGCCGGCAGCCGATTCGTCCCACATCGCGGTGAAGACCGTCAGCTGGCCGAACTGCTCGCCGCGTCCGGCTTGAGTGGCGCGCTGTTCACTTTGGATGGACGGCGTGTCGAAGGACTTGGCAGCGTATCGGCCGCCGTTCGCGCGATCGTCGGCGCGCATCCGCGCAAAGCCGCGCTGCTGAGCCTGGGCGCTCGAAACGATCGCTTGCGCTTGGCCCTGCATCCGATCGTCATCGCGGCCCGACTTCGCGGCGAGGCGGTGGTTTGGCAGCGCGAAGACGGCGACGGTGCCCTGGACAACGATGTGCTGCTGCTCTTCGCCCTCACCGCGCCGCTAATCGTGTTGACCTGCTTGTTGATCGGCGGCGCGATCGCGCGACGCGGACTCGAACCGCTCGAGGCGATGACGCGGATCGCATCCAACATCGAGGCAACGGATATCTCCGCGCGTTTGCGAGTCGGGACACAGCGCGATCAATTGAGTCGCCTTGCAGCGGCGTTCAACCGTATGCTCGACCGGCTCGGCGAGGCGTTCTCTCGCGAGCGGCGCTTTACAAGCGATGCATCCCACGAATTGCGAGCGCCGCTCGCGGTCATTCGGGCGACGGCAGAACACGCGCTAGCCACCGCCGCCGGTGTCCCGGAGCAACAGGCGCTGCGCACGATCATTCTCGAAGTGGACGAACTGGAAGAGCTCACGCGCGACTTGCTCTCTGCGGCGCGTGGCGAGATCGATACCAGGGCGGGCGGGCGCGCCGATTTCGCGGAGGTAGCCGTTCGCGTCACCGACGAGCTGTTTCCCCTCGCGCGGGCGCGCAATCTGCGCTTACGCGTCGCTGTCGTAGAGCACGCCGTTGTCGACGTAGAGGAGACGGTTCTCGTGCGCGTCGTGCGCGCAATCGTGCACAACGCGCTCAATTTTGCCCGCTGCGACATCTTCATCGATGTGACGACTGACGGTCTAAGTGCCGAAGTGCACGTTAGCGACGACGGTCCGGGATTCTCGCCTGCTGCGTTGCTTCACGGAACGGAACGATTCTGGCGCGGCGACGAGTCGCGGGGGCGCGAACAGGGCACAGGTCTCGGTCTTGCAATCGTGCGGGATCTCGTTGCAAGTTCAACCGGGACGCTGACGCTCTCGAATCGGGCGGAGGGCGGCGCCAGGGTGAGCGTTCAGTTCTTGCTCTCGGAGCCGGCCTTGGCGGTTCCCGGTCGTTCCGTTGCCGGATCGAGCGACGACTTTACGTCATGAAACACTCATTCCGCTTGACTTCGTCGTCTTCGTGCTGCGAGTAACGTATTCGCGATCCGGCGCGAGCCTTTCTTTCGGTGTGCAAGCCCCGGCGCTTCGTCAGCAACGCTTCGAGCGGACGACGAGCAAGCGAGGTTCGGCCTCACAGGCCGAAGGCGAAATGCTCGCCCTCCGGGGCAATTGCGCGGTAGAGGAACGGAGCCGCACACGATTGGGCGAGCGCGCCGACAACGGCGCCTGCGAGTAGGATCATCTCAACGAGTTCGTTGTCCATCATGCGTCTAGCGTACCCGCTTCACCTAAACCTCCGATGAACGGCGAAGCCGCCGCGCAGTAGGTGGTATCACCGCGGACCGATGCAGCAACCTCGATTCCGCTGTCGATATTCTCCATGTCGGCTCTTCGAGTAAGACGTCGAGCGGCGCGTGGAGCACGGTTCAGGCCGTGAAACGAACGGCGCTGCGACTTGAGCGACGCGCATCACAACGGAGAGCGCGATCTCGACGACATGAATGCGGAGCGCCGTCGTCACGTCGAGATCGCGATCGACGTGATGAACGAGATGCAATCGCCAAGTGCGGGAACGCGATGCAATGCCTGGTGCCACCCGTACAAGGACGCGGTTACGAACGACCCGCGTCGCGAGTCATCGAGACGCGCCCACGGTTTAGCTAGTCTGAACGTGCGTTCCATCCGGCGTTATCGCGCGTACCGTAGCGAGCGACATATTGAGATCCGGCTTGAACCCGGCGCCATACGCGAACACGTGCATCTCGAACGGATCCTGATCCTTAGCGAGCGCCCGGTATTTTGCAACACCGAAGGGAACCTCAGGCGTCGTCCATACTTCAACGTGCGTCAATCGGTGCTTCGCATCGTATGGGGGCGAAAATTCCCCGACGATATGCGTTACTTGCGTCGCCGAAAGTTTGCCCCGCGGTGAATTTTCCGACCCGCCATACGCGTTGCCGGCGGGAACCTCGAAGCGTTCTTGCGTTCGAGAGATGAGCCGCAACGGCCGATCGTCGTAGAGATAACCTGCATCGAGAATACGCAATCGCGCGTCGTTTGCCGTTTGGGTTTGCCCCCCGCCGACGTCGCCCCAGCGCGTCAACATCGTGCCGGAGTTCGCGACATTCGCGAGCACCGCGTCTTGCGAGAGTAAGGAATCGAAGTGCGGCTTCGTAAGATAGACGCGCTTCATGGTGTTCGGATTACACGAGCCGCCCGGCGTGCCGATCTGGGTTTCGACGTAATAAAGCTCGCCGCCCGTGCTCGGCTCGGCTCCCAGTCCGATCTGCTTCTGGTACTCGACCCCAGAACCCATAATGAAGCGCACCCATTGGCCCGGTTTCGGGCGAGGAAGACCCATAAACAGCGCCTGCTGCGTGCTCGCCTTCTCCAGCATGAACTGAGCGAACGACGTTGCAGGCAAGCCGGCACCGACTGCCGCGCCCAGCGCGGAGAGAACAAAAGAACTGCGATTCATGGTACCCGTCGATATTTAGCGGCCGGCCCGGGCTCTCCCGCGCACCCGCGCGGGAGAGCATCGTGACTGACCCCTAAGAGTCAGCGGTAAAATGCGTAGACGGCGGTGTAGCGCTTCGCGATCATCGCGCTTTGGTGCTCCGCGTCGCAGCCCTCCGCCGGCGCTTTGCCGCCGTCCGTTTCGTTGCGTGTGACTTCTTTAATATTTGCGAGGACGCCGGAACCCGTGGAACTGACGACGCGCAGCGCCAGCGCCGGGATGCTACCGTCGCGCTCGACGCGAGCCAGCGGATGCGCCCCATCTGCAAGAATCGAACTACCGTCCGTCGCCGTCCAGCGCGGTCCGGACGTATGCATTCCGAAGTCGGATCCGTCATCATTGAAAAGCAACGCCTTCGGCCCGACGAGCGTCCACGCGATGCTGCCATCCGCCGCTGCACGACAGCTGTATAGTTGCGCCCCGCCGGCTTGCACGCGACGCACAAGGGTTAGACCGGCCGGTGCCTCGACACCTAATGCGGCGACCGGTTCTTTACCGGGCGCTGCGGACGCAGGCCCCGCATACGTAGACGTTGCGCTGAGCAGCGCTGCGGCGATAGACGCAATGACGAGCGAAGTATGGAGCGACAACGTACGCACGGATGGATCCTCCAGGGTTTTGGAAACGCGAGCGGTGCCAAGACGCTGATCTTGGACTTTACGACCCTGCCCCCTCCAGAGGTTCGCGACCGTTTGATGCTTCCGCGAAGCCAACGGAAGCGTACGCGCGCGGCGCACTCTTCATTGTCGCAACGGAGTCTGTGGGCTGACGGACCTATATAAGAACGCACTTTAAGGAGATACACCGTGCTCGACCGCTCGCATAACGACCGTTGGTGGCAGCTTCTCTTCGGGTTCATCGCAATGATGGCGATCTCGAGCCCGCAATACGTATGGACGCTATTCGTCGGGCCACTCGGAAAACAGCTTGGGGGAAGCCTCGCCGCGCTTCAGGTGACCTTCCTGTTGTTGATCGTTCTGCAAACGTTTTTTTCACCGTTTCAAGCCTACTTCGTCGAACGTTTCGGTCCGCGGTTGCTGATCTCGCTCGGCGCCGCATTCAGCGGATTGAGCTGGATTTTCGCGGCGCATGCCTCCAGCTTATTCGCGTTGTATTTGAGCTACAGCGTGCTCGGCGGTATCGGAACCGGAATCATCTACGTCGGCATCATTGGCCTGATGGTACGCTGGTTTCCGGACCGTCGCGGCTTGGCCGCCGGAGTTACAGCCGCCGGCTACGGAGCGGGCGCGATCGTGACGACGTTTCCGATCAGCAACATGCTCGCGACCTCAGGGTACGCGCATACCCTCGTCGTATTCGGCGCCATTCAAGGTGTGGTCGGCGTTCTTGCCGCGCAAGGGCTGCGCACCCCGCCTGCGACCTGGATCCAAGCAGCGCCGCAGCTAAGCGCCGCACGCGAAGCGCGGCAGACGCGGCGCAGTTTCTCACCCCGCGAGATGGTCCGCACGCAAGCGTTTTGGTTGCTGTTCGTGATGATGAGCCTCATGTCGACGAGCGGTCTCATGATTGTAGCGAACGTCGGTCCATTTGCGAAAGAGTACGGCGTCGCGACGGCGCTGGTTTGGGGCGTTGCCGCACTGCCGCTCTCGCTGACGATATCTCGCTTCACGAACGGACTTACGCGGCCGTTTTTCGGCTGGGTTTCGGATCGCATCGGCCGTGAGAATACGATGGTAATCGCGTTCACCTCCGAGGCGGTTGCGATTCTTCTTCTGCTGCTGTCTTTGCGCAATCCGGCGCTATTCGTTCTGTTGACCGGCGTAGCGTTCTTCGGTTGGGGTGAGATTTTCTCGCTATTCCCGTCGACCCTAACCGACCTCTTTGGTCCCGAGCACGCGACCACGAATTATGGCATTCTGTATATCGCCCAAGGCGTTGGATCGCTGCTCGGCGGCCCGGTCGCAGCTGCAATTCGGAACGCGGCAGGCAGCTGGGTGCCGGTATTTCTCATCGTCATTTGCCTCGACGTCGTCACCGCGTTGCTCGCCTTTTTCGTCCTGCGCCGGCTGCGCACGCAGTGGCTCGCGCAATCGGCGGACGGAACGCCGGCACCGCCGGTGCGAGCGTACGGGTAGCGCAGGCAAGGAATTGGCAGCGTCGGTTCCCGCGCAATCCGCGGTTACGCTTCGGTTACATCAGGCGGCTGCGAAGCGCGGGTCTGTGAAGCAGCCGTTTCGCAATGCGCCGAAAACGCCGGCTCCAAGCTCGGCTTCGCTCGAATCTTTTGAAAGAAGACCGTTCGCCCCCGCAAGGTGACATGCGATGCTCCAGGCACGCTCCATGTTGGTCGTATAAACCACGATGACGCACGCGGGAAGTACGAAGCGCAGCTGGCGCAAAGTTTCCAGCTGGTCGACTTCGAGGGCGTCAATGTCGCAAATAAGAAGTGTGGGCGCTAGTTTTCCGATCGCGACGACGTTGATGCGCTCGGCGACGGTTTGCAGCGACAACTCGGCAGCTTCGACGAGAGCGGTAAACAGCGCAACCTTCTCAGGATCGATGCCGGCCAAACAACAGATTCGAGCCATCGATGCAACGCTTTCACTAACAAAGTGCGCTAACCCGGAGCGCAAGTTTACGGCAGGAGGAGGATTGGCGTAGGTCTCGCCCGGGGACAGCGTTAACCACCGTAGCATCTCGTTTGAGCGCATACCATCGTGAAAAACCGCGATAGCGATAAAAAGGTCCGACCCATCGTCAAGTCACGGCGGCCGATGGGCGCGGCACGAACAATGCCGTTCCCGGCGTGATAGTCGATGTCGTTCCGGAGTCGGATCCGGCCTTCCCGATCATCACGGCGATTCTCCGGGTCGTTCCTGCTTCGCGTTGGGCGTTCGCGCGCTTGGAACCCCACGGCGAAATGGATCGTCTCCTCGTGTCCGATGGCAACGAAGCCGAACTCTCTGCGCTCCAGAGCGAACTCAAACGCCAACGCTTGAAGGTTAAGACCGGCCCCCGCATCGCCGCAGCGTTAGGACCACTAGGCGAATTCGCAAGCGGCGTTACGCTGCTGTTTGCGGACGCCCACGCGACCTTTGGTATCCTCACGCTGCTACGCACCGCTGCGCTCGGACCGTTCACCTCGAGCGAGGTGAGCATGTTGACGTTCGCGCTTTCCGCGACCTCGGACCGACTCTCCGCGTTGCGTTTGCAATCTCCGGAGCAAGATGAGACCCTCCCGGCCTTGCGTGACACGGATCCGCACTCGCTACCGCCCGAGACGGCGTACTACGTGCTGGACCGCGATCTCGAGATCGTCCTCGCTTGGAGTTCCGACGATCAACGACGCGTTGCATTGACGGGTCTAACCACGCGGGTAGCCGACCGCTTACCTGCGCTCCTTGAAGACACGGTCCGCGAGCTGACCGCCGGCTGGGGAATCGAGCCGGCAGTGCAAGGTGCCGGGATAGCGCGCCCCGTTCCATTTCTCGTGGTCCGCACACTACCGATGTCCGGGCCGGCGGGACTGTTTATCGGTGTACGAATCGACCGCTTCCAGCCGCCGAACTCACTTTCGGGGGCTGGAGCACGATTCCACATCTCGCCGCGCGAGCTACAGGTGCTCTCGCTGCTGCTCGACGGCGCACACCTTGACGAAATTGGAAAGCAGCTCTACATCACGTCGTCGACCGTTCAAGACCACATCAGAAGTATGGTCGAGAAGACAGGAAGCCGGAACCGGACCGAACTCATCGCTCGGGTGCTGGGTTGGGAATTCTCGCCGGTAACCGATTCAATGTAGCGGTTACGCAGCAGCTCAAGCCTATCCTGATCTTCCACGATAGCGGTTCCCTCGCAACCGCGCTAGACTTACTGCGGCGCCGCTGTGCGGCGCAGCTGCGCGGCGACACGCCGCATGACCCCTGCCCGCTAAGCTAACACGGTTCGGCGCCGGAAAGAGGCACTCGCATGATTTCCCATCTGAAGCAGAAGACGCTCGTGGCTTGTCCCTTGGCGCAAAGCAAGAACCGGGTGACGCAATTTATGAAAGACAACGGCTGCGCGAGCGGTTCCTCGTTGCGCATTCCCCTCGGGTTTGACCTTATGGCACCGGGAGGCGATGCCAAGATGCGCATCGATCACGTGGTCGCTTTGGATCTGGTCATCGCGAGCCGTGTGTCGGATCTGGAAGCGCGCTTCGAGGTCGAGTGGAAATCGAACGACGGTGGCCCGTATCCGGCGTTTCATGGCGAACTTGTTATCGAGAACGAAGACTACAGTAGCTTCTGGCTAATTCTCGAGGGAACTTACGAGCCGCCGTTTGGCGTCGCCGGCTCGACCTTCGATGCGATTCTCGGTAAGCGCATCGCGGCGCAATCGGCGCGCGAGTTGCTCGCGCGGATGGCCTCTTCCATCGAGGCCGGCTTCCAAGCCGACGAAGCTGCAAAACCGGCCGCAATCATCCGATCGCAAGAGCGATCGAATGCGTCAGTATAGCGCCGGACGTTCATTATGGCTTACCGTGCCGCTCAGTAACGTTATATAAACGCGGACCGCCACGGCGTTCGATGCGGAAATGTAAACGAGGAGACGAAATTCGTTGGACGTCGACATAAATGATTCGGTTTCAGCGGCATCGTCCGCGCAAAGCGCGCTGCGTGCCATCGATGGATATTTTCTCGAGCACGAGACGGTCAAGGGTGCCCGAGCGATCATTCCGGTTCGCGTTGAGCTTGGCGGCCTCATTATCGAGCATCTCGTTTCCGCCTCGATAACATCAAGTGGCGAGTGCGATGAACTCAATGACTTGAATCTCGAATGGATCCCGAAACACGATGCTCTCTATCCGGCCTTTCGAGGTACGTTGCATGTCAGCGACCACGGAACCGGTTCGTGCCGCATCGAGATACGGGGCAGCTATACGCCACCGCTCGGCCGCCCGGGAGCGGTACTCGACGCGATGCTCGGAAGACGCGTCGCTCACGCGACGTTACTCGAACTGCTCGGACGCTTTCGCTTCCGCGCCGAAGCGGCATACCGGTGAGGCAGCCCGTAAAAGTCGTCGAAGATCGAAGACGCCGACTTCATGATTTGTTGCGCGCAGTACGATCTCGTCGAGATACGCCGGCCCGTCGCGAAAAACTCGCGTTCGATCCGGCCGAGATCAAGTTAGTTGCTGATTCGTTCCGAAGCGTCGCGCCACGCACGTTCGCGCCCTTCAAGTGTCTCGTCAATAGCGGCAAGCAACGAATCGGCACTTGCGGTCGCGATCCGTCGGCCGACGAGCCGATCGAAGAGCGTGCCGAGCACGCCGCCCGGCGGTACGTATCGACCGTCGAGCACGAGCATCGTCCCCGGCATAGAAATTCGCATTCTGAGCGTCCCCCTGAAATTCGGAAGAAATCGCATCCCGGCGAACCAATGAAGCACGATCTCTTCGTGCGCCCGGCCACGCTCTGCCGCGTCCGAACGCAATCCGAATCGAAAGGTAACTCGTCGCCGTAATGGTCCGGCGGATACGACGGCGCGATCGCCGCCGCGCTCCGCATCGCGCAGGTAGTCCTCGGCGTACTCTTGAGCGACCGAGAACGGGCAGCTCGTAAAGCGCTCCGCGTGCAGTACCCCCTCGTATCCCACGGTTAAGGCTATGAGCAGTTACATGCGGCGACGCCGGTTGCGTGTTGCTTGGCCGCCTCTTCCGCGTGCTCGAGCGCATGAACGGCATGCGCCGCTCCTTCACGCACATGATGGTCCGCTTCGTGAGTGTGACCGTGCGCTTCTTTTTGAGCCGCGTCGTGATAATGGTGGGCAGCCTGTTTATAATGGTGGGCCGCCCTTTCGAGATGCTTTTGTGCGCTTGCTGCAGTCGCAAGGTGGTCCGATTCGGTCGTCGTCATGGGATGAGCTCCTCGGGTTTCAGGTTACGATCGGTTCACAGCTCGGAACCATCGGTTAGGGGCACGATATCAGCCCCGGAACGCCAATACCATCGTGAAAAGCACGATGGTACCGGCAAAGCGGCTCTCTTCCGCCGGATCCGGCAAGCTCGCAACTTGTCCGAGAGTGAAAGTCGCAGGTCCGTCGTCATCCATGCTGCGCCGTCAGGCGATGACCGCAGCACCGGCCGCCGTAACGAGTGCGGCATCTCCGGACCGTGACCGAAGCGCACGACCAAGTCCGGGCGGCCGCTCCCAAGCCCAAGCAATGCGAAATCAGTGCGCATCGCCGCCGATACTTCGACCGCTTGCACTTTGCTTGCTTGCTCGGCGGTACAGGTTGAAGCGAATTCTGTCCGTGCCGCGATCGACGGCGATGGATCGGCACCGTCCGAAGCGAGCGAGTCGGCATTGCAAGACGCTACGCGTCGCGCCGCCGCGCGATGAGCGACACGACGCCTCGCTAACTCATTTGCAGCCTTTACTTTACACGTGTAATAATTGAGAGTACACTCGACTCGTCTGCAGACAGTATAGGCCTTGAAGCGAAGGAGGGCCGATTGATCGCATTAGATCCACCCAACTACATAATGGGTAGCGTGCAAACATAAGTCACCGCTAGGTCACTTACCGCCAACGGACGTTTCCGTGAGCGCGCATTCCCCCGGAAGCTTCGCAAAAGCCGTGACGCGTTCACGGCTTTTGCACTTTTTCTTTGGCTCCACCTTACCTTCTGCTGCAATTCGTCGCACCGCAGCCGATGCCGCAGGCACCGTTGTAAACTGGGCCACGGCTCGATCTCGGCGTCGATGGCACCTTAGCCGAGCGCCGAGCGCCGAGCGCCTGTCCAGCGACCCGCTTCGTTGAGGTGTCGGGTGCGTCTGCGAGACGCAATAAGCGCGGATATCCTGATCTTCCACGATACCGCTTCCTTGGAGGCTGCAGTAGGCTCGAGAGGGGCGTCGCTCTGCGGCGCGCGCAAATTGCAAGAGGTCAATTAGGTGCTTTTCGGATTCGCAGGCCCATTTCTCGCACTTTTGGTGCTTCTGCTAGCCATTGCTTCCGTGAAAGTGCTACGCGAATACGAGCGCGCCGTCGTGTTTCAACTGGGCCGCTTCACGTACGTCAAAGGGCCGGGTCTCGTGATGCTCGCCCCGTGGTTTCAGCAGATCGTTCGCGTCGACTTACGCACCGTCGTTATGGAAGTCCCGCGGCAAGACCTGATCTCTCGCGACAACGTTTCCGTTAAAGTCGACGCCGTTCTCTACTTCCATGTCATCGATCCCGCAAAATCCGTCATAGCGGTTGAACAATTCGTCACCGCTACGAACCTGCTCGCACAGACGACCTTACGCTCGGTTTTGGGACAACACGATCTTGATGACATGTTGACGGCGCGAACGAAGCTCAACACGGCCGTTCAAGACATCCTCGATGCGCGTACCAAAGAATGGGGCATCGAAGTGAGCGCCGTGGAGATCAAAGACGTTCAACTTACCGATAATATGGTGAAGGCGATCGCCAAGCAAGCAGAAGCGGAGCGCGATCGGCGCGCGAAAGTCATTCATGCCGACGCCGAGTTCCAGGCCGCCGGGGTGCTCGTCAACGCGGCAAAGATTCTCGGATCGGTTCCGGCAGCCATGCAATTGCGCTACCTGCAAACGCTGACCGAGGTCGGCGGGGAAAACAACTCGACGATCGTGTTCCCGATGCCGATCGATATCATCAAACCGCTGCTGGAAATCCTGGACAAGAAAGCCGCTCCGAGCACCGGCGGCGTGCTCACTACAAACGGTCTCAAGGTTCCGCCGCCGTGAAAGCGGGTGAGAGCCGATGACGAAAACATCGACGATGGAGGCGGCTGCGTGGCCCGAACTCTTGACGCGGGCCACCCTACAGTGCGAATGCACGCTACCGTGACGCAGCAGGCGTCGCCGCAAGCGCGAGCAGCGGAGATAACCGGCGGCTTGTTTCGGCGACTTCTGGTACCGATAAACGGCAATGCGGCATCGAGCGTTGCGATCGCCTTCGCGATCGACATCGCGCAGGCCGGCCAGGGCGACCTTACCTTCTGCTATGCGTTGGACATGCGCGTGCTCGGGATGGGAAGCTCCCTTGCGATCGATCCGAGCTGGATCGATTCGCTGCGCCCCGACGCCGATAAGGTAGGGCGGACTGCGCTTTCGCGCGCCACCGAGGCGGCGTGTACGGCGACGTTACAAGTACTCGAAGGATCGGCGGAGGATGTTGTCCTGCGGCTAGCACCCTCTTTCGATCTCGTCGTTATGGGGACTCGCGCGATAAGTGGGTTTGCGCACGTTCTTGACCATAGCACTACGGATGCGGTCGTCCGCGCTTGTAGCCGCCCGGTGCTCGTCGTACGTGAATCGGATACGCCGTCGACGCGGCGCTCGAGCTGCACGACCTTTGAGCGCTTGATCGTTCCGATCGATGGCTCGAAACCATCGCAGACTGCGATCGACGTTGCAAGCGCACTCGCGTCGCAGCGCGATGGAGAAGTAGTCTTCGTCTACGCCCTCGATGTGGCGCGCGCTACGGCCTTCAGCGGGCCCTATGCTTGCGACGACGGAGGTGCGTATGAAGTCATGCGGCGCTATGGAGCACTCTTACTGACGAACGCAGAGACGGTAGCGCGGGCCGCGGGAGCCAGGAGCGTCCGTACGAGGCTCGTAGTCGGAGCGCCGCTGGAAGCGATCCTCGCCGAAATCGCGGCCGAAAGCGCCGACGCGGTAATCGTCGGTACGCACGGACGGCACGGCTTCGACCGGGCTGTTCACGGAAGCTTCACCGAAGATCTCATGCGCAAATCACCCGTACCGGTGCTGACCCTCCATCCACCCGTATCCAACGGCGCTTAGGCCTGAAGCGATTGGCAACGTTCATCTCTGAAGCATTACGAACTCCGGCTTGCATTCTTCGACCAGATCGAACTTCACACGGCCGAGTCTGGTGCGCTTGGGTGATTTGAATACGTTGCGTGCGAAAGGCTGACACATCGTTACGTGTGAACGGGGATCCGCAACGCGCTCGTAATCTGTGTCTTCCTTGGGCGCGAGATCGCGACCGCGCCTTAAGCTCGCCCCCAATCAATCAGCTCATAACTGCTACTTTCGTCAAGCAAAGCGGCGCGTGCGTAGTATCGGTCGCTAGAACGCTTCAGCCGATCTGTTACGAAGAGGTGGCTTACTGAACGACGCTCGGTAGTCGAGTCCGCTACGCGAAAGCAGCGGCTAGCGTCGATTCCCTGCAAGCCGATTTGGTATCACGATTTCGCAGAGGCGTCACCCAGATGACGAAGCCGCCCTATCGAACGCGATCAAGCGCCTTTTCGCACGTGAGCAGTTGGTTGCGGGCATCGCGGTATCCGGTAGTACTTACGAACGTCCCCGGTGGACGCCGTGCCGCCCTGGACATCCGAACGTCTAGCGATCGAATACCTCACTCGGCGGCCCGATGCGATCAAGCGTCAGGTTTTCCCGCCCGTCCCGTGACGCAGCGCTTTCTCCGTCAATCTGGGAAAGCGGAGCGGGCGCTCGCGGCGAAAGGTCGCGAAGTGCTGAACTCGTGACGCTTTCCTCATGACGTATAGCCGGTCGTGGCTCGGCTTCTCGGCGATGTGCGTCGGGCTCTTCATGGCGATTCTGGACATTCAGATCGTTGCGGCCGCGCTGCCGCGTATCGCAATGGCGCTGCACACGCCGCTCGACGAGCTGAGCTGGGTTCAAACCGGATATCTCATCACCGAAATCATCGCGATCGCGCTCAGCGGCCGGCTGGCGCGCGCGCTCTCGACGCGTTGGCTGTTCGCGAGCGCATCGCTCGGGTTCGTACTGACGAGCCTCGGCTGCGCGCTCTCGCAGACTTTCGTCATGCTGATCCTCTGGCGAACGCTTCAAGGCTTCTTCGCGGGGGCCATTACCCCGACCGTCTTTGCGGCCGGTTACAAGATGTTCCCGAAAAACCTGAAAGCGCGTGCGATCTTGATCGCGGGTGCGGTCGCGATGCTCGCACCGTCGATCGGACCGCTGCTCGGCGGATTCATTGCTGAAAAACTCGCCTGGAATTGGCTCTTCCTGATCAACATTCCGACCGGGATCGCCGTCGCGGCCATCGTCGCAGCGACCGTCCGCATCGACGTTGCCGACCGCAGCGCCTGGCGTTCCATCGACACGATCGCATTCGTCGCGCTCTCCGTGAGTCTCGCGGCCCTTCAGACCTTGCTTAAAGTAGCACCCGAAGATCACTGGGCGGCCGGCCGCGATTACGCGCTGCTTTTCGCGACGCTCGGAGCCGGCGCATCCTTCATACGATTCTGTACGAATACGAACGAACCACTGGTCGATCTTTCGCCGCTGCGCAATCTCGGCTTCGCGGTCGCATGCGCTTACAATTTCATGCTCGGAACCGCGCTCTACGGTTCGCTGTACGTACTCCCGCTCTTCCTCGGCTTCGTACGCTTTCATACGCCGCTCGAGATCGGCACGATCATGACGGTGATGGGAGTCTCGCAACTCGTCGCCGCGCCGCTAGCGACGCTGGCGGACCGCCGGCTCCCGCCGGCCTGGGTCGTGGCCCTGGGCTTCGCGCTGTTTGCCGCGGGGGCGTTCAGCAACGCCTTCCAAACGCCGACGACCGACTTCGCCGGACTGCTCGTTCCCCAGATCCTGCGCGGCGCCGCCCTGCTCTTCTGCATCCTGCCGACCACGAACGTCGCGCTCGAACGTTTGCCGAGCGAGGCGCTTTCCAACGCGAGCGGCCTGCTCAACTTCATGCGCAACATCGGCGGAGCCGTGGGTATCGGGCTCGTCGACACCATCGTCAACGTGCGGCCACCCGCGATCGCAAAGCGTTTGCTGGACGAACTCGTGCGTGGCAACGTCGGGACGGCAGCGTTCGTCGGAATACCGAAAGAACTGCTCGCGGGCGTCGACCTCGTTCGCGCCGATCCGGCCGACATCGCCTTCGTAAAACCGATTATCGCTCGCGCGGCTGCGACCATCGCATTTAACGAGGCATGGCTGTTGCTCGGCGGAATCCTCGCATGCTCGCTGGTCCTTGCTCCGCTGCTCCCACGCTCTGCAAGCGCGTCCGCAGTCGAATTCGAATCCATCGGCGAAAGGCTCGCTCATGACGTTCCGTCCGCCGTTTCGTAACTGCGTTTTCGTGCTCGCGCTCGCCACCGCATGGGCAGCAGCGTTGCCTGCGACGGGGGCGGCTCTACCGCGGCTCGAGGCCGACGCGCTGGGCGGTAATCATGTCGTCCTGCCGGCCGATGCCGCCGGCAAACCGCTCGTACTCCTTATCGCATTCACCAAGGAGTCGGAAGGGGACCTTAAGTCGTGGTCGCGCAAGCTGCTCGGCGACCACGTCGTGCAGAACGCTGCGGTCTACGTGGTCGTCGTCGCAGACAAGACCGCCTTCTTCGCCCGCCGCCACGTGCGCAAGGTCGTGGAAGGCGCGGCTGTCGGCAGCAAGGCTCAAATCAACAGCAACGTGCTGATCACGTTTACCGGCACTGGCTGGCGCGACCTCGTGCCGCCCGGCGACAAGAAGACGGCAGGGGTCGTCGTCTGTGACGCGAGCGGAGCGATCGTCTACGCGAAGCGCGAGCCGTTCAACGACGCCAATCTCGCGGACGTCGAGAAGGCCGCAAAATAAGCCCGAGTCGCTAAGATTAGCCCGTGCTGGAGCGGGACTTCGAGGAGCGCGTTCCGTTGCGGACCGAGCTCGCTGAGCGCCGACTCGCGCCATACTATCGCTTCCTTACGGATCAACAGTACGCATAAGAAGTACGTATAAAAGTACGGATGTCTCTGGGTTCCTGGGTGGTGGCACGAGATAATGACGTCCACTACAACCGGCCGAGCCTAACGGCTTCGGATCAAAAGGAAGCCTACCGTGAACGCGTATCTTCGTATAGCGAGGCCGCTCGCCATCGCTGCCCTTTTCCTTTCCAGCATCGTTTCTTCCGGTTCAGCCGCCTCCGCTCGAACGGCTCCGGTTACTTCCAGGACGGCTGCAGACCCGACAAACGTCTCCGAGTCGAGCACCAAGCCAAAAGAAAAACAGCAAGCTTCGCAAGGTCGAGCGCAAGTCGCCATCGGTACTTCGCGCAGTCAAAAACAACAAACTTCGAAGAATCAAGCGGAACTCGACCACGAAGCACTGGTACAACGCTATTTCGAGCTCCGTCATCTCGAAACAAGTTGGTAGAGCGCGCTCGAGCGTCTCGGCCCACCGGACGCTATTAACGACCGGCAGAGAGTCGAGTGTCGGGTCGCCGGGACGTACCGGCGCACGGCACGTTAAACCCGAGCCACGTCCGGCAGTTGGTCGCTATCGTGGACGCCTGGTTGCGGTAAAGGCTGCGTTTTCGGAGCGTATGCGCCAGCCGATGAGCGCGATATTGAGCGCGCCGAACAACATCGCGTGCCATGCGAGACCGAGTGCCAGCGATACGCACGGCAGTTCTGCCGCGACGATCAGATAGTTCGGATGCCGCACGAAGCGAAACGGACCGCTGACGATGGGTGCGGCACTCGGCAGGATAATGATACGCGTGGTCCAGCGCTCGCCGAGCGTCCTCAATACCCAAACGCGTCCGAATTGCAAGATGACGAACAGCCAAACAAAGAGCGGCGTGACGCGGTGGTCCCAGCCAAAATACCAGAGCGAGCAAAGCCAACTCGCGTGGAATGCCACCATGATGGGATAGTGCTCCGCACCGCACTCGTAGGCACCGCGTGCCAATAGCGCGCGCGTGTGACGTTGCGCGATCTGCAGTTCCGTGAGGCGCTGTAGTGTCAGAAATGTGAGCAGCAACGCCCCGCTAGGCAATCTCGAGCCTCACGAAGCTTGCCGTAAAGCCAGGCCCCATCGCTGCAAGCACCGATGTCCCGCGAACGCCGGCGGCAAGGGCGCGCTCGAGCACGAACAATACGGTCGGCGAAGACATGTTCCCGAAATCACGCATGATCGTTCGCTCGACGTCGAGCGCGCCGGTTTGCAACTCGAGAGCCGCTTCGATCGATTCGAGGACTTTGGTTCCGCCCGGATGCGCGATGACGCGGGCGATCTTTGACGGATCGAGCGCGAGCCGCTCCATTGCGCGCTCGAATTCGGTGCGGTAGTTTTTGGCGATGAAAGCCGGTAGCGATCGAGAAAGAATGACGCCGAGACCCGTTGGATCGGTAGACCAGCCCATGATGTCGATCGATTTCGCCCACAGGTGTTCCGTCGAGCCGATCACCGTCGCGATCCCCGCAACCTCGTGACTGCTGCGAAATATTGCCGCCGCCGCTCCATCACCGAATAGCGCCGTCGCGACGATATCGGCCTTCGTCGCCCGGTCGCGGCGAAACGCTAGGGTACATAATTCTACATTCACCAAGAGCACGTTGGCCCCCGGTTCGCTCGCCGCAAGGCGCGACGCGATCGCCGTCCCCGTAACGCCTGCCGCGCAACCGAGGCCGAAGACGGGCACACGCCGAACATCGCTGCGGAAGCCGAGTCGTGGTAGAACGCGCGACTCGAGACTTGGTGTCGCGATACCGGTCGACGACGCAGTGACGACGGTGTCGATCTCGCTCGGATCGAGTCCGGCACTCGCGAGAGCCTTCGCTACGACGTTGCAGAACAGCGACATCGCGCCGTTCAAGTACGCCAGCGTGCGATCCGGCCAATCGTGCGACTGTTCGAACCAAGCGAACGGTTCGACCGAATACCGTCGCTCGATTCCGGTCGACGCGAATATTTTAGATAACGCTTCAAAGTCTTTCATGCGCTCGCCGAAAACCGCCGAGGCAAACTCGGCCGCACGAGGTTGGTCGATAACGTAAGGCGGAACGGCGGTTGCAAGCGAAAGCAGTCGCGTCGGGACAGAAGTCGCCGTGGGCGGGACAGAAGTCGCCGTGGGGTGCACATCACGTACCAACGCGGGCGAGTCGCGTCGAGATTCAGTTGCGATGCCGTGAGGAGGAAGCAGCTGCGATAACCCTTGGCATGAGCGTGCGGCGGTGAAGGTCAGTGAGGATGTGTGACGGCGAGTCTTTCGGCGCGCGACCGACGGCGCGACGGAGAGAACCTTACCTTGAAATACCGATCTGCCGACGTGGAACCTCCAATTGCCGATCCGGACGAGTCCAGCACGTGGCGCCGCTTGCCTCCCGAGTACGCGGTCCGACTGGACGTTCCGAAGTGGATAGCGCGGAAATACGACCACCCGGCTTGCGAAGGACGGGTCTTCCGGAGGAATACATAGCGAATGCCGGTGCGGCGGCAGCGTTCGTCCGCGCCGATGCAGAAGCGGGTGGGATGGAACCGCTCGATCTTAGCAGCCGACCGCCGCGAGGACCACGCGAACGGCTGATAGGCTGTATGTTTCTCGCTCGCACGGTCGATAAGCTGCGCGCGCAGCTTCCCGGAGGCCACGTCGGCGTATACGTTGTCGACGGTCCGCGTACCGTGAGCGGATATGTGTTGCACAAGCTCGGGCTCGATGTCGACGAGCTGCGGTCCGTCGTCGCCGCCGCGCGCGACGACGAAGAGGTCGCGGCGTGGTTGCGCGAGCACACCGATCCCGCGCTGATCGATGAAGTGAACCGTAAGCTCGAAGGCTCGCGGATCGACGGCTTAACGGCCGAACACTACGCTTTCGTCGCCGAGCGCCATCCGCTGCTGCGTGGCCGTCCTGAAATAACCACGACCTTCGACTTGCTCGAAGCCGACGACGCCGCGACATTCGCCTGAGCCGGCTACTAGGCTACGCCCGTAGCCGGCTCGCGTGCGGCGGAGGTAATTCCGTTTCCGAACCGTGCGAGACGAGCGCTCGATCCGATGCTGCTGTTTGCAAGCCATGCGGTTGATCGCGGGAGTCGACAGCGACCCGAGTTCGACGGTTGCTGCCATCGCCGACGAGACGGGACGTGTGCTCGGGCGTGCGACCGTTCCTGCGACGCATCTTGCCGGTGAAACGCAAGACTCAAGCGGTCGGCAAGCAGTCATTCTGCACTCGCTCGATGCCGCACGCTCAGCCGCAGACATCTTCGGAGCCTCGCCGCTCGACGCTCTCGTAATCGGACTGACCGAGTACGACGAGGAGGTGGTCCGGCTCTTCGCACTCGACGGAATCGCAGAACGGCTGGCCGTTATGCAGCACGCGGAGATCGCGCACGCGGGTGCGCTAGGCGGCAAGCACGGTATCGTCGTCGCCGGTGCCGGTAGCGTTGCACTCGGCACCGCGCCCGGTTTGCTCGAGTACGTCCGTGTCGGAGGTTGGGGCCGCAGTCGTTTGGCAGCCGGAAGCCCCTCCGAAACACCGTGGAGTGGCGCCGATATACTCGCGCTTGCAAGATGAGCGTAGCTTTACGACGGCACGTCAAGACAACGGAACTACCTCTTGAGCAATCCTTATTCGGGAACGATCGCAGCCTAGCAAATAACAGGCTCGACGGCACGTAGGAGACGAACGATGCAACAGCCACCGGCGCCACGGGAATCGACGCCCACTTCTACCTTTCGAAAGATGTGCGGCTCGCAGTCGCTTTTTACGCCGCGTTACTTGGAGTCCAACCGTCGCGCGGTAACGAGCAGTACGCCGAATTCGATCTCGACGACAAAAGCACGTTCGGCATCTCAATGGCTCCCCCCGACGGTTGGCAACCCGCCGGTGGCGTTATGTTTGCCTTCGACGACGTGAGCGCTGGGCTAGCTCGCGCAGTTCATCTGGGCGCCACGCCCGTTCTGAACGAAGATGGCGACGCTTGCACGACCGCCTGGTGCTTCGATCCCGATGGTAACTCGTTCGCGCTCCATCATCGCAAACGCGTTTAGCAGCCGTCTCGAACGTGCGGCCTCGGAGACGTTTCAATATCCGTTTCGAGCAAGCCACGCAGCGCGTCGAGCGGCTCTATACCGCCCGCAGTGAGCCTGAATCGCTACGTGGGCTTACTCGATCAGCAACATAATTGCTTTCAACTTCTAATTGCGTTACCGAATAGACGCCGAGTGACGATAGGCAATGCATGAGCTTACGTGCTTATCTAGCCAGTGCAGCGCGCGCTACGTTCGCTTGCACCGGATCGAACTGCGGATTAAGAGTAAGCGCGCGTTCGAGGTACGTCCGGGCCAAAGCGTGTTTCCCGGCCGCGCCCGCGATCATACCTGCGTGGTAGAAGAGCCTCGGGTCGACCGTCCCGAGCCGGAGCGCAGCGCGCATCGCCCTTTGCGCCTCCCCAAGGTTCCCCGCTTTGAGCGCCGTCCAGGCCAAAGCGTCGGCGCCCAGGATATCGCGCCGGATTCGGTATTCACGTTTGGCAGCCTGATACGCTTCCTGCGCCTTCACGTCGTGGTCGGCGTAGAACATGGCAAGTTGGCGGTTATACATGACGCCGCTGAGCCGGCTGAGGTGTCCGATAAACTCGACGAGCTCGTATTGCGTTCGAGCTTCGTTCTTGCGGCCGGCCAACAGATAAACGTCGCCGAGTTCGGCTTCGAATGTCGGATCGGGCAGCAGAGCGACGGCCGCCTCGTACTGTCGTATGGCCTGTAAATAATCGCCGCGGGCGGCGTCGAGCCGGCCGAGCGACGCCAGCGCCCGGAAATAGTTGGGATACGCCGCTAGCGCGTCGTCATAATGCGTTTGCGCACCGCGCATGTCTCCGCTGAAGAAAGCGGTATCGCCGAGCTGCCAATGAAACCAGGCGATTCGTTCGCGCGACGGTTCGCTGCGCCTGAGCTCGAGCGCGAGCGCCTTCGCGAACTGATACGCCGCCCGCGCGTTATCCCCGTGCAGCTGCGCCAACCGGGCCATGCGCGTCGCAACGTTTTCGTTCCCCGGCTCGCTGCGCCGTTGCATGTACGCGTAAGCCCGCTCGGCTGCCCCATAGTCGCCGAGCTCGGCGAGCGCGTCGCCCAGGATCGCGTACGGCGTGCCCGTGTCATCGAGCCGGGCCAGTTGCCGTGCGTGATCGCGCGCCGGCCCAAATTCATGCGCTGCGAATTCGGCCAGTGCCAGTGCGCTCAAGGCGTTCGTATTGCGCACTGCCGGAACGATCGCAAGCGAGGTCTTTGCGGCGCGTAGCGCCAGGCCGAGATCCTCGAGGGCGCCCGTTTCGCGCAGCCGCTGCAGATAGAGGCCGGCCAGTCGCGCGGAAACGTCCGCCTCGCCGGGATCGCTGTGCAAGCGGCGTTCGTAAAAACCGATGAGCTCACGCGATCGCGCAGCTTCGTCCGAAGCGGACTGCTGCTCGGGGAGCGTTGCGGGAGAACGTTCGTGCCACGCAGCCGGCAGCGCGCTCCAACGGCTGCTTGCCACCACCAGACACGCCAGGACCAAGAACACAGCCGCGCGGCGAGTGAACGATGTCTTGAGGCTGCCTAAGAGGGTCATGTGTCCACCTCAATACGCTCTCGCGTCAACGGCCACGATCCAGGATGCGCGCGCCATCCCGCTTGGCAGTGGGACGGCGCGCGTCGGGGAGCGGTGCCGCGCGGCACCAGCATGCTTGGGCTCGAGCCTGACCTACTGCATCATGTTGGAGGGCTCGTGACCGGGCGGGTATGGCTGGTTGGGATCGGCGACGAACGGAAAGACGTTCCGAAACGGCTGCTCGTCGTGCAACACGTTATCGGTCAGCCGGACACCGTTGTTGACCAGCGTGAACGTCTCGGTGACGACGTCGTCCTGCAGACGCCGGCCGCCGCTATGAAGATACCCGCCGTTCGCATTGGTGCCGCCGCCGGATCCGGCGTTGGGCACTTTCACGTTGAGCCGCAGAAAATCGCCATGCTCTTGGAAGAGATCCAAGATTTTCTCGATGTAGGCGTCGTTCGTCCCGAACGCTTTGAGCGATGCTATGATCGCCGGCCGGAACGTGCCGCGCGCGTCTTCGAGCGTATTCGACGTCCCGAAGCGATTTTTCAGCGGCGGCGGAATCGTCAGGTTGTTGACAAAGGGCACTCCCTCCCGGTCTACCGTTTGGGCGTCGCCCGAGCCGAAGATTTGCCCGTCGGCGCGCAGACTCTGCGAACGCTGACGCTGCGTCACCGCGTGAATGCCGATCACGTCGCCCTTACCCTTGACCATGCTCACCGGCAACTCGATGGCCGTGATCATGGTATTGAAACCGGCATACGTGTTCCGGCCTTGGCGCAGCCCTAACAACGACTTGTCCGGATGCCCGGGGTGCATGACCGATGAGGCACCGAAGAGATTGGCGCCCGTATCATCCAGGAAGAACGGATCGTCCATTACGCCGGCAAAAAAGCGCACCCCGGTCGCCGCATCGGTCGTGATCAGCGGCGGGTTGGGATGACGCGTCTGCACCGCAACGGTCGTCGGGGCGGTAAACCGATGCCCGTTCGGCAGAACGATGGTCGCGGTCTGGGGCGTCAGGTGACCGAGCCCCGGCGAGTAATACACGTCGATGTACGCGTCGGGCTTGACATCGCCCGTGTTTTCGACTTCCCAACGATAGCGTTGATTCGAATCGAAGATCCCCATTCCGAAGTGTTCGCTCGAAACGATGAACCCTTGCGTGCTCAGAATCAACACGAGTTTCGAGTTGTCGTTGGGATCGAGAAACGCCCAGTGGTCGGCGATATTGGCGCCCCGATCCTGCGTCGTGAGCGGTGAGTCGATGTGGTTGGACGCTATGGTCGGCGCCGGCGGCGCCAACCACACGCCGAGTGCAGCGCTTAGCGTAAACGCAGCGAGTATCGGCCTAGCATACCTAGTAGAAATCATAGCCTCCCCAAGCAAGGTGTATCCGGGCCGGACTGCCGCCTCAGAGAGCGAAAAATCCCTCTGACTGCCTCAATGCGACCGCAAGCGGCGGACCGAAACCAACGGAACGCGCTTCATGTTGCGCAACGCAGGACTTGTCAACGAACCGATGTTTGAAAGTGCCGTGCTGCCGCGTTATTGTAGTCAAGGCGGCGACTCGTAGCTAGGCGCTGTTAAGGACACTTAAGGGCTCCCTAAATGTCCGAACTTTACCGTTGCGAAGTTGGGACGATTGGCGCTATCGTCGGTACCAGCGGTTCAAGGTGCAGCATCTCTTAACGAGCCGTCGCCGCCCGGCCACGACGCTGGTAGAATCGATCTTCCCATTGGGCGTTAGGGTACGTTGAGATGATTGGACTCCGCTTAATAACCGTCTTCACCATGCTACTGCTCGGCGTGGCTCTGCCGCTTTCCGCGCATCCGCTGGGTAATTTTACGATCAATCACCTGACCAAGCTCGTGATCGAGGCTCGTCGCGTTGAGCTTCGTTACGTCTTGGATATGGCCGAGATCCCGACATATCAAGTCATGCGCGAAGCCGCGCCAGACGGGAAGATGAATCAGAAGCAGCTCATACGTTGGGCCCACAACGAAGCTGCGGTCCTTCTCCCGCAGCTGCAACTCAACGTCGCAGGTGCCCGGCAACGCCTCGATATCGATGGCGCTCGAGCCGTCACGCGGCGTGGAGCAGGTGGCTTGCCGACGCTGTATCTCGTCGTCAACGCGCACGCGAGCCTCTTCGGAGCGGCTGCGATGAACCGTTCCATCACCTATCGAGATACGACGTTTCCCGAGCGACTAGGCTGGCACGACATCGTCGTTGCGCCGGCCATCGAACCGACGCGCGAGCTCAGTGCATACCCGACCGCGTCGCTTGCTTCGCCGCGCGCAACGACGGCGGTCTCGATCGAGCGAGACAAAGGCGGAAATGTCGTCGTTCGAGACGCGCCCGACGTAAACCGAAGCCCGGGGACCGCCCCGGTCGTCTCGCAGCTTCGGGCCAATCAGCTTTCCGACATGCTCGCTCGCGGAACCGGTGATTGGTCTTTCGTGATCTTGACGTTCCTTGTCGCAATAGCACTCGGAGCGCTGCACGCACTCGAACCCGGGCATGGCAAAACGCTATTGGCAATTTCGCTCGTCGGAGCGCGCGCGACCATCAAGCAGGCGACGATTCTTGCAAGCGCGCTGACCGTGGCACACACGATCGGCGTGCTCGCGCTTGGTATCGCGATCAACCTCTTTAAGGGATACTTCGTTCCCGAGGCGATCTATCCGTGGATTACGCTTGGCTCCGGCATCGTCATCGCCATCATCGGCGCGCGTTCGCTCCAGTGTCAGCTTCAACGGCGCCAATCCGCGTCGGCTCGGCCGCACGGGCATGAGACGACGCAGTCCCGAGTAGGCGCTCACCAGCATCTGCACGCGCCCGAGCATCGCCATGCTCATGATCATGGGTTATCGCACACCCACCTTCGCGACGACACCGAACACGCGCGTTCCCATGTGATTCCCGGAAGCGCTCCGTTAACGTTTGCCGGCACCGTATGGGCGGCAATGAGCGGCGGCATAGCACCGTGCCCAGCCGCGCTCGTCGTGCTGCTGGCGGCGGTCGCGCTCAATCAGGTCGCATACGGCATTTTTGTCATCGTCGCCTTTAGCTTCGGGCTGGCTGCGACACTAACGGGACTGGGGATTGCCGTCGTGCGCGGCGCGAGCTGGCTCCAGGAGAAGCCGCAGTTCGAACGCTTCGTCAAGTACGGACCAGCCGTATCGGCGCTCGTAATCTCCGCGATCGGGGCGCTTATGGTCGGGCAAGGGTTTGCGGCACGCGGGATCGCGATTTCGCCGATCGCCGTAACGGGCATCGTCGCGCTCGCAATCGCGGGCTACGCAACGTCACATCCATTGGCACATCGGCACTTGGGCGCGGCATGATCGGCGCCAGCGCCTTTGCCGTGTTTGCCCTCGGCTTACGTCACGGTGCGGATCCCGACCATCTGGCCGCGATCGACAACTTGACACGCAACACATTTGACCGCCGTCCTCGACTCAGCCGCTTTTGCGGTTCACTTTTTGCCGGCGGCCACTCCGTCATGGTGCTGGCGATCGCTGCACTCGTCGGCCTGCTCGGGACCCGCCTCGGAACCTACGGACTGCTGATCGAGACGATCGGAACGTGGGTCAGCATCGCCGTCTTGGTACTCATCGCTTGCCTCAACATCCGTCAACTCAGAGACGGCGAGTCACGTCCGCTGGGTGTCAAAACACGTTTGCTACCGCGCAAATTACGCGACGCGACCAGCCCCTTCGTCGCGATTCCCGTCGGACTTCTATTTGGCTTCGGATTCGAAACCTCGAGCCAAATTGCAACCTATACCGTCGCGTTCGGCGCCCGTTCGGGAATTCTCGGAGCGATCTGTGTCGGCGCCATGTTTTGCTTAGGCATGCTTTGCACCGATACCCTCGATAGCGTTATTGTTCATCGATTGGTATCGGACCGTTCCAGTCTGCGAGCGTCGACGATGCGCATTTGGCTATACTCCGTGACGATCGTGGCCTTAGCCGTCGCCGCATACGAGCTCGCGCAAGTGTTGGGTTGGCGATCACCGGCTTCGGATCTGACGATCAGCGTCGCGATCGTCTCGACGCTTCTCATCGTCTTCATATATGTATTCGCGCAAACACGAGCCCTCGCAGCGATTAACGTCGGCTTCGAGCCGGCGGTAGTAACGCGGATCGCTCCGCGCAAGCCGAAGCCGTGACCCGCGGCGTACGTTTCATGCCCGGGCATGACCATTCGGCGACGCGCGGCTTTTCGTAGCCGTAGCGAAGGATTCCGGCAGCTCGTCTGATGCCGCTCCGTGACTGAGGTGGAAGACGGCTCCCGCTCGGAACAGCGAACCGGGGATAAGAAGAGCGGCACGGAAAGCCGCTTCGAGCGGTAACTCGGCGGCGAACGCCTCGATCTCGTCGTAAGTCGCTTCACCGAGCTCCCTTCGAGCCATATCTTCCATGAGCCGACATCGCACTTCGGCGGCTGAACCCCTTACCGTTTGCGTGCGCGCGCGTTGTGCTGCAGCTGCTCCCAGCAGCATGACACCTCGGGCCGGTTCGTCACCTTCAATGAGCATTTGCGCGATGGTATCGAGCTGACCGCACAGTTCAGTCCGGTAAGGATCTGTTGCGATAGCATCTAGGGCGGTCCTCAAGTCGCCGATCGCGCGTTGATATCCCAATGCTCTTATGCGGTACGTTGCCGTCTGCATCGCCTGTATACAGTACAGCGCATCATTCTCTAAACTACGAGACGCTTGCATACCACGTTCGCTATAGATGAGGGCAAGCTGTAGGTTGCCGAGCTCCGCATGCGTCTCTGCTATGTTCCGGAGCGCCATTGCGACCATCGTTTGAAGCCCGATGCGGGTCGCTAAGTCGAGACTTTTCTGAAAGCGGCGCAGAGAACCCGCCGCATCACGGTCGACTTCCGCCTCAATACGACCCACATTATTGAGCGCTACAATCCGGATGCGGGCGTTGTGAAGCGTTTCGCCCATAGCAAGGTTCGTTAAAAACTGGGCGCGAGCGTACTCCGCATCACCCACTTCGAGAGCGATAACGCCCAGGAGATTCCGTGCACGGCAAAGGCCAACGTCATCTGCAACTTCACGAAAGGCGGCCAGGCTCTCACTTGCGGTCCGGGAAGCTTCTTCAAGCCGCGCTTGTCTAAAGAGCAGAAGACTCAGGCCCTCGAGCAGCTTCGCAGACGTGCCCGCAGTGAGAAGCATTGCGTTCGTCTCGAGGGCGCGCCGTATCCAGGCTTCTCCTTCTCGGTATTGCCCACGAGCATCCCAATATTCGGGCAATTCCGACACCAAGAGCGATCCGATGTGCTCGTTGTGGCTCAGCGCGAAGGACCATTCCAAGGCTGCGCGGACATTTGCATATTCCCGCGTCATGGATCGAAGAGCCACAATCTGATCGTCGGCTTCGAAAGACTTCATTACCTCGCCGCTAAGACGTGCGTAATATAGAGCGTGAAGCCAGCGGGCGAAAGCAGAGTCGCTCGATCGGTCTAAGCGATCCCGAGCGCATTCGCGAACGGTATCCAGAAAGAAGTATCGCGTTCCCCCGGTGCGCGTATCGACTTCCAGGAGCGATTTCCGAACGAGTTGAGAAACCACGTTCAGTACCACCTCGGGTGGAAGCTCGTCACCGCATACGGCTTGTAACGCCGCAACGTCGGCGGTTCCGGAAAACGTGGACGCCCTGCGGCATACGAGCCGTTCGCGTTCTGATAGGCGATCGAAACTCCAGTCCACGAGCGTCGTCAGAGACCGATGTCGCGGATCCTGTTGGGTGCCATCCGCAACTAAGCTGCTCACGCAGCCGCGCACGTGCTGCAACAAGTCTTCGACCGACATGACCCCGACCCGAGCAGCGGCGAGTTCTATGCCAAGCGGAAGCCCGTCGAGCCGACGCACGATTTCGCTCACGACGGGTGCGATACGATCGTCGAAAACGAAGCTCTCCTTGTGGCCGCCGGCGCGCTGCTCGAACAAGGCGATCGCCGAATATTGCAGTGCCCGAGCCGCCGTGATTCCCGCGTCGGTCTCTGGAATCGCCAGAGGCGATACCCGGAAGATGCGCTCCCCTTCGACGCCTAGCGGTTCCCGGCTCGTCGCAATCACTCGCAATGACGGGCACGCTCGCAGAAGAGTTATGACGAAAGGACCGAGCGCTGCCACGTGAGGTTCGCAACTATCCAACACGAGTAGTCCCGGCTCTTCGTTGAGCTGCTCTCGAATGGTCGTCAGCATTGCGGGCCGCTCGACCATAACTCCGAATGCCGTGGTTATGCTCGCTACGCTCTCGACCGGATCCACGTTCGCGAGAGCGACAAACCAAAGCCTATTTTGACAGGCGGTTCTTTGACGCAGAGCAAGTTCGAGAGCGACGCGTGTCTTTCCGATCCCGCCGGTGCCCGTCAAGGTAAGGAGGCGCGACGTGATGAGAAGTTGCTCAAGCCGAGCGATCAGTTCATCGCGCCCAATCAGGGTTGAAAAGCGCTGAGGAAAGTCGTGCATCGGGTTTCGCGCCGACGCTTCTGCGTAAACATAATCGGTTTGGTCGATTGCGAGGCGTAATGCAGAGAAGAGCGCCTCAAGCGTACGGAGGTCGAGGGGTGATTCACGTCTCATGATACGCGCGAGCGTCCTGGTCGAGACGCCGACGACCGTGCTCAAAGCCTCCTGCGAAACGCGAATAGCGTCATGTTCGCGAGCGAGGCGGCGCTGGCCGTCGTGCACGCGGGTAAGACCGCGGCTGCTCAACAAAACTCCCCGTCGTCTACGACGTTTCATTTCACGCACTCGCAGCCCATACGGTAAAACATGCATCGTCCTTGAACCGCAAAGCGTTCCATTTCAAAGTCTTTGCACTGATAGAGATGGGCCGCCACAATATCCGTTCATGAGGTTTACGGTAAGTCCCGCCAGTCGCTTTTACGCGGCTTTGCCATCGACCCGACTCGCGCAAACGGGAAGTCTCGCCGATAGCTGCCGCGCTGCCACATGATATGACACCTTCCTTAAGACTGAGACGGTGTTCCCCAGAAAAACGGGCGTGGTTGAACGGCACAGGTCACCGGGTCGCCTCGGCGAGGTGGCCTTTACGGACGAATCAGCCTAACACTAACAGCCTTTACTCAAAAAAGTGGTAAGCCATCTCACAAATTCGCCGCTACGGCCGCTTGGCCGATTCCGTCGCTAGCGGCGCAAAGCGGGACGGTAACAGTTAACGGGAGTAATTGCGAATGATGCGGCCGCCTAGGTACAGGCTCGTTTCTCAGGCTAACTTTGAGCCTGCGGCGTCTTTACTCCGTCCCTGGAGAATGAAGCTGCTGCAAGGTCCCGAAGTGTCGCGGCCCGCTGAAAAGCCTCAGAACGGCTGCCTGCGAGCGAGAAATAGTCGACGAGATTCGTGACTTTGAACAGCCGAAAGACGCGGGAGCCCTCCGGCAAAACGATAACGAGTCGTCCATTACGGCTCCCGTGACACTTTATAAGTGATTCGAGAACCGTCGAATCAATAAACTCCGTTCTCTCGAGTGAGACGACGAGGACCGGCGCAGAGGCGCACGCCAAAAGGGATGCGTTCAGTTGCTCGACGCTCGCCAGGTCAACTTCGCCGAGGATTGCCAATACCGGGAAAGCCTCGTCGTTCTCGATATGGATCATGCAGGTCGTCGCGGCTTACGTTGCGGGGTCAACGCCGTGCCAATATCGTCCGCGGCAGAACCGAGCGACGCTCGCATCAACGCGCTTCCGAAGATTAGACGGCGGCAGCTTCGGGCGCAACTACCGGAGCTTGCGTACAAAGTTTCCCACGGTTGCTTCGCTGACATCGTAAATGAATTCCACTACCCGCGACCCCTAACTCTAAAGAGTGCGTAGGCTTATCCTAGCACGTAGCACCTATCTGTACCGTGGCCCGGATCGCGGCCGGATGGCGCTCGCGACATGAAACGGCTGCCCTTTTTTCGACACGCGGACGACTGCCCCGGTCACAAATGCCCACTGACCGGCAGTTCTGGCGGCAGGCAAGCAGCTGTCGGCGATTTTGCTCCATCATATGCCCGGCAGTCCCGCAAGCATTAGAGCGCCTGAACGCTTGCTTCAGATGCTTTACTTCCGCCCCGCTCCTTGTCCTATCAGATTCCACGTCTACGGCCTAAAAGGACGCGCGGGCGACTCGCTGCCGAGATCGTCGAGCGCACGATCTGGAACTCCCGGAATGCCGCCGTTATTCACGCGTACGACGCAGTCTATATATAACGGAAAAGACGATTAAGCCGATTCACCGAGGTTTCGGTACGCTTTGTACCTACTTTCGTGTCGTCTCTGTGATAGCATCGCCGCATCGACACCTCGTTACTTCGATGACCGCAAGACGGCTGAGATTTCTCTCAAGGCAACCGCGAAGTCATTTCCGTGTCCTGGCGCAAGCCATTGCGCTCTGACAACCTTTATTCAAACATGCGGCGTCGTTGCAACGTTAAATGCGAGGTTCAAATGGACTATTCTTTCGGCGGCTTTAATACTTACAATCGCAACGAGATGTCGTCGAGACGTTGTGGGCAGCTTAGCTACAGGAAGCGTTGCCGGTCATATCGAGCTCTATGCTCCGACCAGCGACTGCCGATCCCTGTTTGATGTGCGGCGGTCTGAGGTCAGATAACGCAGGGAAAGAATAATGCTTCCGCCTTTTGGGCCCGCTTGCCGAACGCGTATCCCATTAGCAGAGGCGCTAGTGCGCCGACCCGTAAATCGCATGACACAAAGCGACGGCGATTTTTCGTCGTCGCAAGGAGCGAAGAGCGCACAATTGCAGCGCACTTTAAGCGATAAGCGACGCAGCGACGGCGGACGAGCGCGGAGCGACTGTCATGCGATTTACGGGTCGGGACACTACTTGTCTCACTGCCACGCGCACGCGCCGCATTGTTGCTCGTTACGCAAGTCGCTCCGTCTTAGACGAGAATCCGGTTCAAACACAACAGCTACGCCCAAGCACCTATCCGCCTACGACCATGCGGGTCACGTCTTCTATGTCGTCCGCAATAGGATCACGGTATTTAAGCCCAATCGCACCGAGCCATAGGCTCAGAGGGACCGCTCCGATGCAAGATGATCATATGACCCGCATGAACCGACGTCGCGCGCTTGCGATCGGAGGAAGCTTCGCCGGCGGCCTTGTGGCGGCAGCCTCGCTTGGCGTGGCAACTGGACAGGCGCAGACAGCCGGCGCTCGTACGGCGCTGACGATACCGCAAACAATAAAAGAGATCGAGCGAATTATTGGGGCGCAAGGGATGCTTTCGAACGGAGTTTTCTCGATCGAGATCGACCGCAACGACATTCTTAATGTGAGCTTGCACGGCGTTCCCATCAAGCCGGCGTTCGAGATCAGTGGAAATCTCGTCTTTCAAGACCTCGGCGGCCACGCGGTGATGAACTCGGACCTCGCGCTCAAAGGCAGTGAGATCGACCCGTTCATCGATCAGCTTCTGCTGCACAATCTCGTCTTTCAGGCCGAGCACCAACACTTTTACGATTTCTCTCCGCTCGTGTGGTTTATTCATTTCCGTGCCGTCGGCGATCCTATACAGATCGCAAGGGGAGTTAAAGCGGCTCTCAACGTGACGTCGACACCCTTCCCGCAAACCAGCCCGACGAAACCCACAACGCCGCTGCCCGCAGACCAGCTGGGAAAGATCATCGGTGCCAAACCATCAATTGGCGCCGACGGAATAGTCAACTTCAGCGTGCCCCGTGAGGATGCGATCTCGCTCGGCGGTATTCGTATCAATCCGTATCTTAACGTCGAGACGTCAATTTCTTTTCAGCCGTTCGGCGGTGGTCAGAACGCTGCGGCAGCGCCGGACTTCGGCATGATCGCATCGGAGATACAGAACGTCGTGGGCGTTATGCGGCGACAAGGATGGGACATCGGCTGCCTGTATAACCAAGAGACGGCCGAGTATCCACAACTGTTCTTCTCCCATCAATTCAAGACCGGAAACGCAATCGAACTGGCGCACGAAATCCGCGCGGGACTCAATCGTATGGACGTCAAACTCATGTAGCCGTGGGAATCTTTCAGGCGCGTCGTCCTTATAAGCGTGGCGCCTGATACTGCTCGAATGCGGACCGTGAGACGACGAAGACGCGCTGCGGCGCGCGGCGCTAGAGCCATAGGTCGAAAGCTTACAGAGTGAAGCCGCTCTGCGTTGCTGTCTATCGCCGTCGTAGGTTCGCATTTCAGTGGAATGAGAAAAGTAACGCTGCTCGGGATGGAGCGGCGCACGCCTCAGTCTATCAGGCTGAACATGCCGAGCTTTGCCAGCGACGGTAACCGGCATGGAACATGCACCGACTAAACGTACTATACCAGCTTTCGCCACGAGGTAGGGTTACGCTAGTCACCGAGCCAGGTTTTTCCGGCCTCGCTCCGTGTCGCGCTCACGTGGTGCCCGTCTGTAATCTCTTTCATCTTGATTCAGTCTTTAAAGGACAGTCGCCCAATGAAAATGAGGACGTAGGAGCCAATGGACAAAGACTCGACCTTAGCGCTACACAGCAATGTGCGCGGCCCTCATCCCGACGACGCCACGGCTAAAGTCGTGGCTCTCAATGCAGACCGCTCGACGACGGCCGACAAACCGTTGACGAGCAACACCGGCGTAAAGATCGCGGGCGACCAGAACTCGTTACGCGGCGGGCAGCGTGGTCCGACGTTGCTGGAAGACTCGTTCTTCCGCGAAAAGATCATGCACTTCGATCACGAGCGCATCCCGGAGCGCGTCGTGCATGCGCGCGGTGCCGCAGCTCACGGTTACTTTCAGGTTTACAAATCGCTCGGTCAATATTCGAAGGCGCATTTCCTCAACGACCCGGGGGCCAAGACGCCGGTATTTGTTCGGTTCTCGACGGTCGGGGGTTCTCGCGGATCGGCGGACACCGCTCGCGACGTTCGAGGATTCGCCGTCAAGTTTTATACGCAGGAGGGCAACTTCGACCTCGTCGGCAACAACATGCCGGTATTTTTCATTCAGGACGCGATCAAGTTTCCAGATTTCGTGCACGCGGTTAAGCCGGAACCGGATCGCGAGATCCCGCAGGCCTCCTCGGCGCACGATACGCTCTACGACTTCGTATCGCTTACGCCCGAATCGACGCACATGATGCTGTGGCTAATGTCGGATCGCGCCATTCCTCGTTCATTCCGTATGATGGAGGGCTTCGGCGTCCATACCTTCCGTCTGGTCAACGCACATGGCACCTCGCATTTCGTGAAGTGGCATTGGAAGCCGCTGCTTGGCTTACACTCGCTCGTGTGGGACGAGGCACAAAAGATTGCGGGCCGGGATCCGGATTTCCACCGGCGCGACTTGTGGGACGCGATTGGGGATGGCGCGTTCCCAGAGTGGGAACTCGGGCTGCAAATCTTCAGTGAAGCCCAAGCCGAGAAGTTTGCGTTCGACGTCCTTGATGCGACCAAACTCGTCCCGGAGGAACTCGTTCCCGTGCAGCGCGTCGGGAAAATGACGCTCGACCGAAACGTAGACAATTATTTTGCCGAGACGGAACAGGTCGCTTTCTGCACGACGCATATCGTGCCGGGCATCGATTTCTCGGACGATCCTTTGCTCCAAGGTCGGACGTTCTCATATCTCGATACGCAGCTCTCGCGTTTGGGTAGTCCAAACTTCAACGACATTCCGATCAACCGGCCCGTGTGTCCGTTCTCGAACAATCAACGCGATGCGAAGTTTCGGCGCCCGATCGACGTCGGCCGGGTAGCATACTATCCGAACTCGATCAACGGCAACTCGCCGCATGAAGTCCCGCAGCAAGGGTTCGACACGTATCCCGAAATGCTGTCCGGTCAAAAGCGGCGCGCGCGCAGCGAGTCTTTCAAAGATCATTTCACACAAGCGCTGTTGTTTTGGAAAAGTCAAACTAAGCCCGAGCAGGACCACATCGTCGATGCGTTCCGTTTCGAACTCGCCAAGGTGCAGATTCCCGAGATCCGCGAACGGATGGTCGGTAATCTTGCGCTCGTCGATGCGACGCTCGCCGAGCGGGTCGCCGCCGACCTCGGCTTTACGGCGAACGCTCGTGCCGGCGTGAGCAACGGCACTCGAACGGGCGCAGTTCACCCGTCGCCCGCGCTGAGCATCATCGCTTCTCCCAAGAAGCCGTCGATAGCGACTCGCAAAGTCGCGATCTTGGCTGCCGACGGCGTCAATATCGCGGATGCCGAAGCGGTCGGGAAAGCCCTGCAAGCGCAAGGTGCCAAAGTAGCCGTGCTGTCGTCACGTCTGGGTCATCTCAGCGGCGCGAACGGCGGCACGCTTGCCGTCGATTACCGCATCGTAGGAGAACCGTCAGTCCTATGGGATGCCGTCTTCGTTCCGGGCGGTGCGCAGAGCGTCAAAGCGTTGACTAAAATGGGCGCGGCGCTGCTGTTCGTTCGCGAGCAATATAAACATGCGAAGCCGATCTGCGCCTCCGGCGACGGTGTCGCAATGCTGGAAAGCGCCGGCTTAAGCGGCGGCGACCCCGCCGCCGCTAAAGAACTCGGGGTGATCGTCGGCAACGCCGCCGCCGTGCAAAACGGCATTGCAGCAAACTTCGCTTCGGCGATCGCCCACGGCCGATTTTTCAATCGAGCCGACATCGACGCGATGCCGGCTTAACGTTTACCCGGCCGTTTCTACTGCGGCCGGGTTGGTGCTACCGCCGCGCGAGCGGGTCGTGAAACGATCAGCGAGATGGCGTTTCAAGCGCTGCTCGTGCGGTTCGGCCCGTTCTTGTTCCATGACATGCGTTTCAAAAGCGCTTTCGAGATCGGCAAAACGCTCGAGCCACCCAGCGTCCGTGTTCGGCCATGCATCTAACTCGCGAACGATCACGTTGACCAATATGGTCGAGGGATCGGTATAACGATACAGCGTCGATGTATCGCGGGTCGCGCCGTGCCCGTCGATGCCTTCCAACGTCGCAATCGACGCCTCCGAGACATCGTGCACACGAAAGGCGGACTTGCAACGTTCGAACGCTTTTCCACGCGATGCACCTGGGGTCGTTCGGCGGACGCTCTGCAGCAACCGCGCGATGTCTCGATGCACGTCCGCGAACGATCCGCGCTCACTTACGTTGGCCGGAAAATCGATGTCCGCTTGAAACGATGTGGCCCCCGCTGCCGGCCGTGCCGAGGCGGCTAACGTACCGGCGATCAACATCGCCGCGTTACGACGAGAGACGCTGAAGGGATCGGCCATATGTGCTCCTCGAATGTTTAGCGTTTTATTCCCAAACGGCATGCCGTGAAACGGCGTTCGCAACTGCTCTTTGAGAGTTCTCGTTTAAGCCTGTTCGATGTTAGTGGCAGCACCGCTCCACGCGGCGAGGATTTGACGCTCGCGTTCTCTCGTGATCCCGGCCGGCGACTCGGACGAAGCGGTACGGGAAGCGGTACGGGAAGCGGTACTCGACCAAGCGCGCGTATCGCGAATTGTTTCCGCTAGCGGTCTAATCAAAAGACCGTCTTCGAGGGAGCGGTCGACGTTGGTGTTCATGAAGCCGGGCATCGCGTGCGAGGGACCGAGCCACAGAGGTAGGTCGACCCAGCCGGTAATGCCGTGTTTTTCAAGAAAGCGCTCGTCGAGCCACACGACGCTCGCGGCGCGTTCGTACGTCGCGAGCGCGGTGTTTGTAAGCTCTTCCATCGTCGTGGTTTTCGGCAAGCCGTTCACGTCGTAAACTCCGGAACGACCGTCTTCGAGAAGCCGAATCATAAACGCCGCCGCGTCGCGTGCGTCGATGAACTGAACGTACCGCTCGGGGGGCCCAGGAACGGCGATGTCGCCACCCTCGGCGAAACGATCTACCCAATACGTAAAGCGATTCGTGGGATCGTACGGCCCGGCTAGAACGCCCGGGCGAACGAGCAGCGCCCGATCGTTGAAGACGGCGCACACGACGTCTTCCGAGCGTTTTTTCGAAGGTCCATAGTTTTGAGAATCGTCGTCGGTCCGATCCGCCACGCGCGGGGCGTAGGGTGAAAGGCCATCGCCGATCGTTGCCACGCTTGAGTCGTAGACCGAGATCGATGACGTGAAGAGGTAGCGGCCGGCGGTCGCGAGATGCGCGCATGACGCTGCAGTGATCGCTGGTACGTAGCCGCTCGTGTCGATGACGGCGTCCCAACCGTTGCGCGGGATAGTGCGAAGATCGCCGTCGCGGTCGCCGACGTAGCGCACGATTGGGAGACTCTCGTCAGCCTGCGTCCTTCCGCGCGTGAAGATTGCCGTCTCATGTCCGCGCTCGACGAGCGCGCGCACCAGGTGTCGTCCCAGAAACGTCGTTCCGCCGAGAATAAGAGCCTTCACGTTTAGAAGCGGCGGCCCCCGAGACGTGACGACGACGGCGCCGCTCGTTGACCAGCGGCACGACGCTCGGGGACTGCAAGAATTCCAGCTTCGCGACCATACCGCCCTATCGTCTCACGCCGGTGACCCGTCTCGGCCTCGATCGAGCGCAGCGACCGTCCTTCGCGCAAACGCTCGAGGATGCGTTCGCGCTGTGCCGGCGATATTTCGTTCAAGCCGAACAATTCGTTCATTGCGAGCCATTCGTGCCATCGGGTCGCCTCGCCCTAGCTCGCGTGGCCGCTTTTCACGGCGCCGCGGCGCGCGCGATTGCAAAGGCGGCATTGATAAGTCCAACGTGGCTGAACGCTTGAGGAAAATTCCCGAGCGCCGCTCCCGTTTTAGCGTCGACCTCCTCCGCTAAAAGGCCGAGGTCGTTCCCGCACGCGAGCGCGCGCTCGAAGACCGCACGCGCGCGCTCGACCTCACCGGCGAGCGCCAAGGCATGCGAGAGCCAGAACGTGCACAGCAAGAACGTGCCCTCGTCGCCATCGAGACCGTCCGTCCCGCGATAACGATAGATGAGTCCGCGTCGATCGGCGAGTTCGCGTTCCACGAGATCGATCGTCGAGCGTACGCGCTGATCGTGTGCGGGTAGAAAACCGACGATCGGGATGACGAGTGTCGACGCATCGAGATTTTCGGTGTCGAAAGCTTGCACGAATGCGCCGAGTTTCGCGTTGTAGCCGCGGTCCAGAATTGCCGTACGTAGCGCGTCCCGCGCGCTTCGCCAGCGATCGGCCGCCACGGGACTCGCCCCAAGGAGGCCGGCGAGATCGAGCGCAGCATCGAGCGCCGTCCAGCACATGAGCTTCGAGTAGACGTAGTGCCGAAGCTCGCCGCGAATTTCCCAGATACCGCTATCGGCTTCGATCCAGCGCACGGCGGCCGCATCGGCGCAGGCAATGAGAAAGCGTTTCGTCGGCTCTTCCATTCCGCTTAGATGACCCTTGAAGCGCCGCGCTGCATCGAGCACGTGACCGTAGACGTCGAGTTGATCTTGCGTCCACGCGCCGTTGCCGATGCGTACCGGGGCACTTTCGCGATAACCGCGGAGATGCGGTAGTTCGCGTTCGGTCAGATCGTGTTCGCCGCCGATCCCGAACATGATGCCGATCTTACCGTCGCGGACGTTCGTCGCCGCCGCGTTCGCGATCCACGAGAAAAAGCGCTGCGCTTCATCGGGGCAAGCGGCGATCCACAGCGCCTGCATCGTGAGGTTCGCGTCGCGTAACCACGTGTAGCGATAATCCCAATTCCTGGAACCACCAACCGTTTCGGGTAACGACGTCGTTGGAGCGGCAACCATAGCTCCCGTCGGCGCGTAGGTCAGCGCCTGCAGCACGCGTCCACTATGATGTACGGCGTGGCTCCAGGGTCCCTTATAGGATTGGTGGAGACCGCTCCACGTCTCCCATGCCTTAATCGTATCTCGCAAGCGACGCGCGATCGACCTCTGCGACCATGGTTTCGGAAGGGCCATCGACGAATTGCAGTGTTCGAGTGCGAAAGCTACTGACTCGCCTTCGCGTAACTGAAATCGCGCGGACGCGGTCGCATCCTCGATCGACACGCAGAGATGCGGCGGCAGGGAGAGGCAAACGACATCGCCGCCGCCGCGCGCGACGATCGAGTGCTTCGTACGGGCTAAGAGCGGCATTACGAGGCCGTACTCCGGGCGCGGCGCGAAGCTCATGTCGACCTGGACGATACCCTGGGTGCAGTGCACTTCCCGTAGGACCACGCCCGGTGAGTTCGCAGCGAGGTTATGACCGCGCTCGCGCGGGCCTAGCGCCATGGCATCGGTAACGCGCAACGTTCCGTCGCTCGTGCGCGATGTCGTTTCGAGAACCATCGCCCGGCCCACGTAGCGACGCGCCGTGTCGACGATACCGGGCGCCGTCACTTGCCAATGTCCGGCATCCGCATCGAGCAAGCGCGCGAAAAAGGCCGGACTGTCGAAACGCGGCGCGCAGAGCCAATCGATCGACCCGTCGCGGCTGACGAGTGCGGCCGAACGACAATCGGAGATCAGTCCGTAATCGCCGATCTCGCGAGCCTCGTGCGCTCGAGAGATCACAGAGAAACGCTACCCGTGCGAGCCGCGGTCGCTTGTAAGCGATGCCGTAAAGCGGCGCGACCAAGGACGGCGAGGATGCGGAGCGCCGCGACGATCGACGCCCGAAGATTCCCGGAGACTTTCGATTCGCCCGTTCGCCGGTTTCGATGGTCGACCGGCAGCTCGAGGATCTTTAACCCGTCGCGCGCGGCGAGCACCTGCATTTCGACGTTCCAACCGTACGTTTCTTCGCGCATGCCGAGGGCGTCGAGCCGCCGGCGCGCGATAGCACGGAACGGACACATATCGGTATAGCGAACACCGTAGGCGAAAGCAATGACGAGCCCCGCGATACGGCCGGCAAGGATCTGATGGGGTGCCATGCTGCCGGGTTCGCGGGTTCCGCGCGTTCGGGAGCCGATCGCGAGATCGAATCGTCCGTCGCGCACGGGCGCGATAAGGCGTTCCATTGCGGAGGCATCGTCGCTGCCGTTACCATCGAGAAAGACGACGATCTCGCACGAAGCAGGAAGGCTGCGAACGCCTGCTGCACACGCCCGGCCGTAGCCGCGGCGGGGTTCGGAGACGACGAGCGCGCCCGCTTCCTGCGCGCGCTGCGCCGTCGCGTCGCGGCTGCCGTTATCGACGACGATCGCGAGCGCTGCAAGCTCGCGCGGAATTGCGCCGACGACATCGCCGATCGCGCCTTCTTCGTCGAGCGCCGGAATGATGACGACGATCGACGGTTCAGTCAAGCGACGGGACTGCCGTCCCGGCGCGTTGCACGAGGCCGGAGCGCCGCAGATGCAGTTGCGCGGCGGTAAAATAATCGTGCAAATCGCCGCGCCCGCGAATCCATTCAACATAGCGCGCGATCCCGTCAGCCAAAGGTACGCGCGTGCGAAAGCCGAGCGCCGCAAGGACCTGGGGATCCGTGAAGAGCGCACGCATGTCGCCCGGCCGAAAGTCGCCCGCGAATTCGAGTTCGAGATCCGCATCGAGTGCGTCGAGCACGGCTCGTGCGACCGCGGCCACGCTCACCGGATTCCCCGAGCCGACGTTGACGGCGCGTCCGTCGAGCGCGTCCGCGCGCGCAGCGAATTCGGTCGCGCGGGCGATGTCCTCGACGAAACACAAATCTCGCGTTTGAAGCCCGTCTTCATACAGCCCGGCGGCTTCCCGCAGAGCGCGCGCGTGCAAAAGATCGCAATAATGCCGGTGTACGGATTGAAGATCGACTGCCGCGGCCCGTACGTGCACGGATAGCGCAGCGCCGTCACCGCAATACCGGTCTGTGTTCCCCACACGAGCGCGAGCCGTTCTTGCGCGGACTTGCTTACGGCGTAAGGCGTTTGGGCGGACGTCAGGGCGTCCTCACGCGTCGCGATGCTTCGCGTGTCGTCGCCGCAAACGGGGCACTGTACGTTCCACTGGCCCGCGCGCAAACGCGCGAGCGGGCGCTGCGGCGGATCGAGGTCGCCATGTCGCTCGCAACGCACGGTTCCTTCGCGGTACACGACTTGCGACGAGGCCACGACGACCTTTCTTACGTCGATGCGGCGATCGCGAATCGTCTCGAGCAAGCGCGCGGTTCCGGTGATGTTGACATCGCAAAGCTTTCCGAGTTCGGGAAAAAATCCGCCGTACGCGGCGAGATGAAACACGACGTCGACGCCGGTGAGGGCCCGGGCGAGCGCGTCCGCATCGCGCACGTCGGCCGCAATAAATTCCGCATCGGGTGAGAGCCAGTCGGGCTTGCCCGCGCGGTGTACGAGCGGCTCGAGCACATCGTACGCGCGGACGTCATAGCCCTGCCAAACGAGTTCGTCCACGAGATGCGAACCGATCAAACCCGCGCCGCCGGTGACCAGCGCCCGCATCACCCGATCGCCTCGGAGAGATACGATCGGGCGTGCGGCAGCGTTTCGAGAAACGCTCGGGTAAGCGGCGCCGGGAATCCGGCCGTACCATCGCGCCCGAGCAACTCGCGCGAGATGAGCCGCAACCCGGCGGCATCATCTACATCGTACCACTGCGGCAAGACCGTCGTCCCCAGACGCATACGAGTCGCAGCTTCCAGCGTCTGATCGAATACGCTGGACGTGCTCCACGCTATTCCGGAGAATAGCGCGAGCTGCGGCCGCTTCATGCCGATGAGATAGTAGCCTCCGTCGAGTGCCGGTCCGATGACGAGCCGGTCGCCGCGACCTTCGAGCGCGCGCACGGATTGCGCTAGCGACGCCGGCGGAAGTGTCGGACTATCGGAATCGATCAAGCAGACGCCGCCGTGACCGGCCGCGAATAAGTCGAGGGCGACATTGTACAAGCGTGCGCCGAAATCGCCGCCGCGTTGTGCCAGCAGCACGACCTCGGGACCGAAGAGCTCTGCCAAACGGCGGTCGGAAGCCTCGGGAGTATAGGCGCCGACGACGGTCGCCCCCGTCGCTCGCGCGACCGCGGCCACGTTCGCTACCGTATCGCGCAAAAATCGTTCGCTCAGCGCAGCTGCTTCGTCATGCGTGAGCGGCGGAACGAGACGCGTCTTACACGCACCCGCATGTGGAATTTTAGCCATGATTGCGAGCGCGACACCTTTTTTCGGTCGCGACGTCGGTCGAACGGTCATGCGATCTCCTGTGCAATAGCGACCGATCGTGTCCGACGGTCGAAGAACGGCGCGCGCAAAATCACGGCAACGACACCGATAACGGCGGCGGCGAGAGCCGCGATAACGATGGCTACATCGCCGGTAGCCGGAAAAATCGGCGGCCCGTAGGCAAGCGGCAGTATACTTGCGACTACGATAAGCGCCGCCAGCGTAAGGCTTTCCGCGCGACCGCGATCGTCGACGAGCGGAACCGCTGCCGGTATCAACGTCGCATACCACGGAAGTGCGTTCGGCGTGCACAGCATGAACGCGAGTTGGATCGCGATCACGCCGGTCGCGAAGTTTCCAGTCGCCCTCCGGCGCCAAGTCGCGAACGCGACGACGGCGACGAAGATGAGTCCGGAACCCAGCGGCCCCACGGCGCGGAAGGCTGTCGGGAAGAATCGCTGCACGGAAATATAGTTTCTCAGAGAATGCGGCAGCGGTACGCCGACGGCGTACGCGACGGCATAGACCGCCGCGCAGGCCGTCACGCAAGCCAGCGCCCAGCGCGGCGCGCGCGCGAAGGCTAGCGGGATAAAGGCAGCCGGAGTTAGTTTGACGAGCGTAGCGCACGTAAGGGCGACGGCCGCCAGGGCGCGCCGTTCCAGCGTAAGCGCGAGCGCCGTAACGAGAACGGCGGCGACGGCCCAGCTTTCCAGATGCCCGTTCTGAGCAAACTCGAGAAGTACGAGCGGGCTCCACGCATACACGGTCGCCCGTCCGAGCGGCAGTACGCGCCGGTGCAGCGTAACGAGTACCAAACCCAAAGCGATAAGGTCGCCGCCGAGCATGACCAACTTCTCACCGTAAACGCCACTGGAAAAGGCTCCGACATAGAAGAGCGCGTATGCGAATGGTGGATAAAGTGAGGGAATAGAGCGGTAGTCGACGTACGCGAACAGCGGTGTCGCAGCAAGATGCGCGAGTAGCGGGTCCCTCGGTGCAAGCGCGAGGGGATCGAGACCGGCGAGCATGACGCGGCCATCCCACAGATAGCGGTAGACGTCGTGCGAAAAGATCGGCGGGCTTGCGAAGAGCGCGAGGCGCGCCGCGACACCGAAGCCGGCGACGAGCGCGATCGCGGTGCGATCGCGCCGCTTCCATGCAAGCAGCGCGCCGGCAAGACCGCTCACGGTAAGTGAGCCATAAGCGAGTGCGATTGTCGGCGACGGCAGCGATGCGCTTTCGGCCAACGTGAACGCGCTTGCGAAGAGACAGATGCCGCTTAACGCGAGCGGACCGTTGCCGTCGAGCCTATACCACACGTGCGGTAACGCGATGATACCCGGTCGCGCCCTCGGTCTCGGAGGGTCGATCCGTTCCCGGTTGCACGAGTCCGTTTGCGTCCCATGCGCGAACAGCGAGGCGGTAGGTCCCGCGCGCGGCGGGACGCCAAGCGTAACGCCACAGACGCCATGCTAAGCGCTCGTAGTGCGACGTGAACGTCGCCGCCCGCCACGTATGCCCATCGTCGTCACTAACTTCGACGCGAGCGACGCCGCGGTCACCGCAGAACGCGACGCCGCGAAAGTCGATCGCTGCGCCCCGCGGCAGCGGCTGCATAAAGTCGGGGAAATCGAAGCGCGAATGCGTAGGAACGTGAAAGTTTGGGCCCCAGCCTTGTCGTTCGTAGAAGCCTTTGACCGGTTCCGTGCTGAGCTCGATCGATCTCAACCATTTGACGTTTTTCTCGCCGAACCAACCTGGGACGATCGCGCGTGCCGGAAATCCATGTTTGGGCGGCAGGGGAACGCCGTTCATCAAGTACGCGACGACCGTCGTCGCATCCATCGCCTTCTCGAAGGGAATCGTGTCAGCATAATTGTCGCCGGCGTGCAGGATGGCGCGCACGACGCCCGCCTGCGGTTTAGCGGCCGCTATCAGGGACGGAAACGTAACGCCGCGCCTCAGCGCGTTGCTCATGAGACCGCCGCCCGGCTCGTTATTGATGCACATGAGCGTCGTTTCTTGCTCGACATATTTCAGCGCCTGTAATGCAGCTAGGTCGAACTTAACCGGATTATCGACCGCTCCCTCGACGGACAACGACCATAGCGAGGCGTCGACGGACGGATCGGCGACATTTTTCGTAACGCTGTAGAAGCGCTCGTTCGGCGTAAGCGCAGCGACGTCGGGCCCGATGTCCATCCGTCCGTCATACGAGAACGACGAACTCGCAAAAAGACGTCCCCAACCGATTGCGGTTGCAGCCGTCACGAGAGCGCCCGCAATCCACGTGGCGCGCGTCGGAGCTGAACGCCCGGGCGAAGGGCGAGCGGCGTCTTCGGGGGCGCTCAAGAGTCGAGCGGTCACGAGGCCGTACACGACGAAGCCAAGCGCGAGCGAAACGAGCGTTAGGGCGGTAGCGAGGCGCGCATTTGCTCCGCGATAATTGCCAAGTAGCACTGCTGAAAAAAACGCCCCGGTGACGACCCACGCGAGCATGGAAAACAGAGCGAGAAAGCGCTTCGGGCGCCCCTTCCTGGCACCGAAATAACCGCCGATCGCGCCGACGACGATCTGTCCGAAAACGACCGAAGAAAAGCCCAAAACCTTCAGCGGCGTGTAGCCGTGTACCAGGCCGATTAAGATGCCGAACAAGTGAACCGGGATGAACGGCGCGCTAAGGTCAGCGAACATTTCGGACGGTGTCGGGATGCCGAGAAGGAGGCGCGCGGCGAAAAACCATGCGGACATTGCGAGAGCGCCGACGCAGCCCGCAACTGCACCGGTACGTATCAAGTCGCTATTACGCATTTTTCTTATATAACACGAGTCCGCGCTCACGTATTGTAAGGCGGCATACAGCGCGGTCCGCGACGGTAATGTACGTTCGACGATGTCGCGTCGGAAACGAGTGAGGGCCGCTGCGTCGATGGGCTTGCCTCCGACGTCATTGACCCCGGTCCTAAGGACTATGGTTTATGCGCGAGTCCGCCGCCTCCGTACGCAACGGTTTCGTCATCAATTGGCCGCCCGTCGCCTACCTCGCGGCGTCACGCGCCCTGACCTGTGTTCACATCGTGGTGTCGGTCACCGCGCTCGGCAACTTGCGCCACGCTGCCTCGGCATTCGGCGGCAGCTCGTTCTGCTGCTTGAGAAACTCCGCGACCGCCCACCTCTCATTGTCCTTTAAAGACTCGTTGAAGGCAGGCATGCCGGTAAGCCGAATGCCGTGCGTGATCTTCCAGTAGATCACCGCAACGGGATCGTCGGTAACGTCATCTTTTTAAATTGAGGCGGTTTTTGATAGAGACCTCTCGCCACAGACGAAGGCTTTCCATCGGCGGCGCCGTGGCAGACGGCACAGTTGTTTCCATAGAGACGCACGCCTTCAACGAGGGTCCGGTCATTCGCTTGAAGCGGATCCGCAAGCCCACGGGTTGCGCGAGCAAGTGTTGCATGCAGCGACGTGGTCGCAGCCCATCTTTCGAGGGCGCTCGGGCGTGCGTCAGCATTTGCGGGGATCAAGCCGGTAAAGACGGCGAGCAGCCCAAGAAACACCAGGGCGACGGCACCTCCGAGAAGAGCGGTAACGGTGACCTGTAACGTCTGCCTACGCGTCGACAACTTCAGAGTCACTCCCACTTCAAGCCTGGATGAGATCTGTTCGAACCCGTTTCAATCCTGCTTTGCGGACCCGCTCGATCAAAGCTGGTAAATGTTTGCATTCACTCTTACGGAGCCGTGCCCAAAGACGCGCCGGCATCGGAGATTGCCGAGATTCCGGCGGTTCGAACTGACGGGATGATGATTCATAACATGCTAATGTACGTCCCGACGCCCTTCGTAAACGGCCAGCTCGGCTATACGGCCGGTAAACGAATTAGGCATTAGGCGCCGTCGTCGAAGAGCGTGTGAACGAGGACGGCCGTCGTGGCGAGCACGACCTCTTCTTCGCCGCCGGCGCGCTGTTCGGCGAGGCGCCAGAAGAGCGCGTGAAAAACCTGCGCGAGCGTCGGGATATCGAGATCCGGACGCGCGTGCGGCGCGCGGCGCACGTGATCGAGCATGGCGACGAGCCGCGCAACCGACCATGCATCGATCTGGCCTTGCAACGGGGCGAGACCGGCCTCCGTCAAGACCGCTTCGCGCCGCGCACGAAACACGCCGGCGTACTTGCGATCGACGCTAAGAGCCTCTGCAACGACCGTCGCGACTAGCGCCTTCGCGGACACGGGATCGGCCTCGGTGGAATCGCTCGGCCCGACAGCCGCAAGTTCTAGAACCAGTCGATCCATGAGCACGAGCAATGCTTGGCGCTTCGTGCGAAAGTGCAGGTAAAACGCCCCGACTGCGACCTTCGCACGGCGCGCGATCTCAGCGATCGACGTCGCTTCATAACCGCGCTTTTCGAATGTCGCAAGCGCGGCGCGCAGCAACGCCTCGCGGGTGCGTCGGCTACGCTCCTGACGTGGCGCCGGCGGCAGGGATTCGTTAACTAGAAGGTTCGGATGCGCCTTTTGCTCTGGCGACTTAAACGGAGGCCGGCGCGGCAGCGAACGCTCGGATTGACGACAAAAGCTTCATCGGCGAATCTTGCGGGACGAGCGTGCGGCAATCCTCGACGAGTTCGAGCGAAGCGTTCGGAAACGCTCGCGCGAGTCGCTCCGCGATCTTGACCGGAAAGAAAAGATCGTCCGTGCCCCAAACGATGAGTACTCTGCCGCGAAACGCCGCGAACGTTGCTGCAGCTTCGAGTGTGTCCCGCTTCGACACGGCGCCTAGCGTCTTTTGAAGATCCCTACGGATGGTACGGTCCGCGAGGAACGTGCGGAACGTATCGGCGAGAAACGCAAGGTCTGGTTTGCTTTTCGCGACGGTCGCGAAGAACATGGCCTGCGCACGCTGCGAACGTAGCACTGCGGCGAGCACCCGGAAAGAGCCCGGGATTCTCGCCATAAGGTAGACCGGGACAAGACTTGAGGGCGGGAAATATTCGTAGGCGTCACAGTTCGTCAGGACGACGCGCGCAATGCGTTGAGCGTGGTGCGCGATAACCAGTTGGCAAAGCGCACCACCGGTGTCGTTACCGACGAGCGTCACGTCGCGAAGCTCGAGCTTCTCGATGACTTCGGCGAGCAGCTTTGCTAGGCCGAGCGGCGAGAGGTCGGCGTCAAGCCGCATCGGGATCGCATGCGCACCAAGCGGCAACGTGAGAACGATGCACCGAAAGTCGAGCTCGAGTTCCGGTGCCACCAAACGCCACAGACCGCCGTTGACAAACACACCGTGCACGAAGAGCAGGACCGGCCCGCACCCAGCGTCCGTATATTCGATCACCCCGGCTGAAACCTCGAGACGACGCTTCTCCGCTTCGTACATCGGCTTGCCTCCCTGAACATGAGTTCACATTCATAATAACACTGAGGATAGGTGTGTGCAAGCCGTCCAGACGGGTACCACGTCGGTCGGCATACGACCATCGGAGGAATCCGTGCGAGCCGAGAGACCCGCAGTGAGCGCAATCGTTCCTCGGCGGCACTTTAAGGAAGTACGCCCGCGCTTGCCGTACTGAGCCGGTATGAAGGTTGCGCGATTGAGCGTTACGCCGATCAAAGGAACGCAACTGCAAGACCGAAGCTTCATCGATTTGGATACCGGAGGAGTCGCAGATGACCGGCGCTTCTATTTCATCGACGCACGCGGGTCCATGTTCAATGGCAAAAAAGAGGGACGGCTCGTTCGGCTCGCGGCCGATTACGATCGGCACAGCGAACGTCTCATGCTACGCTTTCCCGACGGCAAAGAAGTCGCGCAGGTATGGACTGCCGGCGAAGCCGTCACGACAAACTTCTACGGCCGCCCGGTCGGCGGTCACGCTGCGCTCGGCCCGTGGTCCGCAGCTGTTTCGGAGTTCATCGGGCAGCCCGTGCGGCTCATCGCCGTCGACCGGTTAGGCGATGCCGTCGACGTTCACCCCGTCACGGTCGTTTCGCAGGCATCGATCGAATCGCTGCGCAGAAGTACGCCCGGCGCGCAGCGGCTGGATCATCGACGTTTTCGCATGCTCGTGGAGCTGGAGGGCGCCGACCCCCATGAGGAGGACGCGTGGTCAGGCAGGCACATGCGTCTGGGTTCGGCCGTCGTCGAGATCGTCGGGCCGGTGCCGCGGTGCATCGTAACGTCGCAAGATCCGGTTATCGGCGAAACCGATTTCGATACGCTCAAAGCAATCATGTCGTATCGCGGCGCTGTCGCCCGCGAGCTGCAGACGCCTGCAGCTCACTTACCGGGCGGCGGCAAAATCGTATTTGGCGTTTACGGTCAGGTCGTCGAACCGGGACGCATCTCCCTCGGTGACGGCGTCACGCCGGCGTAATCAGCTCGCGTCCCAAGCAGCACGGCGCGAGAACTGCGGCTTCCCGCGGCTATTATCGATCGAAACTACCGCCGGCGTAGGCTGTTTCCCCACTGTGTCTCGCGTCTTAACACCGGTTTTATAACTTTTCCGCCCGCATTGCGCGGGAGAGGTTCGTTGCGGATCGACAGATATTGCGGAAGTTTGAAGTCGGCGATTTTTCCCACCAGGGAATCGATGACGGCTTCTACGTCGATCGTTGCGCCAGGAGCCGGCACGACGATGAGCCCGACTTTCTCGCCCATCACTTCGTCCGGTACGCCAACGACTGCGGCTTCAACGATCCCAGGCGCCCCGGCAAGCGCGTTCTCCACCTCGACGCAATAAACGTTTTCGCCGCCCCGATTGATCATGTCTTTGGCGCGGTCGACGATGTAAAGGAAGCCTCGTTCATCAACCCGCGCGAGATCGCCCGTGCGTAGCCAGCCGTCGACAATCGTCTGTTCCGTCGCTTCGCGCTTGTTCCAATATCCTGGCGTGACGTTGGCGCCCCGCACCAGCAGTTGCCCGACGCCACTCTGCAGGCTGACGTCTTCGAGTGCGATGTCCACGACCGGGCAAGCGAAGCCGATCGAATCGGCGTGATCGGCCGCGTACTCGTGCGGAAGCGAGGTCAGAAGCGACGCGGACTCCGTCATCCCGAATCCATTGCTTACGAACGCGTTAGGAAACGCGGCTTTGAGCCGGTGAACGAGTGCCGGCGCGATGGGCGCTCCTCCATAGCCCACGCGCTGCACCAGCGAAACGTCGGTGCTGGCGAATTGCGCATGGTTGAGCGCGAGCGAGTACACGGCCGGCACCGTAACGAGGACGTTTACGCGCTCCTCGACCGTCGTTCGCAAGAATACCGCCAGATCGAGCGCCGGCAGGACGACGCTCGCGCCGCCTACGTACATGGCGCTTAAGAGCTGGCTGTTACAACCAGTAACGTGAAAAAGCGGAACCGAGATGAGCGTGCGAACGATCTCGTTATTCACCAGGCCCGCAAAGAATACGCGCAGCATGTTTTCACAGTTTGTCAAAAACGCGGCATGCGTTGTAATCGCACCCTTTGGAAAACCCGTCGTTCCGCTCGTGTAGAAGATCGCCGCACGGTCATTTGCGACGATATCATTCTTCACGAACGGCGACCCGGCGGGCTGCGCGTCGGCGGCACTGAATGTGAACTTGCAGGTCGCGTCGGACACGACGTATTCTACTTCTGTTTCCGTGAGGCGCGTGTTTACCGGAACGACGGTTGCTCCGGCCATCAGAATCCCGAAGAAAGCTTCGACCCAGGCGAGGCCGGCCGGCAAGCGGATCGCGACCCGGTCGCCGAAATTGACCCCGCGGTCGCGCAAGCCGCCCGCTACACGTGCAGAGCGATCCCAAAGCTCGCGGTAGGTGACGCGCTCGCCACCGACCTCGGCGACCGCTTCCGCGCTCGGCGTACGCTCGACCCACGCGCGGAACATCGCGACCAGCGATTGCGGCAAAGTCTCGTAACGTGCCACGCCGTCCGAGCCGCGCACGATTCCGCTGTCGTCGAATGGATTCTCACCCCGCGGCAGCGCTTCGCTCATCATCGTCTTGAGGACCTCGATCCAAAAAGTAGCCCGCGTCGCAAGACGCACGTCATCAGCCGCATCTCCGCTAGAACAGCTCCCAATACGTCTCTCGCGCGCGCATCGCCGCCGCTGATTCCTCGAGAATCACGCGGCCCGAGCGCATTACGGCGACGCGATCGGCGATGCGCAACGCTTGGACGACGTTCTGCTCGAGCAGCAACACCCCGAGGCCTTCGCCCTTCGCAAGTGCGACGATCGCGTCGAAGAGCGTCGTCACGAGCGCCGGTGCGAGCCCGAGCGACGGCTCATCGAGCAGCAGGAGCCGCGGGCTCGACATTAGCGCGATCCCCAAGCTGAGCATGCGCTGCTGGCCACCCGACAACGTTCCGGCGCGCTGCATCGGGCGTTCGGAGAGCACCGGGAAGAGCCCGGCGATGCGCGCGTATCGCGCATCGCGAAGCGGCGTCGAGCGTGCGTGCGTCGCGCCGAGCAAAAGGTTCTCGCGCACCGTGAGATCCGCAAACACGAAGCGCTCGGCCGGAATCATCGCCATGCCCCGTCTGACGTTACGGCGGCAATTACCGGCCGTCGCGTCTTCGCCGTCGAAGGTAACGCGACCGCCGAGCGCCGGCAGCATGCCGAAGACCGTCTTGAGCGTCGTCGTTTTGCCGGCTCCGTTGTGGCCGAGCAGCGCGACGATCTCTCCCGCCGAGACGGCGAGGTCGACGTCGTACACGACATGCTTGTGGCCGTAGCCGCCCTGCAACGCATGCGTCGCGACGAGCGCCTCAGACGACACCGAAGTACGCCTCCGCGAGCCGCGGGTCCGACGTCAGAGTGCCGAAATTCCCTTCGGCCGTGATTTTGCCGAGCTCCATGAAATACGTATGATCGGCGAGACGCTCGACGACGTGTAGGTTGTGCTCGACGATGCAGATCGTGCGGCCCGCATCGCGTAGCGCCGAGATGACGTCGAGCATCGCGTCGACCCACTGCCGGTCTATGCCGGACGCGGGCTCGTCGAGCAACAATACATCGGCGTCCGTGGCGAGCACGCGCGCGAGCGCGACCAGCTTCTGCTGGCCGAACGCGAGCGCGCCTGCGGGAACGTCTTCGTGCGCGCCCATCCCGACGAAGTCGAGCCACTGCCGCGCCGTCGCTCGTGCCGCATGCTCCGCCGCGTTTGTCTTGCGCGGCGCAACGACGAGCGGACCGAGGCGTTCGCCCGGCTGGTGCGGGATCGCGAGCATGACGTTCTCGAGTGTCGAGAGGCGCGGAAAAATGCGAACGTTTTGAAATGACCGGACCATGCCGCGGCGCGCAATCTCATCGGGCGCGGCGCCGGTCACGTCTTCGCCTCGCAGCAGCACCCGGCCGGCGTCCGGCTTGATCGCGCCGGTCAAGAGATTGAAAACGGTCGTTTTCCCGGCGCCGTTCGGTCCGACTAGTGCGGAGACGTGGCCGCGAAAGAGCGAGAACGTTAGGTTCTCCGCGGCGACGATGCCGCCGAAACTCTTACTCAGTCCCTGCGTCGCAACGACGACCTCACGCGGGTCGTTGCGCGGCGGAGCCGTGGCAGCGACCGTTACCGCAGAGCGCTCGACGGCATCCGTGGCGCCGACCGTGACGGCCGCGCCGCCGCGTCGCAATGCGCGCAGCAGACGGCGCGTGATCGCGTCGGGATAGAGCCCCTGCGGGCGCACGAGCAAGACGGCGACGAGCACCGTTCCGTAGGCGATGAGGCGCAGCACGAACGCGGCTTGTTCGCCGAACGAAAATACGTGGTCGAAGAGCGGCGCGAGGAGCGTCAACGCGGCGACGCCGACGAGCGATCCGTTTAAGTTCCCGGCGCCACCGATGACGACCATGGCCACGATGACCGCGGATTGATCGAACGAGAAGAGCGCGGGCGACGCGATCGAATTCTCGATGACGAGCATGGCGCCCGCGAGCCCCGCCATCGCCGCGGTGATGCCGAAGACGGTCAGTTTATACGCATAGACCCTCTTGCCGACGCTGCGGCACGCCGTCGCATCCTCGCGAATTGCACGCAGTACGCGGCCGTAGGGCGATTCGCCTAACCGGTAGCAAAGCGCATAGACGACCGCGGCCAACACCAAAAAAAGCGGAAACATCTGGCTCGGCTCGTCGAGCGCCAGGCCGAAGATGCGCAACCCCGCGACGTTCTGCAGGCCGTACGAACCGCCCAAGTCGTGGTCGGTCTGCACGAGCGAGACGATGATCGTCTGCACCGCGAGCGTCAGCAGGATGAGCCATTCCGTCGTTAAGCGCAACGCGGGCAGGCCGACGAGGAAGCCTACCAAGCCGCTCGCCAGCATCGCGACGATGAGACCTTCCGCCGTTCCGATACGCGCATTGAGAAAGAGATATGCGAACGCGTAGCCGCCGATCGCGCCGAACGCTGCGTGCGCGACGGAGACCTGTCCCGCGTAGCCTTGCAGCAGGTTGAGCGAGAGCGCGACGACGGCGAAGATTAGGATCGTGTCGAGATATTGAAATGCAATTTCCACGCGCTCAGGCGCTCGCGATGCCAGGACGAAGCGGCCGCAGCGCGACGTAGACGAACAGGATACCGAAGACGACGACCGCCGTCCACGTCGTCGGCAGCACGAGCGTCGTCCAGCTCTCGACGACTCCGAGCGCGATCCCGACCGCGGCGACGACGAGCGGCGGCGACGAGAGACCTGCGACGAACGCGACGACGAGCGCGTAGAAGAGCGGTGTCGTTCCCATGTCGGGGGTGGCGGAGGTGAGCGCCGCTTGGAACACGCCGGCCACGCCGCCTAAGAACGAGCCGAGCGCAAATACGATGACGGTCACCGTTGCCGGATTTATGCCGACGCAGAGCGCCATCTCCGGATTGGCGCGCACGGCGCGAATGATGCGGCCGAGGGACGTGCGTGCCAAAAGCAGCGATAGCAAAGCGATGAGAACCCAGTCGGTGGCGGCGGTCGCCAGATTAAGCGTCGAGACCGTCAGGGGACCGGCGCTCAGACCGGTGTTCGTAAAGCCGCTCACGACCGACGCGGCGTTCGATATGGTTGTGAGCGCGATCGCGTTTCGGCCGACGATCGAGACGCCGAGCGATGCGACGAACACCATCAGCAGTCCATTCGCCCCGGTGCGGAGTAGGATCGGCCAATAGACGAATCGGTCGATCGCCGCACCGACGAGGGCGGCCGCGAGCGCCCCGGCGATGACCGCGACCCAGAACGGCGCGCCGAGAAACATGCCGAGCCACGCCGCGACGAATGCCGCGAGCGTATACGTCATCGCGAAGGCGACGTGGAACCGTCCGGTGACGCCGATGATCAGCCCGAATGCCACGCCGAGCAGCGCGTAGGTGGAGCCGTCGATCAGCCCGTTAACGGTAACTTGGAGAAAGTTGTCGAGCACGGGCCGCGCTCCTCAAGCCAAGCGAAAATCGGCGCCGTCGATATCGAAGAAAGCGAGTGTACCGATCTTGCCGCCTTTAAACTGTAGCACCGTCATCGGCCGCTTCTTTACCGAATGCGACTCGAGGTCGAACGTGATGACGCCCGCTTTACCGCCGTCGCCACCGTAAACGCTCGGGAAGCTCGGGTTCGCGCGCAAGGCGGCTTCGAGTTGATCGCTGTCGCGAACGTTGCCGCCTTTTTTGAGCACGCGCCGGATGCATTCCCACAGGACGAACGCATCCTCGTAGAAGTTTGCGAGATAAAACTCTGGCAGCGTGCCTCCTTCGAGGCCTTTAAACGATTCGACGAAGTACTGCGCGTACGGATTAGGCGGCCGCTCCGCATCGAAGTAATCGAACGCGAAGTAGAGGCCTTCGTACGCGGAACCGGCGATCTTCGCGGCGGCCTGCGAGTGCGCGAACGCCATGACCGGTTTGTTGGTACCCGAGGTCGCGTACTGCTTCATAAAGTAGCCCACGTCTTCAGCGTAAACGGCGAGGAAGATGATGTCCGGGTTCGCCGCTTTCACTTTTTGAATCGATGCGGAATAATCGGTTGTGCCGACCTTCGTGCGTTCGTCGGCGACGAGCTTCATGCTTGTGCCCACGTCTTTGAGTAGATCCTTCACGACGATGTCGCTCAGCGGCCCGAGATCCCAACCGACGAAGGCGAACGTCTTGACGTTCGGCATTTTTTTGGCGACGTACTTGAGCGCACCCGGAAACGCGTCATCAGGCGTGATCGCGATCGCGCCCCAGAAGTACGGCTTTTTCATCGCGTATTGCGACGTGCCGCCGGTACCGTCGACCGTAAAAATCTTGTATTCGTTGATGCCGGGCAAGGCCGCACCGAGGTCGGCGGTATACGAAGACAGCATCATAGGCGTCTTTGCAGCGCCGAGTTCGCGCATCGCCTGGACGCCGGCTTGCGGATCGCCTGACTTATTGTCCTTGTAGACCATGTTGAGCGTCGGCCCACCGAGCGCCGCGATATCCCGAGCGGCGAGCTTGAAGATATCCGTTCCGTGACTGCCGTAGATCGCGCCCGGCCCCGTCAACGGGATGAGCACGACGTCGTACGTCTGGCCCTTGCCGCTGTAACGCGGATCGATGCCGAGCAGACGCTGCATCTTCGCGCTCGCCGGCGCATCGGCCGCGCCGAACAGCGGCGCTGTGGAAACGGCTGCGGCTGCAGCGAGAAAGTCGCGCCGATTCCAGCGTCGACGGCCGGTCGAGTCGTTCGTCATGGGCAACTCATCCTTCATAACCTTAGTTTTCGCTTGCGAAGCCGTTGGTCGAATTTTCTTTTACGCGTGGCGCGCGCGCCGCTCGGACTGAGAAGCTAACGGAAGCCGGCCGCCGCGGCACTTTCGTAGGTCACGCGGCGGGTAAGCGGCAGCGAAATGCGGCGCAGATTGTAGATGAGCCGCGATGCCGGGCCGACGAGCACGAGGTCCTCTCCGCGCTCGACGCCGCGCACGACGGCTTCCGCGACCGACTCCGGCGTCGCGCCTTTCTTGAGGTAGTAATTTCGCATGCGCGCACGCTGCTCGGCGGTAATGGGCGGGGACGCGTTGTCCGACGGCCGGTCGATGATGCCGGTGTTCGTGATGCCGGGACAGACGGTCGTCACGCCGACGTTCGTCTCCATAAGGTCCATCTTGAGCGACTCGGCAAAGCTGAATGCAGCGGCTTTCGACGCCCCGTACGCGGCCGCGTTCGGCGGCGGATAGTGAGCTGCGCCTGACGCGATGACGACGACGCGCCGCCGTCCGCCTGCGGCGATCATCTTCGGCAAGAAGTAATAGCAGCCGTTGACGACTCCGATGACGTTGACGCTCAAAATACGGTGCCAGTGTTCGAGCGAGCTTTTCAGAAATGGCCCGAGATAACCGATGCCCGCGTTATTGACTAGCACGTCGGGCACGCCGGCTTCTGCCGACACGTTATCGGCGAGCCGCTGCATCTCACCCTCGTCGGATACGTCGGCGACGAACGTCGAGCAGCGTACGCCGAGCGCCTCGACTTCTGAGCGGACCTTCGCGAGGCCGTCGCCGTCGATGTCGGTAAGGACGACGTTCGCGCCGCGTTTCGCGAAGGCGAGCGCGATCGACCGCCCGATGCCCGCACCTCCGCCGGTCACGAGGACGAGCTTACCTTTGAGGCGCCGGAGGCCGCCCGCTCGAGCCGCGACGCTCCTCTTCGGGGTTTCTTTCGCTGCCGCGCCGGCAGCACGTTTCTTCGCGAGCCGAAGCGTCCCGTCGTCGATTCGGCCGGTGAGCAACGCGATCAGGTCGAGAAAGTAGTTCTCGTGCACGCGCCAAGGCAGCGGCCCGCGCTGCGGAAGCAACCCGGCCGCGCGCTCGACGTAGCCCGACGTCAGTCCGAGCAGCGGTTCGCGCGCGACGTCGCCGCGCGGCAGCGGCGTGGCGATCGCGAGGCGGCGCCGGTTCATGTAGCGCAGCAGCTTCGCGACGTATCGCGCGTTGAGATCGACTTTGAGCGTCCATGACGAGTGCGTGTAGCCGAAAGCAAACGCGAAATTTGGAACGCTCTCGAGCATCGTGCCCTTGTACACGAGCCGGCTCGAAACGTCGACGCGCCGGCCGTCGACGCTCATGCCGACGCCGCCGAAAAATTTAATGGCGAGCCCGGTCGCGCTGACCACGATGTCGGCCGGCACGGCGCGGCCGTCTTCGAGCCGGATGCCCTCTTGCGTAAACTCCGCGATGCGCCCCGTGACGATCGACGCGCAGCCTTTTTGAAGCACTTTGAAGAGGTCGCTGTCGGGAACGAGACAGAGCCGCTGGTCCCACGGCTTGTACGAAGGGTTGAAGTGTACGTCGACGTCGTGGAGCTTCTCGTCGTACGCGGCTCCGAGCGCCGCAAGGACACCGCCGCGAAGAAGCGCTCGGAAACGGTCAGGCTGCTTGCGGGCGAGTCCGTACGTGTAGGAGCTATAGGCGATGTTCTTCCAGCGAACAACCGCATCCGCGAGACGTCGCGGCAGCCGCGAACGCAGTTTGTTAGCGAGCGCATCGATCGATGGCAACGAGGCGATGTAGGACGGCGAGCGCTGCAGCATCGTGACGTGCGCCGCAGTTTCGCTCAAGGCGGGCACCAGCGTCACGGCCGTCGCGCCGCTCCCGATGACGACGACACGTTTGCCGGCGATGTCGAGATCGGCCGGCCAGAATTGCGGATAGACGACGCGGCCGCGGAACGCCGCCATGCCCGGCCACTCCGGGGCATGCCCATTCGCGTAGTCATAGTAACCAGCACACGCGAGCAAAAAGCCGCACGTGAACGTTACCGTCTCGCCTGCGCTCTCGCACGTAAGCGTCCAACGCGCGCTCGCGCTCGACCAGTCTGCCGAGAGAACCTTATGGCCGTACCGGATCTGCCGGTCGATGTCATAGTGCCGAGCGGTCTCGGCGACGTACTCCCGGATCGACGCACCATCGACGATCGACTTATCCCCGCGATACGGCCTAAACGGAAAACCGAGCGTGACGATATCGGAATCCGAGCGAATGCCCGGATAACGAAAAAGATCCCATGTGCCGCCGAGGGTCGTTCGGCTCTCGAGAAGGGCGTACGCGAGCTTCGGGTTACGCTCTCGCAAGCGATACGCTACATCGATGCCGGAGATTCCGGCGCCGACGATGACGACGTCGAGGTGCTCCGCCGGCTCCTGAGCCGCCCGGCGGCGTTCGGAACCGGGGTCGATTTGCGCAACGCTCATCGGTCCGATTGTGCCAATGACAATGCACGTTGTCAATCCTCAATCGGCGAGGCGGCACACGAAAGCGGCGGCGCTGACGACGCTGCCGATGGGCTCCCGGTAGCCGCTCTCGATCCAGGCGAGCGTGATTTGGAGCACGGCGCCGACGACGCCGCGGCGTACGAGCTGATCGTTCGCCGCTCGACCGCGCCGCTGTGGATCCCGCGTCTCGACGATGAGCTCGGCGAACATATCGAGGATGCGCTCGAACTCGGCATCGGCCGCAGCGGAGATGCCGCGGAATTCGAGGGTGAAAACACGTGCCTTCGACGGCTCGTCGAATTGCGAGCGGTAGTAACCCTTGAGCATCCGCAGCGTCTTCGCTTCGCGCTCGCCGGCGGTGCCGTCGCGGAGCTGCCGCATCCGCTCGAGCGTTTGACCCGCCAGCGTCCGCGCGGCGACGACCAGAATCTCCTCGCTCGACGCGAACGCCTCGTAGAAATAGCGTTCCGTCAGCCGCGCACGCTGGCAGATCATGCGGACCGTGACGTTGCGGTAGCCGTGTTCGCCGTACAGATCGGCGGCCGCCGCGACGAGCCGTTCGCGCCGCAGCGTGCGACGCTCGTGAAGCGAAACGCCGCGGTAACGCGGCCGCGCCGTGGACACGTTGGCATCGCCGCCGCGCGGTCGTGATTTAGCCGGCTTGATGATCGGAAACCCGACGGTCGTTCACCGCCCTCCGATTCGAGCGCCTTCCGCGAGCCCCATGCTCGCTGCTAGACGCCGGCGGGCGGGTCGTTGGAATCGTACCCTCGGCACCTCGGGTCCGAGGAGAATCGCGGAGCGCCAACAGCCCGGCCAAAGCCGCGGAACGGCGCTGAGCGAGCAGTGAGCTCGAAGAGAACGTAAGCAATCCGCCGAAACGACCACCGCAATGACCGCCCAACCGCACGAGCCCCTCACTGTCGCAAGCTTCATCGCCTGGGAATTGCTCCAAGAGGCGAGACATGAGTTTGTCGATGGGCACGTCCACGGCTTTGCCGGCGGGACACTCGGTCACTCGGCGCTCGCAGCCTCGCTCATCTCACGGATCCGTCCGATTGCGCTCCCATGCAAGACGCTCACCTCGGATGCCCTCGTTCGAATGCAGCGCAGCGCCCGCTACGCGGATGTCGTTGTTACCTGCGATGAGCGCGACGGGAACGACGCAACCGCGGTACGCTATCCAAAGCTCATCCTAGAGTTGCTTTCGGATTCGACCGCGGCGGTGGATCGTGGAGACAAGTTCGACGAGTACCGCTCAATCGAGACGCTTGAGGAGTACATCCTGATCGACTCCAGAAAGCGTTGGGCCGAGACGTATCGGCGCGTCAAAGGTGAGTGGATCGCGTCGCTCCCTATGACGACGGGCAACCTGCGGCTTTGGTCAGTTGGGCTCAGCATGGACATCGACGAGCTCTATCGTGAGTGCGGCATCGAGGCTGAATTGTGATGAATTCTGCGTGCGGGCGATGAGCCGGCACCGTCGGACATCTGATATTCGGAGAGGTCCAAGTCGCGATCCGAAGGCGCCGCTGGGATTCGAGCCGTAGCCGATCCCGCGCCGTTCACAGCGATCCAGCACGCCGACGGAACGACGCAACTCGCATATGCCAATCGCCCGCTCTACACGTACGTACGTAGGCGACAGCGTAGCGGGATCGGTGGCGAGCTACGCCTTAGCCGGTAGGCGCTACTGCCGCCCCCGTCATCTCGCCGTCGCCGGCCGTTATGACGGCATCCGTCGCGGGCTACAAAGAGAATATCGGTCCGCCGCGTCGCCGATCAGCGGTTGTGCTGGCGCCGAATCCGGCAGCGACGCAAGAAACGTCGAGGGTGCAACTGTCTCGAGGTACAGCTGGGCGGTTCCGAAATTATCGCCGCCGCCCCACACGCGGGTGTCGCCGACAATGTAGAGTCTGCCCTTTGCGCGAGTGACGGCTACGTTGAGGACGTTTGGGCGCTCGTAGGCGAACCAGCGGGAAGAACGACTGTTCAGGTCGAGGCCAAGGACCAGGAACACGATGTCCGTTTCTTTGCCTTGAAAGGTGTGGATCGTGCCGATACGATCGCGCGGCATGAACTCGCTCAATTGCAGATTCAACGCCCTGGCAACGGCTTTGAACGGTGTGATTACGTAGGTTCGGTCACGCTGCGATCCGAGCCGCAGCAACGCATTGCGAACGAGCGTTATCTGCTCATCAACGACGTGCTTGGCAGAGCAAATGCTTCGTTCATCGATCCAAGCGTTAGGCGGGAGTGCCTCCCACTCGTCTTGCGCCGATGTCCGATTGACCATGAGCCCGTCATACGCGATCTCATTTGAGATTCTGAACATCGGCTCGACGCAGCGGCGGTGAACGAACAATGGAACCCCGATCCATTTAGCGATGCCTCCAATTTCTCGAGACGTGCCGTACCGGCCGAGTTCGTCGACGATCGTTTGCAGCGACGCGCCCCCCTCGCCGTCTGCGACCCAGCGTTCGCGTACTCCGAAGAGCTTGCGCAGCTCGAACAGCAGATCGCGTCCGAGCGTAACGACGGGTTCGATCTGACTCGGATCGCCGACTACGACCGCCTGTCGAGTTCGTCGAAAGATGCCGATGGCGGCTTGAGGCACGGCTTGGCCGGCTTCGTCGACGACCGCCCACCGGAGCGTGCTATCGGGTATCCCCTTGAACATCGTCTTTACGGACGCGAATGTGGTAGACATCACCGGAATGACCAGGAACGCGCAACGCCACATTGCGGCCACCGCTTCCGAATCGCGATGTTTGGAGGAGCCGGAAAGCAAATCGACCCAGTTCCAGAGTGTCGGCCGCATCTTTTGCCAGGCTTGCGCGATGAAGACGCGGTGAACCAATATGGCGGCGCAAAATAGCTGACGTTGCGCCTCTCGCAGCTCGCGGTCTACGAACGGTACGGCGTCCTGGATGTCCTCGTGACGGCCGTTCCACCATGCATCGTCGCCGATGATCTCGAACCTCCGCACGTGTTCGCTAATCTTTGCATCGAGTTCCGCGACATTGCGCTCAAGCGCGCTTGCCCGCTTTTGGGCCTCGCTCCATAAGGCCCGCGCCCGTCCTGCTGTTTCTTTCAAAGTTTTGATCGAATTGCGTGCGTTGAACGAACGGTCATCGGCCAGTAGGAACTCGAGGCGCGCGCCCTCGAGCGTCTCCCGGTAGCGCCGATTTTTCTCTCGGCGAAAGAAGCTCGCGATACGCTCCCAAAATGAGGGAGCGCGCTGCTTCAAGTCGTCGTATCTCCGCATCGCGACATCACGCCGGCTCATATTTTGGGCGATGTCTTCTTCCGAAGACTCCACCGCGGCCAGCGTGTCGCAGAGCGTCTTGCGTGTGGCTATTTCATCGGCTTGCGCCGCCGCGAACTCCGCAGAGGCACGCGTCCGGTTCTCCAGATCATCGAAGGCGGCTGCACGCTCTAAGATCAACGCTTCGACGCAGTCTTTCTTTGCTCGAAAGTTGTCGCGGGCGAATCTCCACGTCTTTGAGTGCGAACCCCCTTCACGGAGTACGCTCGGAAGTGGCTTTTTGGTCTTCCCAAATAGATAGCCAAAAGCATCGCGCTTTTTCTTGTTGCCGAGGGAGGCGGCGATTAATCCCCAGGCCGCCCGGTCGACTGCCTCATCGCCTCGGGCTCGGAGAATGGCTGTCGCAACATCTTTAAACGCATCGACATCAGACAGTTCGGCTTCGAAGCCGGATACGGCGTCCCCTGATGGAAGCTCATCGGAGACGTTTTCGACGGCTTTGTTATTCGAAGAAACGACGATGATCTCGCGTCCGGCGATGTTCGGAGCGACGGCATACAGCGGATTATTCTCACGTTCGGCGCTCTTGAGGGGCGAGAAGGCGTCGGAGGGTTTTGCATATTCGACCATCGAATCCGCCCGGCTCGTGATTTGATCTGCGACGAACTCACGAAGCAGCGTCGTTTTGCCGGTCCCCGGCGGTCCGTTCACGCTGACAATGCGGCGTTGCGATCGCTCGGCTTCGCGAATCGCGGCCATCGCGGCCTCTTGCATCAACGCCGGCATGATTTTCCTATTAGCCCAGGATGCGCGCGGAAATGACCGCGGATCGAGCAGGTGCCGCAGAGCGTAGCGCTCGCGCGTCAGATCGATGCGATCTCGCTCGTTCGGAAGCTCGAAGAGCGCGGCGACAAGAGGCGGGAGGCTTCCGCGCGTTACGTCGGCGATCGTTCTTTCGAGGTCTTGCAAGTAGAAGCTGCAGAGCAGATCAGGATCTTCTTCTGCAGGAGCTTTGCGGAACACCACGGTACCGAGATCGGCACCAGGCTCGGGGGCAATTCCGCAAATATCTTCGAGTCGTGACACGAGTTTCGTGAGGTCGGATAGCGACATCGGTCGTTCGGCAACGCCTTCATCGAGTAGTTCGCGCTCAAGGTCCTCTCGGACGGATCGGAAACCAGCGTCAAGCCCATTGGCGGCGGGCGTCCCGGTGAACGTCTCGAGCGCAGCGACAAACCATGGCAGCGACGCGACGGCGAGCGAGCCTTCGATGTACTTTCCGTTTCGGCCGAGTCGAATGACCGCGAGGGCACTACGATGATCGTTGGTTTCAGGTGTCTCCTCGACGCCGAGCGCAACACCCGCGCGATGCAACACCGGCGCGATATCGAATGCGCGCAGATAAAGGAGAGGTTGAAGCGCGGGCACCTCGTTGTTTCGTATTTGATTGGTAGCGTTTTCGGACTCCGCACCCACGCACCAGGCTAACCAGTCGATCTCTGGCGGCCCACTCGGCGCGATGCGCCGTGAGCCCCGCTCGCGAAATTGCTCCGTGAGGTTTCGGTATTCGAGCAGTTCGAGACGGTACCAGGTCTCGAGAACGCCCCTCGCTTCGTCGGCGTTTGACACGACCGCAGTACTTGGTCTCGCGAAAAAACTCGGCCTGCATTTCCACGCTCCTGAGTCGTCGTTGCGGCGCTGCAGCCGGAACAAGGGTGACCGTCGGCCTGCGCCGTGGCGGCGCCGATCGACGCGCAGCAGCAGTTCCTCCCCACGGCTAGGAGGCGTTCACCAAGAGCAGCGCCAGCCGCGCCGTGGACTTCTTGCAACGTTACCTCGCCGGCGGTATGCAAGTGTCCGGGATACCGCCCTCCGAGTCTCAAGAGAACTCGGGCTTCCCAACGGCCGGCGAACTTGCTACACAGCTTCTCCGTTCCGTCCGGGTAAACGGTTCATTTCGTGATCAGAACCAACCGAGACGTCTCTGGGAGCATGGAACAACGTTCAATCGCTGTCTGCCTTTGGCGCCTGCTGAGGCGTTAACAACTCATACGCCCCCCGCGTAGCGACCCGATCGCCGGGATGTAGGTTAGGCGCGACTACGATCGCTCGGCCTGCAACGCGCGCCTCGACGGTAATCGGGACCGGTTCGAAGCGTTCATCCTCTTTGCGGAAGACCTGAACCGCGCCAGTCGCGGCATCCGTGACGATGGCCGGCTCAGGTACGATCAAGCCGTGCTGCGTACCAACCCGAACCGACGCTTTGCCATAAGCGCCGGGGCTCAAGGTGTTAGTCGGTTGCGAGGCGACTCATGCGAACCAGGACAGCGACGGTATGCGCGTCACCCTGCGCCGCGTTAATCGCTGCGATTATTCCGTCGGTCTTCAGTGGAGCCCCCTGCGCTTCGATGGTGGCCGGTTCGCCTACGTGTATCCGCGAGGCGTCTTCGGGCGTGAACTGCGCCGTAAAAATCGGAGCGACGGCATTTACAAGCTCTACGACGGGCGTGGTCGCATCGACGCTCTCGCCATCGTTATGCAAGCGTGCGACGACGACGCCCGCAAACGGGGCGACAAGTTGCGCGACTGCGACCTTTTGGCTTGCGCCGCTAGCTACACTCTGCGCCTGTGCGACGCCGGCGTTCGCAGCGTCGACGTCGGGCTGCCAGGGATGGACTTCGGTCAACCGCTGCTGCTGCAAGACCTCGAGCTGCCCTTTCGCGTTCGCTAGCGCAGCGCGAGCGGTATCGACGTCGCTTTGTGCCGCGATACCGAGCGAGAGCAATTTCGCTTCGCGATCGGCTTGCGCTTGCGCGATGCGCACTTGCGTCTTGGCTTGACGGGTCTGAGCATCGGTCTCGGCCACTTGCTGCGGACGAACCCCGAGCCGCGCCTTAGTCTGCGCGGCCTGGGCGGCTGCGACGTTCGCGCGTGCCTGATCGAGTTCGGCCTGAAAGGGTCTCGGATCGAGTCGCGCCAGTACCATTCCCGAACTGACACGATCTCCGACGGTAACGTCGACGCTTGCGATGCGGCCCGCTTCCGAAAAGGCGAGGTCGGCCTTCGGGTTCGCGCCGCCGCCAACTATTCCATAACCGACGACGAGCTGCGGAAGCGCGCCGCGGTGCACGACGACCGTCTGAACCGGAACTGCCGCTGCGATCGCTTGATTCGCTCCAGGGCTGTCGGCATCGGCTTTCGGCTTCGCATAGTTATCGGCCGGCGTCGCCTTCGGCTTCGCGTCGGCGTCACCGCCTACGCTCGTCTTCGTGCCTGAGGCCGCGCTATGGTTGCAGCTGGTGAGCAGCATTGCGCATGTGAGTAGCGCGAGCGCAAAATGGCTCATCATAATCGTAGCTCTCCCGTCTCGAGCTGAAGCTCGACGTAGGCTCGAGCGGCTACGACGCGAGCGTTCTCTAAGGCGGATCGCGCGCTGCTCGCCTGCGTCTGCGCTAATACGAGCTCACCGCTACTAACGGCTCCGAGCCGATAGCCCTCAGAATCGGCATCTGCGACCCGACGAGCGTTTTCTTCTGCAACACCCAGCTTTGAGAGTCGCGCGAGCGCGCCATCGGCAATACTACGTGCGTGTAATGCGTCATGCGTCGCCTGGCGACGACTCTGATCGAGTTCGGCCTTGGCGACAAGCACTGCGGCATCGGCCGCCGAAACGTTGGCGTGTTCGAGGCGACTACCGACCGGAACGTTGAGCGTTACGGAGCCGCTCGGGGCGACCGCTTCTGCGTTTCCAACGCGCGAATACCCGGGCCCTGCGCCGATGGTGACGCCCGGTGACAGCTCCGCACGTGCGAGAACCGCGGCGGCTTGAGCCGCGCTATAAATTGCTTGGGCCGCGCTCACGGCCGGATTGGCTTGGAGCGCGACATCTTTGATCGCGCTTTGATCCGGAAGAGCGTCCGGCGTTTGCAACGCAACGGTCGCCGGCGGAGCGATTTCAAGGAGCTCCGCAAGAGCACGAAGGTCATCGCCAAGCGTCGTGCTTGCGGCGTCGCGATCGGCTTCGAAGGTTGCGAGTTGCGCCTGAGCACGGTCAACGTCGAGTTGCGGCGCAACGCCATGCCGGTGGCGCAGCGACGCGATCGTTAGACTGCGCTGCGCCAAAGCGACTGCGTCATTCTGCGCCGTAAGCTGCGACTGATCCACCGCTGCGTCGAAGAATGCGTCAACGACGGTCGCAGTCGTAGCGCGCTGCGTCGCGGCAAGGGCTGCGATCGATTGCGCGAGCTCAGATTGCGCGGTCTGCAGCGTCCCGAGACGTCGGAACGCCGAGCCGAAATCGACCGTATATTCCGACGCCGCGAGGTACTGCGACGGCGAACCGCCCATCGGCTGCGCGGAGATCACGGTGTTGAGGCTCGTGCGCGGCGCGCCGCGTGCCCGTCCGAGGCGGTCGCTCGCATCGCGTAGCGCCTCGGTCGCGAGCGTCGCTGCGTTCTTGGTAGCGATCGCGAGCGCGCCGGCGAGCGTTAGCGGCTGCGTTTGCTGCGCACTTGCCGGCGCAACTGACGCCAATACTATTGCGACCGTACTAAGCAGCTTACGCATGCGCAGCTCCTTGGAGTTCCGCCGCCGGGTGGGGTGACAATCGCCGTCCGGCGTCGGTGAGCGTGGCGTACACGACCGGCACGACGATGAGGGTAAGGATCGTCGAAAACACAAGGCCACCGATGACCGCTACAGCCAACGGCTGTAAGATCTCACTGCCGCTCCCGATCGCAAAGGCAAGGGGCACCATGCCGAGCAGCGCCGTCAATGTCGTCATAAGAATCGGCCGCACGCGAATTTGAGCCGCTCCCAGCAGGGCTTCATTTACCGATTGGCCGCGCCGCTGATTTGCGGCCGCGTACTCGAGCAACAGAATGCCGTTTTTGACGACGAGCCCGACCAGTAAAATGACACCCATCAACGACGAAACGTTAAGTGAGACGTGCGTTACGAAGAGCGCTAGCGCTGCTCCGAAGGCCGCCAGCGGGATCGCGACGAGGATCGCAAGTGGCTGCAGCACCGAGCGGAATTGAATCAGCATCACGAGGAAGACGAGTGCGACCGATAGCCCGATCGCAAGTGCGAACTGTGAGAACGATTGCTGCTGTAACGCATACGCGCCCGCGAGCTCGTACGAATAGCCGGGGGGAAACTCCACGTTGCGCAGTTTGACCTTGATCGCATCCGTAATCGCACCGAGGTTCGAACCGCTAATCTGCGCGGTCACCGAAATGTATTGCCGGCCGTTCAATTCGCCGATGTCGCTTTGCGGCGGCGACGTCGTGAAGCTCGCGAGGCGCGACAGCGGCTCGACGGTGCCCGCCGGCGTGACGTAGGGAAGACTCTCAATCTGCGCCGGGGTTGGATCGACCGGCAACTCATAGCGAACGCGCACGGGGATCGTCAACGGGTTATTGATAACATTCGTGACGACGTCCCCGCCGAAGAGCGCACGTTCGTCATCGGCGAGCGCCGAAGCACTGACGCCGAGCGCACTCGCTGCTGGGTCCGCCTGCACGACGATGCTCGGATTGTGGTAGACGACGCCGCTGAACGCGCCGGACATTCCGGGAACGCTGCCGAGTCGGTTCGCTACATCGGTCGCCAGCGGAATGAGCACCGACTGCTGCGGCCCGAAGACACGCACTTCGATCGGCGCGGCTTGATTCGAGAGATCGTTGAGGCCGTCTTGCAGCAGCTGCCGCGTCGAGAACTGCACGTTCGGAGCGACATTGCGGATGCGGTCGCGGATGCGCTCCATGACGTCGCGAATACCCACGTCCCCGGGGCGAGCATCGGCATGTTGCCCGAGCGACAGGAAGTTTGCTTTCGGGCCAAGCGTGGCACGCATCGTCCCCCCGTTGAGCCCCTGCGGTGTATCGGTGTTGATAAGCGTCATGCTGGCGCCCGTGATATCGGCGCTTCGTGCGACCGCCGGATCGCGATCGACGATGTTTTGCAGTTGATGCGAGACGCGCCTCGTCTCGCCGAGCGTAGTTCCCGGCGGCAGCGCATAGGTTAACTCGAACGCGCCTTCGTCGAGTGCCGGCAAGAAGTCCGTGCCCAGTCGCTTGCCGAGCAGCACCGTTGCAACAAGAAGAACGCATGCTAAGGCGATGACGGGCGCGCGATGTCGAAGTGATGTGCGCAGGAGCCGCACGTAGCGCGTGTTGAGCCAACCCACCATAGGCTGCCGGCGCTCACGTTGCGGTCTTAGCAATTGCGCGGCGACGTTCGGCGTAAAGAAGAGCGCGAGCAAGAGCGAGATGACGAGCGCCACCGTAAGGGAAATCGAGAGCGCGGTGAAAAACGCTCCGGGGATACCCGAGAGCAACGAAAGCGGCGCAAAGACGACGATGGTCGTCAGCGTAGAAGAAATCATCGGGACGGCGATTTCATCGACGGCGGTTATCACGGCGTCGTGCCGGTTCTCGTAGCCGAGGCCGAGATGCCGGTAGATATTCTCGACAACGACGATCGCGTCGTCGATAACGAGTCCGACACCGATCGCGAGTCCCCCGAGCGTCATGAGGTTCAAGCCTTCACCGAGCGCACGCATCGCCGCAAACGTAATGACGATCGTCAACGGAATGACGGCGCCTGCGATCAGCGTCGAGCGCCAATTCCGCAGGAAGAACAACAGTACGAGGGTCGAGAGCACGAGCCCGATGAGGATTGCGTCGCGAAGGCTATCGACGGATGCGGAGACCAGCGTCGAGACGTCCCAGAACTTGTTCGCGAGCACATCGGGTCGAGCGGCCAAGGCCGAACGCATAGCGGTCGCGACGTTGCGGGCGACGTCGACCGTGCTCGCGCCGGGCTGCGCGAAGATGTTGAGTAGCACCGCACTTCGACCGAGCGTGGCGGCGCGCACGGTTGGCGGAGCTGTTGTCTCAATAACCGACGCGACGCTGCCAACCGTAAGCGGAGTTCCATTCTTGGCGGCGAGCGGGATCTGCGCGACATCGTTTGGTGAATGCGCCATGCCGCTCGCGATGACGGTGCTGCGCACGTAGTCGGCGTCGGTATGTCCCACGGCCTCGATCGTATTGGTCTGCGCGATTGCGGAGGTGAGTTGCATCAGCGTCACTCCACGAGCAGCGAGCCGTTGCGGGTCGACGGAAACCAGATACTCGCGCACGTCGCCACCGAGGACGCTTGTAAGCGCAACACCCGGCAAACCGGTTAACTGCGGGCGAATTTCGTTCTGCACGACCTCGCGCAGCTGCATCAAGCTCAGCCGGTTCGACGTCAGCGCGTATGTGACGATTGGGAAGAGGTTCGAACCGATCGGCTCGATGCGCAATATCGTCCCGCGTGGAAGCTGCGCTTGGACGGTCGCGACCGCGGTCGATACGCGCTGAAGCGCGATGTTACTCGCTGCCGCATGGGGATCGAATGTGAGGCTGATGTCGGCCGCGCCTTGCGTCGACGTCGCAACGATCTGTTGGATGCCGACGACGGCCGCGAGCTCGCGTTCGAGCGGATGCGTGAGACTCGTTTGAACGAGGCTGGCCGCCAACTCGCCGTTTTCCGCGCGAACGTTGACGCGCGAAAGGTCGAGATTCGGATAGACGCCCTCGGGCAGAGCGCCAACGGCAATGAAGCCGGCGAACGTCATGACGACGATGAGCGCGTAGACGGCTAGCCGTTGCGCGAGAGTCGCCGCAACGAAGCTCTTCATGGTGCGCGCCGGCTCGCCGCTTTGCGTTCGCCACAATCGTAGTTCGCGCAGTTTGCGATGAGCTCCGAGACTTGCTCGAGCAACCGATCGCCCGCGAGAAGCACAGCGGCTATCTCGGGGCTCGCAAGTTGATAGTCCGCGAAGCGTCCTCGGCGCTCTCGGCGCACGAGTCCGCATTCGCGCAGGCAGCCGAGGTGGTTCGAGACATTCGACTGGCCGAGGCCGGTCTCGAGCACGATATCGTTCACCGTATGCGAGCCGGAGCGCAAGGTCTCGAGGATCGCCAGCCGCGACGCGTCTGCAAAACCACGAAACAGCTTCGCTTTAACGGAAACCGTTTGCAGCTCGTCTACTACAAGCATGGAACCGCGATTCTTCGTGGAAACGTATCAGCCTCTACTGATATTTGCCGTCGGCGAACGAGATATTTTATGCGGCGCGGTCAACGTACTTTATTTCTAACTCCGGTCTGGGCCGTTATGGCGCTTCGGAGCCTTAAGCGTTGAGTTTCCGCACAGGTAGGTCCGGAAAGCCCTCAAGCGAGCGGGACGCCTTTGCCTCGCAGCGAGCGCACGATGGAGGAGCGTCAGGTTCGTGTCGATGCGTGCGATGTAAATGGTCCGAGAAGCGGTTGGTTCCATCTCTCATTTATGAACGAGGCGCCCCAGGGCATACAGGAGTTCGGTTGCTCGTAACATTTCGTGGAGTGCGCTATGCGATATACTAAGTGTCCGCTATGCGGATGGGACGATGTGGAAGACTCAAACACCAGCGCTATTTGATATAAAGTCCAAGGCCAAGACCGATGTAGCGAAAACGCGAGCCCGCAATAGGGGTGAAATCGATACCGTACTCCGCATCGAGTTCAACATATTGACTGAACAGTTGCTGAACGCCGAAATCGGTGTAGGATCGGCCGCCGAGGTCGGGCGCGATCTTCGTTGGATTCACGTACTCGGCGTAGAATTGCGTGACGTGCGTTATTTGATCCGTCACGACGATTGACGGGATAACCGCGCCGTAGCGTGAGTAGGTTGCTGCCGCACTAGCGGAAATCGTCCCGGAACCCGGCGTCGACGGTGTACCAGGTTTTTTCGAGGCACCGGTGTTCGCGGGCGTGCCGCTGGTCGACGCGAAACCAATCGTGGTCCCAATGCCGACATTCGCACTAAGGGGATAAGCGATATCGAGGTTTAGCTGTTCCGTTGGACCTCCCGCCGTAAACGCACTTGCTCCGGTCGCTGCGGTGACAAGCCCATCAATCGCCCACTGCAGCTTGGTTTTTTGCTGGATTTCATACTTAAAGCCCAGTCCTAAGTCGGAGAATCCGCTGAATATCACCGCGTCGCTGCGGACATGATTGAAGCTTGGGCCGATTAGGTCGATTTCCAGGCGCGGCACGATACCGAAGCGCTGAAATCCTTGCGGGTACGTCGCGCTAACGCTCTCCGCGGGACCACCCTGCGTGTTGAGTTGGTAGCCTTCCTCGAGAATCGCAGAACCGACCGGTGCGACGCAGGTGCTAAATCCAATCGTGGGCCGATCGAGCGATGCTAAAAGGCGCGTCGAGCCACCACATGGGTCGTTCGCAGCTTCCGGCTGCGTCGAAGCGCTGGGCGACGGAGCAACGCTCGGGCTTGCGCTGAGAGTGGGAGTGGGGGATGCGATCTCGTTCGCAAAAGCCGCCGCAGGGCACGCTAACAGCGCGACGACCAACGCGCTTGGACGAAACATCCTCGACGCACACCTTTCGAGAAAGCGCCGAGGCGCCGCTGATACAATGTAGTCAATACGCAATTGATGGCGAATCCACCCCTATGGCAACGCGCGTAGCTTCTTCCCGACCCGAGGAGATGTGCAACGTCCGCTGCCTCTCCCCGCTCGTTACCGACGCAAAGCGCGAGCTTGCGTCTTACAGATGGGTCTCGCGCATCAAGGGCATGGCGTCAGCCACGAGGCGGTCTCCGCGTGAGCACCGGGCATAGTCACGTGCCGGCACCCGGCGGGAAGCTACGCACCGCGTTTTTTTGTCCTTGGGCAGCGGCTCGAAAATTTGTCTTCACAACGGGGTCTCCATCGCCTGCTATCGCAGGCGATGGAGGATCACCGGTTGCATCAGCACTTATTCTTCGTGGATGGGTGTGTCCGGGACGCCGCGTAGGCCCTCATCAATGCAGCGGAACGACGTTGCTTTATTTATGCCGGAGCCCACGTATCGCGCTTCCTGCGGGTACGGGCAAAGTTTGCGCGTGAAGCTCGGTACGAGCGTTCCGGTGGGCGTAAACTTGTGCGCGATGATGGCGGCCGGTGCGATGCCGCGCTCCGTCCAATCGATGACGGACGTCATTGCGTCGATAGCGTCGGCTCCCGGGCCGCCGCTGCAATGATGCATGCCGGGAACCATGAACAGCCGAAAACTCGATCCGATGCCTTCTCCGAGCGTGCGCGCGACGTTCTCGTAATAGCCGACGCTCACGTACGGGTTGATGAGCGGATCGGCCCAACCGGTATATGTGATCATCTTACCGCCCCGGTGCAAGAACGGCGCGATATCGGGCGACAGAGCGTTGAGCACGCGCCTCGCCGGCCCCACCCGGGCAGGTCCGGTATCGAAATTAAAATTTTGCACCGTGAAATAATTGCCGCTCGCCGGAAAGGGAAAGATGTAGCGCGCGAACTCTTCGGCGAACACCAGTCCAGCTGCCGGCGCGAGAACGTGTTTATTGACGATATATGGTAAAAAGATCCCGACGAAGCCGTCGTTGGCTTCGGGACCGGATGGATAACGCGGAAAGTACGGGCGGCCGTTGCTGATAACCGGGCTGCCCAAGCCCTTGTCATAAGCGGCGGCTTCCGCCGCAGTCAGGCAACTGTCGGCGTCGCTTTGCCCGACGCAGCGCCGAACGTCCTTCGTCGCGCTAAAGTGGCACCGCCGCGGGTCGCCGATGATGCCGTCCACGTCGCCGTCGAGGGCGTCACATTTTGCAACGTCGGCGGCTCCGATCGTACGAAACTTCCCAACGGTGAAATTAAGCGGAAGGATATGTTGCAGCGCCCAAATGCCGTCGATATTCGTGTCGATACCTGCGGCGAAGACCGCGGCACCGACGATACCGTCGAAGTCGTCGGGAAACTTTTGCGCTTCTTCATACGCCTCACGGCCGCCGTCGGAGCAGCCGTTGAAATACGCATATTCCACATTGTGCGAATAGAACAATCTAACAAGCTTTTTTGCTTCGACGTTCGTCTCATGAATGGCACGGTAGGCGTAATCCACGACGAGATCGGGCCGATTTAGCGCCCAAGAACCGTCGAGTACGCCATACGCGTTGTCTTGGTGGCCCGTATCGGTTTGCGCCACTGCGAAGCCGTTATTAATCGCGACCGTTACCTGTTGTAAGCGGTCGGATCGGTCGAGCGGCTCACCCGCGAATCCGCCGTTACCGAAGACGTATAGCCGCTGATTCCAGGCCAGCGGCAGGGCTACTTCAACCTGAATCCTCGGGACGATAACGCCCCTGACGTCGCAATAGCTGGGAGTGAATCGGTTGGCAGGAACGATGTAGGCGCGCACGATGCGCGCTGCTGCGTCTCTACGTCCTACGAGCGAAGCGCAATTAAAGCTTGAATGCACGGGAGTCGCGCGGTAGTCGACTTTGGCGCTCGCGGCGTCGTAAAACTCGTTGCTGACCGCATGCGCAGGCGCGGTCGTTGAGATTACGAGCGACGAAGAAACCAGGAGCGTGAACGCAGCAAAAAGCTTACGACCGACCGATGGTAGTGTGAGCAAAGCACCTCCGTTGCAACGCGCAAAAGCGCGCGAGCATAACGCAAGTCTTCAGTAATGAAAAAATTCCCTGGCAAGTGACCATCGCCGCAAACCTCTTGCAGTCGCAGTTCGCACGTGGGGAAGCCGGTTCAAACGTAATGAATGCGGGCGCGTGAAGAGCAGCGAGCAGAAGCAGCAGCGAGTACGTAACGCAATACTCATAACGATCGCGTTCGGTGCGGCGGCAGTCGACGCGTGGAGCTTCTACGCGTTTGGGGAGGTCTTTACGGGGATCATGACGGGAAATATCGTGCTTGTCGGCGCGAACCTCGTCCAAGGCGACGTCGCCCATGTCACGCGCTCGCTCGTCGCTTTCGCCTTTTATGCTGCCGGCTGCGCGCTCGGTGCGGCGATATGCGGTAACAAGCCGGACGGCGCGATTTGGACGGCCCGCGTTACCCGTTGCCTCCTGCTCGAATTCGCGTGCTTGTGCCTGCTGGGAATCGTCTGGCAATTCATCCGCGGCGCGCGTTCTGAGCGCGAGCTCTACGTGGCAATCGCGCTCGGCGGCTTCTCGATGGGCCTGCAAACGTTGGCCACTTTAACGGTCGGCGTGCGCGACGTCATGACGACCTATGTTACCGGAATGACGACAGCCTTCGTCCGCAGGCTCGTGTTCCAATCGCCACTTTCGCAAATGTGGCTTAGTCCAGCCGTTATCCTCGCGGTCATCTGCGGAGCGGCTTGTAGCGCGTTCCTGCTCGCACGAGCCGCGCCCTACGTGCCACTCGTGCCGATCGCAGCCTGTGCGATCGCTGTGGCAGCCGCAACGATCTGGTTGCATGACTAGCGCGCTCACATTTGCAAGCGACGTCGGCGACCATTCGATGATTGCGTTACAACTACTCCACAACAAGTGATCGCACGAGGTGCGGGAGGCGGCAAACTTTGGCGCGAATCCGACGGAAGCTGGCATTGCGGCCACTCGTCTCGGCAAGAGCCCAGCGGTACGATGCATGGCATGAACGATCTGCAGCGGCCGATGTTGCCGCGTGACCATGAGGCGACGGCGTTTTGGACGGTCTACGAATCACGAACATGACAAGAAGCAAGATTCATCGCGTCGCCGTTCTGGCGATGCACGGCGTCGTTCCGTTCGATCTCGGCATTCCGTGCGAGACCTTCGGACGGTTGAAAATCGCGAATCGAAACGCGTATCGCGTTCGAGTCTGCGGCGAAGCTCGGCACGTCAAAGCGGGTTTCTTCGACCTGCGCGCGCAGTGGGATCTGAGTGACCTGCTCGATGCAGATACGATCGTCGTCCCGGGTCTCGCAGACATTGCGGCACCGATATCGCGCGAAGTCGTCTCAGCCTTACGCGCTGCTAAGCGTCGCGGCATTCGCGTCGCTTCGATCTGCACCGGTGCATTCGTGCTGGCAGCAGCGGGCTTACTCGACGGTCGTCGCGCGACGACGCACTGGCTCGCCGCACCGGCGCTCGCCGCGCGATTCCCCGCCGTCGAGATCGATGCCAACGTGTTGTACGTCGATAACGAAGACATCCTGACGTCGGACGGCGCCGCGGCCGGGCTTGACATGTGCCTCCACATCGTTCGTCGCGACTTCGGTGCGAGCGCCGCGGCGAACGCGGCCCGGCTTTCCGTGATGCCGCTCGAACGCGCAGGCGGACAGGCGCAGTTCATCGTGCACGAGACACCCGCTTCCGTAACGACGCTCGAGCCCGTGCTGCGCTGGATGGAGGAGCATATCGCCGAGTCTTTGACTCTCGAGGATATCGCAAGCAAAGCCGGCACGAGCGCGCGGACGCTGAGCCGGCGTTTCCTCGAGCAGACCGGAACAACCCCGGCGCAGTGGGTCGTCCACGTGCGGATCTGCCGCGCGCAACACTTACTCGAAACGACCGATTTCTCCGTCGAGCGCGTCGCATCGGAGGTCGGTTTCGAATCGGTCTCGTCGTTCCGCGAGCGCTTCGGGCGTCAGCTACACGCGAGCCCGGCATCGTACCGTCGAGCTTTTCGCAACGTCGCCCGCACCCATGTCGAAGCGATGGCTTCGTGATGCGGAATATTCGGCGACGGTAGCCGAGACGTGCTCGACCGCACGCGCTCATGCTCCGGGGCTCGACTCGGGGGCCGCAAAACGCATCTTTGATGCGGCCTTCACCCACAGAGGAGCCACGCGTCTCACTTGAACCGCACTGGAATCGGCATCAGTAGGAGACTCCGCCCCGCGGGGCAACGTCGGCTCATCCGAATGCGTCGGGTTAATCCGTACGACCAGCGTCGGCGCAGGTATGAACGATTTATAAGGCTTCGTTTATTTACAACCCCTTACGCCTGTGGCATGATGGCCGACAGCAACCCGCATCATCGTGCGGCGCGCTAATCCATTGGTTTGACTATGCAAACGGCGCAAGGAGCTTTTCGGCATGAAAAACCTCATCCAGGCTGGCCTCTTCGTCGGGGCCATGTTCGGCTTTTTAGGGCTCGGCATTGCCTCAACAGCCGCGTCGAATAACGTGCTCGCCAGCGCGCTCGAACGTCCCGTGGTGCGCATAGCGGTCGACCGTGCAGCCGCTCGCAGCATCCTGGCGCGCGTGCGCAGCGCCTCCGCGCACTATATGCCGCTGCGTGGCGGTGCGGTCCCGCGTATCGACACCGGCGGCCGCATGCGCGTCGCTGCTTCGCAGTCCGACCTGACGTACTACGGCGGCCCGACCGTGCGTAGCGAATCCGCGAGCGATCTGTACGTAAACTGTAGCTCGTTTAACGCCTGTTGGGGCGCGCCCGGCACGTTCTTAGGAAACCTCGCCTCGACGAACTTCATCCATTTACTCGACCAGTACACGGGTAGCACGGCGAATAACCGCTATACGTACGGCGGCGGTCTTGCGGAGAGCTACAACACGTCGGGCACACTGCAGGACCAAGATATCTACAACCTTGTGTATTCTGCGGCCAAGACCCATGGCACGGGCTACGGCCACATCTACCATGTGTTTTTGGCTGCCGGCGTCTCGCAATGCAGTCAGTCCGCAGGTGGATGCTATGCGCAACAGTACTGCGCGTATCACGGCGCGATCGACTTTAGCGACATCGGGCACACGTTGTACACCGTCGAGCCGTATCAGGGCATTAATGGCTGTATGTCGCCCAACGGCAAGCTTGCCGACTCCACGGACTCGACGCTTTCTCACGAGATGTACGAGACAATTACCGACCCGGACGTTCAAACGAACGTCGCTTGGTACAACAACGCAAATGGCGAAATCGGGGACATTTGCCGCAACAGTGCGGGCTACACGACGGTCGGCGGCGTCTCGCTCGACATTCAACGCGAATATTCGAACCGCTATCACGCCTGCTCGTTCTCTCCGTAAAACAACACGTAACGAAAGTTCCCGGCAGCGTGACCATTGCCGGCTCGGGTCGCTCCGGCAAAAGCCGGCTTCGCACGTGACCGCACCATAAACGGACGATCCCCGCTCTACGGAAACATGCGGCCGGGTGCGTCGGCCTGCATCCTTAGGCGCATCGGACGGTGTCGGGACCTGACAACGCAGATAGGCGCCGCTCTCGGCGCACGTGTGACTGCGGTTGCGAGCGCGAGCAACGAGCAATTTTGTCGTGACAACGGCGCAAAAGCATTCGTCGACTACCTGACCCAAGAGCCGCTCGCGATCGCATCAACGTAACAATAGTCCCAAGCAATCTCGCGCAATTTACCTGCATCGCGGGAACCGCGGGACGGAAACTGCGCATCAAGGAACCGTACAATCCACGTCGGTTCAGAACGAATCGACTACGAGTTGTTGCGACTGCACGCATGCGCAGGAGGGGAACTCGCCATCAGCGGGTGACTGTACTGACGCGAATGGAGGTCGTAGCGCCGCAACTGCATCTGCTCCTCGACGTCGTGCTGGGCGCAGCATTTGGATTTGTCGGCGGACTATTCGGCATTGGCGGCGGCATCGTTGCGATTCCGGTCCTAGGTCTAGCCTTCGGCATGTTCGAGCAGTTGGCGCAGGGCACGGCGCTCGTGATGGTCGTCCCGAATGTAGGAATCGGTCTCTGGCGTTACTATCAAAAGCGCAGCCTTAACGTTCGCTATGCGCTCACGCTCGCGATAAGCGCGGTGCCGTTTACGTACGCCGGGGCGCGAGTCGCTACGAGCGTCCCGAGTAAGCCGCTACGCGTCGCATTCGCGGTGTTCACATTCGTCGTCGCGCTCTACGTTCTGCGAACGTCGCTTGCTACCGGTGAGGTGCGTAGACGTGCGGCGCCATGGTATCTTGCGTCGATCGTCGGCGCGATCGGCGGAACGGTGTCGGGCTTCTTCAGCGTCGGCGGCGCGACGTTCGCGGTCCCTGCGATGGCCACGTTTTTCGATCTTACGCAAGCAGCTGCGCAATCGATGGGGCTCGCACTCGTTGCGCCCGGAACCCTCGTTGGACTGGGTACGTACGGCATCGCCGGGGACGTCGACTGGGTCACAGGATTAGCGCTTGCCGTCGGCAGCATCCCAGCCGTAAGCTACGGCGTTACGCTCGCGCATAAGCTGCCCGAGCGCAGGCTAAAGACCCTGTTCGCGATCTTCCTATTCGCGTCGGCCGCAGGACTTATCGCACGCCGCTGAAGTGGCGTTGATGCCGAGCGTTCGCGAGTCTGCCTAACGTACCGTCTGATGTGGGAAATCGATGTCGCTTACGCGATTCGCGTTGACGGCGTTTCGTGAACCTTCGCCCGCGAGCAAGTCGTGCGGATAGCCGGCGGGCGCAGCGCTTACGGCATCGAGACGACCTATCTGGTCGGTACTGAGCCGAATTCCGCTCGCGGCGAGATTGTCATCGAGTTGCGCTCGAGTCCGCGGGCCAAGAATTGGGAGCACGCCCTTCGCGCTCGCCCAAGCGATGGCAACGCGTCCCGGTTCGGTCGCCAGTTCGCCCGCAATGCGGATCAGCACGTCGAGGACGCCTTCGTTATCGCTATCCGCATAAGCGACACCGACCCGGAACTCGGTCGCGCGGCCTCTCTCACCTTTGCGGTATTTCGCCGTGAGAATGCCGGCCGCAAGCGTCGAATACGCCAACACTTCAAGTCCGAACGCGTCGGCCATCGGGAGTAAGTCGCGTTCCGTCGTGCGCTGGAGGAGGCTATACTCTACTTGGATCGCCGACAGCGGTACCCAGCCCCGCAGATCGGCAATGGTCGCAGCGGTAGCGACACGCCACGCCGGAAAGTTCGCAAGTCCAGCATAAAGAATCTTGCCCGCACGCGCGAGATCGTCGAAGCCACGAGCAATCTCTTCGATCGGCGTGACACCGTCGTCGAGGTGCGCGAGATAGATGTCGATGCGGTCGGTTTTGAGGCGCTTGAGACTGAGTTCGACAGCCTGCGCCATCGCTTTTCGGCTGTTTCCCAGCGCAGCGAGGCCGGCGGTACTCGCATCCGAAGTTAGGCTATATTTTGTAGCTATGACGAAGTCGTCTCGACGATTCGCAATGAACGCGCCGACCATACTCTCGGACTCTCCGCCCTGATACGCATCGGATATGTCAAAGAGATTGCCGCCCGCATCGATATAACGACCAAGGATTCGGCGCGCCTCATCGGGCGCCGTTCCATAGCCAAACTTCAGCCCTAGCATTCCGGTGCCTAGCGCGAACTCGGAAACCTTGAGACCGGTACGGCTGCCGAACATCTTGTAACGCATGCCGTTCCTACTATGAGGGGATGCCGTCGCTTTGACAACACGCGCCCCTTTTCATTTCCCATGCCGGCTAATTTCTCCGCACCCCCACTATTGACCAGGCGCCCTCGACGCGTTGACGCACGACTCGAGCCGGCTCGACTCGCATCGCAACGACCTGTTTCTGCTTCGGCGGCACCATGTCGTGGAGTTTCCCGGATCCGCTGGCCGACGGCCTCCCGGGGGCGGGCTTCCGCGCGGCCCGAAGGTGTGGCTCGAGACACAAGATGTTCCGTAGCAAGCGATGCTCTCAAGTCGGAAGCCGGCCCACCCGTTTCCATAGACAGCGCATTTACGTGCTTTTACGGGAAAGGTTTTATGGCATCCGTCCGATTTCGCCGTGTGCCGTCGAATCGCAACGTCGGCAATGACGTCCGGCCGTGACACGTCCGCAAATACCGGCCAACGAAAGAGAACGACTGCTTGCACTAAGAAACTATAAGATTCTGGACACGCAGCCGGAAGACGACTTCGATGCCATCGCAAGACTGGCGGCCGCCATCTGTCACACGCCGGTGAGCATCGTCGGCTTCATCGACGAGAGCCGTCACTGGTTCAAGTCCAGCGTCGGCATCGGCAGTTTAACGGAAAGTTCTCGAGAGATCTCTTTCTGCGGACACCTCATTGCCCAGGAAGCGGAGCTACTACTCGTTCCGGACACGCTCGAGGATGAGCGGTTCGTAGACAATCCGCTCGTTATCCAAGCGCCGCACGTTCGCTTCTACGCGGGCGTGCCACTGCTATCACCCGACGGGTTGGCAGTGGGGACGCTCTGCGTCTTGGACGTTGTCCCACACGGCCTCGACGACGCGCAAGGCGAAGCCTTGAAGCAGTTGGCGCAGCAGGTTCTCGTGCTACTGCGACTTCGTCGCACGATTGCGCGGCTGCGCGTTTTTGAATCGGCCGTTGCAGGTGCGAGCGACGCGATCCTCATTACGGAGCTTTCGGATCCGGAAAACCATGAGTTGCCGTCGAACATTCTGTTCGCGAACAAAGCCTTTGAGCGCATGACTGGCTACGACCGCGACGAACTTGTCGGCCGCTCGCCCGTGATGTTCGACGATTCCGAGATCATGACGAGCGTACTCGGCGCGAGCCTTGCCGCCATAAATCATCGCGAGCAACGCACGGCCGAAGTCACCAGATACCGGAAGAACGGTAGAGCGTTCCCGGTTGAAGTAAGCGTGGCACCCGTGCTCGATGATGAAGGAGCATGTACGCACTGGATTTCGATCGCGCGCGACGTCACGCAACGTAAGAGTGCGGAAGCAGCGCTCATTCGTGCCCAAGTCGTCCAGGCTGCGAACGAGACGTTAACGTCGGAAATCGCACAGCGGCGCACAGCTGAAGAGCGGCTAACGTTCGCGGCCTTTCACGACGATTTGACGGGGTTACCGAACCGCGCGTTCTTCGTACAGCGGCTCGAGCAACGGCTCGCTACCGCGAGAGATACGAAACGGTACGGTTTCGCGGTGCTCTTCATCGACCTCGATCGCTTTAAACGCGTCAATGACAGCTTCGGACATCTCGTCGGGGACGAACTACTGACACTAGTCGCGAAGCGTTTGCAGGCGTCGTTGCGACCCGGCGATACTCTAGCCCGCTTCGAAGGGGACGAATTCACGGTTCTCGTTGATCCAATCGAGGACGCGTCAAGTGCCGCGCACGTCGCAGATCGGCTCATGCGGACGCTCGAAGCACCGTTTAAAGTCTGCGGCCGAGAAGCATTCATTCGATCGAGCGTCGGCATCACGGTGATCGACCGAGCGTATACCAATGCGGACGATGTGTTGCGCGACGCCGACATCGCGATGTACCACGCGAAGGAAACGGGTCGCGACCGTTATCAATTGTTTTACGGTGCACTGCGCGATCGCGCCCTTGGCCGCGCGGAGCTCGAAACGGATCTTCGACTGGCGCTCGAACGCGAAGAGTTCATGCTGGTCTATCAACCGGTCATAGCGCTCGACCGAGGGCACATCACCGGCTTTGAGGCACTCGTACGCTGGCGTCATCCAGACCGCGGAATTGTCAGTCCCAGCGATTTCATTCCGGTCGCCGAGGAGAGCGGGCTGATTCTAGCCCTCGGCGAGCGCGTCTTCGCCGAAGCCTGTCGACAACTGCGCGTTTGGCAAGACCAGTTTGGCCGCCATCGACGATTGACGATGAGCATCAACGTGTCGGCGCGCCAACTTGTGGCGGGTAGCTTCGCAACGCACGTACAACGCAACATTGCCGAAACGGGAGTCGCACCCGAAGACGTTCACGTGGAGCTGACGGAAAGCGCGTTGATGCAGGATGTCGAAAGCTCGCTCGAATGCCTGATACGGCTCCGAGCCCTCGGCGTCAAGTTGCACATCGATGATTTTGGTACCGGCTACTCATCGCTGAGCTATCTGCGGCAATTACGCGTCGACTGTCTGAAGATCGACCGCTCCTTCGTAAGTTCGCAGGCGAGTGTCGGCTTGAGCGACCGGGAAATAATAAAGACGATCATAGCCCTTGCGCGCAACCTTGAGATCGAAACAATTGCTGAGGGTGTGGAGACGGAACAACAGCGTCGAGAGCTCGCCGCTTTGGACTATCGCTACGCTCAGGGTTATCTGTTCTCGAGGCCGCTAGAAGTCATAGACGCGCAACGTTATCTCGAACCGTCGTTACTACGCGAGTGCGAGGCGCATCGCGCGCCACGCGGTTTCGGCGCAACGGCGCTTTCGTAAAGCGAGCTTTGCTGTTACGACGATCGCAGTCGTTCGTAGCGGTGGAGTCGGGTGGAGGCCGACACGCGTATAAGTGAGTGGGCCTACCGGACAATGAATCGATCGGAGCTAATGCGAAGGATACGAGCGTCGTGACGAATCAGGGCGCGTCTGGGCACATCGGAATTGTAGGCTGCTCAGCCGAGGGCGCGGCACTTTGCTATCGGACAATTTGCGCAGAAGGCGCGCAGATGTTCGGGCCGCGCTCTCATCCCCAGATATCGATGCACACACACTCGCTCGCCGAATACGTGAAATGTCTCGACCGGAACGCTCGATTCGACACGGTTGCTTGCGCGTGCAGCGCTGCGCCGGGCTCATCGAAAGCGAGCACCGTCAACGCCGGAAACGTCATAGGGAAAAGACCACGACCCTTCGAAACCGCAGCGCCCGCGTTTTCGATCGCATGAAGCGCGGAGCCGTAGCGCGCCGATCCGGCACAGAGCGACTGCGCAATAGATAATGCAGTTTCAGTCGCGATCGGCCTAGTGCTTGCTACGCTACGACGCCGCGTCTTCGATTAATGGTAAACCAACGTAGCTTTCGGCGAGGCTCGTCGCCGCGGCGCGCGAGCTCGTAACATAATCGAATTCGGCGAATTGAACGCATCGCTCGAAGGGCGTGTGCGCGTCGATACGGTGCAACAAGCCGGTCATGTAGGTGGAAAAACGCTGTGTCTTCCAAATGCGCTTGAGGCAGCTTTGCGAGTACGAATCGAGCCGCTCTGTGCTCCCCGTCTCGAAGTAGCGCACGAGCGCGCGCGAAAGAATGCGCACGTCGGCGATGGCGAGATTCATGCCCTTCGCTCCGGTAGGCGGCACGATGTGCGCTGAGTCGCCCGCAAGGAAGAGGCGACCGAAACGCATCGGATCGCAGACGTAGCTGCGCATCGGGGTGATCCCTTTCGCAACGATGCGACCTGCGACGATCTCTGGTTCGCCGCTCGATGCGAGACGCACACGGAGCTCCGACCAGATCCGTTCGTCGGGCCAGAGCGCGAGATCTTCATCGTTGCGACACTGCAGGTACATACGGCTCACCGTGCGCGAGCGCATCGAGACGAGAGCGAAGCCGCGCTCGTTGTTGGCGTAGATCAGTTCCTCGGACACGGGCGCCGATTCGGCGAGAATGCCGAGCCACGCGAACGGAAAGACGTGATCGTAGATGGCGAGTTCGCGCGACGGAATCGCCGCGCGACAGGGACCGTGGAAGCCGTCGCAGCCCGCGATAAAGTCGGCCTCGATCGTCGTCGCGCGACCTTCGGGATCGGCGACGCGAAGCATCGCGCGATCGCCCGCTTCGGCCTCGATCGCGACGACCTCGTGTTCGAAATGGAGCGCGAGCCCCGCACCCAGTCGCGCGGCGATGAGGTCTTTAACGACTTCCTGTTGGCCGTAGACGGTGACGGTCTTGCCGGTCAATTCCTCGAAATCGATCCGTCGACGCATAGCGCCGAATTGCAACTCGATACCACGATGGACGAGACCTTCGCGACGCATCCGTTCGCCTACGCCGGTCTCTTCGAGCAACGACGCCGTCTGATATTCGAGCACGCCCGCGCGAACGCGCCCCTCGACGTACGCGCGACTACGCGACTCGACGACGATCGAATCGATGCCCGACGCGCGCAAGAGGTGCGCGAGCATGAGTCCCGCGGGGCCCGCGCCTACGATGGCGACTTGTGTGGCCGACTTCACCCGTTCCCGGCCAATCGGATGAAATCGCGGCGAGGAGTTCCAAGCGACACGGCACCTCTCCTAAAGGTCGAACAGTGTTGTATCGCCCGCCGACGATCGGTACGCATGCGTCGGCGAGGCCGTTAGCGGGGCAGTCGTTCGACGACGAGCGGAGCGGGCTCGTACGACGTTACATCGGGTAGGACGGCGGCTCGCCTTTAATCGTGATCCAACGCCACTGCGTGTACTCGTCGCCGTTACTGGTACCGCCGACGCTCGTGCCGTTCCCGGACGCACCGGATCCGCCGAACGGATTGATGATATCGTCGACGACCGTCTGATCGTTGATGTGCAACATGCCCGTGCGAATACGCTCGCCCAGAGCGAGCGCGCGCGGGACGTTCTTGCTCACGATCCCGGCCGTGAGCCCATAGTCGGTCGAGTTAGCAAGTTCGACCGCTTCGTCGTCGGTCGCAAACGACGTCACGAGCGCAACCGGTCCGAACACCTCGCTATCGAAGGCGGGCATGCCGGGGCGCACGTTTGCAAGCACCGTCGGTTGGTAGAAAAGGTCGGTCGACGTTCCGCCTGCGACGAGCGACGCGCCCGCGGCGACCGTCGCGGCGACGAGCGAGGTGATAGCGTCGAGCTGCTTGCGATCGATAATCGGGCCGAGCGCGACGTCGGCGGCCGCCGGATTGCCGACCGGGATCGTCTTCGCATGCGCGGCGAGCCCCTCGGTGAACGCCGCGACGATTTTCTCGTGCACGAGGATGCGCCCGGTCGACATACAGATTTGACCCTGATGAAAAAATGAACCGAATGTTGCATTTTTGAGGGCGAGATCGAGATCGGCGTCGTCGAGAATGACGAGCGAGTTCTTGCCGCCGAGTTCGAGCGAGACTTTCTTGAGATGGCGCCCGGCCGTTTCGCCGACCATGCGGCCCGCGCGCGTCGAACCGGTGAATTGAATCATCGCGATGTCGGGTGCGCTGCAGAGCGCTTCGCCCGCATCGCCGTCGCCCGGTAAAACGTGCAGGACACCCGCCGGCAGTCCCGCTTTTTCGAACGCGCGAGCGATCGTGACGCCGCCGCAGACCGCAGTGCGTGGATCGGGTTTGAGTACGACCGCGTTCCCGAGGGCGAGCGCCGGCGCGACCGCACGCATCGCCAGATAGAGCGGAAAGTTGAACGGCGAGATCACGCCGACGACGCCGAGCGGAACGCGCTTGGCGAAACTGATGACCGATGGGGCGCTCGCCAGAACCTGACCGACGGGCTGCGACGGGAGGCTCGCCGCCTCGTAGATCGCCCTGATCGTGTTACCGACTTCGACGTGCGCCTTGCCGACCGTCGAACCGCTCTCGCGTACGACCCAATCGACGATCTCCTCCGTCGCCTCGGCGAACGCGGCGGCGGCGGCGCGCATGATCTCGGCTCGCCGTTCGTAGGCAACCGCCGCCCAGGCGAGTTGCGCGCGCTTCGCGGCATTCGTGGCGCGCACGATGTCGGTCGGGCTCGCACTGCCGATGCGCCCGAGAATTTTGCCGGTCGCGGGCTCCACGACCGTCGTCGTGGCGCCGAGCGTCTGCCACCCGTCGCCGAAGACCCGACCGTCCCAGACCGTCGCATCGAGAAGGGCGCCTTGCGTCGCATTCATGCTAACCAACTTTCCGTCTCAGCTGACTGGAACTCACGTACGCTTCCTTTCCGCAGGAGAAGCCTGCGGCGATCAAGATGTGCGGCCTTATGCTGGATATGACGCGCTACGTTCCCGGGCTGATCAATCATCTATCGAACAAACTGTCCCGCGGCGCATCGGCATTATATCGCGAGCGATACGGAGTCGGCATCATCGAGTGGCGGATCCTCGCGCAACTAGCGGGCGCTTCCGGTAGCACCGCACGCGCAATCTGCGATCGGACGGCTCTCGATAAGGCGGCCGTCAGCCGGAGTTTCGGTGTCTTATACGAGCGCGGTCTGATTGCATTCCCCAAGGCGACCGGCCGTCGCGACCAAGTCGCGAGCTTGACGTCGAGCGGGAAACGATTACACAGCCGCATCATGAAAGTCGCGCTCGAACGTGAGAAACGGTTTCTGGCGCCCCTTTCGGGCGCGGAGCGACGCACGCTCGTAAGCCTCCTGAATCGGTTATACGAGAACGTCGATTCGATGGACCCGTGAAGGGAACACCACTGAGTCATAACGAGTGAGTTGTCGCATCAACGATTAACTACCGGAAGAACGTTTCCTGCGTTCGGCTCTCGCGACATGCCGACCGTACCGCAACATCGGACATCAGCGCAGGCGGCTCCTGCGATGCTCTGATAACCCAGGCGTATCAGCTTTTTTTGAGTTGACGGTTCAACGTTAACGTAAATCGTCCGAATCGTTGGTTGTCACGTCAACCGAATCGTCGATCTTTACCGTTTTTACAAAGGTGCCGCGTTTTAGCAAAAGAATCTTTCGTCTCGGCGGACGCTCGAGCGTCGTCTGCGGCGGAGTCGTTCGACGTGCCGCTTTTTTTCTAGCGCGCTCAATAGCGCGAGCGTGATGTTCGCGCTTTTCACATCTTGCTTATGAGGGCTCGATTCTATGAAGCGATTCTTAGGCTTGGCGCTGTCGCTCGGGATAAGTTGCGCACTCGGTCTTGGTTCGAAAGCCGTTGCGACCGAGACCGGCGGCGGCATCTACCCCAACGGAGCAGAGAGCTTTTTGACCGCGGCGGTGCCGCCACCGGGATACTACGTAATCGATTACGATAACTACTACGAAGCGCAACATCTGCTGGGTAACGCCGGCAACGACCTCATCCCCGCGTTTCGCGTCGACGCGCTTGCGAACGCGTTTCGCTTCGTCCACTGGAGTTCGCAAAAATTTCTCGGCGCTCAAGTGGGGCAACAGTTCATCTTGCCGTACGTGGTACTCGACGTGAGCGCGGCGGGGTTGCATCAACACAAGAGCGGTTTTGGGGATCTGACCGTGGATCCGTTATTGCTGTCGTTCCAGAACGCGAAGTTCCACGTGGTGGTGACGCCGGAAATCAACCTTCCGACCGGTGAATTCAAGAAGGGCGATCTTGCGAATATCGGCCGGAACTACTTCAATTTCGAGCCGGTGGTGGCGTTCACGTATACCGGCGCCAAGAACTTCGAGTTCGATTCGAAGCTGATGTACGATATCAACACCGTGAACCCAGCCACGAATTATACCTCGGGTAACGAATTCCATACGGACTACGCGGTCGGCTACGCCCGCAACGGGCTGTTTACCGGCGTCGCGGGATATTACTACCGGCAGACGACGGACGACTTCGCGAACGGGCAGCGGGTCGGAAGCGACGGATTTCGTGGCAGCGTCTTTTCCTTCGGACCCGACATCCACGTTTCGCTCGCGAAGACGCTGTTAGCTTTCAAATGGGAGCACGAGGTCGGCGTCAAGAACCGTACCATCGGCAACAAATTTTGGATCAAACTGATCCAACACGTCGGTAACAACTAGCGCCGGACCGCGCATATAAAAGAACCGACGATCTTCGCTTTCCCGAAGATCGCCGGCGAGACCGGAGGTTAGCGGCCTAACCTCGGCCCATTCGAACGACCGCCTTCACGACGCTTCCGTTTTCAGAATCCCGCACGGCGTCGTCGATACGGTCGAAAGGATAGAACGTCACGAGCTTGTCGAAGGGAAAGCGTCCCTGACGGTAGAGCTCGATGATCGTCGCGACGAACGTCTGCGGAACCGCGTCGCCCTCGACGATCCCTCGAATGGTCCGTCCTGCCGTCATGATATGCAGCACGTCGAGCGTCATCTCCGTCCCGCCCGGGCACGCACCGACGATGCCGCACGTGCCGCGTGGCGCGAGGCTTTCGACGGCTTGGCGTATCACGTGCGGAAGTGCCGTCGTCTCCAGCGTGTAATCGACGCCCGCTCCGCTCAAAGCGACGATCGCTTCGGCCGGTTGTTCTTTCGACGCATCGATCGTGTGCGTCGCGCCGAGTTCGCGTGCGAGCGCGAGGCGCTCGGATTTGATGTCGACCGCGACGATGGTCGTCGCGCCGGCGACGCGCGCCGCCATGACGGCGCTCAGTCCGACCGAACCCGCGCCGAAAACGGCGAAGCTCCGGCCAGTTCCAATTTTGAGCGCGTTGATGACCGCACCGGCACCCGTCTGAATGCTGCACGCGAGGGGCCCGAGCAGTTCGAGTGCGATGTCTTCGGGGACCTTCACGACGTTGCGTTCGCGGCAGATGGCATGCGTTGCGAATGACGACTGCCCGAAAAAGTGGCTGTGGATCGATTCGCCCTCACGTGATAACGCGGTCGAACCGTCGCTCCGTGACCCGAGAAAATTATGCGGGAAGAAACCGTGACAGTAGGTTGCCGCGTTGGCCAAACAACTAGCGCAGCGCCCGCACGAATCGTAGCTCATCACGACATGATCGCCCGGTTCGACCCGCGTCACCGACCCTCCGACACGCTCGACGATTCCCGCGCCCTCATGACCGAGCACGATCGGCTGCGGCACCGGGTACGCTTGATCGCGCATCGCGATATCGGTGTGGCAGACGCCCGTCGCGACGAGCCGCACGAGGATCTCGTCCGCGCGCGGCTCCTGCAACTGTAAGATCTCGAGCGACATCGGCGCGTGTTTTGCACGCGTGACCGCGGCCTCGATCAGCATGGGTTATCCTTTCGATTCGGTTCGGTCGTGAAAGAAAAGCCGGTATCCCACCGGCATGAGGTGGAGCCCGAATCGCGCGCTCAGCGAGCCCCAAATGCCGCGCGGGAGGAAGAGGGAAAACACGAGCGCGGTCGCCCCGAGTGCGATGAGATACCACACGCCGGCGCCCCCGAAAAGACTCTCGATGACAAAGAAGACGACGGCACCGAGGATCGGACCCTCGAACGTGCCGAGGCCCCCGACGAGCGTCATGAACAACATGTACGCCGTCCATTGCACGCTGAAGTACGATTTGGGTTGAAAGCTTACGAGCGTCGCGAGGGTGAGCGTGCCTGCGGCCGCGCAGCCGATCGCGGCCAGCACGAAGATCAAGCGCTTGGTCTTCATCACGCGCACGCCGACCGACGCCGCTGCCTCTTCGTTATCGCGGATCGCCTGAATCGACGCACCCGTACGACTGCGTAATAAGAAGAATACGAGGGCAACGACGATCGTCATGATCGCGAGCGCGAGCCAATACGTATACGCGCGTCGCTCCACGGCACCGAATGCCGAGAGCGCGATCAGCGATGTCCCCGTTTCCCCCTGCACGAGTCCGTCGAGATTGACGATGAGGTGCGCGAGCTCGGCGAAGACCCACATGCCGATCGCGAATTCGCCCGCGCGCAGGCGTAAGGCGAGTGGGGAGAGGACGAGCGCGAGCGCGCCGACGATCAGCGGCGCGACTGCGAGCGCGACGTAGACGGGCGTGCCCTCGTGCGAGAGCCGAATTGCGGCGTATGCGCCGAGTCCGAAGAAGGCCTGTTGGCCGACGGAGACGAGCCCCGCGTAACCTGCCAGCGCGTTCCACATCGTCGCCAAGATCACGTAGACGAAGAGCGTCGTGAGCCGATCCGTCAGATACGGGCCGAGGTACGCCGGACCGAACGCGAGGATCGCGACGAGTCCGACGAGGCTGCTCACGCCCGCGATCGAGACGGCGTTCCAACGCCGCACCAAAATCGTTGCCGTGCCGATCATGCGGGTTTCCTTCGGAGCGCGGTGACGAACGTTCGCGGGTCGCGACCCGCGAGCACGAAGCGCAGCGCGAGAACCGCAAAGAAGAGCACGTGGCCGCCGATCAAGAAACCTTGCGGACTGATCTGCGAGCCGACGTTTTGCGCGACGCCGAGCGCGATGCCACCGATGAGCGTTCCCCACAGCGACCCCGTACCGCCGATCACGACCGCTTCGAACGCGAAGATCAACTGCGTGGCGCCCGTATAAGGATCGAAGGTCGCGCGCAGGCCCAAAAACGTGCCCGCGACGCCGACCGTCGCGATCGCGATCGCCGCGGCCGACGCGTAGACGACGCGTGAATCGATACCGACGAGCTCGGCCGTATCGGGATCTTCGGCCGTCGCGCGAATCGCGCGCCCGAGCGGCGTGCCTTTGAGAAAGAGTTGCAGGCCGCCGAGTAAGCCGACGGCGACGACGAGCGTCAGGAGCGCGAGTTGCCCGACGACGATGCCGCCCGGGAGGGTCCAACTCGCGAAGGACAGATCGCCAATACCCGGCGCGAGCGAACGTGTATCGGCGCCGAAACGTTGGAAGAGCAGGTTATCGACGACGACCGCGAGCCCGAAGGTGCTCAGGAGCGGCGTGAGTGCACCCGACTTGAGGCTGCGTTCGAGCACGCTGCGTTGCAAGAGCCAGCCGAGTGCGGCCATCACGGGTAAAATCGCGAACATCGCGAGGAACGGCGAGATTTTTAATTGCTCCGCGAGAAGCCAGACGAGATAGCCGGCGAGAACCGCGAGGCTGCCGTGTGCGAGATTTATAACGCGTAGCACGCCGTACATGAACGAGAGGCCGCACGCGATGAGCGCGTAGTAGCCGCCGAGGAAAACGCCTTGGAGAATCTGATCCAGCCACATCACGACGCGCGCGCTCCCGACGCCCGGCGCAAGCCAAAGTATGCTTCGATGATGCGCTCGCGCGTGACGTTCGCGATGGCGTCGTCGAGCACGATGCTGCCTTCCAGCATGCACGCGACGCGACTCGCCGTCCGCAGGGCGCGGCCGAGATCTTGCTCGACAATTACGATCGTTGCGCCGCCGGCGATCACGGTCTGCAGCGATTCGTATACGACGTTGACGGCGAGCGGCGAGAGTCCGAGCGACACCTCGTCGAGTAAGAGCAGACGTGGATTGGTCATCAGTGCACGGCCGATAGCGGTCGCCTGCTGTTGGCCGCCCGAGAGATCGCCGCTGCGGCGTTTGACGAGCGGTTTGAGCATCGGAAACGCATCGAGCACCGTTTCGTAATTCCACGCTCCCGGGCGGCCCGTGCGCCCCGCGACGCGGAGGTTTTCTTCGACGCTCAAATTTCCGAAGAGGCGACGGTCTTCGGGCACGAGCGCGATGCCGGAGCGCGTGCGGCGGTTCGCGCGCAGTTGCGTCACATCGCAACCGTCGAACGCGATGCGCCCCGCAGAGGCGCGGTGGATGCCTGCGATCGTTCGCAGCAGCGTCGTTTTTCCTGCGCCGTTCGCGCCGACGAGCGCCACGATCTCGCGTTCGCGGATCGCGAACGTCACACCGCGCACCGCGACGAGCAAGCCGTGACGCGCTTCGAGCGCATCGACCGATAGCATCATGCGACCGCGCTTCCGAGATAGGCTTCGACGACGGCCGGGTCTTTGAGCGCCTCGTCGGGCACGCCTTGCGCGATCACGCGGCCCGCATCCATACAGATGAGTCGTGTCACGACTTGCAATAAGACGTGCAAGATGTGCTCGATCCACACAATCGCGATGCCGCGACCGCGCAGTTCGCGCACGATCGCGACCAGTTCGTTCGCTTCCGAATCGGTGAGCCCGGCACCGATCTCGTCGAGTAAGAGCACCGTCGGCCCCGTGCCGAGAGCGCGCGCGAGTTCGAGGCGTTTGCGATCGAGGAGGCCGAGCGCGGCAGCTTTGCGATTGCCGACAGCGAGCATGCCGCAGAGCCGCAACGCGTCGATGCTCGCATCGTACGCGCGCGTCCCTGCGATGCCGCCGCCCGCCGACGCGGCGACGAAGACGTTCTCGAAGACCGTCATCTCAGCGAACGGCCGGGGCACCTGATGCGAGCGCGCGATGCCCAGGCGACAGCGCGACGCCGCGTCGAGACGCGAGACGTCGCGTCCGTCGATGCGTACCGTACCGTTCGAGGGCGGATAGGCGCCGGCGAGCACGTTGAGCAGCGTCGTCTTGCCCGCGCCGTTGGGACCGACGATGCCGACCGCCTCGTCGACGCCGAGCGCGAAGTCGACGCGATCGACCGCGACGAACGCGTTGAAGCGCTTGCTCACGCCGCTCGCGACGAGAACGTCCGTCACCCTAATTATACGGAAGGAGCTTCGCGGTGATGGGAATGTGCCGGTCGTTGGCGTTCTCGGTGAGGACCATCTCGAAGGGGTACTTGCTCCCCGGCTTGGTTTTAATCCACTGATTGCCGATCTCGCTACTCGTCGCAACGCCCGGCACGGGACCTTTCGTGAAGTCCACCACGCCGACGATCGTCGTCGTCTTGAGTTTCCCGAGCGCTTTCGCAAGGGCGGCTTTGCTCTTCGGAGCGCCGCTATTTTTTAGCGCGGCGAAACCCGCATCGAACAATGACATCGACGCGCCGACCTGTTGGTTCCACTGCCTGCCCGTCGCGCTCTCGTAGCCGTCGGCGAGGGCTTTCGACGAGAGGCCCGTGAGCGACGATTTGTAAGGGAACGCCGGGTGCCAATACGCCGCACCCGAGAGTTTGTCGCCGAGCGAACCGAGCGCCTCGACGCTCGAGGGAAAGAGGCCCGTCTTTGCGATCGCTGCGATCTTCACCATGCGGGTGTAGCCCTGTTGCGCGGCTTGGCGCCAGAACGTCGCGAAGTCGGGTGGTAGCGGGAACGTGTTGAAGATCTCGCACTGCTCGGCTTTGTACTTCGCGATCTGCGCGGAGAAGTCGGTCGTGCCATCCTCGTAACCGCCCGGATCGACGATCGTGTAGCCGGCTTTGCGCAGATCGGGGATGAGGTGCGCGCGGATCGCATTGCCGTCCGCATCGTTGGGATAGAGGACGCCGACTTTCTTATTTGTTTGGATGCTGCTCCAATTCGAGAGGTACGAATCGAGAAAATTTTTCACACCAAAACTAAAGTGGTACGTCCATTTGAACGGCGACGGCGCGCCGGGTTTCGCGCCGCGGCCGAAGTACCACGCTTCCCACGGCATAACGGTCGAGAGACACGGTACGCCCGCAGCCTCACACGCATCGGAGACCGGGTTCACGACTTCGGGTGTCGAGGTCACGAGCATGAAGTCGATGCCGTTGCTGTTGATCAGTTCTTTCGCGAGTTGGCTAGCGCGCGCGGGATCGGATTGCGTATCGCGATCGATGATCTCGACCGCGTAGGATTTCCCGCCGATCGTGACGCCTTTCGCGAGCGCTTTCCGCGCGAGGCCAATGACATACGGGTCGCACTCACCGAATCCGCCGAGCGGGCCCGTGCGCGGGCTAATGAAGCCCACCTTGAGCGGTTCTGCAGCCTCCGCAGTTGTCCACGGCGCCGGTGAATAGGTAGCCAGCGACGCGCCTCCGACGGCGAGCGTGGCGGATCGGACGAAGTCGCGGCGAGAAGTTTTTAGCGACAAGACGATTCTCCTAACGGTCGAAGATTGTTTCCTAAAATGGCCGCAAACGCGCGGGGAAAGCAGTCGGCACTACATCGAGGCGAGCGCGCCCGACGCGCCGCCGATCGAGCGGACCGTCTCGACGACCGCGCGGATGTGCGCGTGCATGGCTCGCTCGGCCGCCAAGTCGTCGTGCGCACACAAGGCGGCAAAAATCGCCTCGTGCTCGACGAGCGAACGTCCGATGCGGCCGGGCTCGAGCACCGTGCGGAACTGATAACGAACGGCTTGCGTCTGCAAGACCGCGAGCAACATCGACGCCGTCTCGTGCCGGGCGATTTCGAGTATCGTGCGATGGAATTGCGTGTTGAGTTGCGAGTAAGCGAGCAGATCGCCCGCGTCGCGGCAGGCGCGCATCGAGCCGAGGATCTCGCCTAGAGCCGCTTCGCCCGCCGCATCTAGCTTGAGCGCCGCTCGGCGCGCGACGAGTCCCTCGAGCATCGCGCGGGTTTCGAGGATTTCGGCGGCTTCCTCGGCCGTGTAGGCCCGCACGCGAACGCCGCGATTCGGCTCGCGAACGACGAGCCGCTGCTGTTCGAGTAAGGCGAGGGCGCCACGCACGAGCGCGCGATTCGTCGCCAGGTCGCGCGCGAGATCGAGTTCGACCAGACGCTCGTTAGGGGTGAGTTCGCCCGCGACGATCGCGCGTCGCAGCGACTCCGCGACGTCGCTTGCGGTACGCCCACGCGCAGGATCGGAACTCGTCTCGTGGAAAATCGGCGCCATGATTGGCAGCATTCTTGGCGCCCAACGGGTGCCTCTCCTGGGCGGCGCTACGACATTCGTCGCGAATTGTGATAATCGCGCTCCGGGAGAGAGACGATGATCGACTATGAAGAATGCGCCACGCTCGGCGTCGCCACGATCTACGAGGCGGCCGGCAGGACGGGCCTGATCGACGTGCCCTGGCGGCGACTGATCCCGGGAAGTCGCGCTGCCGGCCCCGCGCGGACCGTCCGCTGCGGGCAGGACGACAATCTGATGGTGCATGCGGTCATCGAGCGCATCGAGCGTGGCGACGTCGTCGTGCTCACGATGCCTGAACCGCGCTCGATCGCGCTCGTCGGCGACCTGCTCGCAACGCAGATGATTGCCGCGGGGGCAGCGGCCGTACTCGTCGACGCGGCGGTACGCGACGCCGACGACCTCGCGACGATGGGCCTACCGATCTGGGCGCACTGGGTCTCGGTGCGCGGCGCGACGAAAACGGCTGTCGGCGCGCTCGAGGTTCCCGTCGTCGTGGGCGGCACGACAATCGCACCAGGCGACCTCGTCGTCCTCGATGGTGACGGCGCGTGCACGATCCCACGCGCACGCACGGGCGACGTGGTCGCGGCTTCGCGCAAGCGAATCGACACCGAGCGCACGAATCGCGTACGCTACGCGCACGGCGAACGATCGCTCGACATCAACGATTTGCGTGTGGTACTCGCCGCCGGCGGCACGTGAAGCAACGGGCGATTGCGGCCACGCTGATGCGCGGCGGGACGTCGAAGGGACCTTTTATTCTCGCCAGCGACTTACCGGGTAATCCGGCGCTCCGCGACCGGGTGTTGCTCGCGGCGCTCGGCTCGCCCGACGCCCGTCAGATAGACGGCGTCGGCGGCGCGGATCCGCTCACGAGTAAGGTTGCGATCGTCTCGCCGTCGACGCGACCGGACGCAGACGTCGATTATCTGTTCTTGCAAGTCGTCGTCGGCGAAGCGCGCGTGGACGACTCGCAGAACTGCGGCAACATGCTCGCGGGCGTCGGCCCGTTCGCGATCGAGCGCGGCCTCGTGCGTGCGACGCCGCCGGTGACCGACGTTCGCGTGCACATGCTCAATACGGCCTCGATCGCCGTCGCCCACGTCGAGACGCCGGACGGAGGCGTTCGCTACGATGGCGACGCGCGGATCGACGGCGTTCCCGGCACGGCCGCGCCGATCCGCATCGACTTTCTCGACGTTGCCGGCGGGAGTTGCGGCGCGCTGCTGCCGACCGGCAACGTTCGCGATACGATCGCAGGCGTCGAGGCGACGCTGATCGATAACGGCATGCCGGTCGTCGTGATGCGCGCGGCGGATTTCGGACTGACGGGTCGCGAATCGCCCTCCGATCTCGAAGCCGATGCGGCGCTGCGCGCCCGCGTCGAGGAAGTGCGGCTCGCGGCCGGACGCGCCATGGCGCTCGGCGATGTGACGAAAAAGAACGTCCCGAAGATGTGCTTCATCGCCGCGCCGCAGAACGGCGGTGCCGTCTCGACGCGGACGTTCATCCCACATCGCGTACACAAGGCGATCGGCGTGTTCGGCGCCGTGAGCGTCGCGACGGCGTGCGCGCTGCCGGGGTCGATTGCGGCTGACGTCGCGCACGCGAACGGCTCGGCCGGGCGGAGCATGCAGACGCTCGAGATCGAACACCCGACGGGATTCTTCACGGTCGAGATGGAGCTCGCGGTCGGCCCGACGGGCATGGAAGTCCGGCGCTCCGCGCTCCTGCGAACGGCGCGAGCGCTGATGCGGGGCGAGCTATTGATTCCGGGCGAGATTTGGAATGAGGACGCGCGTTGATCATCGATTGCCACGGCCACTACACGACGGCGCCCGCGGGCTTGCAGGCGTTCCGCCAAGGGCAGATCGCGGGACTCGCCGACGCGACGCTCCCATCGCCGCTCGCGCCGCGCGTTAGCGACGACGAGATTCGCGCGAGCCTCGAAGGTGCGCAGCTGAAGTTTTCACGCGAGCGGGGCACCGACCTGACGATCTTCTCGCCGCGCGCATCGGCGATGGCGCACCACATCGGCACGCAGACAACGAGCATCGCCTGGGCGCGCGCGTGCAACGATCTCATCGCACGCGTGTGCGCACTGTATCCACGTAACTTCGCCGGCGTCGCGCAACTGCCGCAATCGCCCGGCGCCGATCTCGGGGCGAGCATCGCGGAACTCGAGCGCTGCGTGAACGAGCTTGGGTTCGTCGGCATCAACCTCAATCCCGATCCGTCGGGTGGTCACTGGACCTCCGCGCCGCTAACCGATCGGTTTTGGTATCCTCTGTACGAAAAGATGGTCGAATTCGACCTGCCCGCGATGGTGCACGTGAGCTCATCTTGCAATGCGAATTTTCATGCGACGGGCGCGCACTACCTCAACGCCGACACGACGGCGTTCATGCAATTCATCACAAGCGATCTCTTCCGCGACTTCCCGACGCTGCGCTTCGTGATCCCGCACGGCGGTGGCGCGGTTCCGTATCACTGGGGCCGCTATCGCGGGCTCGCGCAAGATCTCGGGCGGCCCACGCTCGAGCACGGTCTGCTCGGGAACGTGTTCTTCGATACGTGCGTGTACCATCGGCCCGGCATCGCGCTCTTACTCGACGTCGTCCCGATCGACAACATTCTCTTCGGGTCGGAGATGGTCGGCGCGGTGCGCGGAATCGATCCGCGCACGGGCCATCACTACGACGATACGAAGCGCTACATCGACGCGCTCGGTCTCGATGATGACACGCGCGCGAAAATTTTCGAGCGTAACGCGCTACGCGTCTATCCACGCCTCGCAGCAGTCGCCGGGCTCGCCGTCGCGACGTAGGAGCACTCGTGCAACTCGATCTCGATCGCTACCATCCCGCGCCGCGCAAGCCGTCGTTCGTGGCGCCCACGGGCGCCGTCGATGCGCACTGTCATGTCTTCGGCCCGGGCGACGTCTTCCCGTATTCTGCGACGCGCAAATATACGCCGCGCGACGCGCCCAAAGACGCGCTTTTCGCGTTGCGCGATCATCTCGGCTTCGCGCGCAACGTCATCGTCCAAGCGAGTTGCCACGGGATCGATAACGCGGCGATGGTCGACGCGCTCGTCGCCGCAGGCGCGCGCGCGCGCGGCATTGCCGTCATCGATGCGGCGATCTCGAGCGACGAGCTCGCGGCGATGCACGCGGCAGGCGTGCGCGGTGTCCGTTTTAACTTCCTCAAACGGCTCGTCGATGCGACGCCGCGCGCGCACTACGAGCGCATCGTAGAGAAAATCGTGCCGCTCGGCTGGCATATCGTGATCTATTTCGAAGCGCCCGAACTCGACGGCCTCGCGCCGTTCATCGCGTCGCTGCCGACGACGGTCGTCGTCGATCACATGGGCCGGCCCGACGTCGAGCTCGGGCTCGACCACCCGCAGTGGCGGCGCTTCCTCGCGCTGATGGACGCGCAGCCCAACGTCTGGGTCAAGGCGAGCGGTCCCGAACGCCTGTCGCCGAGCGGACCGCCCTACGATGACGTCGTGCCGTTCGGGCGGGACCTCGTCGAGCGGTATCCCGACCGCGTGCTCTGGGGCACGGACTGGCCGCATCCCAATATGGAAACGCACGTGCCGGACGACGGGCAGCTCGTCGAGTTCATCCCGCGTATCGCGACGACGCCGCTGCTGCAGCGCAAGCTCCTCATCGACAACCCGCTGCGGCTGTACTGGCCCGAGGAGGCGTGATGGCAGACGACGCGTTCGACGATATTCCCGGTACGACGCTCTTCGACGCGCAGCGGTCGCGTCAAGGCTATCACCTCAACATGTTCTGCATGTCGCTCATGAACGCGGCCAACCGCGCCGCGTTCAAGGCCGACGAAGCTGTATACCTCGCGCGCTTCGCGATGACGCCCGAACAGCGCGACGCCGTGCTTGCGCGCGATTGGAATCGCATGCTCGTACTCGGCGGCAACATCTACTACACGTCCAAAATCGGCGCGACGGACGGACTGTCGTTCCAACAACTCGCCGCGAAAATGACGGGGTCGACCCAAGAGGAGTACGCGCGGATGATGCTCGATGGTGGCCGCAGCGTCGAGGGCAACCGTAGCAAAGGGCGAGCACCGCATGGGTAGGATCGTCGCGGGTGTCGCGACGTCGCACGTACCCGCCATCGGCGCGGCGCTCGACAACGGCAAGAGCGGCGACGCCTATTGGCAACCGGTCTTCGCGGGCTACGAGTTCTCGAAGCGCTGGATCGCCGAACTCGCGCCCGACGTCATCTTTCTGGTGTACAACGATCACGCATCCGCGTTCTCGCTCGACATCATACCGACGTTCGCGCTCGGCTGTGCGGCCGAATTTGCAATCGCGGACGAAGGCTGGGGAGCGCGACCGGTGCCGACCGTGATCGGCCATCCCGAACTGGCGTGGCACATCGCGCAAGCGACGATTCTCGACGAATTCGATATGACGATCGTCAACAACATGCAGGTCGATCACGGGCTCACCGTTCCGCTGTCGCTGCTCTTCGGTCAGCCTGCGCGCTGGCCCGCCGCGGTCATTCCACTCGCCGTCAACGTCGTGCAATATCCGCCGCCGACGGGACATCGCTGCTACATGCTCGGGAAGGCGATTCGCAGGGCGGTCGAATCGTTCGACCGGCCGCTACGCGTCGCTATCTTCGGAACCGGCGGCATGTCGCACCAATTACAAGGCCCGCGCGCGGGGCTTATCAATAGCGCCTTCGATCGCGCGTTTCTCGACGAACTCGTCGCGTCGCCGCAGACGCTCGCGCGACGACCGCACATCGACTATGTGCGCGAAGCGGGTTCCGAAGCGATCGAGCTCGTGATGTGGCTCATCATGCGCGGCGCACTCGACGACGACGTGCGCGAAGTGCACCGCTTCTATCACGTCCCGGCCTCGAATACGGCCGTGGGCCACCTCATTCTGGAAAACCGTCAGGAGCCCGCATGATCAACGTCGCGCTCGCCGGACAAGGCGCCTTCGGCGTCAAGCATCTCGAAGCGATTGCCAACATTCCGGACGTCCGCGTCGTCTCGCTGGCCGGCGGCCGATCCGAATCGACGCAGGCGGTCGCCGAAAGATTCGGGCTTCCGCATTGGACGACCGATCTCGGCGAATCGCTCGCGCGACCCGGGCTCGATGCCGTGATCCTGGCATCGCCAACACAGATCCATCGGACGCAAGCGGAGCAATGCATGCGCGCGGGGAAGCACGTGCTGATCGAAATCCCTGTCGCCGACTCGCTCGAAGACGTCGAAGCCCTCCTCGCCGTCGAACGCGAAACGGGGACGATCGCAATGGCCGGACACGTGCGGCGATTCAATCCGAGCCACCAGTTCGTACACCGTTTAATCGAACGCGGCGAACTCGCGATCCAGCAGATGGACGTTCAGACGTACTTCTTCCGCCGTACGAACACGAACGCACTCGGCCAAGCACGCTCTTGGACGGATCATCTGCTCTGGCATCACGCCTGTCACACGGTCGATCTCTTCCAGTGGCAGACGGGCGAGATCGCGGAAATCGCCAACGCGATTCAGGGGCCGATTCACCCGACGCTCGGCATCGCGATGGATATGAGCATCCAGCTCAAAGTACCCTCGGGCGCGATCCTCACGCTTTCGCTTTCGTTCAACAACGACGGGCCGCTGGGATCGTTCTTCCGCTACATCGGCGATACGGGGACGTACCTCGCCTACTACGACGAGCTGAGCGACGGCAAGAACGCCAGCATCGACCTCACGCAGGTCGACGTTTCGATGAACGGCATCGAACTCGAAGATCGCGAGTTCTTCGCCGCGATTCGCGACCGCCGCGAACCGAAATCGAGCCTTGCGCAGACACTCGCCGCCTACCAGACGCTCGAACGCCTCGAACGCCGGCTCGGACGCGTCGTCGCCGCGTAGACGACGACCGTGTGGGCGATGCTTATCTCGATTGAGATCGTATCGTTGCGATGCAACCTTCGGACTGACCACGGTGCGGCGTGGGTGCGAAGGACCGGCGTCTGACGGAGTCGCATCGCTCAAAATGCCGCTTACGTCGACTCGCGAAGAAAGGGCTGAGCAACTCGCGACAACGATTCGCGATAGCGGACCCTACCGCTGGGCCGGTTTATACGACGTTACAACCTGCGAGGTGATCTTGCTCGGCGCAAGCGATGGAGCTGTGCCGGCATATCCGCGTTTTTCGAGGAACGCCGGTCTCACGGCCTCGGCGATTGCGACACTGGAGCCGGTTCTCTCCAGCGACGTAGCGTCTGATGCGCGTTATCTCACTGCCTTCGATTCGACCGGTTCGGAGCTCATCGTACCAATCAAAGATGAGCGCCATCGCGTCGTCGGCACTCTTGATGTTGAATCGATGAAAGTCGATGCGTTTGGGCCAAGCGATGTCGAGCGTCTTTGCGCAGTTGCGGCTTCTCTAACGCCGCTCTTCACGGAGTGCACTGTTCGCGCCGCTCAAACTAGTGACGCCACGGCTTTCGCCGAGATTTACGCTCCGTCGGTCGAGCAGGAGGTAGCATCGTTCGAAGAGGTGTCCCCGACCAGCGTGGAAATGGCGGAGCGAATTCGCACGTCGATGCGGTTGACGCCGTGGCTCGCAGCGCTGAACGGCGCGCAAGTCGTTGGATTCGCGTATGCAACAAAGCATCGCGATCGGGCCGCATACCGTTGGTCCGTCGACACGTCCGTTTACGTAAACGAGCGATTCCACGGTCGCGGAGCCGGTTCCAAACTTTACACGGATCTCTTTCGCATTTTGGAACGCCAGGGCTTTCGCCGTGCGTTTTGCGGAATTGCTCTTCCTAACGATGCCAGTGTCGCCATGCACCGCGCTGCCGGATTCGAACCGATCGGCATCTATAAGCGAGTCGGATGGAAGAGGGGTGTCTGGCATGACACCGCTTGGTTCGGTCGCGATATCGGAGAAGACGACACCAAAGCGCCGGCGGAGCCGACGCCATTTGCCGCATTAGTTCCACAGGCCGACCTTTAAAAGTAATTCCCAAGCTATATGTCAGGCGGTCAGTGCATCTTCGACGCTGATGGGAGCTAGTGCTTGACAATGGATATCTCGCGACCTCCGGTTCCCCCCTTCACTCGCGAAACGGCGCTCATTAAAGTGCGCTCGGCCGAGGATGGCTGGAATACGCGCGATCCGGCGCGCGTCGCGCTTGCCTACAGCGAAGACAGCTTCTGGCGTAATCGATCGGAGTTCGTTCGGGGACGTGCCGAAATCGTCGCGTTCTTAACTCGAAAGTGGACGCGCGAGCTCGACTACCGATTGATCAAAGAGCTGTGGTCGTTCGACGGCAACCGCATCGCAGTTCGGTTTGCCTACGAGTCGCATGACGATAGCGGGAATTGGTACCGATCGTTTGGGAACGAGAATTGGGAGTTCGATGAGCGCGGACTGATGCGCAAGCGATATGCGTGTATAAACGACTTGCCGATCGCCGAGCCGGATCGGAAATTTTATTGGGATGCGGCGCTCGCTAGGCCGGACGACCACCCCGGCCTCTCGGATCTCCGCCTATAGTAGGACCGTGCGACGCTACGTTAAGGTCGGACCTCAATCCTCGGTCAAGTCGGTCTCTGAAAACACTTGACACCCAAATAGCAGGCCGCCCGGATTGGCAGCCGTCTTGAGCATAAGCGGCGGGTAAGTAGCCCGAGGGAATCCCACCCTCGGGCTCTCGCAGAACCGGACGTGAACCTCTCTGCTCATCCGGCTCCCATCATCGAGCCACCGACGTAAAGCCAACACGCCAATGTGCGAAGAGTCG